>FTHB01000339.1_pt1 | contig 24507 bp, 22 predicted proteins | sample 1640851 | NCBI WGS metagenome assembly FTHB01 (sample SAMEA3914788, study PRJEB12502) | metagenome | biome: forest; material: soil | place: Canada | collected 2011-07-03 | depth 0.1 m
CGGGCCTCGGCCTGCGCCTTGGCGACAGCCTGCGCGGCTTCCGCTTCCGCAGCCTTGGCGGCGGTGGCACCGGCCTTGGCGGCGCTGTAGGCCTGGGCACGCGCCTCGGCTTCGCGCTCGCGCTCCGCCCGCTCGCTCGCCTCTTCGGCGGCGCGGCGGCGCGCTTCCTCTTCCTCGCGCTCGCGGCGCTTGGCGACAAGTTCCTCTTCCTGCCGGCGGATCAGCTCGGCCTGGCGGCGGGCTTCCTCCTCGCGGCGGGCGAGTTCGGCCTCGTCGGGGCCCGAGGAACCCGAGGGCTGCGCGGGCGCGGCGGCTTCGGGCGCCTCGACCACGGCCGTGTCGGAGCCTTCGTCACGCTTGATGAAGGTGCGCTTCTTGCGCACTTCCACCTGGATCGTGCGGGCCTTGCCGGTGGCGTCCGCCTGCTTGATCTCGGAGGTGGACTTCTTCACCAGCGTGATCTTCTTGCGCTCGGGCGTGGCCGTGCCGTGGCTGGCCTGGAGATACCCCAGCAGCTTCTGCTTGTCGGCGTCGGTCAGCGCGTCGGTCGGCGCGTTCTTGGCCACGCCGGCGCTGCGGAGTTGCTCCAGCAGCGTGTCGGTCGATTTCTTGAGTTCGTTCGCGAACTCGGCGACGGTAGTACTAGACATGTGTTGTTCGTCCCCCTCCTTCTCACTCGTGCGCGGCAGCTGCCTGCTGCCCGGTGAACCAGTGTTCGCGCGCCTTCATGATCAGGGTCCTGGCCTCTTCCGCGGACTGGCCAGTGATGTCCGTGAGTTCGTCGACGGCCAGGTCGGCCAGCTCGTCTCGGGTGTGTACGTTGGCGTCGGCCAGCTTGGCGATCAGCTGCGGCGACAGGCCGTCGAGGTCGCGCAGGTCCTGCGAGACTTCCTCGACGCTCTCCTCGCGCGCGATCTCCATGGTGAGCAGCGCATCCTTTGCGCGGGTGCGAAGCTCGTTCACGGTCTCCTCGTCGAAGGACTCGATCTCCAGCATCTCGGAGATGGGCACATAGGCCACTTCCTCGAGGCTGGTGAAGCCCTCGACGATCAGGATGTCGGCGATCTCCTCGTCGACATCGAGCTTTTCCATGAACAGCGAGCGGATCGTGGACTGCTCCTCGGCCTGCTTCTGGGCCGACTCGTTGGCGTCCATGATGTTGATCTTCCAGCCGGTGAGCTCGCTCGCGAGCCGCACGTTCTGGCCGCCACGGCCGATGGCGATGGCGAGGTTCTCCTCGTCGACCACCACGTCCATCGCGTGCTTCTCCTCGTCGACGACGATGGAGGACACGTTGGCGGGCGCCAGCGCGCCGATCACGAACTGCGCCGGGTCTTCCGACCACAGCACGATGTCGACGCGCTCGCCGGCGAGCTCGTTGGTGACGGCGTTGACGCGCGAGCCGCGCACGCCGACGCAGGTGCCGATCGGGTCGACGCGCTTGTCGTGCGAGAGCACGGCGATCTTGGCGCGCGAGCCCGGGTCGCGGGCGCAGCTCTTGATTTCCAGCAGCCCCTGCTCGATCTCGGGCACTTCCTGGCGGAACAGCTCGATCATGAACTCGGGCGCGGCACGCGAGAGGATGATGGGGGCGCCACGCAGGGTGAGGTCGACCTCCATGATCATGGCCCGCACGCGGTCGCCGTTGCGCAGGTTTTCCTTCGGGATCATCTCGCCGCGTCGCAGGCGCCCTTCGACGCGGCCGCTCTCGACGATGATGTCGCCCTTGTCCATGCGCTTGACGGTGCCCACGAAGATCTTGTCGCCGCGCGACATGAAGTCGTTCAGCAGCATCTCGCGCTCGGCGTCGCGGATCTTCTGCAGGATCACCTGCTTGGCCGCCATGGCGCCGATGCGGCCGATCGGCAGCGACGGGATGGCCTCCTCGATGTGCTCGCCGGCCTCGACGTCCGCCACGCGCTCCCTGGCGTCCATCAGCAGTTCCTCGGCGTCGGGATTCTGCAGCCCCGCCTCGTCGGGCACGACCAGCCAGCGGCGGAAGGTCTCGTAGTCGCCGCTGTCGCGGTCGACGGCCACGCGGATATCCACCTCGCCCTGGTAAAGCTTCTTGGTGGCCTGGGCCAGGGCGGCTTCGACGGCGCCGAACACCACGTCGCGCTCGACGTTCTTCTCACGCGAGATGGCATCCACCAGCATCAACAGTTCGCGATTCATTTCCCTTGCTCCTGAACCCCGGCGCGCTTGCGCCCCTTGAAATCCACAATCGGTGCCAGACGCGCCTCCTTCAGCTCGTCCAGCGTGAAACCCAGGACGTGCAACGGAGGCACTTCCTTCTTCTTCGAAACCTTCTTGCCCGGCGTCGGCGCCGGCTCGTCGCTCCAGGACACCTGCCAGCCGCCCTGCTCGCCCTTTTCCAGCGTGCCGCGGAACTTGCGGCGATTCGCGGCGACCTGGCCGGCCGCGGCCGCGCCCATCGGCGCCTTCAGCGTGATGTCGACGACCTCGCCGGCATAACGCTCGAAATCCTGCTCCGTCCGCAACGGCCGATCGATGCCGGGCGACGACACCTCCAGCCGCTTGTAGTCGACCTCCTCGACTTCCAGCGTGTACTGCAGCTGGCGCGTCACCCGCTCGCAGTCCTCGACGTTCACGAACTTCTCGTCCCCCGGCTGCCAGGGGAACTCGATCGTCACGCGCAGCGTCCCCCCCGCGGAACGTTCGAGTTCCACCAGTTCGTAGCCGAGCCCGGCCACGGTTTGCGCGACGATGTCCTGTAGAGCCAAGTGTGTAAGTCGATCAACCAAAAAAAACGGGCGGTTGGTACCCGCCCGTTTGGTCGTGAAGCTAGTATTGTAACGGCCAACGCCTTGACTCGCAAGGCTTCAGGTCCCGGTCGCGGTCCCGTGAAGGGCTCTGGATGGCATAGCTTGCAGCGGCCGTGCGCTTTTCAAGTCCTGCCGTCCGCATGCGACGCCGGACCGTGGCTCAGCCGGATCAGCACCTGCACCAGGGCCACGCTGGCGACCATGCCCCAGACCATGCCGGCGGCCATGCCGGCCAGGACGACGGACGGATCGCGCACCGCCTGCAGCGAGCCTGCGATTTCCAGGAAGACCAGCGAGCCGGCTGCCATGCCCACCACCATCCAGGCCGAACACGCCACGTTCTGGCCCAGCCGCGCGCAAAGCTGCCGGCGGCAGCCACGCCGCAGGCGAGGCATCAGCGGCACGACGAGCAGGCCGCCCGCAAGCATGCCGAGGTGCGCCAGCGGCAGCTGGCTCAGGTGCAAGGCCACCATGTCCGCCAGGTCCGTCGGGCCCGAGCACAGGGCGGCGAGTACCTGCAGGCCGCCGGAGCGCGCGTCCAGGGCCAGCCCGGCCAGCATGCCGACGGCCCCCAGCAGCAGCATCCATTGCGGCGAAGTAAGGCCGCCGCGCGCCGGCCGCAGGCGCGCAAGCGCCAGCAGGCCGGCCATCACCAGCACGAGGCCCAGCGCCGTCCAGGCCAGCGCGGCCATCTCAGGCCTCCATCGGCTCGGCGAGCCGCTGCAGCACCCGCTGGTAGTCCTCGGGGGTGTCGATGTCGGTGGTGTAGCGCTCGTGCGGCGCCTCCAGGTAGAAGGTCTCCTCCGGATACTGCGCGGCGAGCTTGCGGCAGCCGACCAGCCGGCGTCCGGCCGCGACCTCCGGCGCATGGGCGGCGGCGAACACGATGGGATTGCCGCGTTGGCCCGCGTGGCGCGGAATCACGATGGAATGGTCGGCGTGGGCCGCATAGGCCGCGAACAGTTCCACGAGGTCCGCGGGCGTCAGCAGCGGCAGGTCGCCGGGGCAGACCAGGATGGCATCGGTGGCCCGCGCGAGCGCCGCCACGCCGGCGGCCGCCGAGCGCATCTGGCCCTCCTCGTGGCGCAGGTTGGCCTGCAGCGTGACGGGAAGGTCCACGAGCACCTGCATCACCTCGCGTGCCTGGTGGCCGGTGACGACGACCACTTCGTGCACGCCAGCCGCCAGCACCGTCCGCACGGTCCGGCGCACCAGCGGCTCGCCCGCGACCGGCAGCAGCAGCTTGTTGGGGCCGCCCATGCGGGAGGAGGAGCCGGCCGCAAGCACGACGGCGGAGAAGCGCAATTCCGGGATCATCGCAAGGCCTCCAGCAGCTGTGGCAGCACGGCCTCGAGCGCAGAGAGGCTGTCCCCGGGCGCGTGCAGGTCGAGGTAAGGCAGCGCCGCCTGCATGCCGCGCGCCACGGGCGTGTAGCCCGGGCGGCTGCACAGCGGGTTGAGCCACACGATGCGCCGGGCGCGCCGGCGCAGCCCCGCGAGCGCCTCGGCCAACTGCCGCGGCTCGCCCGTGTCGTACCCGTCGCTCAGGACGATCACGGCCGTGCGTGCATGCACCAGCCGCGGAGCGTGCTCGCGGTTGAACTGCGCGAGGCTTTCGCCGATGCGCGTGCCGCCGCCCCAGCCCTGCGCGATCAGGTGCAGGCGCTCCTGGGCGCGCCACGGGTCCGGGTCGCGCAGGGCTTCGGAGACCGCCGTCACCCGCGTGTGGAAGATGAAGCTGTGCACGTCCGCGAGTTCGCCGCTGAGCGCCCGCGCCAGGCGCAGGTAGAAGAAGCTGTAGGCGGCCATCGAGCGGCTCACGTCCAGCAGCAGCACCAGGCGCGGCCGCACGCGGCGCGGCGCCTTCCAGCACAGGTGGAAGGGCGTGCCGCCGCTGGCGATGCTGCGCCGTATCGTCGGCGACAGCGCCAGGTGCCGGCCGCGCCGGGCCCGGGCTTCCCGCCGCAGCTGCAGGTGCTTGAGCCGGCGGGCGAAACGGCGCATCAGGACCTCGATCTCCAGCACCTGCTCGCCTGCGTCGAGCTCGCGGAAATCGGCGGAGGCGAGCGACTCGGCGCGGCTCGCCGCATCGCGCGGCCGCAGGCCTTCGCCCGGCTGCCCGCTTCCCGCCACCCCGCCCATCGCGGCCGCACCGTGCTCCGCCCGCACGCTGCGCCGCTCGGGCGCGGCCCAGCGGTTGGCGGGCAGGAACCAGGCATCGAACAAGGCGTCGAAGCGCCGCCACTCGTCGGCCCGGCCGCACAACAAGGCCTGCAGCGACCACCGCAGCAGTTGTGGATCGAGGACCCCCACCGTGCGGGCGGTGCGCAGCACCTCCACGGCGTCCCCGGCACCGAGGGCGAAGCCGTTGGCGTGCAGGAAGCCCGGGAAGCCGGCCAGCCGTTCGCCGGCCCGCGCTTCGAGCGGCAGGGGCGCGGCGTTCAGCATGCAGCCGCCAGCCGGGCGACCGTCTCCCGCGGCATCGCGGTGCGGTCCACCCGCGTCTTGATCAGCGCGCCCAGCGTGTCCAGGATGCGGTCGGTGCCGTCGTGGTCGATGGCGGTGATGCCCAGGCGCAGCAGCGCCGCCGTCCAGTCCAGCGTCTCGGCGATGCCAGGCTTCTTCTGCAGCTCCAGCCGCCGCACCGCCTGCACGAATGCGACGATCTGGCGGGCCAGGCCGGGCGCCGCCTGCGGCGCCTTCATGCGCACGATCGCGAGCTCCTTCTCGTGGTCCGGGTACTCGATGTACTGGTAGAGGCAACGCCGCCGCAGCGCGTCCGAGAGTTCCCGCGTGCCGTTGGACGTGATCACGACGCGGGGACGGCTCGTGGCGCGCACCGTCCCCAGCTCCGGGATCGAGAGCTGGAAATCCGACAGCAGCTCCAGCAGGTAGGCCTCGAACGCCTCGTCCGCGCGGTCGACCTCGTCGATCAGCAGCACCGGCGGCACCGCGCAGCCGATCGCCTCCAGCAGCGGCCTCCTGAGCAGGTAGCGCTCGGAGAAGATGTCCTTCTCCTTCTGTTCCAGCTCGCGCCCGTCGCCCTCCAGCAGCTTGATCGCCAGCAGCTGGCGCTGGTAGTTCCACTCGTACAGCGCCGACTGCGCATCCAGGCCCTCGTAGCACTGCAGGCGGATCAGCCGGGTGGCGTGGATGGCGGCCAGCGCCTTGGCGACCTCGGTCTTGCCCACGCCGGCATCGCCTTCCAGCAGCAGCGGCCGTTCCAGCTCCCGCATGAGGAGCAAGGCGGCGGCGAGCGGCGGCTCGGCGATGTAGCCGGCCGCGGCCAGCGCCTGTTGCAGGTCGGCGAGCTCGGACATGCGGCCTGCCGTCATGCGCGCCGCGCGAACAGGTGCTGGAACCAGCCGCGCACCACGGCCCAGAGCAGGGCCAGGCCATCGAGTTCGCGCGCGGGCGCCACGGGTGCAGCCGCGACCGCTTCGGCCGGCGACGCCTGCGCCGCGGGCAGGCGCTGCTGGAAGTTGGCAACGAACTGCTGCAGCATCTGGTCCGCCACGCCGGACATCAACCGGCCGCCGAACGTGGCCGCCTTGCCGCTCACCGACACTTCGCTCGTGCCCAGCAGCCGGCAGGACGCCGCGTCGACGGCCTCGATGCGCGCGTGCAGGTCCATGGCGGCGCCGGACGTGCCGGTCGTGTCGGTGCCGCGCCCCACCAGCCGCAGCGAACGCGCGCCGGCGTCGACCTCGTTCACCTCCACCTCGCCGCGGAACGCGAGGCTGGCCGGCCCCAGCTTCACGGTGACGGTACCCTTGTAGTGCGTGGCATCCACCTTCTCGGTGATGCGCGCGCCGGGCATGCAACCGGCCACTGCTTCCAGGTCCTGCAGCAGCGCCCACGCCGCCTCGGCGGGCGCGGCCAGCTCGAACGACTTCTCCAGCTGCACCTTCATGGCTTCAGGCCTCGTGCCGGTCCAGGCCGAGCGCGTGGCATTGCTGCCAGATCCGGTAGGCGCTGTGCGGCATGTCCATGTGCGTCACACCCAAATGCGAGAACGCATCGACCACGGCATTGCTGATGCAGGGAATGCCGCCCACGTGCGGCGATTCGGCCACCCCCTTGGCGCCGAGCGGGTGGTGCGGCGAGGGCGTGACGGTGTGGTCGGTCTCCCATCGCGGCGTTTCCACCGCGGTCGGCAGGAAGTAGTCCATCAGGCTGTTGCCCAGGTGGTTGCCGTTCTCGTCGAAGGGCACCTGCTGGCCCAGCGCCACCGCGAACGCCTCGGTGAGGCCGCCGTGGATCTGGCCCTCGATGATCATCGGGTTGATGCGCGTCCCGCAGTCGTCCAGCGCGTAGAAACGCCGTACCTTCACCTCGCCCGTGTAGCGGTCGATGTCGACCACGCACACGTAGGCGCCGAAGGGATAGGTCAGGTTGGGCGGGTCGTAGTAGGCGACGGCATTGAGGCCCTGCTCCATGCCTTCGGGGAGGTTGCCCTGGTGGGCCGCCATGCAGATCTCCTTCATCGTCTTCACCTGGCCGGGGTTGCCCTTGACGGCGAAGCGATCCACTTCCCACTCGAGGTCGCCCTCGCCCACTTCCAGCAGGTGCGCGGCGATCTGGCGCGCCTTGTCCTTGATCTTGCGCGCGGCCTTCGCCGTCGCGGCGCCGGACACCGGCGTCGACCGCGAGCCCCAGGTGCCCGCGCCGTACGGCGCCTTGTCGGTGTCGCCCTCTTCCACCACGATGTCGCTCGCAGGCAGCCCCAGCTCGGTCGCGATGATCTGCGCGTACGTGGTCGCGTGGCCCTGCCCCTGGCTCATGGTGCCCAGGCGGGCGATCACGCCGCCGGTGGGATGAACGCGGATTTCGCAGCTGTCGAACAGGCCTATGCCCAGGATGTCGCAGGCCTTGGTCGGCCCGGCCCCGACGATCTCGGTGAAGGTGGAGATGCCGATGCCCATCAGCTCGCCGCGGGCGCGCTTGTCGGCCTGCTCGCGCCGCAGGCCGGCATAGTCCACCGCCTGCAGCACCTTCTCCAGTGCCGGCACGTAGTCGCCGCTGTCCAGCGTCCAGCCGAGGGAGGTCGTGTACGGGAACTGCTCCTTCTGCACGAAGTTGCGCCGACGGATCTCGGCCTTGTCGATCCCGAGCTTCTGCGCCAGCACGTCCACCATGCGCTCGATCAGGTACACGGCCTCCGTGACCCGCAGCGAGCAGCGGTAGGCCACGCCCCCCGGCGCCTTGTTCGTGTAGACCGCGTCCACCCGGCAATACGCGTTGGGGATGGCGTACGAGCCGGTGCAGATGGAGAACAGGCCGGCGGGGAACTTGGTGGCCGAAACGTGCGAGTTGAAGGCGCCATGGTCGGCCAGCGCGCTGAAGCGCAGGCCCTTGATGCGCCCGTCGGCGTCCGCCGCCAGTTCGCCGACGCCGTGGTAGTCGCGGGCGAAACCGGTGGTGGAGATGTTCTCGATGCGCGACTCGATCCACTTCACCGGCACGCCGGTCACGATGGAGGCGACGATCGCCACCACGTAGCCGGGATAGACCGGCACCTTGTTGCCGAAGCCGCCGCCGATGTCGCCCGCGACCACGCGGATCTTGCTCTCGGCGATGCCCGACAGCATGGCCAGCACCGTGCGCACGAGGTGCGGCGCCTGCGTCGTGAGGTAGACGGTGAGCTGGCCCGTCGCCTTGCTGAAGGAGGCCACGCAGCCGCAGGGCTCCAGCGGGCAGGGATGCACCCGCGGGTTGAGGATCTCCTCGCGCACGGTGACCGCCGCGCCGGCGAACGCCGCGTCGGCGGCCGCCTTGTCGCCGGCCTCCCAGGTGAAGATGTGGTTCGGGTGCGTGCGCGGGCCGTGGCCGACCTCCTTCTTCTCGGCGATGTCCTCGCGGATGACGGGTGCGCCGGGCGCCATCGCCTTCTTCGGGTCGACGATCGCCGGCAGCTCCTCGTAGTCCACCTCCACCAGGGCGGCGCCGTCCGCGGCCGCATAGCGGTCGCTGGCCAGCACCATCGCCACTTCCTGCAGCTGGAAGCACACCTTGGTGTCCGCCAGCACCGCCTGCACGTCACCGCCCAGGGTCGGCATCCAGTGCAGGTTCACCGGCTTGAGGTCATCGGCGGTCAGCACGGCGACGACGCCCGGACAGGCCAGTGCCTTGCTCTTGTCTATGCCCTTGATGCGCGCATGCGCGTACGGGCTGCGCACCAGCGCGCCGAACAGCATGCCCGGCAGCCTGACGTCATCGATGTAGCTGCCCTGGCCCCGGATGAAGCGGGCGTCCTCCTTGCGCAGGAGCGAGGTGCCCATGCCCTGCAGCTTGTCTTCGCGTTCGCGGATCTCGGACAGGTCCATGGCGCTCTCCTCAGGCGGCCTGGGCGGGCGCGAGCTTGCGCGCCGCCGCCTGCACCGCCTTGACGATGTTCTGGTAGCCCGTGCAGCGGCACAGGTTGCCGGAGATCCAGTAGCGGATCTCCTCCTCGCTCGGATCGGGGTTCTCCTGCAGCAGCCGGTAGGCCCGCGTCAGCATGCCCGGCGTGCAGTAGCCGCACTGCAGGCCGTGCTGCTCGTGGAAGGCCTCTTGCAGCGCATGCAGCACGCCGCCCTGCTCCAGGCCTTCCACCGTCAGCATCTCCGCGCCACCGCACTGCACCGTCAGCAGGGTGCAGGACTTCACGGACTGGCCGTCCACGTCCACGGTGCACGCCCCGCAATGCGAGGTCTCGCAGCCGATGTGGGGGCCGGTGTGCAGCAGCCGCTCGCGCAGGGTGTGGATCAGCAACTCGCGCGCCTCCACCGCCACGTCCACTTCCTTGCCGTTCAGCCTGAACGACACCACGTGCTTGTTGGCCATGTCCGCTCCTTGTGCAGGTTCAGGCGGCGCGTGCGCGCGCCTTGAGCAGGGCGCGGCGGGTCATCTCGCCGGCCATCGCCCGCTTGTAGTCGGCATCACCGCGCTGGTCGGCCACCGGGTCGCAGATCGCCATCGCCAGCCGGGCCGCCTCGGCCAGGGCGGCCTCGTCCAGGCGACGTCCGAGCAGGGCCTGTTCCGCATCGCGCGCCTTCAGCGGCGTGGGGCCGGCGTTCGTGAGCGCGATGCTGGCGGCGGCGACGCGCTCGCCGTCCATGCGCAGCAGCACGGCAGCCGCGGCGGTGGCGAAGTCGCCGATCTTGCGCTTGAGCTTCTCGTAGGCCCAGCCCGTGCCCGGCGGCGGGATCGGGACCTCGATGCGGGTGAGGACCTCGCCGGCCTGCAGCTCGGTGGCATAGGGGCCGAGGAAGAAACCGGCCGCTGGCACCATGCGCTCGCCGCGCGGGCCGCGCAGCGCGAAGGTGGCGTCCAGGGCCAGCATCAACGCGGGATGGTCGTTGGCCGGGTCACCGTGCGCGATGTCGCCGCCGACGGTGCCGCGATAGCGCACCTGCGGATCGGCGATCGCGCGGGCTCCTTCCACCAGCAGCGGCACCTTGTCGGCCAGCAGCGTGGACCAGACCAGGTCGTTCTCTGTGCTCATGGCGCCGATGTGGATCGCGCCGCCCACCTCCGCGATCCCGCGCAGGTCGGGGATGCGCCCCAGGTCCACCAGGTGGGCGGGCGCCGCGAAGCGCAGCTTCATCATGGGCAGCAGGCTGTGACCGCCCGCGAGCGGCCGGGCCTCGTCGCCGAGGCGACCGAGCAGCGCGATCGCATCGGCCAGGCTGGCGGGGGCGTGGTATTCGAAGGCGCTGGGGATCACGCTCGTCTCCTGAGGCGGCCGGACGCGGCCCGGGCGAACGACTCTAGGGACTGGCGGCGGCGGCAGCGAGGCGGCGCAACGAACGGCCACCCGGCTGCACGAACGGCAGCCGCATTGCACGAACGGTCAGGGACGCGGCGCGTGGGACAGGGTGTCGCCCAGCCCGAGCTGCTCCATCAGGTGGGGCGCGCCGGCGCGGGACACGGGGATGTCCACCGGCGTCGACCCCATCATGCGCAGCATCATGCGGCCGTCGTCGCGGACGATCTCGTCCACCTGCGCGAGGTTCACGATGTAGCTGCGGTGCACCCGCAGGAACAGCTGCGGATCCAGCCGGCTCTCCAGGTCGCCGATGGTGAGGTTGCAGAACTGGCTGCCCTGCGGCGTGTGCACCCAGGTGTAGTGCCCTTCGGAGCGGATGAACTGCACGGCCGGCACGTCCACCAGCAGCACCCGGTTCTTCTTGATGGTGGGGATCTTGCGCAGCCGCCTGCGCTCGGCGCCCTCGACGCCGCGCGCGTGGCCGTCCTCGACCTTCTGGCTCACCACCTCGGTGATGTCGTAGAAGACCAGCGTGTAGCCGATGGTGGCGCCCACGGCGTCCCCGATCTTGGACACCTTGATCAGGAGCACGCGGTCCGGGATGTTGATCATCAGCGCCATCGGCGGCGCGTTGTTCACCGGGCACTCGGCCTGCCCGAGCAGGAACTTCAGCTTGGCGCGCGCTGCCTCCGGGTGGAAGGAGGTGACGATCTTGCCGAAGGGCAGCTTTTCCTGCACGGGGAGGCTGTGCCGCGCGAAGTCGTTCATGCCGACGACGCGCAGCTCGCGGTCGACGTTGACCACGCCCACGTCGAAGCGTTCCAGCAGGTACAGCCAGGAGCTGGAAGGCGAAGCCGGCTCGGCGCCGTAAGGACAGGTCTTCACGGGGGCAGCCAAGCTACTCCGATCGGCCGTGGCCCGCAAGCGCATTTGCGCGCGCGCAGCGGGCTTGACTCCGCGCGCCGGGCGACCAGTATGGAAGTTCCCTTGTCCGAGGAGCCGCCATGGCCGAAACGCTGCGCCCGGACCCGACCTTCTACCCGTCGCCGCGACTGGCGATGGAGGCCGAGCCCGAACACCTTTGCTACACCGCCCTGCTCTCGCCCGACCGCTCGCGGCCCGATGCGATCGCCGTCGTGGACGTCGATCCCGGATCGAGCCGGTACGGGCAGGTGCTCAGGACAGTGGAGCTGCCGAACAAGGGCGACGAGCTGCACCACTTCGGCTGGAACGCCTGCAGCTCGGCGCTGTCGCCCCTGTCCGGCCACCCCTTCCTGCGGCGCCGCTACCTGGTCGTGCCGGGCATGCGCTCTTCCCGCATCTACATCTTCGACACCCAGCCGGATCCGGCGCAGCCCAGGCTCGTCAAGACCATCGAGCCGGACGAGATCCTGCGCAAGACCGGCTACTCGCGCCCGCACACCGTGCACTGCGGCCCCGAAGGCATCTACGTCAGCACCCTGGGCGGCGCCGGCCCCGAGGGCACCCAGGGGCCGCCCGGCGTCTTCATCATCGACTGCCAGACCTTCGAGGTGCTGGGGCGCTGGGAGATCGACCGCGGACCGCAGAAGCTGCACTACGACTTCTGGTGGAACCTGCCGCGCGACTACATGGTGTCGAGCGAATGGGCGCTGCCGCCGCAGTTCGAGAACGGGATCGTCCCCGAGGACCTGCTGGGCAACAGGTACGGCCACGCCCTGCACTTCTGGAACCTGCGCGAGCGCAGGCACATCCAGACGATCGACCTGGGCGCGAACCACCAGATGGCGCTGGAAGTCCGTCCGGCCCACGACCCGGCGCGCGAGTACGGCTTTGTCGGCGTGGTCGTCGACACGACCAACCTCCAAGCCTCGATCTGGACCTGGGTCCGCGAGAACGGGAAGTTCCGGGCCCGCAAGACCATCACCATCCCGCCCGAGCCGGCCAAGGCCGAGAGCCTGCCGCCGCTGCTCCAGGGCTTCGGCGCCGTGCCCCCGCTGGTGAGCGACATCGACCTGTCCCTGGACGACAGGCACCTGTACGTGGCCTGCTGGGGCACCGGCGAGCTGCGGCAGTACGACGTGAGCGACCCGATGGAGCCGAAGCAGACCGGCAGCGTGCGCGTCGGCGGCATCGTGCAGCATGCGCCGCACGCGAACGGCAGGCCTTTCGGCGGCGGCCCGCAGATGATCGAGATCAGCCGCGATGCGAAGCGGGTCTACTTCACCAACTCGCTGTACAGCAGCTGGGACAGGCAGTTCTATCCGGACGGCATCACGGGCGTGCAGGCGATGTGCACCGCGAACGGCAGCTTCAAGCTCGATCGCGAGTTCTACGTGGACTTCGGCCCGCAGTACGGCGCGCACCAGGTGCGGCTGCAGGGCGGGGACTGCTCCACCGACTCCTATTGCTACCCCTCGGCTTGACCGGCGCGGCGGCCCTCTGGCTCACGGTCGTCGGGCTGGGCCTGTACCACGGCCTGAGCCCGGCGATGGGCTGGCCGCTCGCCGTGGCCAACGGGCTGACCGAGCGCCGCTCCGCCGCGGTCTTCCGCACGCTGCTGCCGCTGGGCGGCGGGCACTTCGCGGCCATGGCCGTGGTGCTGGTGCCTGTCGCCTTCCTGGGTTGGCTGGTCCAGTGGAGCACGGCGATCCGCGTGGCGGCCGCCAGCCTCGTGCTGCTGTTCGGGCTCGGCCGGCTGGTCTGGCGCCGGCATCCGCGCGCGCTCGCCCGCGTTCCGCCGAGCCGGCTCGCCTGGTGGTCCTTCCTGATGGCGACCGCGCACGGTGCCGGGCTCATGCTCGTGCCCTTCATGCTGGGCCTGTGCCGGCCCTCGGACGCGCAAGCGCACGCGCGCGTGGAGCAGGCCCTGGCGCGCTCGGACCTCGCGACCGCCTTGCTGATCGCCGCGGTGCACACGGCGGCCATGGTGCTGGCCGGCCTGGCGATGGCCTGGGCCGTTTACCGTTACCTCGGGCTGCAATTCCTGCGCCGCGCCTGGTTCAACCTCGACCTCGCCTGGGCCGGCAGCCTGGTCCTGGCGGGGGCCGCAGGATTGTGGCTGGCGCTCTAGCAGGCTCCTAGGCCACGGCCGCCACCAGCGCCTGCGTGTACGCGTTGCGCGGGTGGCGCAGGACCTCGTCGACCGTGCCCGCCTCGAGCACCTCGCCGTCCTTCATCACCAGCACGTCGTGCGCCATCGCCCGGATCACGTCGACGTCGTGCGTGATCAGCAGGTACGACAGGCCGCGCTCGCGCTGCAGGCGCTGCAGCAGGCTGAGTACCTGTTTCTGGATGGTGACGTCCAGCGCGCTCGTGGGCTCGTCCAGCACCAGCAGTTGCGGCTGCACGATCAGCGCCCGGGCGATCGCCAGGCGCTGGCGCTGGCCGCCCGAGAACTCGTGCGGGTAACGCGCCAGCAGGCCCGGGAACTGCGCCTGCGTCAGCCCCACTTCGTCGAGGGCGCGGTAGACGCGCTCGCGCCGCTCGCGCTCGCCCAGCGCCGGTTCGTGCACCAGCAGGCCCTCGCCCACGATCTCCTCCACCGTCATGCGCGGCGAGAGCGAAGAGAACGGGTCCTGGAAGACGACCTGCACCAGCCGCCGGATGCCGCGGTTGCCGGCGGCGTCCGGGCCCCAGCGCTTGCCGACGACCTCCAGCTCGCCCTGGTGCGGGATCAGCCCCAGCGCCGCAAGAGCCATGGTGGACTTGCCGGACCCGGATTCGCCCACGATGCCGAGCGTGCCGCCGGCGGGGACCTCGAACTTCGCCCCTTGCACCGCCACGAATTCGCCCTTGCGGAACCAGCCGCGCACGCCGGCGATGGGCACGGGATAGATCACGCGCAGCGCGTCCGCCTTCATGACCGGCGGCTCGCTGGAGCGCGGCTCCTGCACGTCGCGCGGCGGGCGGCTCTCGATCAGCTTGCGGGTGTAGGCGTGCTGCGGCTGGCGGAACACGTCTTCGACCGGCCCCTGCTCCACCAGGTAGCCGGACTCCATCACCGCGACGCGGTCGGCGAACCGGCGAACCAGGTTCAGGTCGTGCGTGATCAGCAGGACGGCCATGCCGGTTTCGCGCTGCAGGTCCCCGAGCAGGTCGAGGATCTGCTGGCGCAGCGTGACGTCCAGGGCGGTGGTGGGCTCGTCGGCGAGCAGCAGGCGCGGCCGGCATGCGAGCGCCATGGCGATCATCGCGCGCTGGCGTTGGCCGCCCGAAAGCTGGTGGGGAAAGGCGCCGGCGCGGCGCTTGGGCTCGGGGATGCCGGTCGCCGCCAGCGCGTCGACCGCGCCCTGCCAGGCTTGGGCGGTCGTGAGGCCCTCCTTCAGTTGCAGCACTTCCGCGATCTGCTCGCCCACCGTGAACAGCGGGTTCAGGGCCGTCATCGGCTCCTGGAAGATCATGGCGATGTCGCGGCCGCGGATGCCGAGCAGCGTCCGCTCGGACGCCGACAGCAGGTCCAGTTCCTTGTCACCGGATTGCGCGCCGGAGAAACGCGCCGTGCCGGAAACCTGCGCGTTCTGCACCAGGCGCAGCAGCGAGAGCGCCGTCACCGTCTTGCCCGAACCCGATTCGCCTACCAGCGCCAGCTTCTCGCCCGGCGCGATGTCGAACGCGACGTCGTGCACGACCTCCTTGCCGCCGAACGCGACGCTGAGATTGCGGACCTCGAGCAGTTTGTCGTTCAAGCGTCAGCCTTCCGCGGATCGAGGGCATCGCGCAGCGCGTCGCCCATGAACGTGAGCAGCAGCAGGGTCACCACGAGCACCGCGAAGGTGGAGATCGAGATCCACCAGGCATCGATGTTGTTCTTGCCCTGCGACAGCAGCTCGCCGAGCGAGGGTGTCCCGGGCGGAACGCCCAGGCCCAGGAAGTCCAGTGAGGTCAGTGCGAGGATCGCGGCGCTCATGCGAAAAGGCAGGAAGGTCACCACCGGCGTCATGCTGTTCGGGAGGATGTGCTTCCACATGATGCGGCTGTTGCCCACGCCGAGGGCGCGCGCCGCCCTCACGTAATCCATTTGCCGGTTGCGCAGGAACTCGGCGCGCACGTAGTCGGCCAGCGACATCCAGCCGAACAGGCTCAGCAGCACCAGCAGCAGCGACACGCTGGGCGCCAGCACCGCACTGAAGATGATCAGCAGGTACAGCTCCGGCATCGAGCTCCAGATCTCGATGACGCGCTGCATGCCCAGGTCCACCTTGCCGGCGAAATAACCCTGCACCGCCCCGGCGAGGATACCCAGCACCGTGCCGATCACCGTGAGCGCGAGCCCGAACAGGACGCTCACGCGGAAACCGTAGATCAACTGCGCCAGCAGGTCGCGCCCGCGGTCGTCGGTGCCGAACCAGTTGTCACGCGAGGGGGCGGCGGGACTCGGTGACTTCGCGAAGTAGTTGATCGTGTTGGCGCCGTAGGGGTTCGGCGCGTAGAGCGCCCAGTTGCCGCCGGACGTGATGCGCTCGCGAATGAAGGGGTCCAGGTAGTCCGTCGGGGTCGGAAAGTCGCCGCCGAAGGTCTTCTCGGAGTACTGGTGGAACACCGGGAAGTAGAACTGCCCCTCGTAGCGCACCACGAGTGGCCGGTCGTTGGAGAGCATCTCGGCCAGCAGGCTCAGGATCACCAGCGTGCAAAAGAGCACCAGGCTCACGTAGCCGAGGCGGTTGCGGCGAAAGCGCAGCCATGCGCGGCGTCCGGGCGAGAGGCTGCCGCGTCCGGTCAGCGGCGCGGCAGGCAGTTCGTCCGGCCGCAGCGGCGTGCCTTCCAGGGGCGCGGTGACTTCAATCGAATTTGACACGCGGGTCCACCCAGACGTAGCTGAGATCGCTGACCAGCTTGGTGACCAGCCCGATCAGCGTGAAGAGGTAGAGCGTGCCCAGCACCACCGGGTAGTCGCGCCGGATCACGCTCTCGTAGCTCAGGAGCCCGAGTCCATCGAGCGAGAACAGCGTCTCGATCAGCAGCGACCCGGTGAAGAAGGCGCCGATGAAGGCGCCGGGAAAGCCCGTGACGATGGGGATGAGCGCGTTGCGGAAGATGTGCTTCCACAGCACCTGCCGCTCGCCGAGCCCCTTGGCGCGCGCCGTCAGCACGTATTGCTTGCGGATCTCCTCCAGGAAGGAGTTCTTGGTGAGCATCGCGGTGACCGCGAAGCTGCCCAGGACCATCGCGGTCACGGGCAGCGTGATGTGCCAGAGGTAGTCCACGATGCGCGACGGCCAGCTCAGCTCCTCCCAGTTCGGCGACGTCAGGCCGCGCAGGGGAAACCATTGCAGCTGGCCGCCGAAGATCACGAGCAAGGCGACGCCCAGGACGAAGCCGGGGATCGCGTAGCCGACCAGGATGACCAAGGTCGTCACGAAATCGAAGCGCGAGCCGGCCCGCACGGCCTTCGCCACGCCCAGCGGCACGGCGACGCCATAACTGATCAGAAAGGTCCAGAGTCCCAGGCTGATCGACACCGGCAGCTTTTCCTTGATCAGCGTCCAGACGCTCTTGTTCTGGAAGAAGCTCTGGCCCAGGTCGAAGCGCGCGAACTGCCCCAGCATCTTGAGCAGGCGCTCGTGCGGAGGCTTGTCGAAGCCGTACAAGGCCTTGATTTCGGCGAGCCGCTTGGGATCCACGCCCTGGTTGCCTCGGTAGGAAGAGCCGCCCGACTCGATGCCACCGCGGCCGGCCGCCGCCTTCGCCTCGGACAGGTACTGCTCCACCGGGCCGCCCGGCACGAACTGGATGACCGCGAACGTGACCAGCAGCACCCCCAGCAGCGTGGGGATCATGAGCAGCAGGCGCTTGAGGATGTAGGCAGCCATGTCAGGACGGGTTCTCCGCCGGATTGCGCGACCACCAGTAGAACATCACCCACTCCTCCGCGGGCGCATAGGGCGGCATCGGCTCCTTGAACGCGAGGCGCCATGCGTTGTAGGCCATGCGGTGTGCCGACAGGCTCCATTGCGGGATCAGGTAGTGGCTGTGCATGACGACCCGGTCCAGCGCGCGGCAGGCCGGCAGCATCTCCGCCTTGGTCTTCGCGCCCGCGACCGCCGCGATCAGCGCATCCACCGCCGGGCTCTTCACGCCCATGTAGTTGCCCGATCCTTCCAGGTCCGCGGACTTGCTGCCGAACACGTCCACCATGGACTGGCCGGGATTGAAGGTGCCGGGGAAGTTGATCGAGGTGACGTCGAACTCGAACTTGTCCAGCCGCTGCTGGTACAGCGCGAAGTCCACCGTGACGAAGCGCAGCTGGACGCCCAGCTTCTCGAGATTGCGCATCCAGGGGGCGACCGTGCGCACGCCGCCTTCCTTGCTATCGAGATACTCCAGCACCATCGGCTCGCCCTTGGCGTTGCGCAGTGCGCCGTCGCGGTATTCCCAGCCGGCCTGCTTGAGCAGGGCCTGGGCCTGGCGCAGGTTGTCGCGCAGCGAATGGCCCGGGCCCTCGGTGGTGGGCGGCGTGTACATGGGACCGAACACCGCGTCCGGCACCTTGCCCCGCCAGGGCGCAAGCAGCTTCTGTTCTTCCGGCGATGGTGTCCCCGTCGCCTGGCAGTCGGTGTTGCCGAACAGGTCCTTCACGCGTGGATAGCCGTTGTAGAACATCTGCCGGTTCATCCACTCGTAGTCCAGCGCCAGGCCCAGGGCCTCGCGCACGCGGGGGTCCTGCAGCTGCGGATGCCGCGAGTTCAGCACGAAGCTCTGGAAGCCGGCCGGCTGCTTGTGCTCGAAGGCGCGCTTGACCAGCTCGCCAGACTTGAACTTGCGGCCGTTCACCCGCCGGGCCCAGTCGCCGGCGGAGTAGAAGGTCATCATGTCGAACTCGCCGGCCTTCAGCGCTTCCAGGCGCGCGGTGTTGTCCGTGTAGATCTTGATCGTGATGCGATCGAAGTTGGCGCTGCCGCGGCGCACGTTCAGGTCGCGCCCCCAGTACTGCGGGTCGCGCACGAAGGTGATGTCCTTGCCGAAGCGCACGGGCCCGATCTTGTAGGGGCCGCTGCCGATCGGGATGTCCGTGACGATCTCGTCGAAGCGCTTGGCCTTGCCGTTGACCACGCCCCAGTCGCGGCTGAAGACCGGCAGCCCGCCGACGATGAGGGGCAGTTCGCGATTGGGCTTGTGGAAGCGAAAGCGCACCGTGCGCGCGTCGACGATGTCGCAGCCTGCGACGTCCACCAGCAAGGTCCGGTACCCCGGCGAGGCGTAAGGCCCGATCAGCGTGTCGTAGCTGTACTTGACGTCGGCGGCCAGCACGGGCTTGCCGTCATGGAAGCGGGCCTCGTGCCGCAGGCGGAAGGTGGCGCTCAGGCGGTCGGGCGCCACCTCCACGTCCTCGGCCAGCAGCCCATAGCCGGAGGCCTGCTCGTCCATCGCGCCGGTCAGCAGCGATTCGAACATCAGGGTCGCGATGTAGGCAGGCGGCGCGCCCTTGATCGTGAACGGGTTGTACTTGTCGAAGTTGGAATAGCGCTGGTTGCTCACCAGGCGCAGCTCGCCCCCCTTGGGCGCGGCCGGGTTGGCGTAGTCGAAGGCGGCAAAGCCGGCGGGGTATTTCAGGTCGTCCCACAGCGCGTAGCCATGGGCCGCCCAGGTGGCCGGGCTCAGGAACGCACAGGCCAGCAGTAGCGGCAAACCTCGCATGCGACAATTCTGCCGAGTTTTTTCTGAAGAGAGACCCATGGGATTCCTGGCTGGCAAGAAATTGTTGATCACGGGCGTGCTGTCCAACCGCTCCATCGCGTACGGCATCGCACGCGCCTGCCATGCGCAGGGAGCCGCGCTGGCCTTCAGCTACGTGGGCGAGCGCTTCAAGGAGCGCATCACCGAGTTCGCCGCCGAATTCGGCTCGAAGCTGGTGTTCGACTGCGACGTCGGCGACGACGCGCAGATCGCGAAACTGTTCCAGGACCTGTCGGCCAGCTGGCCGAAGTTCGACGGCTTCGTGCACAGCATCGGCTTCGCGCCGCGCGAGGCCATTGCGGGCGACTTCCTCGAGGGCCTGTCGCGCGACGCCTTCAAGGTGGCGCACGACATCAGCGCCTACAGCTTCCCCGCGATGGCCAAGGCGGCCCTGCCCTACCTGAACGAGCAGTCCGCGCTGCTGACGCTGACCTACCTGGGCTCGCTGCGCATCGTCCCCAACTACAACACCATGGGCCTGGCCAAGGCATCGCTGGAGGCGTCCGTGCGCTATCTCGCCGGCGCGCTGGGGCCCAAGGGCATCCGCGTGAACGGCATCAGCGCCGGCCCGATCAAGACGCTGGCGGCCAGCGGCATCAAGGACTTCGGCAAGCTGCTCAAGGTGGTGGCCGACATCGCGCCGATCCGCCGCAACGTGACGATCGATGACGTCGGCAACGTCGCAGCCTTCCTCCTGAGCGACCTGGCGGGAGGCGTCACCGCGGAGATCACCTACGTGGACGGCGGCTTCAGCCACACCGCGATCGCCGTCGACGAGTGAGACGCTTGCGCGCGTGAAAAAGCGGCCCGCGGGCCGCTTTTTCACTGGATGACGCAGTCCGCGAAGTAGCGGCGCTTGCCATCGGGCCCCTCCTCGGCCACCAGGCCGTGGATGTCGGTCTCGAAGCCGGGGCATTCCTCGTTGAAGGCGCGGGCGAACTTCAGGTACTCCACGATGCGCTTGTTGAACACCTCGCCGGGGATCAGCAGCGGGATGCCGGGCGGGTAAGGCGTGATCAGCGCGGTCGTGATGCGGCCCTCGAGGCGGTCGATCTCGACCCGCTCCGTCTTGCGGTGCGCGATGTGGGCGAAGGCGTCGCTCGGCTTCATCGCCGGCTCGAGGTCGCTCAGGTAGATGTCCGTCGACAGCTTGGCGATGTCGTATTTGGCGTACAGCTCGTGGACGTACTGGCACAGGTCGGCCAACCCCATGCGCTCGTAGCGCGGGTACTGCTGGCAGAACTCCGGCAGGATGCGCCACATGGGCTGGTTCTTGGCGTAGTCGTCCTTGAACTGCTGCAGCGCCGACAGCAGCGTGTTCCACCGGCCCTTGGTGATGCCGATCGTGAACAGGATGAAGAAGCTGTAGAGGCCGGTCTTCTCCACGATGACCCCGTGCTCCGCGAGGAACTTGGTGACGATCGCCGCCGGGATGCCGGTCTTGGCGAACTTGCCGTTCAGGTCCAGGCCGGGCGTGACCACCGTGCACTTGATGGGGTCCAGCATGTTGAACCCCTCGGCCAGGTTGCCGAAGCCGTGCCACTTGGCCGTGCGGGACTCGCCCTTGATGATCCAGTCGTCGGCGCGGCCTATGCCCTCGTCCGCCAGCTTGTCCGGCCCCCAGACCTTGAACCACCAGTCCTTGCCGTACTCCTGGTCGACCTTGCGCATCGCGCGGCGGAAGTCCAGGGCTTCCATGATCGACTCCTCCACCAGCGCGGTGCCGCCGGGCGGCTCCATCATCGCGGCGGCCACGTCGCAGCTGGCGATGATGGCGTACTGCGGGCTGGTCGACGTGTGCATCAGGTAGGCCTCGTTGAACAAGTGGCGATCCAGCTTGTTCTCCTTGGCGTCCTGCACCAGCACGTGGCTGGCCTGGCTGATGCCGGCCAGCAGCTTGTGGATGGACTGCGTGGAATAGACCAGCGATTTCTCCGGCCGCGCCCGCTTCTTGCCCATCGCATGGAAGCTGCCGTAGAACGGGTGGAAGCACGCGTGCGGGATCCAGGCCTCGTCGAAGTGCAGCGCCTCGACGTAGCCATCGAGCAGGCCCTTGATGGTCTCGGTGTTGTACAGGACGCCGTCGTAGGTGGACTGCGTGAGGGTCAGGATGCGCGGCTTCACCGTCTCGGGGTCCACGCCCTGCAGCAGCGGGTTGGCCTTGATCTTGGCCTTGATCGACTCCGGGCTGAATTCGCTTTGCGGGATCGGCCCGATGATGCCGAAGTGGTTGCGCGTCGGCTTCAGGAACACGGGGATGGCCCCGGTCATGATGATCGAGTGCAGGACCGACTTGTGGCAGTTGCGGTCCACGACCACCACGTCGCCCGGCGCGACTTCGTGGGACCACACCATCTTGTTGGAGGTGCTGGTGCCGTTGGTCACGAAGAAGCAATGGTCGGCGTTGAAGATGCGGGCCGCGTTGCGCTCGCTGGCCGCCACCGGGCCGGTGTGGTCCAGGAGCTGCCCGAGTTCGTCCACCGCGTTGCACACGTCGGCGCGCAGCATGTTCTCGCCGAAGAACTGGTGGAACATCTGGCCCACCGGGCTCTTGAGGAAGGCGACGCCGCCCGAGTGGCCGGGGCAGTGCCAGGAATACGAGCCGTCTTCCGCGTAATCGAGCAGGGCCTTGAAGAACGGCGGCTGGATGCCTTCCAGGTACGACTTGGCCTCCCGGATGATGTGCCGCGCCATGAACTCCGGCGTGTCCTCGTACATGTGGATGAAGCCGTGCAGCTCGCGCAGGATCGCGTTGGGCAGGTGCTGGGAGGTCTTGGTCTCGCCATAGACGTAGATCGGCACGTCCGGGTTCTTGCGGCGCACTTCGGAGATGAAGTTGCTCAGGTTCAGCACCGCCGGATCGAGGTCCGGTCCCGGCGTGAACTCCTCGTCGTCGATCGAGAGGATGAAGGCGCTGGCGCGGCTTTGCTGCTGCGCGAACTGCGACAGGTCGCCGTAGCTGGTGACGCCCAGGACCTCGAAGCCCTCGGACACGATGGCTTCGGCCAGGGCGCGGATGCCGAGGCCGGAGGTGTTCTCCGAGCGGTAGTCTTCGTCGATGATGACGATGGGGAAGCGGAATTTCATGCGGGCAGGTCCAGGGCGAAAAAGGCCAACGAGCGGCGAGTGTATGAAATCCGTGCGACCGGAAAGTTGCGCGGAAGAGGAAATCGCCCACAATCCGGCGAAAGGGGACTTATGGCCGACTCGACTCTCTGGTGGCTGCTGGCCGGCGCGTCCGTGGCTGTCGAACTGCTGACGGGCACTTTCTACCTGCTGATGTTCGGCATCGGCATGGTTGCCGGTGCCGTTGCAGCGCTCGTGGGTGCGCCGATGTCCGCACAGCTGGCAGTAGCCTCCCTGGTCAGCATCGCCTCCGTGGGTGGATGGCATCTCCTGCGCCGCCGGTCCGGCGCCGACGGGGCGGGAAACAACCTCGACTTCGACGCCGGCGAGCGCGTGAACGTGGACGCCTGGTCGCCGGACAACACGACGATCGTGCGCTATCGGGGAACGGTATGGACGGCGGTCCCCGTCGACGGCGCGCCACACGGTACGGGTCCGCACGTCGTGCGGCGCGTGGATGGCAGCCGACTCGTCATCGAAAAGACCTGAAGGAGAACAGTCGCATGGAAGTCTGGATCGTACTGGTGGTTATCGCGGTGATCTTCGTCGCGCAAGCGGTCAAGCAGGTGCCGCAGCAGAACGCCTGGGTCGTGGAGCGCCTGGGCAAGTACCACCGGACCCTCTCCCCCGGTCTGAACATCCTGATTCCGTTCATCGACAAGGTGGCCTACAAGCACAGCCTGAAGGAGATCCCGCTCGACGTTCCCAGCCAGATCTGCATCACGCGCGACAACACGCAGTTGCAGGTGGACGGCATCCTTTATTTCCAGGTGACCGATCCGACCCGCGCAAGCTACGGATCGTCGAACTACGTCATGGCCGTTACCCAGCTCGCCCAGACCTCCCTGCGCAGCGTGATCGGCAAGCTGGAACTGGACAAGACCTTCGAGGAGCGCGACATCATCAACGCGCAGGTGGTCCAAGCCATCGACGAAGCCGCGCTGAACTGGGGCGTGAAGGTGTTGCGCTACGAGATCAAGGACCTGACGCCGCCCAAGGAGATCCTGCATGCCATGCAGCAGCAGATCACCGCCGAACGGGAGAAGCGCGCGCTGATTGCCGCCTCCGAAGGCCGCCGCCAGGAGCAGATCAACATCGCCACCGGCGAGCGCGAGGCGTTCATTGCGCGTTCCGAAGGGGCGAAGCAGGCCGAGATCAACAAGGCGCAGGGCGAGGCCGCCGCCATTGTCGCCGTTGCGGATGCGACGGCGGACGCCATTCGCAAGGTGGCCGAAGCGATTCGCCAACCGGGCGGTGAGCTGGCCGTGCAGCTGAAGGTGGCCGAGCGGGCCGTGGATGCTTTTGGAAAGGTCGCGGAGGACGCGAACACGACGTTGGTGATTCCCGCCAACATGACCGAGGTGTCCGGCCTGATCGCCTCCGCGATGAAGATGATCGCCACAGGCCGGGCGGGCGCCGCTGCGGCGGCCTCCCCGGCGGCGGCTCCGGCGCCTCAGGTTTCGTCGGAGTGGGGACGCGACACGCGATAGTCGTCGGACGGCGGCCGCGAGTTGCGATAGGACGGGTTCAGCGGGCTCGGACGCGAGCGCAGCCCGCTGGGCAGGAGGTCGGTGAAGAGCGCGCTCAGTTCGTCCACCTTCTCGCGCGCGGCGGCTTCGCCATGGTGGCGCGCCAGCAGCTGCATCAGCTCGCCGCGCATGAACCACAGGGCCTGCAGGTCGGTCGCGTAGCGGATGCGCCGCGCGAGGCCCGCCGCGCGTTCGCCGTGGTCGTCGCCGGTCATGGCCAGCATGGCCTCCCTCACGTGGTCCATCGTCGCTGCGTCGTCCGTCCGCGGCGAACTCGTGCTGACGGTGAACAGTGCGTAGATGCTGCTCCTCAGATCTTTTGTTTTGAACCAGCGCATGGGGATCCTTTCCGAATCAGCCTTCTTGGGGGCGAGGGTTGCCGTTATTGGGGGGAAGCAAGTCGAAGAGTTCGGCGGCTGCGAGGCCCGCCACCCTTGCCGGCACCGCCTCGGGGGCTGCGATGTCGGCCAGTCGTGCAAACATGGAGAGAAGCGGAGCCTCGGCACGCGTGCCATCCAGGCGGGGCACGCCGAACCGCAGGCGCTGGCGTTGCTCGTTCGGCAACTTGCCCAGCAGGCTGCGCGTGACCAGGATGGCGCCCATGCGGCTGACGCGGGAAAGCTGCTCCGCGTGGTCGGCCGTATCGCCGACCACGCGGAGAG
>FTHB01000354.1_pt1 | contig 24483 bp, 30 predicted proteins | sample 1640851 | NCBI WGS metagenome assembly FTHB01 (sample SAMEA3914788, study PRJEB12502) | metagenome | biome: forest; material: soil | place: Canada | collected 2011-07-03 | depth 0.1 m
ACCGGACCGCCTGCACGGCTGTGTATGCGAACGACCTGCTGCGGGCCATCGTGGTTTACCTTGAGCGGCGTGAGGCGATTCGTCCGGCGGGCACCCGCCGTGTACGACACGACGCCGCGGGCCCGTGGGCCATGCACTTGTTTACACCTCGCAATGTCGAGCGGGCCACATCCTCCGCAAGAATTTCACGAAACGCCGCGCACGAATGGAACTGAGGGTCTTTCTCGCCGAAGACCTGGCCAGCATGCATGCGCTCATCCGGGACCTCCTGGCCTCGATGGGCGGGCTCAGGCTCGCCGGGACCGCCGCCACCGAGGCGGAGGCCATGCTCTGGCTGGACGAGCACGCAGGCGAGTGGGACCTGTGCATCGTGGACCTGATGCTGGCCCAGGGCTCCGGCTTCGGCGTGATCGCACACGCGGCGGCGCGGCGCGGCCAGGCGCGCATCGTGGCCTTCAGCGGCTACGTCACCCAGGGCATACGCGAGCACTGCCTGCGCCTGGGCGCCGATGCGGCCTTCGACAAGGCCGACACCGTGTCCTTCATCGCGTGGCTGGCGCAGCTCGCGGCCTCGGCGGCGGGAAAAGGCGCGGCGGACTGACCGCGGCGGGCAGCGACAATAGGCGCTCCTGCACTCCTGGAACCCGCGTGGCTCGCCCCTCTCCCTGGCCCGACAAAGTGATGGCGCTCCTGCGCGCCGGCAACAGCGCCGCCGCCATCGCGCAGGTCAAGGTCGCGCCCGGCGTGCGCGAACTGAAGGCGCTGGAGAAAGCGCTGGCGGCCGCGCAACTCGCCGGCAGGTGGCGCGACGTGGATGTCGCCATCGCCGAGAGCCTGCAGGCCTTGTCGGCGCCGCGCCTGCATCGCTCGCCCTGAACGCCCGCGCCGCTCGACACCTCAGCCCACTACAAGAACGATGCACCCGCGCAGGACCGAACGCTCCAGGCCCCTCACCACCCGCTCCGCCCTCGCACTCGCCCTCGTAGTCACCGCGGCCGCCGCATCGGCCGCGGTGGCGGAAGAACTCCGGGACTTCGACAGCCGCGGCCTGCCCGGATCCGAAGGCGTCGTCGTGCGCGTGCGGCATCCCGCGTCCTGGAAGTCCGTGGCCGTGGACGACGGCCAGGTGCTCGCCGAACTGCGCGGCCCGCAAGGCAAGCTCACCGGCATGCTGCAGGTCGGGCGCGGCCAGCGCCGCGACGACCTGGATGCGGTGTGCAAGCCCGAGCGCGCACCCTCCATGCTGCAGAAGCTCGCCGAGCAGGCGCCGGGCACGCTGGTCACCGACGTCTTCGCGCGCCGGCACGAGGGCCGGCCCGCCTTCGAGATCCGCTACGAGCGAAAGGATGCACCCGGCTCCTTTCTCGCGGTGCGCAGCATGATCGTCTGCCTGAAGGACACGCGCCTCCTGGTCAGCTGCGGCGGCCTGGGCCCGCAGAAGGTCGCGCTCGCGGAGATCGAGCCGGTGTGCAGGCAGGTGCTGGACAGCGTGAGGATCAGCGAGGACTGACCCATGCCGGGGCGCGCGAAGCCCATCGTGGTGCGGTCCTGGTGAATCTATCGTTCTGCGAGGTAAATGCCGCGCAAAGGGACAGGCCCGGCGGACGCAAGGCTTTGCCGCCGGGAACCATTGGCCCCATGATGTCCTCCATCCAGGACAAGGAGGTCCTTTCCATGGCCTACAGCGCGCTGCCCGTCCTGCCGAAGATCGGCACCATCCGCGTGTGCCGTCCCGAACAGGGGCAACCCGGCGTCTCGCTCGACTCTTCCGCCATGCTGGTCATGACCGATCTCAAGCGCGTGTCCGCCGCGGTGATCTCGCCGCGCGAGACCATGGACACGGCGCATGCGCTGATGATGCGGCGCGGCGTGCGCATGCTGCTGGCGATGGAAGACCAGGAGACGCTGGCCGGCATCATCACCACCAACGACATCCTCGGCGAGAAGCCGGTCGCGGTGGCGCAGGAACGCCGCATCCGCCACGACGAGATCCTGGTCGCCGACGTCATGACGCCGGCCGATCGCCTGGAGGCCTTCGACATGCACACCATCCAGTCGGCGCGCGTCGGCCAGGTGGTGGCGAGCCTGCAGCGCGCGCGGCGCCACCACGCATTGGTCGTGCAGGAGGCCGCCGACGGCCAGCGCGAGGTGCGCGGCCTCTTCTCGCTCTCGCAGATCGCGCGCCAGCTGGGCATGCCGCTGCAGCTGCCGGCCGAGGCCAAGTCCTTCGCCGAGATCGAGGCCGCGCTGCTCTAACGCGCCTCAGGCCTTCGCCACGGGCTGCGCGCCGAAGAAGCCGACCACGCGGGCGATGCGCCCGTCCACGTCGAGGTCCATGAAGTCGACGCCGGCGAGCACCGCCTCACCCGCCGGATTGCACAGGCGCCAGCCATAGCGCAGGAAGTGGTGGTGCATGTCGAGCGCGCTGGTGCGCTCGAAGCGGTGGCCGGGGAACTGCGACAGCAGGGTCGCGGCCTGGTCGGCGATGCCGGCATGGCCGCGCGCCTCCAGCGGCGGGTCCACCAGCCGGCCTTCCAGGCTCCAGATCTCGCGGATGAGCGCCATGCGGCGCGCGGCGTCGGGTTCGCCGTAGGCGGCGAGATGCGTGTCGACCATCTGTTCAAAGGCGGGAAGCGTTTCCATCGTGGGCTCCTGGGTTGGGATGGAAGTGATTCTTCGCGGCGCAGGGGTCCTTGGCGATGACCTCGCAGGTCATGGCCGATCCGCGCAGCGCGGATAATCGCTTCCAGGACCCCGCATGCCCCGCACCCGCCTGACGCCCACCCGACAACAGGTGCGCTGGACCCTTCTGCTGCTGCTGTCCGTCGTCCTCTCCATCGCCTTCGACCACACGGGCCTGCCGGCCGGCCGCCTGCTGGGGCCCATGGTGGCGGCGATCGGGATGGCCGTCTTCGGCGCCGAGGTCGCCGTGCCGCGGCTGGGCTTCGTGGCGGCGCAAGGCATCATCGGCTGCCTGATCGCCCGCGGCGTGCCGGTCTCCATCCTCTCGACGCTGTCGGACCACTGGTTCGTCTTCATCTCCGGCGTGCTGGCCGTCACGGTGCTGGCCAACGCGATCGGCTGGGCGCTGTCGCACTGGGAGGTGCTGCCCGGCGACACGGCGGTGTGGGGCTCCGCGCCCGGCGCCGCCTCCGCGATGATGATCATGGCCGAGGCCCACGGCTCCGACGTGCGCCTGGTCGCCTTCATGCAGTACCTGCGCGTGGTGTGCGTGTCCTTCACCGCCTCGGTGGTGGCGCACTGGTGGATGCGCAGCGGCGCGGGCGCGCCGGCGGCGGCCGTGGCGCCGTCGCTTCTGCAGCCGCCCGGCCAGTGGTCGGGGCTCGCCGCGACGCTCGTGATCGCCTGCGGCGGCGCCGCGCTGGGCGCGCGCCTGCGGCTGCCCGCGGGCGGCCTGCTGCTGCCCATGTTCGCGGGACTCGCGCTGCAGGACTTCGCGCACGTCCCCATCGAGCTGCCGCCGCTGGTGCTGGCGATCGCGTACGCCTTCGTCGGCTGGACCATAGGCATGCGCTTCAACCGCGCGGTGCTGCGGGTGACGGTCAAGTCGCTGCCCAAGGTGCTGGCGGCGATCTTCCTGCTGATAGGCGCGTGCGGCGCCTTCGGCGCGGCGCTGGTGCGCTGGGCGCACGTCGATCCGCTCACGGCCTATCTCGCCACCAGCCCCGGCGGCGCCGACTCGGTCGCGATCATTGCGGCATCCAGTCCCGTGGACGTGCCCTTCGTGCTCACCATGCAGGTGCTGCGGATGCTGTTCGTCATGGCGACGGGCCCGGCGATCGCGCGCACGCTGGCGCGCCACCTGCACCGGCGCAAGGGCTGAGCCGCGCCGTCCGCGCCGGCGCGCGGCTACGGGTTTGTCGGGAGCGCGCCGCTGTCGAATCGGCGCGGGTTCGTTCGTCATTGGAGTACATCCCTTTCGGAGTTCGCCATGCACATCGACTCTCCTCCCGCCCCGCAGGACTGGGCCCTGGTCGCCGCCGGCGCCCTGATGACCTGCGTGGCCATCGGCGTCGTGTTCTCGCTGGCCGTGCTGCTCGAACCCATGGGCGCCGTGACCGGCTGGTCGCGCGCGGGCATCTCCGCGACCATGACCTTCGCCTTCCTGGGCATGGGCCTGGCCGGTTTCGGCTGGGGCACGCTCAGCGATCGCTGGGGACCGCGCAAGGTCGTGTTCATCGGCGTCCTCCTGCTGGGCCTGTCGAACGTGCTGGCCAGCCGCGCGCCCACGCTGCTGGTGTTCCAGCTGTGCGACGGCGTGCTGATGGGCGTGGCGGCCGGCGCCTTCTTCGCTCCGGTGATCGCGGCGACGGCCGCGTCGTTCGAGCGGCATCGCAATCTCGCCGTGTCGCTGGTCTCGGCCGGCATGGGCGTCGCGCCGATGACGATCTCGCCGCTGGTGGCCTGGCTGGTCACGCACCACGACTGGCGCACGACGCAGATGATCATCGGCATCGCGGCCTGGGTCGTGCTGCTGCCGGCGCTGCCCTTCATCCGCAACACGCCCGTGCCCGCGCCCCCGCCTGCCGCCGGCGTGGCGCAGGAGCCGACGGACGTGGGCGCCGCCTTGCGCTCGCGCGCCTTCCTCGTGCTGGCCGCGACCTTCTTCGCCTGCTGCGCGACGCACTCGGGCCCGATCTTCCACACCGTGACCTATGCGATCGGCTGCGGCCTGCCCACCGTCGCGGCGGTCAGCATCTACAGCATGGAAGGCCTCGCGGGCCTGGGCGGCCGGCTGGTGTTCGGCCTGCTCGCCGACCGCGTGGGCGCCAAGCGCGTGCTGGTCGCCGGCTTGCTGATCCAGGCCTTCGCGGCGGCGAGCTACCTGCTGGTGCGCGAGCTGGGCGGCTTCTATGCGGTGGCGTTCGTCTTCGGCATGGCCTACGGCGGCACGATGCCGCTGTACGCCAGCCTGGCGCGCGAGGCCTTCGGGCCGCGCATCCTGGGCACCGTGCTCGGCGCGGCCGCCATGGTGTCCAGCCTGGGCATGGCGCTGGGCCCGGTCGCCGGCGGCTGGATCTACGACCGCTTCGGCGACTACACGTGGATGTACCTCGGCTCGCTCGCCGTGGGACTGGGCGCGGCGGCGATGGCGCTCGCCTTCCCGCGGCCCGCGCAGCGGCCGCCGGGGATGATGACGGCCGCGGCGGCGTAGCGGTGCGGGCCTGCAGATGCGAAGATCCCTTCGACCCATCGAACCGCGACAGGACGCCATGAAGCGAACCGCACTCTTCCTCGCCTCCTTGCTGCTCGCGCTGGGCGCGCTCGCGCAGGAGCGCCGCAACGCCTTCGACGATCCCTTCCTGCAGGTGACCTCCGCCCTGCCGGGATGCCCCGTGCCGCGGCCGCCCGGCTACACGGAAGAAGAAGTGCGCAAGGAAGAACACGTGCGCGCGCAGCACGGCACGAGCTGCTACCACTCGGGCCGCTGCCGCCTGCCCAACTCCTACCTGTACGACAAGGAGATCATCCCGCGCGTGAAGCAGTTCATCCTGCGCGACGGCCGCTTCGACGACACCAGCGTGTGGGTGCTGGGCGAGCGCCGCCTGGTCACGCTCATGGGCTGCGTGCGAGACCCGGCGCAGGCCGAGGCGATGGAGAAGGCGGTGCAGCAGGTCGACGACGTCATGGGCGTCATCAACCTGCTCGGCGTGGGCACGCAGGCGAAGCCGCGCTACGCGCTCGACAAGCCCTGAGCTAGAAGCGTTCGGCGGGCGCGAGATGGCGCCACTGCCCCGGCGGCAGGCCGGCGAGCGCGACGCGGCCTATGCGCAGCCGCTTGATCGCGGTGACGGTGAGCCCCACCTGCGCGCACATGTCGGGGACCCACGCGGGCGGGATGCCCTTGGCGGCGAAGCGCAGGCGCGTCTCGCTCTGCCAGCTCACGCGCGCGGGCGGCAGGGTCTGCCCGTCCAGCATCAGTCCGCGTGCGAGGCGGCCCAGGCCATTCGGCGCGATCGTGCCGGTCACTTCCACGACGAGCTCCTGCTCCATCAGGTTCGCGTCTTCGGTGAGCTTGCGCGCGATGCGGCCGTCCTGGCTGAACACGACGAGGCCGCTCGCAGGCGCAGGCAGCGGCAGCAGTTCGACCTGCGCGACGTCATGGCTCTTGAGGCGGCGGATGCCCGATGCGTCGCCGCTCCAGTGCGATGCGGCGCCCATCGCGGCGAGCGCCTGCGCGGCGTGCACGCCCGCGGGCTTGTGCAGCAGCAGGGTGACGGGCCCGGCGGATTGCAGCCGCGCCTTGGGATCGACTTCGACGCGCTGCTGCGTACGCACGCGCTCCTGCGGCACGTCGACGACCTGTCCGTCGACGCGCACCCAGCCTTCGGCGATGTACTGCTCCGCCTGGCTGCGCGAACACGGCACCAGGCCAGCGACGATCTTGGACAGGCGCTGCGGTTCTTCGGCGGGAAGCTGGTCCACTACGCGCTCCGGAAGGTGCGCGCCGGAACGTCCGGCGCGTGCGATGTCAGTGGGCCGCCAGCAGGCCCGCCATGGCGGCGAGGTGCGCGTCCGTCAGCTGCTGCGGCTTGACCTCGTCTTCCTCCGCCGTCCTGTTCTCGTGCCCCTGCACGGCGGCGCGCATGTCGGCTTCGCTGTTCCACACCAGCACTTCGTCCTTCGGGCACATGTGGCGCATCGTGTGGTACCAGTAGTAGCCGTCCGCGCCGCCGAACAGCTTGTCGATGCCCGTGAGGTCGTTGGACTTGATGCGATGCTTTTGCAGGATCTCGTCGAGCAGCTGGTGGGAGAGGATGTAGGTCATGGTGTACGTCGCGGATGGTGCTGCCACGGCCATTGTACGAGCGCGCTTCGCATCGGCACCACAGTGCGCGCCCGGCCTGCCGGGGGAGCGGCTATCCTCGCGGGATCGCCATTCCCGCCTGCCCGATGCGCTGCGAAGACATCGCCTCCCATCCCGACTTCCGTCACCTGCCCTCGCTGCCCGGCCTCGCGGTGGACCTGCGCTATGCGGGCGAGGACAACTTCGTGGGGCGCAACCTGTACGGCACGCTCGACTGCGCATGGCTGCACCACCTGGCCGCCACCGGCCTCGAGCGCGCCGTGGCGCTGCTGGAACAGGATGCGCCGGGCCACCGCCTGCTGGTGCTGGACGCGCTGCGGCCGCACCGCGTGCAGATCCAGCTGTGGGACCACCTGGAAGGCACGGACCTGCGCCAGTACGTGGCCGACCCGGCGCGCGGCTCGATCCATTCCTTCGGCATGGCGCTGGACGCGACGCTGCTCGATGCGCAGGGCCGCGAGCTGGACATGGGCAGCGGCTTCGACGAGATGATCGAGCGGTCGCACCCGAAGCTGGAAGCCAGGCACCTGGCCAGCGGCCAGCTCACGCCGCAGCAGGTGCGCAACCGCGAGCTGCTGCGCGGCGTGCTGCTGCGCAGCGGCTTCCAGGGAATCGACAACGAGTGGTGGCACTTCGAGATGCTGGACCGCCAGCACGTGCGCCAGCACTTCACGCGCGTGGACTGATGGAACTCGCCGCCTCTGCCCGCCTGCGAAACCGCCGCGACGCGCGCGCCGGTGCGTGGAGCGCCGAGCCGGGCGCGTTCGCCGCCGCCGTGGCTTGTGCCGTGCTTGTCCTGCTGGGAGGCTGCCAGCGCGCCGAGCCGGATTACCAGGCCTGCGCGAGCGCATCCGCCAGCGTCATGTCCGGGCCGCAGGACAAGCAGCTCGTCGCGCCCGACATCCAGAAGTGCATGGCGGGCAAGGGCTGGCGCCTGCTGCGCCCGAGCCTGCCGCCCGGATCGAACGCCTGGGCACGCATCCCCAGCGAGAACGATCCCGCCGTGGCACGCCGGCCGCCGCCGGAAGCCGGCGAGCACCGCTCGAAGTAGCGCGCGAGGCGCGTTCCGGTGGGCGTCAGGCGGACCCGGTATGCTGCGCGCCAGCCATGTCGCACATCCTCCCCTTCCTGCTCCACTGGGCCCTTACGGCCTTCGCCCTGTGGCTCGCCGATCGCGTGTTCAAGGGCCTGCGCTTCGCGGACACGCGCTCGCTGCTCATCTCCGCGCTGCTGCTGGGACTCGCGAACGCGATCGTGCGTCCGGTGCTGGTCGTGCTGACGCTGCCGCTCACGCTCGTCACCTTCGGCCTGTTCCTGCTGGTGATCAACGCGCTGATGCTGATGCTGGTGGCGCGGCTGGTGCGCGGCTTCACGATCGCGGGCTTCGGCACCGCCTTCCTGGCGAGCCTGTTCATCGCGTTCGTGAGCCTGGTGGTCGGTGCGCTGGTGAGCCTGGGCGACCCGGGCTCGCAGGTGCAGATGCCGCAGGGGACGGTCTGGCTGTGACACCCGGGCCGGCGCGTGCGCCGGCCGGGTCATTGCGTCAGCAGCCCGCCATGCACTTGCCGCCGGCGTCGAACTCCATCACCTTGCCCGACAAGGGCAGCACCACGGGCACGCGCGACAGCTTCATGAAGGCCTCGGCCCGGCTGCCCGGACGCGGCTTGCCGTCCACCGTGCTCACCTCGTTCGAATGCGAGGGGATCACGGTCGCGGGCTTCACCAGCTCGTTGATGACGTAGGCCGCCTCGACCGGGCCGGTGGTGAAGCCGTCGCCCATGTTCATCACCGCCAGCCTGGCGTGGTACAGGTCGCGCACCACGCGCTCCTGGTCGGCGGTGACGCCGGTGTCGCCCGAGAGGTAGGCCACCAGCCCGTTGCTGAAGGTCAGCACGTAGCCCGTCGCCAGCCCCACGTCGCCCGCGATGCCTGCTTCCTTCATCATCCTGCCCAGCTCGCCGCCGATGAAGTCGGGGTCGACGCCGTTGCTGTGCATCGCCGTCACCGTGGCGATGCGCACGCCGCCCACCACCACGCTGCCGCCGAAGCGCGCCAGGATGGAGCTGGCCGGGTCGCCGCCGTTGGCCTTGAGCTTGGCCGCGAAGAAGGGCGGCATCTCGCTGCCCGTCACGATCTTGGAATGCTTCGCCAGCGCGATGTTCACGGCCAGCGTGTTCGGCAGTTCGGACACGGACACGTCGGGGCTGGCGCAGCTGCCGGAGTTCGGCGCCTTGTTGCGCGCGTTGCCGACGTGGTCGCCATGCATGTGGCTCACCAGGATGATGTCGATGCGGCCCAGGCGCGGATCGGCCGCGCCGGCCACGGTGCGGCCCGGGTCGTAGAGGATGCGCGTGCCGTTGGGATCCTCGAACACCATCGCGCGGTCCTGCGGGCAGAACTCGCCCTCGATGCCGCCCAGGGGCGTCACCTTCACGGCCTGCGCCTGCGCGCACAGGGGCAGCGCCGATGCCAGGGCCAGCAGGCCCGCGAACCAGTTCCAGCGTTTCATGGTGCTCCTATCGGGGTGGTTGTACGTGTTGTCCGGCGAATCCGCAGTCGTCTTCAATCGACCTTCAGGTTCGCGCCCTTGGCCAGGCTGACCCAGAACTTCTCGTCCTCGGCGAGGAACTTCCCGAACTGTTCCGGCGACGCGGACAGCGAGACGTCGGTCCCTTCGCGTGCCAGTGCCGCCTTCACCGACGGCTCCTGCATCGCCGCGACGGTGGCCTCGTAGACCTTCTTCACGATCGCGGCAGGCGTGCCGGCGGGCACGAACATGCCATACCAGAACTCCAGGTTGTATTCGGGCAATCCCGCTTCGCGCATGCCCGGCAGGTCCGGGACCAGCGCGGAGCGTTCGCGCGTGCTCACGGCCAGCGCGCGCAGGCGGCCGCCGGGGCCGGCCTGCGGCAGCACCGAGGGCGAGGTGCCGAAGGTCAGTTGCGTGTCCCCCGCCATCACCGACTGCACGGCGAGCGCGCCGCCCTTGTAGGGCACATGCGTCATCTGCACGCCGGTGAGCATGGTGAACAGGGCAGCGCCCAGGTGCGGCGCCGAGCCGTTGCCCGAGGTGGAGTAATTGAGCTTGCCCGGGTCCTTCTTCGCCGCGGCGATCAGCTCGGCCACGCTGCGGATGCCGGTCGCCGGATTGACCGCGAGCACCAGCGGCGAGGTCGTCATCTTCGTCACCGGCTGCAGGTCCGAAGGCTTGTACGTGAGCTTGGGATTGAGCGCCGGATTCACCGAGATGCTGCTGGGACTGGCGATCAGCAAGGTGTAGCCATCGGGCGGCGCCTTCGCGACGAAGTCCGCCGCGATGCTGGAGCCGTTGCCCGGCCGGTTGTCCACCACCACGGCCTGGCCCAGCGCCTTGCTGAAGGCTTCGCTCATGCTGCGCGCGACCTGGTCGGCGGCGCCGCCCGGCGCGAAGCCGATCACGAGGCGGATCGACTTGTTCGGGTACGTCCCCGACTGCGCGCTGACCTGCGAGCCGGCCAGCGCCAGCCCCAGCGCGAGCGCCACGGACATCCTGTGCATTGGCTGTCTCCTTCGTTGTTCTCGTTGTCGCGCGCTTACTTCGAGGCGGGCGCGCGCAGCACGATCTTGCCCACGTGGCCGCCGTGTTCCATCCGGGCTTTCGCCTCTTCCAGTTGCGGGAATTCGTAGATGCCGTCGACGTGCGGCCGGATGCGGCCGGCGGCGAAGTGCGGCAGGACCTCCGCGGTGAAGCGCGGCACGGCGGCGGCCTTCTGCGCCTTGCTGCGCAGCTTGTTCGACACGCCGAACAGCGTCAGGCGCTTCGCGTGCAGGGCGCCGAGGTCCAGCGGCGCCTCCAGCACGCCGTCGACGTAGCCGACGGTGGCGAGGCGCCCCTCGAAGGCCATCGCGCGGATGTCCTCGGCGAACACCGTGCCGCCCACCGTGTTGATGACGAGGTCGGCGCCGTGCTGGCCGGTGGCCTCCATCACCTTCGGGGCGAAGTCCGCGGCGCGCGTGGCAAGCGCGACATCGAGCCCCAGCGGCTTGAGCGTTTCCAGCTTGGCCGCGGAGCCCGAGGTGCCGATCACCTTGGCGTCCAGCACCTTCGCGAGTTGCAGGGACGACACGCCGACGCCGGACGAGACGCCGTTCACCAGCACCCACTCGCCGGCCTGCAGGCGGCCTTGCAGCACCAGCATGTCGAAGGCGACCAGGAAGGTCAGCGGGATCGAGGCAGCCTCTTCCCAGGACAGGTTCGCGGGCACGGGCATGGCCTCGCCCACGTCCACGAGCGCGTATTCCGCAAAGCCGCCGGCGCAACGGCCCATGACGCGGTCACCGGCGCGGAAGGCCGTGACGCCCTGGCCCACGGCCACGACTTCGCCGGCGGCCTCGCCGCCTATGGCCTTCCACGACCCGGCCTTGCCGTGCAGGCCGTGGCCCACCACGAACTCGCCGCGGTTGAGCGAGGCGGCGCGCACGCGCACGAGCAACTGGCCCGGGCCGGCTTGGGGCACGGGCACGTCGCGCAACTCCAGTTGCGTTGCGCTCTCGGTCATCAGCATCCAGTACGACTGCATGGCATTCCTCTTTCAGTGGCCGGTGAACACGGGCTTGCGCTTCTGCATGAAGGCGGTGCGCCCCTCGGTGTAGTCCTCGCTCTCGAAGCATCCGCGGATCAGCGAAGAGCACAGGTCGCGATCCAGCTCCGGCGAGGGCTTGAGGATCTCGCGCATGATGGCCTTGCCCGCCATGACGGTGAGCGGCGCGTTGTCCGCCATCGCCGAGGCGTATTCGGCGAGCAGCGCATCGAGCGCATCGGGTGCGCATGTGCGTGTGACGAGCCCCAGGGCCTTGGCCTCGACGCCGTCGATGCGGCGCGCGGTGAAGAACAGGTCCTTGGCCGTGCCGGGGCCGACCAGGTCCACCAGGTTCTTCAGCGCCGAGTAGCGGTAGCCCAGCCCCAGGCGCGCCGCGGGGATTGAGAACACGGAATCGGTCGTCGCGATGCGGATGTCGCAGCTGATGGCCACGTTCACGCCGCCGCCTATGCACCAGCCGCGGATGCAGGCCAGCGTCGGCTTGGGAAAGTCGTGGATGCCCATGAGCGTGGCTTCTGCCATCGCCTCGTAGTGCGCGACGGCGGCGCGGGCAGCGCGCATGTCCTCGAACTGGGAGATGTCGGCGCCGGAGACGAAGGCCTTCTCGCCCGCGCCGGAGAAGACGACCAGGCGCACGCGATCGTCGTCGCGCGCGACATCCAGCAGGGGCGGCACGGCCTCCCACATGTCGACCGACAGCGCATTGTGGCGCGCCGGGTTGTTGAAGCGGATGTGCAGCGCGCGGCCGTCCAGCCAGGTCTGCACGCGTTCGCTGCGCGAGGTGTATTGCGGTTCAGTCATGGCGACTCCTGCGGCCTGGGCCGGGCGCGGCAATGGTAATCGGGCGGCGTCCGGTTGCCATTGCGGCCGCCTGGGAATGATGGAGGCGCGAAGCCTGGCCAAGGGAAGGGTCGCAACTTAAGCGCACCGCTGCGTGCTGTCCATGCAGGAAACCCAGGGGCTGCCCGGCTCGCTGCAAGGCCTGCCCATGTGCTGCATGATGCGTTCCTCGCCAAGGGCAAACGCATGCGAAAGCAAACAGAGCACCGCATCCGCGGCGCCGCCTCCCTCGCGCGCCCGGGCCGCACCTGGTTCGCCGCCATCGCGATGAACGCCGCGCCCTGGGCCGCCGTGGCCGTGATCGGCTGGTTCACCTTCACCTCGGACGAACCCGCCGTCACCGCCATGGCCGGGGTGCTGCTGGTGATGGCGGTGATCTGGTCCTCGTTCGTGACCCTCGATTCCTGGCGCGTGCTGCGGCGCTTCACGCGGCGCGGCTTCGGCGGGGATGCGCCGCGCTGACGCACGCGGCGCGCTGCACGGCCGTCGCAGGGCGCGCAGAATGGCGGATCCATCGCAACGGAGGTCTTCATGCCCGCCCACGCCGACACGATTGCGCGCCGCCGCCGCCTGCGCGAACTGCATGCCTCCGGCTGCTTCGTGATCCCCAACCCCTGGGACGTCGGCAGCGCGAAGTACCTGGAACAGGCCGGCTTCCCCGCGCTTGCGACGACCAGCTCCGGCGTTGCCTGGCGCCATGGCAAGGCCGACGGGCAGATGACGCTGGAGGAAGTGCTGGTGCACCTGCGCGAGATGGTCGACGCCACCGGCCTGCCGGTGAACGCCGACTTCGAGGCCGGCTACGCGGCCGATCCCGATGGCGTCGCGCGCAACGTGCGGCGCGCGATCGAGACCGGCGTCGCGGCGCTGTCCATCGAGGACTCCACCGGCAATGCCGATGCGCCCTTGCGCGACATTCCCGACGCCGTCGCGCGCATGCGGGCGGCCCGCGCGGCGATCGATGCGGCCGGCGGCGACACGCTGCTGGTGGGACGCGCGGAAAACTTCTTCGCGAACCGGCCGGACCTGGACGACGCCATCCGCCGCCTGCAGGCCTACGCCGAGGCCGGCGCGGACTGCCTCTATGCACCCGGCATCCGCACCCGCGAGCAGATCGCCGCCGTGGTCGCGGCCGTCGCGCCCAAGCCCGTGAACCTGCTGATCGGGTTCGCGACCGATCTCACCGTCAAGGACATCGCGGCGCTGGGCGTGCGGCGCATCAGCGTGGGTGGCGCGCTGGCGCGCAGTGCCTGGGGCGGCTTGCAGCGCGCGGTGCAGGACATCGCCAGGGAAGGCCGCTTCGACCGCTTCGCCGAAGCCGCCTCGGGCGCCGAGCTCAACGCGCTGTTCGGCCAGGCTTCACACTGAATGCGGGTAATTCGGGTATCGTGCCGGTCGTTTTCCAACGGAAGTGAGCGCATGAACACCCTGGACACCCCCGGCCTCAAGCTGTTCGCCAACCTGTCGGTGCGCGTCGGCACGCCGCACGAGATCGGCAGCACGCCCGCGGGCAACCGCCGCGTGATCCCGATCGTCGGCGGCGAAGCGCAGGGCGAGGGCTGGTCGGGGCGCGTGCTCGCCGGCGGCGCCGATTTCCAGTCCATCGTCTCGCCCACGCTGGCGCAACTCGATGCGCGCTACGTGATCGAGACCGAAGCAGGCGACCTGATCTTCGTGGCGAACCGCGCGATCCGCGTGGCCTCGCCCGAGGCGACGGCGAAGCTCATTCGCGGCGAGCCGGTCGATCCCGCGCAGGTCTACTTCCGCTGCGTGCCGACCTTCGAGACCTCGTCGCCCTCGCTGGCGTGGATCAACGAGCGCCTGTTCGTCGGCACCGGCGTGCGCCGGCCCGACGAGGTGCGCATGACCTTCTTCCAGGTGGAGTGAGCGCCGGCGCGGCTGCTCATGCCGGCCGGACGAACGAGAGGCCGGAATGGTGACAGCCGCCCGGCCGGCGGTTCAGGCCGCGCGGTCCATGCGCCACGCCTGGTAGCGCACGCCAGCCACGGTGCCCGCGATCATCGCGGCCGCGGCGGTGAAGCTGGTGAGGCTCAAGGTGGAGAGTCCCGTCACACCCTGGCCGATGCTGCAACCCATCGCCGTGACGCCGCCCACGCCCATGAGCAAGCCGCCCGTGAGGTGGTGGCCGAGGTCCGGCGTGTCGGCGAAGCCTTCCCAGCGGAAGCGGCGCCGCACGAGCGCGACCGCGGCCGAGCCCAGGATCACGCCGGCGACCGTCACGATGCCCACCGTGAGGCGCTTGCTCGCGTCGCTGAAGAAGAGGATCCAGTCCAGCCCGTAGGCCGTCGGCGAGAGAAAGCTCAGGCCTTCGGCGCGATGCGAGTTGGTGGCCAGCCAGGTCTCTTCCAGCGTCTCGGGATGTTCGGCGAGGTGACCGAGGTGGCCGGTCACCCACCAGGTCGCCAGCACCAGCGCACCGATGCCGGCACCGGCGAGCAGGTTCACGGGCCGGCGCGATTCGCGCGAAGCGAGCGCGAACACGAGCAGCGCTCCACCGATCACGGCGGCGCACAGCAGCGAGGCGGTGGACGCCGCGAGCCCCGTGCGCGCGAGCAGCGTCGCGAGATCCGCGTTCGTGCCGAAGTCGACGGCGACGCGATCCACCGTGTCCACGCGCCACACGGCCGTGAGTCCGCGCAAGGTAGCGAAAGCCGCGAGCCCCGCGACGATGGCCACGACCAGCGACTTGAGGCTGCCCGCGCCCAGCCGCACCAGCGTCTTGCTCACGCAGCCGGAGGACAGGGCCATGCCGAAGCCGAAGAGGCCGCCGCCGACGATGGCCGAGAGCCACAGCCAGCGCGTGCTGGCATACACCGTCTGCGGCGCGTGCACGATGCCTGCGAGCGAGAAGCCGGCGAAGCCGAAGATCGCGACGGCGGCGGCCAGCGCCCATTGCCGCATGCGCGTGTAGTCGCCCATGGCCACGGCGTCGCTCACGGCGCCCATGGTGCAGAAGTCCGTGCGCTGCACCAGCGCGCCGAAGGCGATGCCGATCGCGAAGGCCGCGGCCAGCACGAGCTGGTTCAGCGACTCCAGTGCGCCGGCGTTCATGCGGCGAAGCCGGGATCGGGCAACGCGCCGGCGATGCGCGGCGTGTTGATCGCGCGCGGGCCCACCTTGCCGCCGCGCGCCTTGAGCCAGCCCTCGACGACTTCCCATACCGGCGGATTGCCCGCGTGCGCCGCCTCCTCGGACACCGGCGCCCAGCCCGCGACCTTGTAGGTGTGCGACGCCTCGATCGCGCGGCCGTTCAATCGCATGTCCTCGATGCGCTTGCCCATGGGCGCATCGGGACGGATCGTGTACTCCAGGCCGCCCACGCGCACCATGTCGCCGCCCTGCTGGTAGTAGGGGTCGGGATTGAACAGGTTGTCGGCGACGTCTTCCAGCACGGTCTTGATCGTCTCGCCCGTCATCGGCGTGACCGTGGCGTACGAGTAGGTGGTGGCCGTCATGTCCAGCAGCCACTCGCGCGTGATCTCCTCGCCCGCCAGCAGCGAAGTGCCCCAGCGGAAGCCGGGCGAGAACGCGATCTCCGCGCCCTGCACGTCCATCAGCGCGTCGAGCAGCAACTGGTCGCCCGAGCCGTTGAAGTTGCCGCGGCGGTACAGCGTGCCCTCGGTGACGGCCAGGCGCTCCGCCAGCTTCGCCTCGTACGGCGCGCGCACGCGCGTGATCAGCGCCTGCATCTGCGCGTCGGCCGGCAGCATGTTCGCGAACACCGGCAGCAGGCGATAGCGGAAGTCCGCGACCTTGCCGCCCTTCACCTCGAAATCCATCACGCCCAGGAACTTGCCGTTCGAACCCGCGTTGGTGACGATGGTCCGGCCGCCCTTGTTGGCCACGAGCGTGGCGACCGGCATGCCGTCGTGCGTATGGCCGCCGAAGATCGCGTCGATGCCGGTCACGCGGCCGGCCATCTTCAGGTCCACGTCCATGCCGTTGTGGCTCAGGAGCACGACGACTTGCGCGCCCTTCGCGCGCGCTGCGTCCACCTGCTTTTGCAGGTTCTCCTCCTGGATGCCGAACTCCCAGTCGGCGACGAAGTAGCGCGGGTTCGCGATCGGCGTGTAGGGGAAGGCCTGGCCGATGATGGCGCAGGGCACGCCGTCGATCTCGCGCATCGTCCAGGGCTTGAACACCGGATCGCCGAAGTCCACGGTCCTGACGTTCTGCGCGAGGAACTCGATGCGGCCGGCGAAGTCCTTTTCGACGACCTCCTTCACGCGCTCCATGCCCAGCGTGAATTCCCAGTGGCCCGTCATGATGTCCACGCCCAGCAGCTTCGCCGCTTCCACCATGTCCTGGCCCCGCGTCCACAGCGCCGTGGCCGAGCCCTGCCAGGTGTCGCCGCCATCGAGCAGCAGCGCGCCCGGGCGGCTTGCCTTCAATCGCTTCACGAGCGTCGCGAGGTGGGCGAAGCCGCCGACCTTGCCGTAGCGGCGCGCGGCCGCTTCGAAATCGAGATAGGTGAGCGCATGCGCTCGGGCGCTGCCGGGCGGAACCTTCGCGGCGCGCAGCAATTGCTCGCCGACGAGATGCGGCAGCCGTCCCTTCATCGCACCCACGCCGAGATTGACGCTGGGCTCGCGGAACCACACGGGATTCAGCTGCGCATGGCAGTCCGTCATGTGCAACAGCGACACGTTGCCGAAGCGCGGGACCTCGTAGAGCGCGTCGGCCGCCGTCGCGGCGTCCGCGTCGGCCCAGCGCGCGAGTCCCATGCCCGCCGCCGAAGCGGCAGCCAGCACCTGCAGGAAGTCCCGCCTGCCCAGGTGCATCGCGCTACTTGTTGACCGGCGAGGCCGGGTCCAGCAGCAGGGCCACGAGGTCACGCACCTGCTGCTCGGTGAGGTTGCCCATGTGGCCCGAGCGCGGCATGTTGGAACAGGCGTTGTAGGCCTTGGCGTTCCAGATCTTGCCCCAGGTGTATTCCACGACCGCCCTGGACTGCGGGCTCGCGGGATCGCTCACGCCGCGCAGCTTGCCGTACTGGTAGAGGCTCGGGCCGATGGTGCCGAAGGAGATCTCCTCCTTGCTGATCTGGTGGCAGTTGTAGCAGTTGCCGCCGGCGGGGGCCTTCGCGTCGTCGCTCCAGGTCTGGCCGCGGCCGCTTTGCGCGATCTGCTCGCCGCGCTTCCAGTCGCCGAGAAACTTGCCGTCGGCCGGCCAGTGGATCGCCTTGAAGTTCTCTTCCTCGATGCGCTTGGCCACGACGGGGTCCAGCGGCTTGCCGGCGACGTCGGCCGCGTTGCAGGCCTTCAGCGTCGCATCGATGCCGGTGATGCGGTCCATGGTCGCCATGCCACGGTCGTGGAAGCTGTCGTGCAGCATCTGCTGCGCGAGCTGGTCGGCGTCGGTGCCGGAGGGCAGCGCGGCGCAGCCGGCGATGGCAGCGGCGGCCACGGCGGCCGCCGCGAAGATCCATGCGGTCTTGTTCTTCATCGTGGCTTTCCTCAACGGCGGATCGCCGGTGCCGCGGACTTCGCGCCGCTCGCATTGACGCCGAGGTACACGGAGATCGCGGTGAGCGCGTCGCTGCCGAACGTCGGCTCGGGGAAGCGCTGCTGGCGGAAGCAGTCGTTCAGGCGCTGCTGCATGGTCCACATCTCGCCGTTGGAGACGCGGTAGGCCGGCCAGGCCGCGAAGCCGACGCCGTCACCAGGATTCTTCGTGAGGTTGGGCAGGTCCTGCAGGCGGATGCGCTTGCCGTCCTGGCCGTGGCAGCTGGCGCAGGCGAAGTCGTGCGTGCCGCCGCGCGTGAAGAACAGGCGCTTGCCCGCTTCGTAGTAGGCGCGCTCCATGGGCTGGCCTTGCGGCACGTGGATGGCCATGCCGGTCGACTCGGACGCGACCCAGGTCGCCAGCGCCGTGACGTTGGCCTTCTCGCCCTGGCCGAAAGGCGTCTTCACGATCGCGCCAGCGTCCAGGCCTTGCAGGCTGTCCATGCAGGTGACGAGGCGCGACTCCAGGTCCTGCACCTTGCCGGTGTCGGCGAAGTAACGGGGCAGCTCCACGAACGCGCCCTTGACGACGCCGGGGCCCTTGCCCAGGTCGCAGCGTTCCAGCGACGCGTTCTTCGGTCCGCGCTTCTGGTGCCACAGATCTTCACCCTTGGCCTCGAACAGCTCGGACGGGTTGCCGTCGGCGAGCATCGCGCGGTATTCGTCGATCGCTTCCGCGGTGCTCTTCTGCGCCATCGCGCCGCCGGCGGCGAGCACCAGCGCCACCGCGACGAGGGATTGCAACCTCCGCATCGCCTGTCTCCTTCGTTGTTCTGTGGACTGCGACAACCAGCCCGCGCTTCAGGTGACGCTGACTTCGTCGGTGCGCGTGTCGTTGTGGTTGTCCTTCCACGTGATGCTCACCTTGTCGCCGGCCTTGCCGCCCTTGATGGTGAACTGCAGGAAGGGGTTCTTCGCGACCGCGGGGCCCCACTCGGCGCTGAACACCTGCTTGCCGTTCAGGGCCGCGGTGACGTCGGTGATGTGCCAGGCCGGGATGATCTTGCCGGCGGCGTCCTTGCGCTGGCCGGTTTCCATTTCGTGGCTCATGAGCACGCGCACGACGGTGTTGCCGCCTTGCGCCTGCGCGCGGATGCGCATCGGGTCTGCCATGGTGTTCTCCTGATCTCGTGTGCGGTCGGCGGGGCGGCGTCAGCCGCCGCAGCCGCCCAGCGTGACCTTGACTTCCTTCTTGGCGAAGAAAGCCTTGTTGTCGGCGGTGATCGCCACCGCGTAGACGTCCGAGGTCTGCGCCATCTTCGCGCGCGTGGCGAAGCTGGGTTCCACCAGGTCGGTGACGTCGAACTTCGCGACCAGGCTGTTGGGATTCTTCTCCACCAGCAGCAGCAGCGACTTCACGTTGGGGATCGTCGAAGCCACGGTCATGGGCACGACGGCGCCGTTCTCGGCGATCTCGGGTGCGGTGAGCGTGACGTCCTTGCTTTCCACCGGCGCCGTGCTGCCGTAGGCGCGCAGGGCCTCGCCTATGGTCTTGGCGTCGAAGGCGCTGCGGGTGAAGGCGAACGCCTGCTGCGGGACGAGGCCCGTGGCTCCCAGCAGGCCGGCCACGGCCAGCGATGCCTTGAGCGTTTCGCGTCGATTCTGCATTTCGGGTCTCCTGGATGGGGGCTGCCCGGCCCGCCCATGGGCGGCGGCGGCGAGGCCGGGATTGTCGCAGGAGCGGCGGGGGCCGGCCGGAGGCCGCGAAAAGTCCCCATGGGGGGGCGCGGACCGGCCTCAGGGCTTGATGTACGCGTAATGCTCGCGCGACTGCAGTTGCCCGATGCGCACGACGCCCGAGGGCGTGAAGTCGGCGTCGAGGATGAACTGGTCCTTGCGCAGGTTGCGATTGCGCAAGGTGATCTCGCACACCTCGAAGGTCACGCCACGCGCCTTGAGGGCGCTCACGAGCGAGGCGTAGTCGATGTTGGGGTTCTTCGCATCCTTCGCGCCCTCCATGAGGAAATCGACGCCCTCCGCATGCGTGACCACGATGATCTTCGTGTCCGGCGCCACGTCCAGGTGGTTGCGGATATTGCGCAAGGCCTTGGTGGCCTGCGCCGCGCTGTCATCGACGTGATAGACCACCTTGTCCTGCGCCAGCACGGCGAAGGCGGCGAGGGACAGCAGCAGGAAGGCGGCGAAGAGGCGGACGGCACGGATCATGGCGAGGGACTCCGGATTGAGGGGCGCACGATAGCACTTCGAATGCGGACTTCCGAAGGCGGGCGACCGGACGCAGAGGACGCAGAAGAAAACCTTTAAAGGTATTCCTTTGCGCCCTCTGCGTACCCTTTGCGCTCTCTGCGTCCGGATGTCCGCTTTCACCCGCCGGTTAAAATCGCGCCCCTCCGCCTAAGCGCCCCGCCTCCGCTCTCCCCATGCCCGAAGCCCAGGACCTTGCCTCGCTCACCCATGCCGTCGTCTGGGGCGGGCTCGCGTTGGGTCTCTCGCTGGGCGCGATCGGGCAGTCCACGCGTTTCTGCGTGCGGGGTGCGATCGCCGATTGGGTGCAGCTGCGCAGCCCCGGTCGCATGGTGTCGTGGATGCTGGCCATCGCCGTGGGCGCGCTCGCCGTGCAGGCGCTGGTGAGCGCCGGCGCCTTCGATGCGACGCGCACGCTGGGCTGGTCCGAGCGTTTCCCCTGGCTGTCCTACCTCGTGGGCGGACTGTGCTTCGGCTACGGGATGATCCTGGCTGGCGGCTGCCCGCAGCGATGCCTGGTGAAGGCGGGCTCGGGCAACCTGAAGGCGCTGCTCACGCTGGTGTTCGTGGCGATCGTCTCCACCATGACCTTGCGCGGCGCGCTGGCGCCGCTGCGCGCGAACGGGCTCGATGCTTTCGCCCGCACGCTGGGCGGATCGCAGGACCTGGGCGCCGTGCTCTCGCGTGCCTTCACCGTGCCGGCGATGGCGCTGCGCTGGCTGCTGGCACTCGCCAGCACCGCGGCGGCGCTCGGATTCGCATGGCGCGTGCGCGCGCAGCTGAAGCCCGCGCACTGGGTCGGCGGCATCGCCGTGGGCCTGCTGGTTGCGGCGGCCTTCTACCTCACGGGCCACGTCGGCTTCGTGCCCGAGCATCCCGAGACGCTGGAACCCGCCTGGCTGGGCACGCAATCGAAGCGGCCCGAAGGCCTCTCGTTCGCCGCGCCCATGGCGCATGCGCTGGACCTGCTGACGCTGTGGACCGACCGCGCCACCGTCGCGACCTTCGGCGTGACGCTGGCGCTGGGCGTGATCCTGGGCGCCTTCGTGAGCGCCAGGCTGCGCGGCGAATTCCGGCTGGAGTCCTTCCAGACGCCGCGCGAACTGGGCGCGCACGCCGCGGGCGCCCTGCTGATGGGGTTCGGCGGCGTCACCGCGATGGGTTGCTCGCTGGGCAACGGCGTCACGGGAATCGCACTGCTGTCCTCCGGCGCGCTGCTCGCGACCGCGGGCATCTGCGCGGGCGCGTGGCTGGCGCTGGCGCGCCAGGGCCGCCGCGGCGTCGCGGCCGCTGGCTTCGCCACCAGCGCGACGTGATCAGTGCTGCGTGACGTCGTCCTCGAATTCGATTTCGAGGACGGACGCCGCCACCGCGTAGACGTGCATCGCGTCCTCCCGCTCGGCGCGGTACTCCTCGCCCGCCATCAGGATCAGGTCCTTGGGGTCGCCGTCGTGGGTGACCCAGACGCCGCCCTTGTCGCAGCGCAGGATCACCGACCGGTCCACGTGTTCGAAGACGTGGGCCTCGCCCTGCTCCAGTTCCACGGCGAAGCGGCGGGTCACGCGCGGCAAGGCGCGCAGGTGGAAGTCACGCACCAGCGGCGCGTGGTTGTAGCGCAGCCGTTCATGCACGAACTGCAGTGAGTCCTCTTTGTTCATGATCGCTCCTTGCCTGCAGGATGCGGCAAGACAGCGCAATGGCTGGCCCGGACGGCCGGGCAGCGCGCGTCGGACCGGTCCCTGGCCTGGGGTCAGGGATGCCGGGTCAGCTGCACGGATCAGCGACGCGGGTCGAGGCCGCCCCGGCGATCGCCCGGCTCCTGCTCAGGCAGGCCCAGCACGGTGTGCACGGCCCGCAGCAGCGCGTGCGGCTCGAAGGGCTTGGTGATGTAGCCGTCGGCGCCGGCGGCGATGCCCTTGAGCACAGCCTCGCGCGTGGCCTTGCCCGTGAGCATGATCACCGGCACGTTCTTGAGCACCGGGTGCTGGCGCACGCGCATGAGGATGTCGAAGCCGTCGGCATCGGGCAGCACCACGTCGAGCAGGATGAGGTCGGGGCGCGGCGGCCGGCGGATCTCGTTGACGACCTCGAGGCGGTTGCCGGCCTGGCGCACGGCGAAGCCGGACAGGGTCAGCAGCGTCGCGGTGAAGCTGGAGAGCTGCGGATCGTCTTCCACCACCACGACCTGCAGCGCCTCGCCGGGCCGGCGCTGGGGCGGCGCGGCGCGTTGCCGGGCGATTTCCACGAAGAAGCCTGTGCGATGCAGCGAAGCGACGCCGGCATCGGCCTCCTCGGGCTTGCCGACGGCGCGCGAGAACTGCTGCACGTCGGCGTTCCACTGCGCCGTGAAGGGGTCGAGCTCCACCTGCTGCACCAGGCCCTTGTCGCGCAGCTCGCGCAGCGTGGCGAAGAAGGCGCGCATCTCTTCGGCCTTGAACTTGCCGGTGATCTGCTCCAGCGTCAGGACGCCGTCCATGCGGACCAGCACGTTGATCTGCGCCGCGCTCAGGCGCGTGGCGCCCCCGCGCAGCTCGCTTTCGCCGAGCGAGGTCAGGGCATAGATGTGTTCGGGAAAGATGGGCGCGGCAGCGGACATGGCAAGGCGACGACAAAGACCCGACCTTAGCGCAGATCGGGCCGGCAGTGAAACCGGGCACGTCGACCGCCCGGCGCAAAGGCCGCGGACCCGGGGGCTTGTCCGCATACGGCGCGCCCGCGCGGGGCGTAGCGTTGCAGGGACCGCACAGCACGGAGCCCGCCATGAAAGAACCCACTTCCGAGGCCGAACGCGCCCTGCGCGACGCCGCCCGCGAGTACCACCGCCTGCCGCGCAACGGCAAGATCTCCGTCACGCCGACCAAGCCCCTGTCGAACCAGCGCGACCTGTCGCTGGCCTACTCGCCGGGCGTGGCCTATCCCTGCCTCGACATCCAGGCGGATCCCTCCATGGCGGCCGAATACACCTCGCGCGCGAACCTGGTGGGCGTGATCACCAACGGCACGGCGGTGCTGGGCCTGGGCGACATCGGCCCGCTCGCAGGCAAGCCCGTGATGGAGGGCAAGGCCTGCCTGTTCAAGAAGTTCGCGGGCATCGACGTGTTCGACATCGAACTGGCCGAGCGCGACCCGGACAAGCTGGTCGACATCATCACCGCGCTGGAGCCGACACTGGGCGGCATCAACCTCGAGGACATCAAGGCGCCCGAGTGCTTCTACATCGAGCGCAAGTTGCGCGAGCGCCTGAACATCCCCGTGTTCCATGACGACCAGCACGGCACGGCCATCATCTCGGGCGCCGCGCTGCTCAATGGACTGGAGCTGGTGGGCAAGAAGATCGGCGAGGTGAAGCTGGTGTCCTCGGGCGCGGGCGCGGCGGCCCTCGCCTGCCTGGACCTGATGGTGGGACTGGGCCTGCAGGTGAAGAACATCCACGTCGTCGATTCCAAGGGCGTGGTGTACCAGGGCCGCTCCGGCGTGGATCCGTCGAAGGCGAAGTACGCGCAGGACACCTCGGCACGCACGCTGGCCGACGTGGTGAAGAAGGCCGACGTGTTCCTGGGCTGCTCCACCGCGGGCGTGCTGAGCGCGGAGATGGTCAAGAGCATGGCGGACAAGCCGATCATCCTCGCGCTCGCCAACCCCGAGCCCGAGATCCGGCCCGAGCTCGCGCGGCAGGCGCGGCCCGACTGCATCATCGCGACGGGGCGCTCGGACTATCCGAACCAGGTGAACAACGTCCTGTGCTTTCCCTACATCTTCCGCGGCGCGCTGGACTGCGGCGCGACCAAGATCACGGAAGCGATGAAGCTCGCGGCCGTGCGCGAGATCGCGCAGCTCGCGAAGGCCGACATCAGCGAGGAAGTGGCGAACGCCTATGCCGGCAAGGAGCTCGCCTTCGGCCCCGACTACATCATCCCCACGCCCTTCGATGCGCGGCTGATCCTGCGCATCGCGCCGGCGGTGGCGCGCGCGGCGGCGGAGTCCGGCGTGGCGACGCGGCCCATCACCGACTTCGACGCCTACGGCCAGGGCCTCACGCGCTTCGTGTACCAGACCGGCATGATCATGCGGCCGGTGTTCGTCGCGGCGCGGCAGTCCACGGCCAAGCGCGTGGCCTTCGCCGAGGGCGAGGACGACCGCGTGCTGCGCGCGGCGCAGCTCGCGGTGGACGAGAAGCTGGCGCAGCCCATCCTGATCGGCCGTCCCGCCGTGATCGAGGCGCGCATCGCGAAAGCGGGCCTGCGCATCCGTGTCGGCGAGGACGTGACCTGCGTCAATCCGGAAAGCGATACGCGCTTTCGCCAGTACTGGGAGAGCTACCACCGCCTCATGGGCCGCAACGGCATCACGCCGGAGGCCGCGAAGGCGGCGGTGCGCCGCTCCAACACGCTGATCGGCGCGCTGGCCGTGCACCTGGGGGACGCGGACGCGATGCTGTGCGGACTGGTCGGCCGTTTCGAGCACCACCTGGAACACGTGCACGACGTGATCGGCACGCGTGCCG
>FTHB01000011.1_pt1 | contig 24316 bp, 13 predicted proteins | sample 1640851 | NCBI WGS metagenome assembly FTHB01 (sample SAMEA3914788, study PRJEB12502) | metagenome | biome: forest; material: soil | place: Canada | collected 2011-07-03 | depth 0.1 m
GGCCAGCTTCTCCTGGCAGTAGGCGCGGGCGGCGTCGCGCACGGCGCGCTCGTCTTCGGTGATCTGCTGCTCCAGCAGCAGGGGGTCGTCCCAGTGGAACGAGGCTTTGGCAGCGGCCATGGCAACTCCGGAATGGTCTCTACGAGGGCAGCACCGCGGTGCATTCGATCTCGACCTTCGCGCGGTCCTCGATCAGGGCTTTCACTTCCACCGCCGTCATGGCGATGGTGTAGCTGCCGATGATCTCGCGGAACGCCTGGCCCACCGCCGCGGCGGCGGCCAGGTATTCGCGCTTGTCGGTCACGTACCAGGTCATCCGGACGACATTCTCGCCCTTCCCGCCGGCGGCCTTCAGCACGTCGGCGACATTTTGCAGCGCCTGCCGGGCCTGCCCGGCGAAGTCGTCGCCGTGGAAGCGCTGGTCGGCATCCCAGCCGATCATGCCGGCGATGAACAGCATGCGGCCTTGCGCGATCACGCCATTGGCGTAGCCCTTGGGCCGCGCCCAGCCTTCCGGCTGCACCGCTTGCGGTCTCGTGTCCTGGCTCATGGTTTCCATCCCTTCAGCAATTCGCGCGCGATGATCAGCTGCTGTACTTCGGTCGCGCCTTCGTAGATGCGCAGGCTGCGGATTTCGCGGTACAGCTGCTCCACCGGCTCGCCGCTCTTCACGCCCAGTCCGCCGGACATCTGCACGGCGGCATCGATGACCTGCTGCGCGCCCTCGGTGGCGGCCATCTTGGCCATCGCCGCTTCCCTGGTCACGGTGCGCCCCTGGTCGCGCAGCCACGCGGCGCGGTAGACCAGCAGGGCGGCGGAGTCGATGGTGGTCGCCATCTGCGCCAGCTTCGCCTGGGTGAGCTGGAAATCGGCGAGCGTGCCGTCGAACATCCTGCGCGTCGTGGCGCGCTGCATGGCCTCGTCCAGCGCGCGGCGCGCGAAGCCCAGGGCAGCGGCCGCCACCGAAGTGCGGAACACGTCCAGCGTGCGCATCGCGACCTTGAAACCCTCGCCGGCTTCGCCGATGCGGTTGGCCAGCGGCACGCGGCAACCGGTGAACTTCAAGCGGGCCAGCGGATGCGGCGCGATCACTGCTATGCGCTCGGCGATCTCGAAGCCGGGCGTCCCCGCTTCGACGATGAAGGCGGAGATGCCGCGCGCGCCAGGCGCTTCGCCGGTGCGGCAGAACACCACGTAGAAGTCCGCCATGCCGCCGTTGGAGATCCAGGTCTTCTCGCCATCCAGCACGGCGTGATCGCCTTCGATGCGGGCGGCGCACCGCATGGCGGCGACGTCCGATCCGGCCTCGGGTTCCGAGAGCGCGAAGGCGGCGATCGCCTCGCCGCGCGCGACGCGCGGCAGCCACCGCTCCTTCTGCGCTGTCGTGCCTTGCAGGCTGATGGCCCCCGAGCCCAGGCCTTGCATGGCGAAAGCGAAGTCCGCGAGGCCGTTGTGCCGCGCGAGCGTTTCACGCAGCAGGCAGATGGCGCGCGTGTCGATGCGATCCCCCACGGCGTGCCGAAGCCAACCGCCTTGTCCCAGGGTACGCACGAGTTGGCGGCAGGCAGCGTCCACGTCGGGACCGTGGATGGGGGCAACGTGCTGCGCGGCCCAGCCTTCGAGCTCGCGCGCGAGCGCGCGGTGCCGGTCTTCGAAAAAAGGCCAGTCCAGGAACGTGCTGTCGCTCACCTCAGTTCCCCTCGAAGTCCGGCTTGCGCTTGGCCACGAAGGCGTCGTAGGCGCGCGTGAAGTCCTGCGTGAGCATGCACAGCGCCTGCGCCTGCGCCTCCGATTCGATCGCCTGCTCTATCGTCATCGCCCATTCCTGGTGGAGCATGGTCTTGGTGATGCCGTTGGCGAAGGTCGGCCCCTCCGCCAGCTGGCGCGCCAGTGCCTGCGCCTGCGCGAGCAGCGCTTCCGGCGCAACCAGGCGGTTGAAGAAGCCCCAGCGCTCGCCCTCCTCGCCACCCAGCGAGCGGCCGGTGTAGAGCAACTCGCTCGCCCGCCCCTGGCCGACGATCCGCGGCAGCATCGCGCAGGCACCCATGTCGCAGCCGGCGAGGCCCACGCGGTTGAACAGGAAGGCCGTCTTGCTGCGCGCGGTGCCCAGGCGCAGGTCCGACGCCATGGCGACGATCGCGCCGGCACCGGCGCAGACGCCATCCACGGCGGCCACGACCGGCTGGGGACAGGCGCGCATGGCTTTCACCAGGTCGCCCGTCATGCGCGTGAACATCAGCAGCTCGGGCGCCCTCAGCCTCACGAGCGGCCCGATGATCTCGTGCACGTCGCCGCCGGAGCAGAAGTTGCCGCCCGCGCCCGTGACGACCACGGCGTGCACGTCGGTCGCGTACTTCAGCTGCCCGAACAGGTCGCGCAGCTCCGCGTACGACTCGAAGGTCAGCGGGTTCTTGCGCTCGGGGCGGTCCAGCGTCACGGTGGCGACGGCGTCCTTCACCTCCCACAGGAAGTGCCGCGCACGGTAGCCCGCGAGCTGCTTGCGATTGCCGGCGACCAGCGCCGGATCGACGCGCTCAGTTGAATCGCTCAATTTTCGTCTCCTGCGGTGTCGCCATCGCGCGTTCGCGCTCGAGGTTGCGTTCGAGTTGCTGTTTGCCCGAAAGGTACTGCTTCGGCCAGGCCAGGTCGCGGTAGCCGATCTTCGCCGCTTCCACCAAGGTCCACGACGGGTTGGCGAGGTGCGGGCGCGCCACCGCGCACAGGTCCGCGCGGCCTGCCGCGATGATGCTGTTCACGTGGTCGGCTTCCGTGATCGCGCCCACCGCCATCGTCGCGATGCCCGCTTCGTTGCGGATGCGATCGGCGAAGGGCGCCTGGTACATGCGGCCGTACACGGGCTTCTGCTGCCTGCTCACCTGGCCGGAGGAGCAGTCGATGAGGTCGGCGCCCGCGGCCTTGAACATGCGCGCGATCGCTACCGCGTCATCCGGCGTGATGCCGCCTTGCACCCAGTCGTGCGCGGAAATGCGCACCGACATCGGCCTGTCCTGCGGCCACGCGGCGCGGATCGCGCGGAACACCTCGAGGGGGTAGCGCAGGCGGTTCTCCAGCGATCCACCGTAGTCGTCGGTGCGCTGGTTGGTGAGGGGAGAAATGAAGGCGGACAGCAGGTAGCCGTGCGCGCAGTGCAGCTCCAGCCAGTCGAAGCCCGCCTCCGCCGCATGGCGCGTGGCGCGGACGAAGTCCTCCTTCACGCGATCCATGTCGGCGCGCGTCATGGGCCGCGCCCAGTCGCTCACGCCGTCGACATACTGCTGCGGCGAGGCGGACAGCAAGGGCCAGTTGCCCGCGGGCAGCGGCCGGTCCTCGCCCTCCCACGGTACGCGCGTGGATCCCTTGGGGCCCGCGTGCCCCAGCTGCATGGCGATCCTGGCGTCGCTGTTCCCATGCACGAAGTCCACGATGCGCTTCCACGCATCGCGCTGCTGCGCGTTCCACAAGCCGGGACATCCCGGCGTGATGCGCGCATCGGGGCTGGTGCAGGTCATCTCCGCCACGACCATGCCGGCGCCGCCCATGGCGCGCGCGCCCAGGTGCACCAGGTGGTAGTCGCCCGGCACGCCGTCGACGCAGGAGTACTGGGCCATCGGCGAGACGACCACGCGGTTTTTCAGCGTCACGCCGCGCAAGCTGAAGGGCGTGAACATGGGCGGGATCGCCTGCTGCATGGCCGTGCGATGCGCGCCCGAGCGCTGCGCGATCCAGTCCTCGTAGCCCTCCACATAGGTCCTGTCGCGCAGCCGCAGGTTCTCGTGGCTGATGCGCTGGCTGCGCGTGAGCAGCGAGTATGCGAACTGCTCGGGCGGCAGGTTCACGTAGCGCGCCACGTTCTCGAACCATTCGGTGGAGTTGCGCGCGGCGTTCTGGATCTTGAGCACTTCGACGCTGCGCACGGCCTCGTACTCCGCCAGTGCGCGTCGCAGGTCGCCCGGTGCGCGGGCGATACAGCGTGCCAGTTCGATGGCATCTTCCAGCGCCAGCTTGGTGCCCGAGCCCACGGAGAAATGCGCCGTGTGCGCCGCATCGCCCATCAACACCACGGGCGCGCGGCCGTTGTCGTGTACCCAGGTCCTGCAGACGACGCGCGGGAATTTGATCCACTGCGCCGATCCGCGCAGGTGCGCGGCGTTGGACATCAGGCGGTGTCCGTCCAGGTACTTCGCGAACAGCTTCTCGCAAAAGGCGATCGACTCCTCCTTCTCCATCCTGTCCAGCCCCGCGGCCAGCCAGACGTCCTCGGGCGCCTCGACGATGAAGGTGGAGGTGTCGCCGTCGAACTGGTAGGCATGCGCCTGGAACCAGCCCCAGGGTGTCTCCTCGAAGGCGAAGGTGAAGGCGTCGAACTTCCGGTGCGTACCGAGCCAGGTGAAACGGCACTTGCGCACGTCGATGTCGGGCTGGTAGCTCGCCGCGTACCTGGTGCGGACGCGGCTGTTCAGGCCATCGCTGGCGATGACGAGGTCGGCGTCGGGAAAATCCTGGTCGCCCTGCGCGTCGGTGTCGAAGACGAGCTCCACGCCCAGCACCTCGCAGCGGCGCTGCAGGATGTTCAGCAGGCGCTTGCGGCCTATGCCGCAGAAGCCGTGGCCGCCGGAGACCATCGTGCGGCCACGAATGTGCACCGCGATGTCGTCCCAGTGGTTGAAGGCGCCCAGGATCTCGCCCGCCGTCTCCGCGTCGGCCGCCTGCAGGTTGCCCAGGGTCTGGTCCGAGAACACGACGCCCCAGCCGAAGGTGTCATAGGGCTTGTTGCGCTCCACCACGCGCACGCGGTGGGAGGGATCCTGCTTCTTCATGAGCAGCGCGAAATACAGTCCCGCCGGGCCGCCGCCTATGCAGACGATGTTCATGGGGTGCTCCAGGCCTAGATATTTTAAGTTTAAAGCATTTGGCTGAGGCGAGGCAAACGCCCTTGGCGGGAATCCGCGCCAGGCCGGCCCCTCAGGCCGTCAGGGCCTGGCCTTCGTGCGCCAGCCGCATCACTTCGTGCGCCGGCTCGCCCTTGAGGCGGTGGTCGCTCCACACCTGGCGCCAGCGCCGCGCGCCCGGCAGGCCGTTGTACAGCCCCATCATGTGCCGGGCGATCGAATGCCAGGGCGTACCGCGCTCACGGCGCTCGCGCTCCATGTAGGCGACCATCGCCTCCTCCACCTCGTGCCGCGTGAGCGAAGACGGCCCGGCGCCGTAGTACAGCGCGTCCCAGCGCGCGAGCCACCAGGGGTGGTGGTAGGCCTCGCGGCCTATCATCACGCCATCGAGCGCATCGAGCTGCTCGTGCACGACTTCGTCGCTCGTGATGCCGCCGTTGATGCCGATCACCAGCCGCGGGAACTCGCGCTTGAGGCGGTGGACCAGCTCGTAGCGCAGGGGCGGCACTTCGCGGTTTTCCTTGGGCGACAGGCCCTTGAGCCAGGCATTGCGCGCGTGCACGACGAATACATTGCAGCCCGCCTCCGCCACCGTGCCGACGAAGTCGCGCACGAAGTCATAGCTCTCCACCTTGTCGATGCCGATGCGGTGCTTCACCGTGACGGGGATCGCAACGGCATCCACCATCGCCTTGACGCAGTCCGCCACCAGCTTCGGCTCGGCCATCAGGCAGGCGCCGAACGCGCCGCGCTGCACCCGCTCGCTGGGACAGCCGCAGTTGAGGTTGATCTCGTCATAGCCCCATTGCTCGCCCAGCCGGGCGCACTGCGCCAGTTCGGCAGGCTCGCTTCCGCCCAGCTGCAGCGCCACCGGATGTTCGCTGGCATCGAAGTCCAGGTGGCGCGGCACGTCGCCGTGCAGCAGCGCGCCGGTCGTGACCATCTCCGTGTACAGGCGCGCGCGCCGGCTCAGCAGCCGGTGGAAGTACCGGCAGTGCCGGTCGGTCCAGTCCATCATGGGCGCCACGGTCAGGCGCCAGTCGTCCTTGTCTTGCATCACCCCGGGACTGTACGCGCTGCCCTACTCCCACCTGCCGCGGTCGACTACATGCCGGTCCCGGCCGAGGCGCTGAAATGGGTCAGCAACTGGAGAAACGGGAGACGCATGCGCAATTTCCAACTCGATTCCAGCATGAAGACCATGCGCGGCACTTTCTACCCCACGGGCTGGATGGTGCTGATGTTCCCCGGCGAAGCGCAGGCGAACGCCGCCGCCCAGGTGCTGGGCCAGGAGGGTTTCGCTGCCGACGCCTTGATGCTGGTGAGACCCGGCGACGTGCGCGAGCAGCTGCTGGGCGCCACGGGCGACGACGGCATCCTGCCCTCCGCCGGCACCGAGGGCGACACGGTGCGCCGCATCGCCGACCTCGCCGCCCAGGGCCACTACGGCCTGATGGTGCATGCGCCGCACCAGGAGGAATCCGATCGCGCGCTGGCCGCGCTGAAGGACCACCCGATCTCGTACGGGCAGAAGTACCGCAAGCTCATCATCGAAGACATCGTCGCCTGAGCGTACGCCCCCCTCCGGTGCGCAGGGTCTTGGTCCCCGCGCACCGGTGCGAGCCTATGCTGGAGCGGTTCGGCCAAGGAGAGCGGCGATGAAGACATTTTCGATCGGCGCCGGCATGACCAACATGCGCGGCGTGTTCTATCCCACGGGCCACATGGTGCTGATGCTCCCGAGCGAACGGGATGCGCGCCGCGCCTGCGAACTGCTGCGGGCGGACGGCATCGCCGAAGACGACCTGTGCATCGGGAACCCGCAGGAGTTCGAGCGGCAGATCAGCGATGCGATCGACGACTACGAGGACGTGCTGCTGCCCTCGGTGGGGACCGAGGTGGATACCGCGCGGCGCTTTCGCCACCTGGCGCGCCAGGGGCACCACGCGCTGATCGTGCACGCCTCCGCCGCGACCAGCTCGGACCACGTCCTGCAGGTGCTGCACGACCTGCCGATCAGCTATGGCCAGCGCTATCGCATGCTGGTGATCGAAGACCTGGTGAGCAGCAGCACCTGAAATGAAAAGGCCCCGCGCGCGGGGCCTTTGCCGGCAAGCCTGGGGCCCGCCTCAACCCATGTGCATGCCCCCGTTGACGGAGAAGTCCGCACCGGTGGTGTAGCCGCTTTCCTCGCCGGCCAGCCACGCGATGATGGACGCGATCTCGCTCGGCTCGCCCAGGCGCTTCACCGGGATGGTCGCGATGATCTTGTCCAGGACGTCCTGCCGGATCGCCTTGACCATGTCGGTTCCGACGTAGCCCGGGCTCACCGTGTTCACGGTCACGCCCTTGCTCGCGAGCTCCTGCGCCAGCGCCATCGAGAAGCCGTGCATGCCCGCCTTGGCCGCCGAGTAGTTGGTCTGGCCGGCCTGCCCCTTCTCGCCGTTGACCGAGGAGATGTTGACGATGCGGCCCCAGCCCTTTTCGACCATGTCGCCCACGACCTGCTTGGTCACGTTGAACATGGAGTTGAGGTTGGTCTCGATTACCGCGTCCCAGTCTTCGCGGGTCATCTTCAGGAACATGCGGTCGCGCGTGATGCCAGCGTTGTTCACCAGCACGTCGATGCTGCCGTGCTCCGCCTTGGCCTTGCCGAACGCGGCGACGGTCGAATCCCAGTCGCCGACATTGCCGACCGACGCGTAGAACGTGTAGCCCTGCGCCTTCTGTTCGTCCAGCCACTTGCCGAAGTCGCGCGTGGGGCCGCAACCCGCGATGACCTTGAAGCCTTCCTTGTGCAGGCGCTGGCAGATGGCGGTGCCGATACCGCCCATGCCGCCAGTCACGTATGCCACTTTCTGAACCATGTTCCTCTCCTAGTCAGGTCGCTGGAAATTCATTCTGCACGCTCATGGGCGCTCCACGGCGAGGGAAACCCCCATGCCGCCGCCGATGCACAGGGCCGCCAGGCCCTTGCGCGCTTCGCGCCTCTGCATCTCGTGCAGCAGCGTCACCAGGATGCGCGCTCCGGACGCACCGATGGGGTGCCCGATCGCGATCGCGCCGCCGTTGACGTTGACCTTCGAAGGATCGAGACCCAGCTCCTTGTTCACGGCGCAGGCCTGTGCGGCGAACGCTTCGTTCAGCTCGAACAGGTTCACGTCCTGAGCGTTCCAGCCCGCGCGCTGCAGCGCCCTGCGCGAGGCGGACACCGGGCCCATGCCCATGGTCGCGGGGTCGAGGCCGGTGGTGGCGAAGGCGGCGATGCGCGCCAGCGGCTTCAGGCCCAGCTGCTGCGCCTTCTTCGCGCTCATGATCACCAGGGCGGCGGCGCCGTCGTTGATGCCCGAGGCATTGCCCGCCGTCACCGTGCCGGCCTTGTCGAACGCGGGACGCAGGCCTGCCAGCGCTTCGGCGCTGGTCTTCTTGTTGATGAACTCGTCGGCGTCGAACAGGATGGGATCACCCTTGCGCTGCGGGATGGCGACGGGAACGATCTCGTCCTTGAACTTGCCGGCTTCCTGTGCGGCCGCGGCCTTCTGCTGCGAGGCCAGCGCCAGCGCATCCTGCGCGTCTCGCTTGATGTCGTACTGCTTCGCCACGTTCTCCGCGGTGATGCCCATGTGGTACTGGTTGTAGACGTCCCAGAGGCCGTCGACGATCATCGAGTCGATCATCTTCCAGTCGCCCATGCGCTGGCCGTCGCGCGAGTTCATCAGCACGTGCGGCGAGGCGCTCATGTTCTCCTGGCCGCCGGCGACCACGATCTCGCTGTCGCCCCAGGCGACCGCCTGCGCGGCGAGCATCACGGCCTTCAGGCCCGAGCCGCACACGGCGTTGATCGTCAGGCCGGGGACCTCCTTGGGCAGGCCAGCCTTCAGCAACGCCTGGCGCGCGGGGTTCTGGCCGGCGCCCGCGGCGAGCACCTGTCCCATGATCGCTTCGCCGACCTGTGCGGGATCGAGCTTCGCGCGCTCGAGCGCCGCCTTGATGGCGATGGAGCCGAGCTCCGTGGCAGGAATCTTGGCGAGCGAGCCGCCGAACTTGCCGACGGCGGTGCGGACGGCGGAAACGATGACGATGTCTTCCATGGGAGGTCCTTGTGGGCTGGGGTCTGGGTGGTGGGCTGGGGTTCCGTTTTCTTGGTCGGGGTCCGGGCTCTTGGACCAGGGACCCTTCGCCGGCCCCTGGACTCTAGCCTCTGCGAAGGATCAGGCCTTCGCCTTCACGTAGCGGCCGGGCGCCGGCTCGATGGCCTTGTACCTGCCGGCGCGGCCATAGGCCTTGGGCGCGGCAATCTGCTTGCCCGCCTGCGGCTTGAGCCAGCTCGCCCAGTCGGGCCACCAGCTGCCGGCATGCTCCTTCGCGCCGGACACCCACGCATCGAAGGTGTCGGGCAGCTTGTCGTTGGTCCAGTACGAACGCTTGTTCTTGGACGGGGGATTGATCACGCCGGCGATATGGCCGGATGCGCCCATCACGAAGCGTTTCTTGCCGGGCAGGTGGTGCACCGACGCGTACGCGCCCTGGATCGGGACGATGTGGTCCTCGCGCGAGCCGTAGATGTAGGCCGGAATGTCGACCTTGCGCAGGTCCAGCTTCTCGCCGCACACCGTGAGCTTGCCCGGCTTCACCAGGTTGTTCTCGAGATAGGTGTTGCGCAGGTACCAGGCGTACATCGGGCCCGGCAGGTTGGTCGCGTCGCCATTCCAGTACAGCAGGTCGAAGGGCGGCGGCGATTCGCCCTTGAGGTAGTTGCCCACGACATAGTTCCAGACCAGGTCGTTGGGGCGCAGGAAGCTGAAGGTCGAGGCGAGCTCCTGCCCCTTGAGCAAACCCTTCTTGCCCATCGCCATCTCGCGCATCTTCACCGAGGTCTCGTCGACGAACACGTCGAGGATGCCCGTGTCGCTGAAGTCGAGGAAGGTGGTGAGGAAGGTGACGCAGGCAACGGGCTTCTGCTTGCGCGCGGCCAGCACGGCGAGCGCCGTGCCGAGGATGGTGCCGCCGACGCAGAAGCCCAGGGCATTGATCTGCCTGGCCCCCGCGATGTCCTGCACGACGGCGATCGCCTTGATCGCCGCATCCTCGATGTAGTCGTCCCAGGTCTTGTCTTCCAGCGACGCGTCCGGGTTGCGCCAGCTCACGACGAAGGTGCGATGGCCTTGTTCGACCAGGTGGCGGATCAGCGAGTTCTCGGGCTGCAGGTCGAGGATGTAGAACTTGTTGATGCAGGGCGGCACGACGAGGAAGGGCCGCTCGTAGACCTGCTTCGTCAGCGGCTTGTACTCGATCAGCTGGAACAGCTCGTTCTCGAACACCACCGCGCCTTCGGTGCTGGCGACGTTGCGGCCGACTTCGAACGCACTCTCGTCGGTCATCGAGACGCGCCCGACCTGCAGGTCCGACAGCAGGTTCTGCAAGCCGCGCGCGATGCTCTCGCCCTTGGTCTCCAGCGCCTTCTGCTGCGCCTCGGCGTTCAGCGCCATGAAGTTGCTGGGCGCCGAAGCCGCCATCCACTGCTCCACGGCGAAGCGCAGGCGGGCCTTGGTCTTGGGATCGGTGTCTGCTGCATCGGCCATCGCCAGCAGCGTGCGTGCGTTCAGGAGATAGACCGCGGCGGAGAAGGCAGCCACGGGATTGTGCGACCACGCGTCGCTGGCGAAGCGCTTGTCGGTGGACTTGCGTTCGGCGAGTCCCTGGTTCCAGAGATCGGCGGCGTCGTGCAGGTAGGCTTGCTGCAACTCCAGCAGCTTCGACGGCTCGAAGCGAAGGCCGGCGACGGCGGGCGTGCCTTGCTGGAACGCCTCCATGGCCTGCGCCCACTGCTTGCCCATGCCATCCTGTAGCTGGCGGGCCTGTTCCGCCCAGTCCACGTGAGAATCCATGTTGTCTCCTGACTCTTTTCGCCTGGCGCGAAGTATCCCATCATCCATGTTGCACTGCAACATTTTCTGGCGGCAAGCATGCTCCTGATCGTCGTCGGCTGGCTCTACGTCGCGCTCATGATGGCCGTGGCGGAAGCGAACCACCCCGACGGAACCGTGCTCGGCGCCGTCGTCACCTTTGTACTCTATGGAGTGGGTCCTGTGGCCCTCTTGATCTACCTCATGGGACGACCGGGCCGGCGCGCCGCGCGGCTGCAGCGCGAGGCGCAAGCCTCAGCCGCGCCAGATGCCGGCGGCGAAACGCCCGCTGACCCGGTCCCGCCGGTGCGAGAAGAACCTTGAAGCCTGCGCGACGGTAGACCACGGCAGGCTGCCGTCGTTGCCATGGATCGCCGTCACGCCCAGCATCGCGAGTCGCCTGCGGGCGAGCGCCTGCAGGTTCGCGAGGAACTTGCCCTCGCCGTGCGCCGTGAAGGCGCCGGCCGCGTCCGCGTCGTGCTCGACAAAGGCGCTGCGCACCTCGGGTCCGACTTCGAAGGCTTCGGGCCCGATGCAGGGACCGAGCCAGACAGTCGCCGTGCCGGACCGCATGCCCGCTTCGTGCATCTGCGCCCACAAGGCCTCGAGCACGCCGCCCGCGAGCCCGCGCCAGCCGCAATGCGCCGCCCCCACGACGGCGCCGTCGGCACTCGCCGCCAGCACGGGCAGGCAGTCGGCCACCATCATCGTGCAGGCGAGGCCGCGCCCGGTGGTCCAGCACGCATCGGCTTCGGTGCCGTCGGGCGTGCCGGGCGCGAGCCGGACGACGCCGCGTCCATGCACCTGCTTCAGGAATACGGGACGCACGCCGATTTGCGTCGCGAGCCGGCGCCGGTTCTCCGCGACGGCCAGCGGATCGTCGCCGACGTGGTCACCGAGGTTCAACGCGTCGTAGGGCGCGACCGAGACGCCGCCCGCGCGCTCGCTGCAGAACGCGTGCACGCCGGCGGGCAAGGGCCATTGCGGCGTCACGCGATCAAGCCTCGTTGTCGGGGCAGTTCGAGGGTTGGGCCTTCTGGAAGGCCGGCAGCTTCATGCAGGCATCGAAGGCCGCCATGGTGCGCGCGAGGCCGCTGAAGTCCACGTCGAAGCGCTTGCCGTTGAAGATCTGCGGCACCAGGCAGCAGTCGGCCAGCGTCGGGGTGTCGCCGTACGAGAACGTGGACGCCGGCAGGCGCTGCAACTCCTTCTCGTACGCCTCCAGCCCGGCGCGCACCCAGTGGCGGTACCAGGTGTTCTTCGCCTCCTCGGACACCTTCATCTCGCGCACCAGATACTTCAGGACGCGCAGGTTGTTGAGCGGATGGATCTCGCAGGCGATCAGCTGCGCCAGCGCGCGCACGTGCGCGCGCTGGCGCAGCTGATCGCCTGCGAGATCCATCCGCTCAACAACCTGCGCGTCCTGAAGTATCTGGTGCGCGAGATGAAGGTGTCCGAGGAGGCGAAGAACACCTGGTACCGCCACTGGGTGCGCGCCGGGCTGGAGGCGTACGAGAAGGAGTTGCAGCGCCTGCCGGCGTCCACGTTCTCGTACGGCGACACCCCGACGCTGGCCGACTGCTGCCTGGTGCCGCAGATCTTCAACGGCAAGCGCTTCGACGTGGACTTCAGCGGCCTCGCGCGCACCATGGCGGCCTTCGATGCCTGCATGAAGCTGCCGGCCTTCCAGAAGGCCCAACCCTCGAACTGCCCCGACAACGAGGCTTGATCGCGTGACGCCGCAATGGCCCTTGCCCGCCGGCGTGCACGCGTTCTGCAGCGAGCGCGCGGGCGGCGTCTCGGTCGCGCCCTACGACGCGTTGAACCTCGGTGACCACGTCGGCGACGATCCGCTGGCCGTCGCGGAGAACCGGCGCCGGCTCGCGACGCAAATCGGCGTGCGTCCCGTATTCCTGAAGCAGGTGCATGGACGCGGCGTCGTCCGGCTCGCGCCCGGCACGCCCGACGGCACCGAAGCCGATGCGTGCTGGACCACCGGGCGCGGCCTCGCCTGCACGATGATGGTGGCCGACTGCCTGCCCGTGCTGGCGGCGAGTGCCGACGGCGCCGTCGTGGGGGCGGCGCATTGCGGCTGGCGCGGGCTCGCGGGCGGCGTGCTCGAGGCCTTGTGGGCGCAGATGCACGAAGCGGGCATGCGGTCCGGCACGGCGACTGTCTGGCTCGGTCCCTGCATCGGGCCCGAAGCCTTCGAAGTCGGACCCGAGGTGCGCAGCGCCTTTGTCGAGCACGACGCGGACGCGGCCGGCGCCTTCACGGCGCACGGCGAGGGCAAGTTCCTCGCGAACCTGCAGGCGCTCGCCCGCAGGCGACTCGCGATGCTGGGCGTGACGGCGATCCATGGCAACGACGGCAGCCTGCCGTGGTCTACCGTCGCGCAGGCTTCAAGGTTCTTCTCGCACCGGCGGGACCGGGTCAGCGGGCGTTTCGCCGCCGGCATCTGGCGCGGCTGAGGCTTGCGCCTCGCGCTGCAGCCGCGCGGCGCGCCGGCCCGGTCGTCCCATGAGGTAGATCAAGAGGGCCACAGGACCCACTCCATAGAGTACAAAGGTGACGACGGCGCCGAGCACGGTTCCGTCGGGGTGGTTCGCTTCCGCCACGGCCATCATGAGCGCGACGTAGAGCCAGCCGACGACGATCAGGAGCATGCTTGCCGCCAGAAAATGTTGCAGTGCAACATGGATGATGGGATACTTCGCGCCAGGCGAAAAGAGTCAGGAGACAACATGGATTCTCACGTGGACTGGGCGGAACAGGCCCGCCAGCTACAGGATGGCATGGGCAAGCAGTGGGCGCAGGCCATGGAGGCGTTCCAGCAAGGCACGCCCGCCGTCGCCGGCCTTCGCTTCGAGCCGTCGAAGCTGCTGGAGTTGCAGCAAGCCTACCTGCACGACGCCGCCGATCTCTGGAACCAGGGACTCGCCGAACGCAAGTCCACCGACAAGCGCTTCGCCAGCGACGCGTGGTCGCACAATCCCGTGGCTGCCTTCTCCGCCGCGGTCTATCTCCTGAACGCACGCACGCTGCTGGCGATGGCCGATGCAGCAGACACCGATCCCAAGACCAAGGCCCGCCTGCGCTTCGCCGTGGAGCAGTGGATGGCGGCTTCGGCGCCCAGCAACTTCATGGCGCTGAACGCCGAGGCGCAGCAGAAGGCGCTGGAGACCAAGGGCGAGAGCATCGCGCGCGGCTTGCAGAACCTGCTGTCGGACCTGCAGGTCGGGCGCGTCTCGATGACCGACGAGAGTGCGTTCGAAGTCGGCCGCAACGTCGCCAGCACCGAAGGCGCGGTGGTGTTCGAGAACGAGCTGTTCCAGCTGATCGAGTACAAGCCGCTGACGAAGCAGGTCTACGAGCGGCCCTTCCTCGTCGTGCCGCCCTGCATCAACAAGTTCTACATCCTCGACCTGCAGCCCGAGAACTCGCTGATCCGCCACCTGGTCGAACAAGGCCATCGCACCTTCGTCGTGAGCTGGCGCAACCCGGACGCGTCGCTGGAAGACAAGACCTGGGACGACTACATCGAGGATGCGGCGATCAAGGCGATCGCCGTCGTGCAGGACATCGCGGGGGCCAGGCAGATCAATGCCCTGGGCTTCTGCGTCGGCGGCACCATCCTCGGCACGGCGCTCGCCGTGCTGGCCGCGCGCAAGCAGAAGCCCGTTGCCTGCGTCACCTTCCTCACCACCTTCCTCGACTTCAGCGACACGGGCATCCTCGACGTGTTCGTCGACGAGACCTCGGTGAAGATGCGCGAGATGGCGATGGGCAAGAAGGGTTTGCTCAAGGGGCAGGAGCTCGCCTCGACCTTCAGCTTCCTGCGCCCCAACGACCTGGTCTGGAACTATGTCGTGGGCAACTACCTCAAGGGCGAATCGCCGCCGCCCTTCGACCTGCTGTACTGGAATGGCGACGCGACCAACCTGCCGGGCCCGATGTACGCCTGGTACCTGCGCAACACCTATCTCGAGAACAACCTGGTGAAGCCGGGCAAGCTCACGGTGTGCGGCGAGAAGCTGGACCTGCGCAAGGTCGACATTCCGGCCTACATCTACGGCTCGCGCGAGGACCACATCGTCCCGATCCAGGGCGCGTACGCGTCGGTGCACCACCTGCCCGGCAAGAAACGCTTCGTGATGGGCGCATCCGGCCATATCGCCGGCGTGATCAATCCCCCGTCCAAGAACAAGCGTTCGTACTGGACCAACGACAAGCTGCCCGACACCTTCGATGCGTGGGTGTCCGGCGCGAAGGAGCATGCCGGCAGCTGGTGGCCCGACTGGGCGAGCTGGCTCAAGCCGCAGGCGGGCAAGCAGATTGCCGCGCCCAAGGCCTATGGCCGCGCCGGCAGGTACAAGGCCATCGAGCCGGCGCCCGGCCGCTACGTGAAGGCGAAGGCCTGATCCTTCGCAGAGGCTAGAGTCCAGGGGCCGGCGAAGGGTCCCTGGTCCAAGAGCCCGGACCCCGACCAAGAAAACGGAACCCCAGCCCACCACCCAGACCCCAGCCCACAAGGACCTCCCATGGAAGACATCGTCATCGTTTCCGCCGTCCGCACCGCCGTCGGCAAGTTCGGCGGCTCGCTCGCCAAGATTCCTGCCACGGAGCTCGGCTCCATCGCCATCAAGGCGGCGCTCGAGCGCGCGAAGCTCGATCCCGCACAGGTCGGCGAAGCGATCATGGGACAGGTGCTCGCCGCGGGCGCCGGCCAGAACCCCGCGCGCCAGGCGTTGCTGAAGGCTGGCCTGCCCAAGGAGGTCCCCGGCCTGACGATCAACGCCGTGTGCGGCTCGGGCCTGAAGGCCGTGATGCTCGCCGCGCAGGCGGTCGCCTGGGGCGACAGCGAGATCGTGGTCGCCGGCGGCCAGGAGAACATGAGCGCCTCGCCGCACGTGCTGATGAACTCGCGCGACGGCCAGCGCATGGGCGACTGGAAGATGATCGACTCGATGATCGTCGACGGCCTCTGGGACGTCTACAACCAGTACCACATGGGCATCACCGCGGAGAACGTGGCGAAGCAGTACGACATCAAGCGAGACGCGCAGGATGCGCTGGCGCTGGCCTCGCAGCAGAAGGCCGCGGCCGCACAGGAAGCCGGCAAGTTCAAGGACGAGATCGTTCCCGTCGCCATCCCGCAGCGCAAGGGTGATCCCATCCTGTTCGACGCCGACGAGTTCATCAACAAGAAGACCAGCGCCGAAGCGCTGGCAGGCCTGCGTCCCGCGTTCGACAAGGCCGGCACGGTGACGGCGGGCAATGCCTCGGGCATCAACGACGGCGCCGCCGCCCTGGTGATCATGAGCGCGAAGAAGGCGCAGCAGCTGGGCCTGAAGCCGCTGGCGCGCATCGCCGCCTTCGCCACCACCGGCCTCGACCCCGCGACCATGGGCATGGGCCCGGTGTCCGCCTCGCGCAGGGCGCTGCAGCGCGCGGGCTGGAACGCTCAGGACGTGAACCTGTTCGAGCTGAACGAAGCGTTCGCCGCACAGGCCTGCGCCGTGAACAAGGAGCTGGGTCTCGATCCTTCGAAGGTCAACGTCAACGGCGGCGCGATCGCGATCGGGCACCCCATCGGTGCGTCCGGAGCGCGCATCCTGGTGACGCTGCTGCACGAGATGCAGAGGCGCGAAGCGCGCAAGGGCCTGGCGGCCCTGTGCATCGGCGGCGGCATGGGGGTTTCCCTCGCCGTGGAGCGCCCATGAGCGTGCAGAATGAATTTCCAGCGACCTGACTAGGAGAGGAACATGGTTCAGAAAGTGGCATACGTGACTGGCGGCATGGGCGGTATCGGCACCGCCATCTGCCAGCGCCTGCACAAGGAAGGCTTCAAGGTCATCGCGGGTTGCGGCCCCACGCGCGACTTCGGCAAGTGGCTGGACGAACAGAAGGCGCAGGGCTACACGTTCTACGCGTCGGTCGGCAATGTCGGCGACTGGGATTCGACCGTCGCCGCGTTCGGCAAGGCCAAGGCGGAGCACGGCAGCATCGACGTGCTGGTGAACAACGCTGGCATCACGCGCGACCGCATGTTCCTGAAGATGACCCGCGAAGACTGGGACGCGGTAATCGAGACCAACCTCAACTCCATGTTCAACGTGACCAAGCAGGTCGTGGGCGACATGGTCGAAAAGGGCTGGGGCCGCATCGTCAACATCTCCTCGGTCAACGGCGAGAAGGGGCAGGCCGGCCAGACCAACTACTCGGCGGCCAAGGCGGGCATGCACGGCTTCTCGATGGCGCTGGCGCAGGAGCTCGCGAGCAAGGGCGTGACCGTGAACACGGTGAGCCCGGGCTACGTCGGAACCGACATGGTCAAGGCGATCCGGCAGGACGTCCTGGACAAGATCATCGCGACCATCCCGGTGAAGCGCCTGGGCGAGCCGAGCGAGATCGCGTCCATCATCGCGTGGCTGGCCGGCGAGGAAAGCGGCTACACCACCGGTGCGGACTTCTCCGTCAACGGGGGCATGCACATGGGTTGAGGCGGGCCCCAGGCTTGCCGGCAAAGGCCCCGCGCGCGGGGCCTTTTCATTTCAGGTGCTGCTGCTCACCAGGTCTTCGATCACCAGCATGCGATAGCGCTGGCCATAGCTGATCGGCAGGTCGTGCAGCACCTGCAGGACGTGGTCCGAGCTGGTCGCGGCGGAGGCGTGCACGATCAGCGCGTGGTGCCCCTGGCGCGCCAGGTGGCGAAAGCGCCGCGCGGTATCCACCTCGGTCCCCACCGAGGGCAGCAGCACGTCCTCGTAGTCGTCGATCGCATCGCTGATCTGCCGCTCGAACTCCTGCGGGTTCCCGATGCACAGGTCGTCTTCGGCGATGCCGTCCGCCCGCAGCAGTTCGCAGGCGCGGCGCGCATCCCGTTCGCTCGGGAGCATCAGCACCATGTGGCCCGTGGGATAGAACACGCCGCGCATGTTGGTCATGCCGGCGCCGATCGAAAATGTCTTCATCGCCGCTCTCCTTGGCCGAACCGCTCCAGCATAGGCTCGCACCGGTGCGCGGGGACCAAGACCCTGCGCACCGGAGGGGGGCGTACGCTCAGGCGACGATGTCTTCGATGATGAGCTTGCGGTACTTCTGCCCGTACGAGATCGGGTGGTCCTTCAGCGCGGCCAGCGCGCGATCGGATTCCTCCTGGTGCGGCGCATGCACCATCAGGCCGTAGTGGCCCTGGGCGGCGAGGTCGGCGATGCGGCGCACCGTGTCGCCCTCGGTGCCGGCGGAGGGCAGGATGCCGTCGTCGCCCGTGGCGCCCAGCAGCTGCTCGCGCACGTCGCCGGGTCTCACCAGCATCAAGGCGTCGGCAGCGAAACCCTCCTGGCCCAGCACCTGGGCGGCGGCGTTCGCCTGCGCTTCGCCGGGGAACATCAGCACCATCCAGCCCGTGGGGTAGAAAGTGCCGCGCATGGTCTTCATGCTGGAATCGAGTTGGAAATTGCGCATGCGTCTCCCGTTTCTCCAGTTGCTGACCCATTTCAGCGCCTCGGCCGGGACCGGCATGTAGTCGACCGCGGCAGGTGGGAGTAGGGCAGCGCGTACAGTCCCGGGGTGATGCAAGACAAGGACGACTGGCGCCTGACCGTGGCGCCCATGATGGACTGGACCGACCGGCACTGCCGGTACTTCCACCGGCTGCTGAGCCGGCGCGCGCGCCTGTACACGGAGATGGTCACGACCGGCGCGCTGCTGCACGGCGACGTGCCGCGCCACCTGGACTTCGATGCCAGCGAACATCCGGTGGCGCTGCAGCTGGGCGGAAGCGAGCCTGCCGAACTGGCGCAGTGCGCCCGGCTGGGCGAGCAATGGGGCTATGACGAGATCAACCTCAACTGCGGCTGTCCCAGCGAGCGGGTGCAGCGCGGCGCGTTCGGCGCCTGCCTGATGGCCGAGCCGAAGCTGGTGGCGGACTGCGTCAAGGCGATGGTGGATGCCGTTGCGATCCCCGTCACGGTGAAGCACCGCATCGGCATCGACAAGGTGGAGAGCTATGACTTCGTGCGCGACTTCGTCGGCACGGTGGCGGAGGCGGGCTGCAATGTATTCGTCGTGCACGCGCGCAATGCCTGGCTCAAGGGCCTGTCGCCCAAGGAAAACCGCGAAGTGCCGCCCCTGCGCTACGAGCTGGTCCACCGCCTCAAGCGCGAGTTCCCGCGGCTGGTGATCGGCATCAACGGCGGCATCACGAGCGACGAAGTCGTGCACGAGCAGCTCGATGCGCTCGATGGCGTGATGATAGGCCGCGAGGCCTACCACCACCCCTGGTGGCTCGCGCGCTGGGACGCGCTGTACTACGGCGCCGGGCCGTCTTCGCTCACGCGGCACGAGGTGGAGGAGGCGATGGTCGCCTACATGGAGCGCGAGCGCCGTGAGCGCGGTACGCCCTGGCATTCGATCGCCCGGCACATGATGGGGCTGTACAACGGCCTGCCGGGCGCGCGGCGCTGGCGCCAGGTGTGGAGCGACCACCGCCTCAAGGGCGAGCCGGCGCACGAAGTGATGCGGCTGGCGCACGAAGGCCAGGCCCTGACGGCCTGAGGGGCCGGCCTGGCGCGGATTCCCGCCAAGGGCGTTTGCCTCGCCTCAGCCAAATGCTTTAAACTTAAAATATCTAGGCCTGGAGCACCCCATGAACATCGTCTGCATAGGCGGCGGCCCGGCGGGACTGTATTTCGCGCTGCTCATGAAGAAGCAGGATCCCTCCCACCGCGTGCGCGTGGTGGAGCGCAACAAGCCCTATGACACCTTCGGCTGGGGCGTCGTGTTCTCGGACCAGACCCTGGGCAACCTGCAGGCGGCCGACGCGGAGACGGCGGGCGAGATCCTGGGCGCCTTCAACCACTGGGACGACATCGCGGTGCACATTCGTGGCCGCACGATGGTCTCCGGCGGCCACGGCTTCTGCGGCATAGGCCGCAAGCGCCTGCTGAACATCCTGCAGCGCCGCTGCGAGGTGCTGGGCGTGGAGCTCGTCTTCGACACCGACGCGCAGGGCGACCAGGATTTTCCCGACGCCGACCTCGTCATCGCCAGCGATGGCCTGAACAGCCGCGTCCGCACCAGGTACGCGGCGAGCTACCAGCCCGACATCGACGTGCGCAAGTGCCGTTTCACCTGGCTCGGTACGCACCGGAAGTTCGACGCCTTCACCTTCGCCTTCGAGGAGACACCCTGGGGCTGGTTCCAGGCGCATGCCTACCAGTTCGACGGCGACACCTCCACCTTCATCGTCGAGGCGCCCGAGGACGTCTGGCTGGCCGCGGGGCTGGACAGGATGGAGAAGGAGGAGTCGATCGCCTTTTGCGAGAAGCTGTTCGCGAAGTACCTGGACGGACACCGCCTGATGTCCAACGCCGCGCACCTGCGCGGATCGGCGCAGTGGATCAAATTCCCGCGCGTCGTCTGCAGGACCTGGGTACACGACAACGGCCGCGCGCCCGTGGTGTTGATGGGCGATGCGGCGCACACGGCGCATTTCTCCGTGGGCTCGGGCACCAAGCTGGCGCTGGAAGATGCCATCGAACTGGCACGCTGTATCGCCCGCGCACCGGGCGACCTGCGACGCGCACTGGCGGAGTACGAGGCCGTGCGCAGCGTCGAAGTGCTCAAGATCCAGAACGCCGCGCGCAACTCCACCGAATGGTTCGAGAACGTGGCGCGCTACGTGAACCTGCCGCCCGAGCAGTTCGCATACTCGCTGCTCACGCGCAGCCAGCGCATCAGCCACGAGAACCTGCGGCTGCGCGACAGGACCTATGTGGAGGGCTACGAGGACTGGATCGCGCAGCGCTCGGGCGCGCATCGCACGGCCATGCAGCAGGCGATCCCGCCCATGTTCACGCCCTTCAGCTTGCGCGGCGTGACGCTGAAAAACCGCGTGGTCGTCTCGCCGATGGCCCAGTACTCCTGCGTCGACGGCGTGCCGGGCGACTACCACCTGGTGCACCTGGGCGCGCGCGCCATGGGCGGCGCCGGCATGGTCGTGGCGGAGATGACCTGCACCAGCCCCGATGCGCGCATCACGCCGGGATGTCCCGGCTTGTGGAACGCGCAGCAGCGCGATGCGTGGAAGCGCATCGTGGACTTCGTGCATGGGAACAGCGACGCCAGGATCGCCATGCAGCTGGGGCACGCGGGCCCCAAGGGATCCACGCGCGTACCGTGGGAGGGCGAGGACCGGCCGCTGCCCGCGGGCAACTGGCCCTTGCTGTCCGCCTCGCCGCAGCAGTATGTCGACGGCGTGAGCGACTGGGCGCGGCCCATGACGCGCGCCGACATGGATCGCGTGAAGGAGGACTTCGTCCGCGCCACGCGCCATGCGGCGGAGGCGGGCTTCGACTGGCTGGAGCTGCACTGCGCGCACGGCTACCTGCTGTCCGCCTTCATTTCTCCCCTCACCAACCAGCGCACCGACGACTACGGTGGATCGCTGGAGAACCGCCTGCGCTACCCCCTCGAGGTGTTCCGCGCGATCCGCGCCGCGTGGCCGCAGGACAGGCCGATGTCGGTGCGCATTTCCGCGCACGACTGGGTGCAAGGCGGCATCACGCCGGATGACGCGGTAGCGATCGCGCGCATGTTCAAGGCCGCGGGCGCCGACCTCATCGACTGCTCCTCCGGCCAGGTGAGCAGGCAGCAGAAGCCCGTGTACGGCCGCATGTACCAGGCGCCCTTCGCCGATCGCATCCGCAACGAAGCGGGCATCGCGACGATGGCGGTGGGCGCGATCACGGAAGCCGACCACGTGAACAGCATCATCGCGGCAGGCCGCGCGGACCTGTGCGCGGTGGCGCGCCCGCACCTCGCCAACCCGTCGTGGACCTTGGTGGAAGCGGCGAAGATCGGCTACCGCGACCTGGCCTGGCCGAAGCAGTACCTTTCGGGCAAACAGCAACTCGAACGCAACCTCGAGCGCGAACGCGCGATGGCGACACCGCAGGAGACGAAAATTGAGCGATTCAACTGAGCGCGTCGATCCGGCGCTGGTCGCCGGCAATCGCAAGCAGCTCGCGGGCTACCGTGCGCGGCACTTCCTGTGGGAGGTGAAGGACGCCGTCGCCACCGTGACGCTGGACCGCCCCGAGCGCAAGAACCCGCTGACCTTCGAGTCGTACGCGGAGCTGCGCGACCTGTTCGGGCAGCTGAAGTACGCGACCGACGTGCACGCCGTGGTCGTCACGGGCGCGGGCGGCAACTTCTGCTCCGGCGGCGACGTGCACGAGATCATCGGGCCGCTCGTGAGGCTGAGGGCGCCCGAGCTGCTGATGTTCACGCGCATGACGGGCGACCTGGTGAAAGCCATGCGCGCCTGTCCCCAGCCGGTCGTGGCCGCCGTGGATGGCGTCTGCGCCGGTGCCGGCGCGATCGTCGCCATGGCGTCGGACCTGCGCCTGGGCACCGCGCGCAGCAAGACGGCCTTCCTGTTCAACCGCGTGGGCCTCGCCGGCTGCGACATGGGTGCCTGCGCGATGCTGCCGCGGATCGTCGGCCAGGGGCGGGCGAGCGAGTTGCTCTACACCGGCCGCTCGCTGGGTGGCGAGGAGGGCGAGCGCTGGGGCTTCTTCAACCGCCTGGTTGCGCCGGAAGCGCTGCTCGCGCAGGCGCAGGCACTGGCGCGCCAGCTGGCGGAGGGGCCGACCTTCGCCAACGGCATCACCAAGACCATGCTCCACCAGGAATGGGCGATGACGATAGAGCAGGCGATCGAATCGGAGGCGCAGGCGCAGGCGCTGTGCATGCTCACGCAGGACTTCACGCGCGCCTACGACGCCTTCGTGGCCAAGCGCAAGCCGGACTTCGAGGGGAACTGAGGTGAGCGACAGCACGTTCCTGGACTGGCCTTTTTTCGAAGACCGGCACCGCGCGCTCGCGCGCGAGCTCGAAGGCTGGGCCGCGCAGCACGTTGCCCCCATCCACGGTCCCGACGTGGACGCTGCCTGCCGCCAACTCGTGCGTACCCTGGGACAAGGCGGTTGGCTTCGGCACGCCGTGGGGGATCGCATCGACACGCGCGCCATCTGCCTGCTGCGTGAAACGCTCGCGCGGCACAACGGCCTCGCGGACTTCGCTTTCGCCATGCAAGGCCTGGGCTCGGGGGCCATCAGCCTGCAAGGCACGACAGCGCAGAAGGAGCGGTGGCTGCCGCGCGTCGCGCGCGGCGAGGCGATCGCCGCCTTCGCGCTCTCGGAACCCGAGGCCGGATCGGACGTCGCCGCCATGCGGTGCGCCGCCCGCATCGAAGGCGATCACGCCGTGCTGGATGGCGAGAAGACCTGGATCTCCAACGGCGGCATGGCGGACTTCTACGTGGTGTTCTGCCGCACCGGCGAAGCGCCTGGCGCGCGCGGCATCTCCGCCTTCATCGTCGAAGCGGGGACGCCCGGCTTCGAGATCGCCGAGCGCATAGCAGTGATCGCGCCGCATCCGCTGGCCCGCTTGAAGTTCACCGGTTGCCGCGTGCCGCTGGCCAACCGCATCGGCGAAGCCGGCGAGGGTTTCAAGGTCGCGATGCGCACGCTGGACGTGTTCCGCACTTCGGTGGCGGCCGCTGCCCTGGGCTTCGCGCGCCGCGCGCTGGACGAGGCCATGCAGCGCGCCACGACGCGCAGGATGTTCGACGGCACGCTCGCCGATTTCCAGCTCACCCAGGCGAAGCTGGCGCAGATGGCGACCACCATCGACTCCGCCGCCCTGCTGGTCTACCGCGCCGCGTGGCTGCGCGACCAGGGGCGCACCGTGACCAGGGAAGCGGCGATGGCCAAGATGGCCGCCACCGAGGGCGCGCAGCAGGTCATCGATGCCGCCGTGCAGATGTCCGGCGGACTGGGCGTGAAGAGCGGCGAGCCGGTGGAGCAGCTGTACCGCGAAATCCGCAGCCTGCGCATCTACGAAGGCGCGACCGAAGTACAGCAGCTGATCATCGCGCGCGAATTGCTGAAGGGATGGAAACCATGAGCCAGGACACGAGACCGCAAGCGGTGCAGCCGGAAGGCTGGGCGCGGCCCAAGGGCTACGCCAATGGCGTGATCGCGCAAGGCCGCATGCTGTTCATCGCCGGCATGATCGGCTGGGATGCCGACCAGCGCTTCCACGGCGACGACTTCGCCGGGCAGGCCCGGCAGGCGCTGCAAAATGTCGCCGACGTGCTGAAGGCCGCCGGCGGGAAGGGCGAGAATGTCGTCCGGATGACCTGGTACGTGACCGACAAGCGCGAATACCTGGCCGCCGCCGCGGCGGTGGGCCAGGCGTTCCGCGAGATCATCGGCAGCTACACCATCGCCATGACGGCGGTGGAAGTGAAAGCCCTGATCGAGGACCGCGCGAAGGTCGAGATCGAATGCACCGCGGTGCTGCCCTCGTAGAGACCATTCCGGAGTTGCCATGGCCGCTGCCAAAGCCTCGTTCCACTGGGACGACCCCCTGCTGCTGGAGCAGCAGATCACCGAAGACGAGCGCGCCGTGCGCGACGCCGCCCGCGCCTACTGCCAGGAGAAGCTGGCC
>FTHB01000481.1_pt1 | contig 23366 bp, 22 predicted proteins | sample 1640851 | NCBI WGS metagenome assembly FTHB01 (sample SAMEA3914788, study PRJEB12502) | metagenome | biome: forest; material: soil | place: Canada | collected 2011-07-03 | depth 0.1 m
CGCCGGCGGCCGCGAGTTCCTCGCGCAGCCTGGGCAGCAACGTGGCGCGATCGCGATGTTCGCCCAGCAGGGCGAACACGCCGTGCAGGGGCGCGTCCAGGTCGTCCGCGATCGTTCCCGGCGGCGCCCAGGCGCGCAGCTCCCGCAAGGCGCTGCGCACGCGCCGCAGGCCCACGCGCAGCTGGTGCACGTGGTCGTCGCTGCCCTGGCCCGCGGCGAGCTCGCGCGCGTTGCCCAGGACCTGCGCGAGTCCCGCATCGAGGATGGCCGCCAGCAGCGACTGCGCGCTGTCCTGCGCCGGCACGGCAGCGGCCTGCACCGGCGGCGGCTGCTTCTCGCCTTCGGCAAGCCGCCGTCCCGCGGCGGACTTGGACAGGGGATCGAGCCACAGGCCGTGCTGCTCGCACCAGCGCTGCGCGAGTTCCACCAGGGTCGCGGGGCTGCCTTCCTTCAGTTCGAATTCCATCTCCAGCACCGGGAGGCTCTCGTCGCCGGCACGGATGCGCCCCTGGTCCAGCGCGATCTCCACCGACGTCCCCGCCGCCTTGAGCACGCGCGAACGCCGCACGATGTCCGTCTCGAAGGCCGGCTGCAGGGAAGAGGACGCGCCCTCCAGCGCGCGCTGCAGGAGCTTGCCGACCGGATGGTCCGCATGCAGCGCGATGTCGGGGAGCTCGGCGTGCTGCGCGAGCGGCATGTTGTGCTCCAGCCGCTCGAAGCCGCCGCGCCCCGGCCCCTTGGCGGTCTGCACCCAGTCGCGGCCCTCCTGCCTCAGGCGCAGGACCAGGCCGTTGCGCGCCAGCGCCTCGTCGCCGGTGTCGAAGTAGCGCGCCCGCAGCCGCGTGCGTGCCACGGCGCCGCGCTGCAGCGCCGCCTCGACGCCGGCCGCCCGCTCGCGCGGCACCTGGAACTTGAGCTCGAACTCGGTCACGGCCTGCAGGTCAATAGCGCTCGGGCACGTACATCTCCGGCGGCACGGGATGCCGCTCGTAGTCCTCGTGCCGCTGGCGCTCGGGCATCACCACGGTGGAATGCGGCACCTCCGCATAGGGCACCTGCGACAGCAGGTGCGCGATGCAGTTGAGGCGCGCCTTCTTCTTGTCGTCCGCGTGCACGAGCCACCAGCGCGCTTCGGGGATGTGGGTGCGTTCGAGCATCGCTTCCTTGGCGCGCGTGTAGTCTTCCCAGAGACGGCGCGACTCGAGGTCCATGGGACTGAGCTTCCACTGCTTGAGCGGGTCGTGGATGCGGCTGAGGAAGCGCAGGTGCTGCTCCTCGTCGGAGATGGAGAACCAGTACTTCAGCAGCTGGATGCCCGAGCGCGTGAGCATCTTCTCGAACTCCGGCACGCTGCGGAAGAACTCCTCGTACTGTTCGTCGTTGCAGAAGCCCATCACGCGCTCCACGCCCGCGCGGTTGTACCAGCTGCGATCGAACAGGACGAGCTCGCCGGCGGCGGGCAGGTGCGCGACGTAGCGCTGGAAGTACCACTGCGTGCGCTCGCGGTCGTTGGGCGCGGGCAGGGCGGCCACGCGGCACACGCGCGGATTGAGCCGCTGCGTGATGCGCTTGATGACGCCACCCTTGCCGGCGGCGTCGCGGCCCTCGAACAGGATCACCAGCTTGTGGCCGTTGGCCACCACCCAGTCCTGCAGCTTGACCAGTTCGCCCTGCAGCCGCAGCAGTTCGCGGAAGTACAGCTGGCGTTCCTGCTTGTCCTCGGTGCTGAGCGGGACAACCGTGCCGTCGGCCGAGAACGGGCGGTCTTCCAGTTCGAGCTCCAGCTCCTCGTCGTAGCTGTCGACCACGTCGGCCTGCAGCCGGCGGATGAATTCATCGCTTTCCATGCGTACCTCTCAGCGAAGCGGACGCGGGACGGGGGGCGCGCGACGGTGTCCGTCCCCCGCGTGGTGCTCCATGCGCGGTCACGAGGCCATGCTAGCAGCCGCGCCTGACGCGAGACTCGGTGGAACGGGCAGCGTCATGTGCCTGACATGCCCGGCCGCTAAGCTCGCGCGCGGCGGTCGGCTGTGCGCAGGCGCTCAGTGCGGCTTGCGCAGCAGGCTGCGCAGCCGCCAGCCCTGCAGCTTCGCGAGTTCGCCCAGCCCGGCGGCGAGGACGCCGGCCACGACGACATACCGAAGGACGAGGGTGAAGGGTTTCTGGCCGCGCATGCGGATGACAGTAGCGCAGGGTGATGGCAGTTCCATGACGGCGGGGCCTCGCACCGCCTTCGCGCTGCCGGAACTGCAGGCGCTCGAGGCGATCGTCGAGCGCGGCGGAACGCACCTCCAGTGCGAAACCGCCTGCACCACCGAGCACCTGGGGCAGCGCCTGCCGGTGCTGGCCATCACGCTGGGCAATCCCGATCCCGGCGTGCCGGCGGCCGGCTTCTTCGGCGGCGTGCACGGGCTGGAGCGCATCGGCTCGCGCGTGGTGATCGCCTTCCTGGCGCACCTCGTGGGACGCCTCGCCTGGGACGCGACCCTGCACCAGCAGCTGGAGCACGTGCGGCTGGTGTTCATGCCCATCGTCAACCCGGGCGGCATGGCGCGCGGCACGCGGGCCAACCCTGCGGGAGTGGACCTGATGCGCAATGCGCCGGTCGATGCGCGCGATCCGGTGCCCTTCCTGCTGGCTGGACAGCGGCTGAGCGCCGGCCTGCCCTGGTACCGCGGACCGGCCGGAGCGCCGCTGCAGCCGGAGAGCGCGGCCTTGTGCAGCCGGGTGGAACGCGAATTGCTCGGACGTCGCATGGCACTGGCCCTCGACTGCCATTCAGGCTTCGGAACGCGCGACCGCATCTGGTTCCCGTTCGCGCACCGGCGCGCGCCCATCGCGGCGCTGCCCGAGCTGCATGCGCTGCACGCCATCTTCGCGGGCAGCCACGAACACCATCCTTATGTGTTCGAGCCGCAGAGCGCGCAGTACCTCACGCACGGCGACCTCTGGGACCACCTGGTGCTGCGCGCCGCCGCGGTGCCGGGCGTCTTCCTGCCCCTCACGCTGGAGATGGGCTCCTGGCTGTGGGTCAAGAAGAACCCGCGCCAGCTGTTCTCGCGCCAGGGCGTGTTCAACCCGCTGGTCGCGCACCGCGAGCAGCGCGTGCTGCGCCGGCATCTTCCCCTGCTGGATTTCATCATGCGGGCGGCGGCCTCGCACGCGAGCTGGCTGCCCGCGCGCGAGGAGGACCGCGAAGCGCATCGGCAGGCGGCGCTGGCCCGCTGGTACGCAGGAGGGCGCGTCCAGTGAGCACCTGGGTGTTGCTGCGCGGGCTGGGACGCGAGGCACGGCACTGGGGTGACTTCCCCCGCGTGCTGGAGCAGCAGCTGCCGCTGGAGGATGGCGTGATGACGCTCGACCTGCCCGGCAACGGGCGGCGCTGGCGCGAGCGCAGTCCGCTGGACGTGGCGGCGATGGTGGACGCGGCGCGGGCGGAGCTCGCCGAACGATCCGTGCATCCGCCCTATGTGCTGGTCGCCCTTTCGCTGGGCGGCATGGTCGCCGCGGAGTGGGCGGCGCGCGTGCCCGCGGAGGTCGATGCCTGCGTCCTGATCAACAGCAGCGTGGGCAGCTTCTCGCGTTTCTGGGAGCGCCTGCAACCGCGCAGCTATGCGGCGCTGCTTGCCTGCGTCCTGCCGGGCGCGCACGCGACGCGCGAACGGGCGGTGCTGGCGATGACCAGCGCGCGCGAACCGGACCCGCAGCTGGTCTCCCAGTGGGTATCGCATGCACGAAGCAAGCCCGTGTCCTCGCTGAACCTCGTGCGGCAGCTCGTGGCCGCCTGGCGCTTCCGCGCGCCTGCCGCGATGCCGGTGCCCACCCTGGTCCTCGCCTCGCGCGGCGACCGGCTCGTTTCGCCGGACTGCTCGCGGGCGATCGCCCGGGAATGGAAGCTGCCGCTGCGCGAACACCCGGACGCCGGCCACGATCTGCCGCTGGACGACCCGGGCTGGGTGGCACGCCAGATCGCCGGCTGGTACGGCCTGCGCACGCACTGATCCACGCGTGTGACAGCGCGCGTCCGCGCGGGCGCAACGTCATCGAACTGCCATGGAAGCGCCACGGCCGCGTCACGCACGGCCGCGAGACTCCGCGCATCTGCAGGAGACCCCATGAGCGATGTACCCCACCTGCCGCGGTCCGGGACGGCCGTCACGACGGTGCCGCAGCGGCACGAAGCGCCCCGGTCGCCAGGCGACAACGGCAGGATCGGCGTCAGCTGGGCCCGCCACGGCGACGAAGTCCGCGCCGCCCAGAGGCTGCGCTACGCGATCTTCGCCGGCGAGATGGGCGCCCGGCTGGAGACACGGGTGGCGGGGCACGACGTGGACCTGTTCGACGACTACTGCGAACACCTGCTGGTGCGCGATGCCGACACGCAGGAAGTGGTCGGCACCTATCGCGTGCTGACGCCGGCGCAGGCGCGCCGCGTCGGCAGCTTCTACAGCGACACCGAATTCGACCTGTGGCGCCTGCGCCGCCTGCGCGAGCAGATGGTGGAACTGGGACGCAGCTGCGTGCATCCCGACTACCGCCAGGGCGGCGTGATCCTGGCGCTGTGGGGTGCGCTCGCGGAGTTCATGCAGCGCAACGGCCTGGACACGATGATCGGCTGCGCCAGCATCCCCATGCTGCACAACGGCGTCGTGAGCGGCGACGTCGCGGCGAGTGTCTGGCGGCAGTTGAAGCAATCGCATCTCGCGCCGATCGAGAACCAGGTCGTGCCCCGCCTGCCGCTGCCGGTGGAGCGCCTGGACGATACGCTGCCGGTGGAAGCGCCCGCGCTGATCCGGGGCTACCTGCGGCTGGGCGCGAAGGTGCTCGGTCCGCCGGCCTGGGATCCGGACTTCAACACCGCGGACCTGCCGATGATGATGCGCATCCACGAGCTTCCGCCGCGGTACCGCAAGCACTTCCTCGGAGCCTGAAGTTGCGCGCCGCGTTCGACACCTTCGGGTCCCTGGCAGCAGGCCTGGCCGTGCCACCGGTGGACGAACGCGACGAGGCCGATGCCGGTTCGCATGGCCGCCGCTACCGCACGGTCTTCATCTCCGACCTGCACCTGGGCACGCCGGGCTGCCAGGCGGAGCCGCTGCTGGATTTCCTGAAGTCCCATCCCAGCGAGCACCTGTACCTGGTGGGCGACATCATCGACGGCTGGCAGCTGCGCAAGCGCTGGTACTGGCCGCAGGCGCACAACGACGTGGTGCAGAAGCTGCTGCGCCGGGCGCGCAAGGGCTGCCGCGTCGTCTTCGTGCCGGGCAACCACGACGAGTTCGCGCGCCAGTTCACGGGCAACCACTTCGGCGGCATCGAAGTCGTCGGGGAGGCGGTGCACGTCACCGCGAGCGGCCAGCAGCTGTGGGTCGTGCACGGCGACTACTTCGACGGCGTCATCCAGTGCGCGAAGTGGCTCGCTCATCTTGGCGACACGCTCTATGAATTCACGCTGCGCCTCAACCGCCACGTCAACTCCTGGCGCGCCCGCGTCGGGCTGCCGTACTGGTCGCTCTCGGCCTACCTGAAGCACAAGGTGAAGAAGGCGCTCAACTACGTCACCGACTTCGAGCGGGCCGTGGCCCACGAAGCGCGCCGGCGCGGCCACCAGGGCGTGGTCTGCGGCCACATCCATCGCGCCGAGATGCGTAGCATCGACGGTGTCCTGTATTGCAACGACGGCGACTGGGTCGAGAGCCGCACGGCGCTGGTCGAGCACTTCGACGGCCGGCTGGAACTGGTGCAGTGGCAGCCGTCGGCCGATCCCGCTTTCATCGGACACGAAACCCTCACGGAGGTGGCATGAAGATTTCGCTGGTCACGGACGCCTGGCTGCCCCAGGTCAACGGGGTGGTGACGACCTTGGTGGAACTGGGCCGCGAGCTACGGGCCGCCGGCCATCAGGTGCAGGTGATCGAACCTGGGCAGTTCCGCACGCGCTCGTGTCCCGGCTACGCCGGCATCGACCTCGCCATCGCGCCGGCCAAGGGGCTCGCGGACAAGCTCGATGCCTTCCAGCCGGACGCCATCCACCTCGCCACCGAAGGCCCGCTGGGTTGGGCCGGCCGGCGCTACTGCCTGCGCCGCGGCCTGGCCTTCACCACCGCCTTCCACACGAAGTTCCCGGAGATCGTGAACGCGGCGATCCGCGTGCCCCTGCGCCTGGGCTATGCGGTGATGCGCCACTTCCACGCGCCGTCCTCCGGCGTGATGGTGCCCACGCCCAGCGTGCTGGAGATGCTGCGCTGGCGCGGCTTCCGCAACCTGCGCGAGTGGACCCATGGCGTGGACACCGAGCTCTTCGCCTTCCGCGAGACGGCGGGGGGCTATCCGGGCCTGGAGGAGGCCGCCCGCCCGATCGCCTTGTTCGTGGGGCGCGTCTCCTACGAGAAGAACATCGAGGCCTTCCTGCGCGTGGACCTGCCGGGAACCAAGGTCGTCTGCGGTGTCGGCCCCGTGGAGGCGCAGCTGAAGGAGCGCCATCCGCACGTCCGCTGGATCGGCCTGCTGCCGCGCGCCACGCTGGCGCAGCTCTATGCCGCGGCCGACGTCTTCGTGTTCCCCAGCCGCGCCGACACCTTCGGGCTGGTGATGGCCGAGGCCATGGCTTGCGGCACCCCGGTGGCGGCCTATCCGGTCGACGGACCGCTCACCGTGCTGGCCCGCCGCCGCGAGGAAGACGGCAGTTCGGATGCCCGCCTGGGTGGCGCGATGCACGAAGACCTCCAGACGGCCTGCTTTGCCGCGCTGGCGGTCCCGCGCCACGAGGCACGCCAGCGTTCGCTGGACTTCAGCTGGACCCAGGCGGCCAGCCTGTTCGCCAGCTTCCTGGTCCCGGCCCATGGCCGCGGGGCGCCGGGAAGCAGCCCGGCCGTTGTCACGCAGATGTCATGAGATGGCCCCACACTGTCACACTCCTGTCATCCTCACGACATCTCCATGTGCGACGCCGCCGCGACGGTGCTTCCCTTCCTCGACCGTGACCACAGCATCCTCGCCTTCAACGAACGGGTGCTGGACTGGGCCCAGAGGCCAGGCGTTCCGCTGCTGGAGCGCCTGCGCTTCCTGACCATCGTCTCGTCCAACCTGGACGAGTGGTTCGAGGTGCGCGCGGCGGATCACCTGTCGGCCGCGCTCGCGGGCGAGACCAAGGGTCCGTCCACGGTGCGCAGCTTCGAGAAGCTTTCGGCCTTCGCGCACAAGCTGGTCGAGCGGCAGTACACCCTCTACAACGACGACCTCACGCCCGCCTTCGCCCGCGAGGGCATCGCGATCGTCTCGCACGGCGATCGCAATGCGGCCCAGCGCGCCTGGGTGCGCGAGTATTTCGAGGCCGAGGTGCGTCCGCTGCTGATCCCCGTCGGCCTCGATCCCGCGCACCCCTTCCCGCAGGTGGCGAACAAGTCGCTCAACTTCATCGTGCGCCTTTCGGGCAAGGACGCCTTCGGCCGCGAGAACGAGATCGCGATCGTGAAGGTGCCGCGCGTGCTGCCGCGCGTGATCCGCATGCCGGGCAAGGTCTCGGGCAAGCGCCAGCTGCTGGTGTCGCTCTCCAGCGTGATCCGCGCGCACCTGGACCTGTTGTTTCCCGGGCGCGAGGTGGGCCAGTTCTCGCAGTTCCGGCTCACGCGGCACTCCGAGCTTGCCGTGGGCGAGGAGGAAGTGCGCAACCTGCGCACGGCCATGCGGCTGGGCCTGCAGCAGCGCCACTACGGCCAGGCGGTGCGGCTGGAGGTGTCGGCGGGCTGCTCGGAGTTCCTGTCGGACGTGCTGCTCAAGCAGTTCGCGCTGCCGATGGCGGCCCTGTACCGCGTGCACGGCCCGGTGAACCTCGTGCGGCTGCAGCAGGTCATCGACCTCATCGACGCGCCCAAGCTGCTGTTCCCCGTCTACCTGCCCAGCTGGCCGCGCGGACTGGCGCCGGGCCGGCCCATCTTCGACCAGCTGAAGAAGCGCGACGTCCTGATCCACCAGCCCTACGAAAGCTTCGACGGCGTGCTGGCCTTCCTGCGCGAGGCGGTCAGCGACCCGCAGGTGCTGGCGATCAAGCAGACGATCTACCGCACGGGCAACGATGCGCAAATGGTCGAACTGCTGCGCGAAGCAGTGCGCCTGGGCAAGGAAGTCACGGCGGTCGTGGAACTGAAGGCCCGCTTCGACGAGGAAGCCAACATCAACTGGGCGGAGGCGCTGGAGGCGGTCGGCGCGCAGGTGGTCTACGGCGTGGTGGGCCTGAAGACGCACGCCAAGATGCTGCTGGTGACGCGCAGGGAGGGCAAGGCGCTGGTGCGCTATGCGCATCTCTCCACCGGCAACTACAACCCGCGAACGGCGCGGACGTACACCGACTTGAGCCACCTCACCGCCGACCCGCAGCTCACTTCCGACGTCGAGCAGGTCTTCGTTCACCTCGCGAGCCAGAGCCGTTTGCCGCGCCTGCACCACGTGTGGCTCGCGCCCGTCCACCTGCAGCGCAAGCTGGTGGAGCAGATCGACCTGGTCGGCATGGCGGCGGCCAACGGCCTGGACAGCCGCATCGTGCTGAAGATGAACGCGCTGACGGACGAACCGCTGATGGAAGCGCTCGTGAAGGCGGCGCGGCGCGGCACGCGCATCGACCTGATCGTGCGCGGCGCCTGCATGCTGCCCGCCGGCGTGCCCGGCCTGAGCGATAACATCCGCGTGCGCTCCGTGGTGGGCCGTTTCCTGGAGCACTCGCGCGTCTTCTACTTCCGCGCGGGGGACGAGGAGCACCTGTACCTCTCCAGCGCCGACTGGATGAACCGCAACATGCTGCGCCGGATCGAGCTCACGTGGCCGGTGCTGGACCCGCAGCTGCGGCAGCGCGTCATCGACGAATGCCTGCAGGCCTACCTGCACGACCACCGCGATGCGTGGGACCTGCAGCCCGATGGCAGCTACAGGCGCGTCAAGGGGGCCGAGGATCCGAAGGCGCACGGCGCCCAGGCCGCGCTGATGGATCGCTATGCCGCCCTGCCGGGCGAGGAGGAGATACGGACATGGACCTGATCTTCTGGCGCCACGCCGAAGCGGAAGACGAAGAGGGGGAGCTGCCCGACATCGACCGTCCGCTCACGCAGAAAGGCGAGAAGCAAGCCGCGCGGGTCGGCGCCTGGCTGGACCGGCACCTGCCGGACGGCACGCGCGTGCTGTGCAGCCCGGCGCTGCGCTGCCAGCAGACGGCGCTGGCGCTCGGGCGCAAGTTCAAGCTGCGCGAGGATCTCGCGCCTGGCGCCGGGGTGCAGCAGCTGCTGGAGGCGGCGCAGTGGCCGAATTCGCGCCAGCCCGTGATGATCGTGGGCCACCAGCCGGTGCTGGGCGAAGCGGTCGCGCAGCTGCTGCGCATCGGGGGTGGACAGTGCGTGGTGCGCAAGGGCGCCGTGTGGTGGCTGCGCACGCGCGAGCGCGACGGCGACGAGCAGGCCCTCGTGTGGGCCGTGCAGTCGCCGGAGACCGTCTAGGCCGCTTCCTTCGCGGGACGGCCCGTCTTCACGGCGGGCACGCCGGTGACGCTGGCGAGGAAGGCCGCATCGCCCATCGCGGCGAGCGCCATGACGCCGGCGCGCAGCACTTCGCTTTTCTTCGAGGGCCGGCCCAGCTTGGCGGCGCGCAGCTTGAGCTCCTCGAGCACCGAGTATTCGGACTTGGGAATGGTGAAGCTGTCGCGCACGAGCTTGGGCTTGCGCGCCTTGTCGGCCTTGTCCTTCTCCGCCTTCGCTGCCTTGGCGGCCGGGCCTGCCTCGAGCGTCTTCACGGCCTTGGCGGACTTCGCCGGCCCGGCCTTCGCGGCCGGTTTGCGGCTGGGGGTCTTCTTCGCCGCGGGCTTCTTCGCGGCGGCGGTCTTGCGGGCGGTCTTGGCGGTTGCGGGCATGGGCGGGTCCTTTTCCTCGGTGTTGGAAAAAACAGTATATACAGTAATACTGTTTTGCTCCAGGACGCCCCGGGACGGTCAGGCGAGCACGAAAGTCCAGGGCGTCTTCTGCCAGGCCGCCATTTCCTCGCGCAGCAGGTGCGCCGATTGCGGCCACGCCGCGGCCCACGCCGCTGGCACTTCCATGCGGAAGCTCGCGCCGCCGGTGGTCAGCAGCAGCCCGCGCAGGTCGGGGTCGCGGCGCGCATGGCACAGGAGCACGGCCAGGCGCAGGCACAGCAGCTGCTGCACGAACAGCGCATCGGTGAAGTCCGCCTCCAGCTTGCGCAGCTTGCCGCGGTGCCCCAGCACGATCAGGCCGAGACGGTGCAGCTCGTGCTGCGAGAAGCCGGCCGCGTCGGTGTTGTCCAGGATATAGGCGCCGTGCTTGTGGTAGTCGCTGTGCGAGATCAGGCTGCCGATCTCGTGCAGGCGGGCCGCCCATTCCAGCTTGCGTTCGTGGCGCTCCAGCTCCGCCCTCGGATCGCCGGGATGCAGCTGCGCCAGGAAATGGCAGGCCACCTTGCGCACGCGCTCGGCCTGCGCCGGGTCGGCGCCGAACTGCGTGGCGAGCCGCTGCACGGTCCGCGTGCGCACGTCGGTTGCGGCGTCGGCGCGATCGAGCATGTCGTACAGCACGCCGTGGCGCAGTGCGCCCTGCGCGGCCTGCATGCGATCGACCTGCAACAGCGAGAACACGGCGCGCAGCACGCTGACGCCGCCGCCTATCACGGGCCGGCGGTCGTCCTTCAACGCGGGCAGCCGCACGCGGTCGGCGGTGCGCGCCTGCAGCAGCTGCTGCACCAGCCAGTCCAGTCCCTCGCGGCTGACCTCGCCGGCGGGTCCGCCCGAGGCGGCCAGCACGTCGGCCACGGCGCCTATCGTGCCGGAGGAACCATAGGCCACGTCCCAGCTGCCGCGCGGGTAGCTGCTCAGCGCCTCGTCGAGGACGGCCTGCGCCGCGATCTCGGCCCGTTCGAAAGCGGCTGCGGTGAACTGGCCCTCGGGAAAGTAGCGCATGGACCAGGCGACGCTGCCCACGCGGTAGCTTTCCAGGACCTCGGCCTGCATGCGCCGGCCCAGGATCAACTCGGTGGAGCGGCCGCCGATGTCCACCACGAGGCGTCGCTCGTCGGACTCCGGCAACAGGTGCGCCACGCCCTGGTAGATCAGGCGCGCTTCCTCGCGGCCGGAAACCACGTCGATGGGAAAGCCGAGGATCTCGTGGGCGCGCGCCAGGAAGACATCGCGGTTGCGCGCTTCGCGCAGCGTCTGCGTGGCCACCGCGCGCACCTGGCGGGACTGGAAGCCGGCCAGGCGTTCGGCGAAGCGCGCCAGGCAGGCCCAGCCGCGCTCCATCGCGTCGCGGGTGAGGTTGCGCGCGTCGTCCAGGCCATTGCCCTGGCGCACGGTTTCCTTGAGGTATTCGACGCGCTGGATCTGGCCGTGGTCGAGGCGGCCGATCTCCAGGCGATAGCTGTTGGAGCCGAGGTCGACGGCGGCGAGCAGGGATCCGGAGGGCATGCGGGGGCGAGGCGGGGGTGAGCCCAGCATAGCACCCGCCGCCGCGCGCGTGGGACGCGCGCGCAGGGCCTCAGCCGACGACGCGGCCGTCGGGCGTGAGCATCGATTGCGTGACGAAGGAGGCACTGCTGCGTTGTCCCTGGTAGGTGATGCGGTAGCCGCCCAGGTCCAGGTCGCGCCGCTTCTGGAAAGCGGCGAGCACCGTGGCGCGAGTGAGGGGACCCTCGACGTCCTCCAGCACTTCCTGGGTGTAGCGGGCGGCGATGAAGCCGGCGAGGCTGAGCGCCGCGGGCGGCTCGTCGAACAGGCGCGCGAGCACGTCGCGGTACTGGCGCACCACGGGCAGGGCGGACGTCACCAGCGGCACGGACTGCGTTGCGATCACCGGCGTGGTGCGCGCGCCTCCCAGCTGCTGCACGGTCTGCAGGTTCACGTCGGCCAGCGCGATGACATAGCGTTGCCGCGACTGGCGTTCGAGGCCTTGCGTGAACTGCACCAGTTCGGGCGTGCCGCCGACGAACAGCAGCAGCGCCGGCGTGGCGGGCCCCATGCGCTGTCCGAGCCGCGCGAGGTCGCCCTTCGCGATCCACGGCACGACTTTCATCTTCACGGCCTGCGCCGCGCGCACCACGTCGTCGCGGTCCAGGGCGGCGTCGCGCGGCGACGCGAAGATGGCGCCGATCTCCTGCACGCCGCTCACCGTGAGCGACTTGAGGGCATGCGCGATCTGTTCCTGGCGGCCCGAGAAGATGGCGAAGGTGCGGTCGTCCGGCTCCGTGCTGCTGTTCTGGAGCCAGGGCGCGGCGTGGGCGATGCCGGCGTTCTCTTCGCGCAGCAGCGCCGCGAGTTCGGCCGCCGCCGGATCGCTCACCGTGCCGGAGAGCACCACGCAGGACGGGTCGTCGCGCAGCGAAGCCCAGGCCTGCTGCACGCTGGCGCGGCTGCCGTCGACCTCGATGGTCCGGTGCTGCACGGGGCGGCCCCGCAGGCCGCCGCGGGCGTTGAGGTCCTGCCAGGCGGCCCGGGCGCCGATCAGGAAGTCCTTGGTGACGTCCTGCTGCGCGGCGGAGGTGTCCTGGAACTGGGCGACCACCAGTGGTTTGCCGGTGGCACGACCGGGCTGGGCAAGGGCGGGGAGGGCGAGGATGGACGCGCTGGCGGCGAGCAGGCTGCGGCGGCGAAGGAGCGGAAGGGGCATCGGTGGGTCGGGGCCGCCTGGGGAGCGGCCTTCGTTCTTGCCTGGGGCTGTGGAGAATTCCGCGCCGGACCTTAGCCCCCGCGGGTGACCGAACCGTGACTGTTCCATGTCAGGCAGATGACACTCCAGCCCCGCTCCCTCTTGTGTGCACGCCCTGCCGCATGTCATTTGCCTGTCACAAACGGCATCTAGAGTCAGCCCGGTCGATTGACCAAACCCCAAGAGGTGACTGAATGAACATCCGCATCCCCGTGGCTTCCATCGCGCTCGCAGGCTTCGCCTTCGCCGGCGCGGCCGCCGCGCAGGACGTGACCGGCGCCGGCTCCAGCTTCGTGGCGCCCGTGCTCGCCAAGTGGGCCGCCGACTACAACAAGGAAACCGGCGTCCGTATCAACTACCAGTCCGTGGGCTCCGGCGCGGGCATCAAGCAGATCGACGCGAAGACGGTGGACTTCGGCGCGTCCGACATGCCGCTGACGGACGAAGAACTGGCGAAGAAGGGACAGGTCCAGTTCCCGGTGGTGATCGGCGGCGTGATCCCGGTCGTGAACATCAAGGGCGTGGCCGCCGGCCAGCTGCACCTGAACGGCCCGATCCTGGCGGAAATCTACCTGGGCAAGATCACCAAGTGGGACGACCCGGCGATCAAGGCGCTGAACCCCGGCCTGGCCCTGCCCGATGCCGCGATCGCGAGCGTGCACCGCGCGGACGGCTCCGGCACGTCCTTCATCTTCACCAACTACCTGTCCAAGGTCAGCCCCGAGTGGAAGGCCAAGATCGGTGAAGGCACCTCCGTGAACTGGCCCACGGGCGCCGGCGGCAAGGGCAACGAAGGCGTGGCCGCTTTCGTGGGCCGCCTGCCGAACTCGATCGGCTACGTCGAGTACGCCTACGTGAAGCAGAACAAGATGACGTATGCGCTGATGCAGAACGGCGAAGGCAAGCTCGTGGTGCCCGACGACACCGCCTTCAAGGCCGCCGCCGCGAACGCCGACTGGAAGAAAAGCTTCTACCAGATCCTCACGAACCAGCCGGGTGACAAGTCCTGGCCGATCACCGGCACGACCTACGTCCTGATGCACAAGATGCAGGACAAGCCCGCCGTTGCCGCCGCCGCGCTCAAGTTCTTCGACTGGGGCTTCAAGCACGGCGACAAGACCGCCGAGGATCTCGACTACGTGCCGATGCCTGCCACCGTGAAGGCGCAGATCGAGAAGCTGTGGGCCACCGAGATCAAGGACGGCTCGGGCAAGAACGTCGCCTTCAGCAAGTAAGCGGGACGGACGGACCCAGGCTGCCGGGGCGCGATGAGCGCTCCGGCCTTTTCCATGAAGCGAGAGCTCCTTGTCCTCTACACTCCCGGCCCATGAGGCTTCCCTCGACTACCGCGCGCTGCCCGGGCGGCGGGCGGAAATGAGTTCGCCGCCGCCGGCCGGCCGCGCCCGCACCGGGGCGATCGTCGACCGGGTGTTCGGCTGGGCCGCCCGAGGTGCCGCGCTGCTGACGCTGTCGCTGCTGCTCGGCATTCTCGTTTCCCTCCTGATCGGCGCCTGGCCGGCGATCCAGAAGTACGGGCTGGGCTTCTTCACCAACAGCGTGTGGGATCCGCCGGCCCTGCAGTTCGGCGGCCTCGTGATGATCTACGGCACGCTGGCCACCTCGTTCATCGCGCTGGTCATCGCCGTGCCGGTGAGCTTCGGCATCGCGCTGTTCCTCACCGAGCTGTCCCCGGCGTGGCTCAAGCGGCCGCTGGGCACCGCCATCGAACTGCTGGCGGCCGTGCCCTCCATCGTCTACGGCATGTGGGGCCTGCTGGTGTTCAGCCCGCTGCTCGCGACCTACGTGCAGCAGCCGCTGCAGGCGGTGTTCGGGACGGTGCCGGTGCTCGGGGCGCTGTTCTCCGGGCCGCCCGTGGGCATGGGCATCCTCGCGGCGGGGATCATCCTCGCCATCATGATCATTCCCTTCATCGCCTCCGTGATGCGCGACGTGTTCGACGTCACGCCGCCGATGCTCAAGGAGTCCGCGTACGCGCTGGGCTCCACCACCTGGGAAGTGGTGTTCAAGGTGGTGCTGCCTTACACCAAGAGCGGCGTCATCGGCGGCATCATGCTGGGCCTGGGCCGCGCGCTGGGCGAGACCATGGCCGTCACCTTCGTGATCGGCAACTTCAACCAGCTCGATTCCATCAGCCTGTTCGCGCCCGCCAACAGCATCACCTCCGCGCTCGCCAACGAGTTCGCCGAAGCCGCCGGCGGCATGCACCAGGCGGCGCTGATGTACCTGGGCCTGGTGCTGTTCTTCATCACCTTCGTCGTGCTGGCGCTGTCCAAGCTGCTGCTGGCGCGCCTGCAGCGCAACGAGGGGGCCCGGGCGTGAGGGGGAGCCCATGAGCACGACGGCCGAAAGACTGCTCCGCGCCGCCGACTCCGCGCAGGAGCGCGAGCGCAAGTACATGGCGCGCAAGCGCATCAACAAGGTCGCCCTGACCCTGTCGCTGGCCGCCATGGGCTTCGGCGTGTTCTGGCTGATCTGGATCCTGTGGTCCACGGTGCAACTGGGCATCGGCGGCCTGAACTGGACCGCCCTCAGCCAGAGCACGCCCGCGCCGAACGACGTGGGCGGACTGCTCAACGCGCTGTGGGGTTCCCTTCTGATGGTCGTCCTGGCCACCTTCGTGGGGACGCCCATCGGCATCCTCGCCGGCATCTACCTCGCCGAATACGACATCAAGGGCTGGCTGGGCAGCGTCACGCGCTTCGTCAACGACATCCTGCTGTCCGCGCCTTCCATCGTCATCGGCCTGTTCGTGTACGCCCTGCTGGTGGCGCGCTACAAGCAGTTCTCGGGCTGGGCGGGCAGCGTGGCACTGGCGCTGATCGTCATCCCGGTGGTGATCCGCACGACCGAGAACATGCTGCTGCTCGTGCCGCCCGCGCTGCGCGAAGCGGCCTATGCGCTCGGCGCGCCGAAGTGGAAGGTCATCACCAAGATCACGCTGCGCGCAGCCCGCGCCGGCGTCGTGACCGGCGTGCTGCTGGCCGTCGCGCGCATCTCCGGCGAAACCGCGCCCCTGCTGTTCACGGCGCTGAACAACCAGTTCTTCAGCTCCGACCTGGGGCACCCGATGGCGAGCCTGCCGGTCACCATCTTCAAGTTCGCCATGAGCCCCTACGAGAACTGGCAGCAGCTCGCCTGGGCCGGCGTCTTCATCATCACCCTGGCCGTGCTCGGCCTGAACATCCTGGCGCGCGTGGTCACGCGCAACCGGATCTGAACCCCATGGACGCCACCCTCGCTCCCCAACTCGTGCAGCCGAAACTGGCCGTGCGCGACCTGAATTTCTTCTACGGCAAGTACCACGCCCTGAAGAACATCAACCTGGAGATCGCCGAGAAGAAGGTCACCGCCTTCATCGGTCCCTCCGGCTGCGGCAAGTCGACGCTGCTGCGCACCTTCAACCGCATGTACGAGCTCTACCCGGACCAGCGCGCGGAGGGCGAGATCGTGCTGGACGGAGAGAACCTGCTGAAGTCCAGGAAGGACGTGGCGCTGCTGCGCGCCAAGGTCGGCATGGTCTTCCAGAAGCCGACACCCTTCCCGATGTCGATCTATGACAACATCGCCTTCGGCGTGCGCCTGTTCGAGAACCTCGGCGAGGCGGACATGGACGAACGCGTCGAATGGGCGCTGCGCAAGGCGGCCCTGTGGACCGAGGTCAAGGACAAGCTGAACCAGAGCGGCGCCGGCCTGTCCGGCGGCCAGCAGCAGCGCCTGTGCATCGCGCGGGGCATCGCGATCAAGCCCGAGGTCCTGCTGCTGGACGAGCCCTGTTCGGCTCTGGACCCGATCTCCACGGGCAAGATCGAGGAACTGATCGTGGAGCTGAAGAACGACTACACGGTGGTGATCGTCACCCACAACATGCAGCAGGCCGCGCGCGTCTCCGACTACACGGCCTACATGTACCTGGGCGACCTGGTGGAGGTGGGCGACACGGAACAGATCTTCTTCAAGCCCAAGCGCCAGGAGACCGAGGACTACATCACGGGCCGCTTCGGCTGAAAGGGACGGGGAACCATGGCAGACAAGCACCTCTCCACGCAATTCGACAGCGAGCTCAACACGCTGTCCTCGCACGTGATGGAACTCGGCGGCCTGGTCGAGTCGCAGATCCGCCAGGCGATCTACGCGCTGGGCAACTTCGACGAGGACGCGGCGCGCGAGGTGATCGACACCGAGACGCGCGTGAACCAGATGGAAGTGGACATCGACCGCGACCTGTCCTCGGTGATCGCGCGGCGCCAGCCGACGGCGCGCGACCTGCGCCTGCTGATGGCGATCTCCAAGACCACGGCCAACCTCGAGCGCGTGGGCGACGAGGCCGAGCGCATCGCGCGCATGGTGCAGTCCATCATGGCCAAGAGCAGCGGCGCGATGCGCTCGCTGCCCGCGGGCGAACTGCGCATCGCCGCCGACCTGGCGTCCTCGCAGCTGCGCAAGGCGCTCGACGCATTCGCCCGGCTTGACTGCCCGGCGGCCGTCGCCATCATGAAGGGCGACGACGTGCTGGACCAGGAGTTCGACGGCTTCGTGCGCAAGCTGATCACCTACATGATGGAAGATCCGCGCACGATCTCCAGCAGCCTGGACCTGCTGTTCGTGGCGAAGGCCATCGAGCGTATCGGCGACCACGCGAAGAACATCGCCGAGTTCATCATCTACGTGGTCAAGGGCGCGGACGTCCGCCACAGCTCCATCGAGCACATCGAATCGACCGTGAAGTAGGAAACGGATGAAGAACCAGCCCAGGATCCTGATCGTCGAGGACGAGCCTGCCATCGCCGAACTGATCGCCGTCAACCTGCGGCACAACGGGCTGTCGCCCGTGTGGGCCGAGGACGGGGAGTCGGCGCAGCGCGAGATCGATGCCGTGCTGCCTGACGCCATCCTGCTGGACTGGATGCTGCCGGGCCAGAGCGGCGTGGCGCTCGCGCGCCGCTGGCGCGCCGATCCGCGCACGAAGGCCGTGCCCATCCTGATGCTCACCGCGCGCGGCGACGAGGCCGACAAGGTCTCGGGGCTGGACGCGGGCGCCGACGACTACATCACCAAGCCCTTTTCCACGCAGGAACTGCTCGCGCGCATCCGTGCGGTGCTGCGCCGGCGCGCACCGGAGAAGAGCGAGGAAACGGTGACGCTGGGCGGCATCGCGCTGGACGCGGCGGCGCACCGGGTCACCTGGAACGGCCGCCCGGTCAAGATCGGCCCGACCGAGTTCAAGCTGCTGCACTTCCTCATGCAGCATCCCGAGCGCGTGCACAGCCGGCAGGCGCTGCTGGATCGCGTGTGGGGCGACCACGTCTTCATCGAGGAGCGCACGGTGGACGTGCACGTCAAGCGCCTGCGCGAAGCCCTGGGCCCGGGCGGCGCACTGGTGGAAACCGTGCGCGGCGCCGGCTACCGCATCACCGTGCAGCCCGTGACCGGATCGCGTGAGGCTGCTTGAGCCGCCGGGCCGCCCCAAGGCGAAACCCGCAGCGCGTAGAGCGGAGGCTGGTCCAGTGAGCCGCGCATGCTGAATCGCCTGCTGGTGTTCGTGCTGTGCCTCGCCGCCGGGGCCGCGATCGGCCTGGGCGTGGCGGGCGAACGCGGTGCGGAACTGGGGCTGGCCGGCGGCGCCATTGCCTGCTTCGCGCTGGAGACCGTGCGCGCGGCCCGCGTCCTGCGCTGGCTGCGCAGCCCCGACCAGCAGGACGTGCCGCGCACCGGAGGGCTGTGGGGCGAGGCGCTGGAGCGCACGCGTCGCGCGATGCGATCGCGCGAGAAGCGCATCGAGGAGGCGGAACAGCGCCTGGAGGATTTCCTCGACGCGATCCGCGGTTCGCCCAGCGGGGTGGTGCTGCTCGACGCGCGCGGCCGCATCGAGTGGATCAACGAGACGGCGGCGCAGCACTTCGGCCTGGACCCCGAACGCGACCTGCACCAGCACATCACCAACCTGCTGCGCGACCCGGGCTTCCATGCCTTCTACCAGGGGCGCAGCTACCTGCACGACGTGGTGATCGCGTCGCCGCACAGCTCCGCGAGCCGTCCGGTCAAGCTGGCGCTGCGGCTGCATCCCTACGGCGAAGGCCGCCTGCTGATGCTGTCGCGCGACGTGACCTCGGTGGAGCAGGCCGAGACCATGCGGCGCGACTTCGTCGCCAACGTCTCGCACGAGATCCGCACGCCGCTCACGGTGCTGGCCGGCTTCGTCGAGACGCTGCAGAACCTGGACCTGCCGCGCGAGGAACGCAACCGCTACCTGGCCATGATGGGCACGCAGGCGACGCGCATGCAGACGCTGGTGAGCGACCTGCTGACCCTTTCGCGCCTGGAGGGCAGTCCCTTGCCCGACGCCGCGGAGTGGACGCCCGTTTCGGCCTTCCTCACGCAGTGCCAGCAGGAATCGACCGCGCTCGCGCAAGCCCTCGGAAAGAAGATCGAGCTGCGCTTCGCCGAAGCGCCCGCGCTGGCCATCGGCGGCGCGGCGAGCGAGCTGCAAAGCGCGTTCTCCAACCTCGTGGGCAACGCCGTGCGCTACACGCCCAGTGGCGGCCTGGTGGAGGTGCAGGCGGGCGAGGCCGCGGGCGGCCGCTTCGAACTGGCAGTGCGCGACACCGGACCCGGCATCGCGGCGGAACACCTGCCGCGCGTGACCGAGCGCTTCTACCGCGTGGACCGCAGCCGCTCGCGCGAGACCGGCGGCACGGGCCTGGGCCTGGCCATCGTCAAGCACGTGGTGCAGCGGCACGGCGGCGAGCTGAAGATCGAGAGCACGGTGGGTGCGGGATCGACCTTCACCATCCTGCTGCCGGCCACGCGCGTGCGGCCGCAGGGGCTCACGCCGGCTGGAAGCGCCGCACAGCCCGCCACAGAATCAGCGGCAGGATGAAGGCCAGCAGGCCCAGCGCGAAGCTGCTGGCCGTCCAGAACGCCGCCGGCGTGTGCAGCGCGGCGACGGGACCGATGCCGCGGTAGGCGAGCTGGTAGCCGCCCACGACACCGACGCCCCACAGCAGCACGCAGTAAGCCACGAGCGGCGCCACCGTCACGCGGTAGGACCGCAGCACGAATACGCACAGCGCCTGCGTCGCGTCGCCCAGGTGGAAGGCCGCGACCAGCGCCAGCAGTCCCGCGGCCACGGCGGCCACGTGCGGATCCGCGGAGTAGAGCGAGGCGATGCCGCTGCGCGCGGCCAGCACGATGGCCGCGAGCACGACGGCCAGCGACCAGCCGATGCGGAACCCGGTGCGGATGATCGCGCGCGCCTTCTTCGCGTCGCCCGCGCCCAGCCAGTAGCTCACGCGCGCGCTGGTGGCGATGGCCACCGACAGCGGCACCATGTACATCACGGCCGCCATGTTGGATGCGATCTGGTGCGCCGCCGCCGACAGCGTGCCCTGCCGCGCGATGAACAGCGACATCAGCGTGAAGGAGGTGACCTCCACCATGATGGACAGGCCGGCCGGCACGCCAAGGCGCGCGAACTGGCCTATGGTGTGCCAGTGCGGCCGCTCCAGCGGCTGCCAGATCGCATAGGGCCGGTAGAGGCTGCCCGTGCGCACCAGCCACAGCGCCAGCCCCAGGAACACGTAGTTCGCGGCGACCGTCGCCCAGGCGCAGCCCACGGCCCCCATCGCCGGCAGCCCCGCGCCGCCGAAGGCGAACCAGATCGTCAGCGGGATCTTCAGCAGCAGCGACGCGAGCTGCAGCCAGGTCACCAGCTGCGGCTTGCCCAGGCTCTGGTTCAGCGTGCTGTACATGCGGAACAGCAGGGCCGGCGGCAGCGCCAGCGCCAGCACGCCCAGGTACTGGCGCACGTCCTGCTGCAGCACCGGCGGGACCTGCGTGCCTTGCAGCAGCGCGTTGGGAAACAGCAGGCCGAACACGCCGACGACCGAGGCGAGCGCGGCGAGGTACACGGCCTGGCGCACCGAGCGTCCGAGGTCCTGCTTGCGGTCGGCGCCGTGCAGCTCCGCCCAGATCGGCAGGAGCGACTGTTGCACGCCCATCAGCGCCACGAACACGGTGATGTAGACGGCCGAGCCCACCGACAGCGCGGCCAGCGCCTGCTGCGAATAGCGGCCGGCCACGACCGTGTCGGTGATGCCGAAGGCCATGGTGGCCAGCTGGCCGGCGAGCACGGTTCCGGCATGCCGCGCGATGATCCCGCGTTCCCGCACGCCGCTACTTCTTCTTGTACAGCAGCAGGGTTTCGTGCGCGTCGGTCGGCCGCGGGATGCGCGCCACCAGCGTCCAGCGGCGCTTGTCGAACGCCGTGCCGATCGAGAGCTCCAGGTCCCCGGCAGCCACCAGCCAGGGGCAGGGACTGTCCGTGCTGGCGGCGCGCAGGTCCAGGCGGCCGTGGTACATGAGCGCGGTGATCTGCGCCCGGGTGAGGCCGAAGGCCTGCACGCAGCCGGGGCCGTCGACATGCGCGACCAGGCGCTGCACGGGCGCCGTGTAGCTGCGCGCGTAGTTCAGCACGGGCAGCCACAGGCTCATCACGAGCAGCCACGCGAGCGCGGTGCCGCTCGCGGGAAGCACGAGGCTCTTCCAGATCGCCTGCCGGTTCTGCTTGGTGCGCCAGCGCACCAGCCCCAGCCACGCGAGCGTCGCGACGAGCGCCAGCACGAAGGCGAGCAGGCCGAACGAAGGCTGGAAGCCGGGCGCCAGCCGCGCCACGTTCTGCGCCGGCTTGGGCGGCACGCCGGTCTGCAGCGAGATCCAGATCACCCAGATGACGAGCGCGCTGGTCGTGAAGAACAGCAGCGTGAACCAGTCGATCAGCGCCGAGACGCTGCGCTCGAACGTGGGCAGGGCGAAGGCCGCCAGGGTGGCCAGCGCCGGCAGCGCCAGCAGCAATGCACGGTCCGGGTTGGGGGACAGCACCGCCGACAGCACGCCCACGATGGTGAACCACAGGGGCAAAGCCACGTGGCGATGCCCCAGTTGCCGGCGCCAGCGCCACACGGTCCACAGCGCCAGCGGCCACGCCGGCCAGGTGAACCACGCGAGCAGCTTCGCGAAGGCAGTCCACTGGCGCAGGGTGAACTCGGACGCCGCCTCCAGCCGCCATTCCCACATGCCCAGGCCCGCCGCGGCGACGGCGGACACGAGCGCGGCCAGCGCGATGATCGCCGCGCCTTGCGAGCGTGTCGTGCCGTGCGCGTCGTCGTCCGGCGTGTCGGTGAAGTGCAGCAGCGAGCCGCCGCCGGCGAACAGCGCCGCCATCGCGGGCGCGCCGCTGAGGCCCAGTCCCACCAGTCCGGTGAGCAGGGACAGGGTCGGCACGACCAGGCGATAGGGCAGCGCCGCGAAGCCGTAGAAGGTGAGGGCGGTGAAGCCCAGTTGCGCGAGCGCCGGCGTGGTCTCGTGCGACAGCTGCATCAGGCCCAGGCAGGCGATCAGCGCCAGCAGCCCGCCATCGGCGATGGCCCGCGCGTAGTCGGTCGGCCGCGCCTCGCCGCCGAAGGCGAAGGGCACGGGCTGCGCCGCGGGCGTGCGCGCCAGGTAGTACACGCCGTACCAGGTGCCCAGCAGGCTCAGCACCAGCAACGCGATGTAGGGCAGGCGAGCGGCGAAATCGGCGGACAGCCACGAAGGCGCGAGCTGGATGGCCCACGCACCCAGCCAGTAGGGCAGCAGCGCCTCGAACTCCGGCGGCAGGCCCAGCAGCTGCGGCTGCAGCCAGGTCGCGTGCCCTCGCGCCAGCTCGTACATGTAGCCGAAGGCCATGATGTCCGCGTTCTTCCACGGATCCCGGCCGATGAACCCGCTCAGCACGTACGCGGCGCAGAACAGCAGCAGCGCCAGCCGCGGCAGGCGGCGCACGGCGCTCTGGGCGACGATCGCGGGAGTCGGCTGGTTCACGCGCGGGAGTGTGTCACAGGCTCCTCGCCAACAAAAAAGGCAGCCTGAAGCTGCCTTTCCCGGAGCGAGCGGTTCTTACTTGGCGGCGGTCTTGTTGCCGAACTTCTTGAAGAACTTGTCGACGCGGCCGCCCATGTCGTTCACCGACTTCTGGGTGCCCGTGTAGAACGGGTGCGATTCGCTGGAGGTGTCCAGCTTGAACAGCGGCAGCTCGCGGCCGTCGTCCAGCTTGGTGGTCTCGCGGGTGGAGACGCAGGAGCGCGTGACGAACTTGAACCCGTTGGACAGGTCCACGAAGCACACGTCGCGGTAATTGGGGTGAATGCCTTCTTTCATGGGAGTCCCTCGTCAAGTGTCGGTAGCCGCGACGGACCATTCCGGCGTACTTTCCGCAGTGAAGCCCGCCATTATAGCGGCAGCCGGGCCGGACTGCCTCAGCCGGGTTCCAGCTCCAGCACCAGGGGCTGGTGGTCGGAGGCACGGGTGGCGCCGTCCACGTCCAGGCGCCGCACGCCACCCTTGAGGCCGTCGGTGACGTATACGAAGTCGAAGGCGACCGGCCCGGGCAGGTATTTCTGCTCATGGACGCAGAAGGTGGGCGGGCGCGGCCGGTCGCCGTGCACCAGCGTCCAGGCGTCCCACAAGGTGCTGCGCTCCGAGCTCTCGGTCAGGGTGGCGTGCTCCTCGGTCCCCGGATGCGAGTTGAAGTCGCCGCAGACAATGGCCTCGGCGGTCAGGTCGCTCGCGCCCTTTGGCGGCGCCTGAGCCTGGTCGAAGTACTCCAGGTGCAGCGCG
>FTHB01000445.1_pt1 | contig 23284 bp, 24 predicted proteins | sample 1640851 | NCBI WGS metagenome assembly FTHB01 (sample SAMEA3914788, study PRJEB12502) | metagenome | biome: forest; material: soil | place: Canada | collected 2011-07-03 | depth 0.1 m
CTCGCCAAGCAGCTGAACACCGACCTGGCCATCATCGACAAGCGCCGGCCCAAGGCCAACGTGTCGGAGGTGATGCACGTCATCGGCGACATCGAAGGCCGCAACTGCGTGATCATGGACGACATGATCGACACCGCCGGCACGCTGGTGAAGGCGGCCGAGGTGCTGAAGGAACGCGGCGCGCAACACGTCTACGCGTACTGCACGCACCCGATCTTCTCGGGCCCGGCCATCGACCGGCTGTCCAAGGGCGGTGCCCTGGACGAAGTGGTCGTGACCAACACCATCCCGCTGTCGGATGCGGCGCGCGCATGCGCCAAGATCCGCCAGCTGTCCGTCGGACCCCTGATCGCTGAAACCATCCAGCGCATCGCCAAGGGCGAGTCGGTCATGAGTCTGTTCTCGGACCAGGTGAACTTGTTCTGAGGGCATTCACTTTGAAAAGTCGCTGCGTGACTTTTCAAGGTGCCCGATCAGGCGAACAGGACCGGCAAGGCCGGTTCCTGTCCGCAAATGAAATCGCGCTGCATGTTATTGCGCGTGACCTGGAGGACGGCTGCAAGCCGTCCATTTTGAAACGGGATCGCACTGGTCGCGGTGCATCCTTGACTGGAGAATGTTCATGAAATTTGTCGCTTTCGAGCGCAAGACGGAAGGTACGGGTGCGAGCCGCCGTCTCCGCAACATCGGCAAGACCCCCGGCATCGTCTACGGCGGCTCCGGCCAGCCGCAGCTGATCGAGCTCGATCACAACGCCCTGTGGCACGCCCTGAAGAAGGAAGCCTTCCACTCGTCCATCCTGGACATGGAACTGGCCGGCAATACCGCCAAGGTGCTGCTGCGCGACGTGCAGTACCACCCGTACCGCCAGCAGGTCCAGCACATCGACTTCCAGCGCGTCGACGCCAACACCCGCCTGCACATGAAGGTGCCGGTGCACTACAAGAACGCCGAGGAGTCCGAGGCCGTCAAGCTGGAACACTGCCTGGTGAACCCGGTCGTGACCGAACTGGACATCTCCTGCCTGCCCGCGGACCTGCCCGAGTTCATCGAGATCGACCTGTCCGGCCTGAAGAAGGGCACGTCCCTGCACCTGGCCGACATCACGCTGCCCAAGGGCGTCAAGGCCGTCACGCACGGCAAGCCGAACCCGGTGCTGGTCTCCGTGGTGATCGCCGCCGCTGAAGAATCCGCCGCGGACGCCGCTGCCGGTGCCGAAGGTGCCGCTGCCGCCGCCGCTCCGGCCGCCGACGCCAAGGCCGCTCCGGCTGCCAAGGGTGGCAAGGAAGCCGCTGCGAAGCCGGCTGCCAAGGCGCCTGCCGCCAAGAAGTAAGCATCGCCCTCCCTGCGCGAGCGGGGACGTCGAGAGAAGGCCCGCGCAAGCGGGCTTTTTTCATTCCGGCCCGCGACAATAGTTCCGTCGCCGCGCGCTGCAGTGCGGCCTAACCTGAGAGTCGTGAACCATGATCAAGCTGTTCGTCGGCCTGGGCAACCCGGGCCCCGAGTACGAAGCCACCCGCCACAACGCCGGTTTCTGGTGGGTGGACGAGCTTGCGCGCGAGCTGAAGGTGAACCTGGTGCACGACCGCGGCTACCACGGGCTGGTCGCGCGGACGAACGTGCACGGCCAGACCGTGTGGCTGCTGGAGCCGCAGACCTTCATGAACGTCTCGGGCAAGTCGGTGGCGGCGCTGGCGCGCTTCTACAAGATCGCGCCGGAGGAAATCCTGGTCGTCCACGACGAACTCGACGTGGTCCCCGGCCAGGCCAAGCTCAAGTTCGGCGGCAGCCACGCGGGCCACAACGGCTTGCGCGACATCCACGGGCAACTGGGCACGGGCGACTACTGGCGGCTGCGCATCGGCATCGGCCACCCCGGCGTGAAGGCCGAAGTGGTGAACTGGGTGCTGAAGAAGCCCTCGCCCGAACAGCGCACGGCCATCGAGGAGTGCGTGACGCGCACCCTCAAGGCCGTGCCCGCCATGCTGGCCGGCGAGATGGACAAGGCCACGCTGATCGTCCACACGCACAAGGCGCCGCGGCCCAAGCCGCCGCGGCCGGATCCCGCCCCCACCTGAACTCCGCGAGGAGGAGACCATGCCACTGACCCAGTCCTTCCTCCTCCTCGCCCTCGCCTTCTGCGGCCTCGCGGCCTCCGCGCAGACGGTCTACCGCTGCGGCAACAGCTACGGCACGCAGCCCTGCGCGGGCGGCACCGCCCTCGACGTCACGGACAAGCCCAGCCCCGCCGACGCCGCACATGCGAGCAAGGTGATCCTGGAGGAGACCAGGCGTGCCGACGCCATGGAGAAGGCGCGCCTGGCGCAGGAGAAGAACGCGCCCAAGGCCATCGTGATCGGCCCGCGCGAGCCGCCGCCCAAGCCAGAGCCCAAGGAGCACGGCAAGCCGAACAAGAAGCACAAGAAGAATGGGCAGGAGCCCGAGATGTTCACGGCGACGGGGCCGGCGCCGGCGAAGAAGTAGGCCTCAGCCCTTCGCGGCGGCCGTGAGCCGCTGATACTTCTGCCAGAGCGTCTCGCGGTCTTCCACGCGCGCGGGATTGACCGGGATGCACGCGACCGGGCACACCTGCACGCACTGGGGCTCGTCGAAGTGGCCCACGCATTCGGTGCACTTGTCCGGGTCGATCTCGTAGATCTCCGGACCCAGGAAGATCGCCTGGTTCGGGCACTCGGGCTCGCACACATCGCAGTTGATGCACTCGTCGGTAATCATCAAGGCCATGGTGCTGCCGGGGCTCCTGGTACGGTTCTGGCATTATCCCGCGCGCATGTCCCTGTTCCTGTTCAAGCGCCTGATCACCCTGGTTGCGACACTGGTAGGTACCTCGGTGGTGGTCTTCCTGGTGCTGGAGATCCTCCCCGGCAACGCGGCGCAGATCATCATGGGCGCCGACGCCTCGCCCGAGGCCGTCGTGGCGCTGGCCCACAAGCTGGGCCTGGACCGGGCCGCGTCCGCGCGCTACTGGGAATGGATCACGGGCCTGCTGCACGGCGACCTGGGGCTGAGCTACGCGTACAGCACGCCCGTGAGCGAACTCGTGTCGGAGCGCCTGGCGCTCACCGTGCCGCTCGCCTTGCTGGCGATGGCCTTCACCACCGTGATCGCCCTGGTCGCCGGCGTGTACGCGGCCTCGCGCCACAACAAGGCCGGCGATGTCGGCATCATGGGCCTGACGCAGGTGGGCATCGCCATCCCCAACTTCTGGTTCGCCATCCTGCTGATCCTGCTGTTCTCGGTGAAGCTCAAGTGGTTCTCCGCCGGCGGCTTCCCGGGCTGGGACGAAGGCCTGCTGCCGGGGCTGCGCGCCCTACTGCTGCCCGCTCTGTCATTGGCCGTCGTGCAGTCGGCCATCCTCGCGCGCATCACGCGCTCCTCGGTGCTCGAAGTGCTGCGCGAGGACTTCGTGCGCACCGCGCGCGCCAAGGGCCTGTCGCCGCGCGCGACGCTGTGGGGACACGTGCTGCGCAATGCGCTGATCCCGGTGATCACGGTGATGGGGCTGCAGTTCGCGGAGCTGCTGGCGGGCACCATCGTGATCGAGAAGGTCTTTTCCCTGCCCGGGCTCGGCCGCCTGGTCTTCGAATCGATCGGCAACCGCGACCTCATCGTCGTGCGCAACTGCGTGATGCTGCTCGCGGCGATGGTGGTGATCGTGAACTTCGTGGTGGACGTGCTCTATGCCGTCATCGACCCCCGCGTGAAAGCCAGCGACATATGAGCGCCGTGCTCGACACCGCCCCGCTTGCGCCCTTGCGTGGCCCGGGCTTCTGGCGCCGCGCGAGGCGAAGTCGGAGCTTCATGATCGGGCTGGTGCTGACCGTGCTGCTGGTGTTCGCCGCGGGGCTCTCCTTCGTGTGGACGCCCTTCAATCCCTACGAAGTGGACATGGCCCTCAAGCTGCGCGCCCCCGATGCGCAGCACTGGTTGGGCACCGATCCCTACGGTCGCGACGTCGCATCGCTTCTGCTCGTCGGCGCCCGCGCGTCCATCGTGGTGGGCGTGGTCGCGGTGGGCATAGGCCTCGTGATCGGCACGGCCTTCGGCTTGCTCGCCTCCGCGCGGCGCGGCTGGGTGGAAGAAGCGATCATGCGCGTGTCGGACTTCGCATTCGCCTTCCCCGCAGTCCTTTCCGCCATCATGATGACCGCGGTGTTCGGCCCCGGCATGGTCAACGCGATCATCGCGATCGGCATCTACAACATCCCGACCTTCGCCCGCATCACGCGCGCCTCGGCCAACGCCGTGTGGGGCCGCGAGTACGTGCTGGCCGCGCGCGCCTGCGGCAAGGGCCGCCTGGCCATCACGCTGGAACACGTGCTGCCCAACATCCTGTCGGTGCTGATCGTGCAGGCGACCATCCGCTTCGCCATCGCGATCCTCGCGGAGGCCGCGCTGTCCTACCTGGGGCTGGGCACGCAGCCGCCGCAGGCGTCCTGGGGACGCATGCTGAGCGAAGCGCAGACCCTGATGTTCCAGGCGCCGCTTCTGGCGGTGTTCCCGGGCGTCGCGATCGCGCTGGCCGTGATGGGCCTCAACCTGCTGGGCGACGGGCTGCGCGACCTCTTCGATCCGCGCCTGGCGCGAAAAAGATGAGTCCCCTGCTCGAAGTCCGCGACCTTTCCGTGCAGCTGCAGACGCAGCGCGGGCCCGCGCTCGCCGTGCGCGACGTGGGCTTCACGCTGGAGCGCGGCGAGACGCTGGGCATCGTCGGCGAATCGGGCAGCGGCAAGTCGCTGACCGTGATGGCGCTGATGGGCCTGCTGCCCGAGGGAGCACGCGTGACGGGCAGCATCGCCTTCGACGGCCAGGAGCTGGTCGGCAAGCCCGAGCGCGCGATGCAGGCGCTGCGCGGCAACCGCATGGCCATGGTCTTCCAGGAGCCGATGACGGCGCTGAACCCGGTGCACACGATCGGCGACCAGGTCGCCGAACCGCTGCGGCTGCATCGCGGCGCTTCGCGCGCCGAAGCGCGCAAGCAGGCGATCGCGCTGCTCGATCGCGTCGGCATCCCCGACGCAGCGCGCCGCGTCGACGCCTATCCCCACCAGTTCTCGGGCGGGCAGCGCCAGCGCATCACCATCGCGATGGCGCTCGCCTGCGGGCCGGACCTGCTGGTGGCCGACGAACCGACGACGGCGCTGGACGTCACGATCCAGCGGCAGATCCTGGACCTCGTGCGCGAGCTGGTCGCCGAACGCGGCATGGCGCTGGTGCTGATCTCGCACGACCTGGGCGTGATCGCGCAGAACGTGCGGCGCATGCTCGTGATGTATGGCGGCGGCGGCGTCGAAAGCGGGTCGACCGCTGCGGTGTTCGCGCATCCCGTGCATCCGTACACGCTGGGGCTGTTCGCGGCGCGGCCCGGACTGCGCACGGCGAAAGGAAAGCGGCTCGCGACGATTCCGGGGACGGTACCGGAACTGGCGGATCTGCCGGCCGGATGTCCGTTCGCGGGGCGATGTGCGTTCACGATCCCGGAGTGCCATGCGACGGTGCCGCCGCCCTACGAGGTGGATCCGGGGCACATCGCGCGTTGCATCCGGCTGGAGGCGGTGGAAGCGGCGAAGAAGCTGGAGGTGGCGGCATGAGCGCCCCCACCCCAGCCCTCCCCCAAGAAGGGAGGGGGGAAGAGAGCCTGCTGCAGGTCGAGAACCTGGTCAAGGACTACACCTTGCCGCGCGAGTCCCTGTTCGCGCGGCCGGGGCAGGTGCATGCGCTGCGCGGCGTGAGCTTGCGCGTCGAGGCGGGGCGCAGCCTGGGCATCGTGGGCGAGTCGGGCTCGGGCAAGTCCACGCTGGCGCGGCTGGTGATGGCGCTGGACCAGCCCACCGCGGGCAGCGTGCGCCTGCTCGGGCGCGACCTGCATGCCTTGCCGCGCGAGCAACTGCGGCGCGCGCGGCGCGATTTCCAGATGGTGTTCCAGGATCCGTACGGGTCGCTCGACCCGCGCCAGAGCGTGGAGCGCATCGTGTGCGAGCCGCTCAGCGCGCAGGGCACTTCGCGCGACGAGCAGCGGCAGCGCGCGCGCGAAGCCGTGCAGGCCGTGGGCCTGCGCACCAACGATCTCGCGAAGTACCCGCACGAATTCTCCGGCGGCCAGCGGCAGCGCATCGCCATCGCGCGGGCGCTGGTCACGCGCCCGCGGCTGATCGTCGCCGACGAACCGGTGAGCGCGCTGGACGTGTCCGTGCAGGCGCAAGTACTCAACCTGATGCAGGACCTGCAAGCGGAGTTCGGTGTCACCTACATGCTGATCAGCCACGACCTCGCCGTGGTGCAGCACCTGTGCGACGAGGTCGCCGTGCTGTTCCAGGGCCGCATCGTGGAGCAGGGGCCGCCCGAGCGCCTGTTCGCGCATCCGGAACATGAATACACGCGCACCCTCGTGGACGCGGTGCCGCGCGCCGAGCCGCCGCCGATGCAAACATCCGGCTGACAGCCCCTGTCATCCCCTCTTGCCTCGCGCGCGCAATGTCGGGGATGATGAACTTCCGGCCGCATCGGCCGCCACCAACAACGACAGCCCTGGAGTCCCGCCCATGATGAAACGCCGAAGTGTCCTGACCCACTCCGCCTCGCTCGCCGCCCTCGCCACCCTGCCCGCCGGCGTGCTCGCCCAGGGGCGCAAGGACGCCATCGTCCTGGGCATGGCCCTGGAGCCGAGCCCGGGCCTGGACCCCACCGGCGGCGCCGCGTCTTCCATCGCGGAGGTCACGCTGTACAACGTCTACGAGACGCTCACCAGGATCAATCCCGACGGATCGGTGACGCCCTTGCTGGCCGAAAGCTGGGAGGTCTCGCCCGACCTCACGACCTACACCTTCAAGCTGCGCAAGGGCGTGAAGTTCCACAACGGCGAGCCCTTCAATGCGCAGGCGGTGAAGTTCTCCTTCGACCGCGCGGGCGCCGAGAAGAGCACGAACAAGGACAAGCGCACCTTCGCCGCGCTCACCACGCGCGCCGTCGACGACCACACGGTGGTGATCCTCACCAAGGAGATCGACCCCGACTTCCCCTTCCTGCTCGGACAGGCGACCGCGGTGATCGTGGAGCCCAGGAGCGCCGACACCAACATGACCAAGCCGGTCGGCACCGGTCCCTACGTGCTGGACAACTGGGTGAAGGGCTCGTCGATCTCGCTGAAGAAGTGGGACGGCTTTCGCAACGCGGGCGCGATCAAGCTCAATCGCGCGAGCTTCCGCTTCATCGCCGACCCGGCGGCACAGGTCGCCGCGATGCTGGCCGGCGACATCGATGCCTTCCCGCGCATCACGCCGCGCAGCGTGGAGCAGTTCAAGGGCAACGGCAAGTTCCAGGTCGTGGTGTCGGGTTCGCGCGCCAAGACCATCATGGCGATCAACGACAGGAAGAAGCCTTTCGACGACGTGCGCGTGCGGCGGGCCATCAACATGGCCATCGACCGCAAGGCCGTGATCCAGGGCGCCGGCGACGGCTACGGCGTGCCGATCGGCAGCTACTACCCGCCGAGCGCGCCCGGCTACGTGGACCTCAGCACCGCCAATGCCTACAACCCGGACAAGGCCCGCGCGCTGCTCAAGGAAGCCGGCGTCGGCAACCTGGACGTCACCATCACGCTGCCGCCGCCGCCCTACGCGCGGCAGGGCGGCGAGGTGATCGCTTCGGAGCTTGCCAAGGTCGGCATCAACGCCAAGCTGCAGAACGTGGAGTGGGCGCAGTGGCTGTCGAACGTGTACGGCGCGAAGAACTACGACCTGACCATCATCTCGCATGTCGAGCCCTTCGACCTGGGCAACTTCGCCAAGCCGGACTACTACTGGAACTACCACTCGCCCAAGTTCGACGAGCTGTACACGCAGTACAAGTCCACCGCCAATGCCAAGGACCGCATGAAGCTGCTGGGCGACATCCAGCGCCTTCTTGCCGACGATGCACCGATGGCCTTCCTGTACCAGCCGCAGTGGGTGACCGTGGCGAACAAGGGCGTGCGCGGACTCTGGAAGGACATGCCGATCTTCGTGAACGACCTGTCCAACATCACCTGGGGATGACGCGATGCCGGAGGCCTTACATGAAGTTCCGGCTCCGGCGCTGATCGAGCTGTACCGCCGGCGGGAGATCTCGCCGGTCGATGTGGCGCGCAGCGTGCTGGGTCACGTGGAGCGCTGGGAACATCACCTGCACGCCCTGTTCCTGCTGCGGCCCGAGCAGGTGCTGGAGCAGGCGCGCGCCAGCGAGGCGCGCTGGGCCAGGGGCCAGCCGCTCGGTCCCATCGACGGCGTGCCCGTCACGATCAAGGACAACATCGCCACGCGCGGCGACCCCACGCCGCTGGGCACCTCGGCGACCGAACTCGTGCCCGCGACCGTCGACGCGCCGCCCGCGGCGCGCGTGCGCGAAAGCGGCGGCGTGATCCTGGCAAAGACCACGATGCCGGACTACGGCATGCTGTCCTCGGGTCTTTCCAGCTACCACCAGCTCGCGCGCAATCCCTGGGACCTCACGAAGACGCCGGGCGGCTCCAGCGCCGGCGCGGGCGCAGCAGCGGCGGCGGGCTACGGTCCGCTGCACATAGGCACCGACATCGGCGGCTCGCTGCGCCTGCCCGCGGGCTGGAGCGGCATCTTCACCTTGAAGCCCAGTCTCGGCCGCATCCCCATCGACCCGCCGTACATGGGCCGCGCCGCCGGCCCGATGACGCGCACGGTGGCAGATGCGGCGCTCGCGATGGAGGTGCTCTCGCGACCGGATGAACGTGACAGCATGAGCCTGCCGGCGCAGGCGATCCCCTGGCCCTCCTTCGAATGCGGTCCCGAGCGCCTGCGCGGCCTGCGCATCGGCCTGCTGCTGGAAGCGGGCTGCGGCCTCGCCGTCGAACCCGAGGTGCGCGCGGCGATCGAGCATGCGGCACGCCTGTTCGAGCGGGCCGGCGCGGTCGTCGCCCCCATGAAGCCCTTCATGACGCAAGGCATGCTGGACGGCATGGACCACTTCTGGCGCATGCGCTCGCACGTGGACATGCGCGCGCTGCCGAACGACGTGAAGGCGCGCGTGCTGCTCTACATCCAGCAGTGGGCGGACAGCGCCGCGGGCATGTCGGGCGAGGCGACGTTCCGCGCCTTCCACCAGTTCCACCTGACGCGCGTGGCGGCGGTCAACGCATGCCGCGCCTTCGACTACGTGCTCTCGCCCGTCTCGCCGGTGCCGGCCTTCGCCGCCGAACTGCCCTCGCCCACCAACGACCCGCTGCGCCCGCTGGAGCACATCGGCTTCACCGTGCCCTTCAACATGTCCGAGCAGCCGGCCGCGTCCATCAATTGCGGCTACACGAGCACAGGCCTGCCCATCGGGCTGCAGATCGCGGGCAAGCGCTTCGACGACCTCGGCGTGCTGCAGGTCTCGCGCGCCTTCGAGCAGATCCGCGAGCCGCAGCGGCCCTGGCCACAGCCGCCTTCGGAAGCCGTGGCGCATGTGGACTGATGCGCTAGGCAACCCTGTCACGCTGCGCGACGGCGCGAGCCTCTCCGCGTTGAACGACTTCGTCGAAGGCTTCATCGCGAGCGAGGCGCGCGCTGCCAACATCCTGCAGGCGCAGGACGATCCTGGTCCGCTCGTGCAGGCGTACTGCGCCGCGCTGCACATGTTCGCCGAGAGCGCCGACGCGCCGGCGAACGCCAGGCCCTTCCTGCAGCGCGCGCAAGCAACAGCCGCGCAGGCGGACGAGCGCGAACGCCGCTTCATCGCCGCGGTGGCCGCGTGGGTGGAAGGTGACGTTCCGCGTGCGATCGCTCTGCACGAGGAGCAGGCCCTCGCCTGTCCGCGCGACCTCGTGTCGCTGAAGCTGGGGCAGTACCACCTGTTCAACCGCGGCGACTCGCCAGGCATGCTGCGGATCGCGCTGCGCGCGCAGCCCGCGGCTTCGGACGTCCCCTATCTGCACGGCATGCTGGCCTTCGCCTGGGAGCAGTGCCACTTCCTCGAGGAAGCGGAAGCGAGCGCGCGGCAGGCCATCGCGATGTGCCGCAAGGAGCCCTGGGCGCACCACGCGCTCGCGCACGTGCTGCTCACGCAGGGGCGCCTGCGCGAAGGCCATGCCTTCCTGCAGGACGTGAGCCCGACGTGGACGGGACTCAACTCCTTCATGGTCACGCACAACTGGTGGCACCAGGCCTTGTTCGCGCTGGACCTCGATCGGCCGGAAGAGGTGCTCGCAATCTACGACGGCCACGTGTGGGGCGAGGTCAAGGAATACAGCCAGGACCAGGTCAATGCGGTGTCACTGCTCGCGCGCCTGGAACTGGCCGGCATCGACGTCGGCGATCGCTGGGAGGACGTCGGCGCGCATCTCGCGCAGCGCGCGCACGACCACGTGCTGCCCTTCCTGGACCTGCAATATCTCTATGGCCTCGCGCGCTCGGGCCGCATGGAGCAGGCGCGCGCCTGGATCGCGAGCATCGAAGCGCACGCCGTGCAGCGCGCAGGAAGCGACGCCGTCGTGTGGCAGCGCGTGTGCGTGCCGGCGGCGCGCGGCCTGCTGGCGCACGCGAGCGGCGACTGGAAGACGGCCGTGGAAGCGCTGGGCCACGCCTTGCCGCGCATGGTGGAGATCGGCGGGAGCCACGCGCAGCGCGACCTGTTCGCGCAGTTGCACCTCGACGCCATGGTGAAGGCCGGCCATCTCTCCGGCGCGCAGAACCTGCTGCAGCCGCAGCTGCGCGCGCGACCGGAATCCAGGCGCCTGCGCCGGCAGGCGACCCGCCTCTACGCCGCCCTGGGCTTGCCGTCCTCGCTCACGAACTTGCGCTGATCGTAGACCGGCTGCGGCGGCAGGTCCGCCAGGTGGCGCGTGTCGGCCCAGGTGAGGATCTCCATCGCGCCCTCGCGCACGCGGATGCGATTGAGCCCCGCGTTGGGAATCTCGCTTTGCCGCGGCCCGCTCAGGCCGAGCGAACGCGCGGTGCGGTAGATCATGTCCAGCACGCCGCCATGCGTCACGATCACGACCGACTGCTCCTGGTGCGCCGCAACCACGCGCTGCAGCGCTTCCATCACGCGCGCGTGGAAGGCGCGCGTGGACTCGCCCTCGGGCATCGCGAAATCTTCCTCGAAGCGCAGCCAGCCGGCCCAGGCCTCGGGATGCTCGCGCTGGATGTCTTCGACCCGCATGCCGTCCACCCGGCCGAAGGCCTGCTCGCGCAGGCCCGTGTCGGTCACATAGGGAATGGCGAGACCGCCGGCGATCGGGTCGGCGGTCTGGCAGGCGCGCAGCAGGTCGCTCACGTACACCGCATCGGCCCTCTCGCCCGCGAGGCGGTCGGCGATGCGCCGCGCCTGCGCGTGGCCGACCGCGTTGAGGCCCACGTTCACCTGCCCCTGGAAGCGCAGCTCCCGGTTCAGGTCCGTTTCCCCGTGGCGGATCAGCACCAGCTCGGTCATGGATGGATTATCCGGCCGGGGCTCCGTGCAGAATGATCGCTCGATCAGCTGACGTGCACTAATTCCTGCCATGCACTCCCTCGTCCTGCTTCCCGGGCTTGCCAGCAACGAAGCGGTGTGGCGCGCCCAGCAGGCGGCGCTCGCGCGCTGGCATCCCGTGGTCACCGACGTGCACACGCGGGCCGAAAGCATCGCCGCGATGGCGGCACTGCTGCTGCGTGACCACGCGGGGCTGCTCGTCCTCTGCGGCGCCTCCATGGGCGGGATGATCGCGATGGCCGCCGCGCGGCAGGCGCCGGAGCGGATCGCGGGACTCGCGCTGCTCGGGACCGACGCGCGTCCCGACTCGCCGGAGATGATCGCGCTGCGCACGGCGGCCATCGAGCTGTTCGCGCAAGGGCGCGCCCGCGAAGTGATCCAGCCCAACATCGCCATGGCCTTCCACCCCGACAACGCGCCAGCGCTCAGCGCGAGCTACCTGGAGTTCGTGCTGGCCGCCGGAGATGAGCAGTTGATCCGGCAGAACCGCGCCGTCATCGCGCGCCCCGATGCCCGGCCGGGTCTGGCGCAAGTGAAGTGCCCCGTGCTCGTGATGTGCGGCGAGGACGACCGCCTCACGCCACCCGAGCGCTCGCGCGAGATCGCATCGCTCGTTCCGCAGGCGCAGCTGGTGATGGTGCCCCGCTGCGGACACATGCTCACGATGGAGAGGCCTGACGTGGTGAACGCCACGCTGGCGCAGTGGCTGGAGGCCGTGAGCCCCGTTGCCGGAAGCTAGTCGCGGCCCAGGCTGCGGACCTTCTCGACCAGGCGCTGCTGCACGCTGGGCGAGACGAACTGGTGGACTTCGCCGCCCAGCACCGCGATCTCGCGCACGAAGGTGCTGCTGATGAACTGGTACTTGTCGCTGGGCGTGAGGAACACGGTCTCCACCTCGGGCATCAGGTGACGGTTCATGCCGGCGAGCTGGAATTCGTAGTCGAAGTCGGTCACCGCGCGCACGCCGCGCACCATGGCCTTGCCGCCGCGCGCCACGACGAAGTCGCGCACCAGGCCGCTGAAACCCTCCACGGTCACCTGCGGGTAGTTCGCGAGCGCCTCGCGCGCCATGTCGATGCGCTCCTGCATGGTGAAGAGCGACTTCTTGTGGTGTCCCGCGGCCACGGCGACGATCAGGCGGCCGAACAGCTGGCAGGCACGGTGGACCACGTCCTCGTGGCCCAGGGTCATGGGATCGAAGGTGCCGGGGTAGACGGCGATGACGTCGTTGGCCATGGAGCTCTCCTCATCGCCTGGGCTGCAGGCCGGTTGCTGCGCGGCATTATGCAACCGGACGCAACAGGTGCCCGTGGACCGCCCCGGCCTTCATGTGCCGGTGCAGTTCGAAGCGGTGGCGCGCCAGCGCCTCCGCGTTCCAGGCGCTCGGCGCCTCCAGGTAGAGGAAGCCTTCAGGGTTCATCGCGGGCCGCGCGGCCGTCAGCGCCTTGTCGAACAGGCCGGCATCGAAGGGCGGATCCAGGAAGACCAGGTCGACGCTCGCAGGCGGCAGCGCGGCGAGCGCGGTGAGCGCATTGCCCCGTTGCACGCGGACGTTGTCGGCCTCCAGCTTCTTCACGATGGCGCGCAGTTGCTCGACCAGCACGCCCTCGGCTTCCACCAGCAGCACGTCGCTCGCGCCACGCGAAGCGGCTTCCAGGCCCAGCGCCCCCGTGCCCGCGAAGGCATCGACGCAACGCCAGCCGGCCATATCCTGGCCCAGCCAGTTGAAGAGAGTTTCGCGCACGCGGTCGGGCGTGGGACGCAGGCCCGGACGGTCCGCGACGGGCAGCGGCGTGCGCTTCCACGCGCCGCCGATGATGCGGACTTGGTGCGGGAGGCTGCGGCGCGCAGGCGGGGCGGTGCGGGGCATGGCGGGAGCTTACCTCCGCGCGCCCGAAAAAAAGGGGCGCGGCCTGGACCGCACCCCTACACTCTTTCTCCCTGTGAACTCTCTGCTTGCTTGCCTTTGCGTGACAGCGCAAGGCCATTGTTCAGGCAGTGAGTCCGACGGCCAAGCCCGACCCCTGTCAACCTTGACAGGGGTCACTCCAAAAGGAGGAGCCTACTGTCGGTTCGCAGCGACGTTGCCGCCGACAACGACCGTCACCATGCGATCCGGCTGCAGCTTGCGGGCGAAGGCGGCCTTGATCTCGGGCGCCGTTACCTTCTCCACCTGCTTGGTCCAGGTATCCAGGTAGTCCAGCGGCAGGTCGTACCAGGCGATGTTGGCCAGGTTGTCCAAAAGTTTGCGGTTGCTGTCGATGCGCAGCGCGAAGCCGCCAATGAGGAAGTCCTTCGCCGCCTTGAGCTCCGCTTCGGTCGGGCCTTCGGCCACGAACCGCCGCAGCACGTCCCGCGAAACCTGCACCGCCTGCGCCGCCTGGTCGGGCCGCGTCTGCAGGCCGATCTGGAATGCGCCCGCGTGCATGCCCGGGGCGAAGTAGCTGTAGACGCTGTAGCTCAGGCCGCGCTTTTGCCGCACCTCCTCGGTCAGGCGCGACGCGAAGCCGCCGCCGCCCAGGATGTAGTTGCCCACCAGCAGCGGGAAGTAGTCCGGGTCCGAACGCTTGTACCCGGGCTGGCCGATGAAAACCTGCGCCTGCGCCGCCTGGAAGGGGATGTCGCGCTCCACGGCTGCCGCGAGCGGCGTGACCTCGGGCACCACGGGCAAGGCCTGGCAGCTGCCCGCCGGCAGGCGCGACAGCAAGGTCGTCGCAATCTGGTCGGCCTGTGCGCGGCTCACCGCGCCCACCACGCTCACCTTCGCGCGGCAAGGCTGCAGCACGCGGTAGAAGTCGCGCATGTCCTGCACGCCGATGTGCGCGAGCGACTCCTCGGTCGTGTCGTAGCCGTAGGGATGGGTGCCGAACACGGCCTGGTTGAAGGCGCGAGAGGCCACCGTGCCCGGGCGCGTGTTCGCTTCACGGATCGCCGCGACCCAGCGCTGGCGTTCGCGCTGCCAGACGTTCTCCGGGAAGGACGGTTCGCCCAGTTGGCGCGCCGCGAGCTGCAAGGCCTTGGGCAGCAGGTCGGGATAGGTGAGGGAACGCAGCGCGAAGCTCATGCGGTCGCCGCCGGCACTGGCGTCGAAGCCGGCCCCCAGGTCGGCCCAGGCCTCGCCCAGCTGGTTCTCGTCCAGCGCGGGCTCGCCGTGGCTGGCCGCGATGCCCTTGGACGTCATGCTGGCCGTGGCGCTGGCGAGTCCCGCCTTGTCCGCGGGATCGCGCCGGTCGCCGGCGTCGAAGTCGATCTCGACGTCCACGATGGGCAGGCTGGGGCTTTCGACCAGCCACACCTGCGCGCCGCTGGCCTGCTGCCATTTCTGGATCGGCAATGCGGCCCACGCGGGCAGCGCGCAGGCCAGGGTGAGCGCCGAAGCGGCGAGGAATTTCGTCGTGCTCTGCATGTCGTGTTCCTTCAATCGGCGCGCAGGGGCACGGAGGGTTGGCGCGGTTTGCGGTTCGGGTCGAGCGGCAGCGGCCGCAGGATGCCCACGGTGAGCTGGTCGTCGCCGAAGTAGCGGGCCGCGACGGACTTCACCTGGTCGGCCGTCACTTCGCGCAGACGCCCCATCAGGCGTTCGTCCGCGTCCACGGGCATGCCCACGACCCAGGCGCTGCCCAGCTCCTGGGCCTGGCTCATGACCGAGTCGCGCTTGTAGATCTCGCCGGCGATCCAGCGCGTCTTCACCCGCTGCAGCTCCGCTTCGGTCACGCCCTCGTGCGCGACACGGGCGACCTGTTCGCGCAGCGCGGCTTCGAGTTGCTCCGGCGTCTTGCCGGCCGCGGGAATGCCCGAGAGCGTGAACAGCTGAGGGCCGCGTCCCCACAGCCCGTTGCCCGCGTCCACGTTGTCGGCGACGCGGTCGGGACCCTGCGTGAGCGCGCGGTCGAGGCGCGCGCCTTCGTAGCCATCCAGCACCGCGGCCAGCACGGTGAGCGCGAGCGCATCATCGTTGTCCGGCGTGTGCTCGAAGGAGCGCAGCTGCGGCACCTTGAAGGCCAGCGTCACGTACGACTGGTCGGCCGGCGCCTTGTATTCCAGCCGCCGCATGCCCTTCTGCACCGGCTCGTCGCGCAGCCTGCGCGCCGGCACCGGACGCGCAGGAATGCTGCCGTAGTACTTGTCCACGAGCTTGCGCACCTGCACGGGATCGACGTCGCCGGCGATCACCACGGCGGCATTCGCGGGCACGTACCAGCGCTTGTAGAAGTCGCGTACGTCCTGCGGCGTCATCGCGTCGAGGTCGCTCATCCAGCCCACGACCGGGTGGCGGTAGGACGATGTCTGGTAGATCTCCGCATTGAGCTGCTCGTAGAGCTGCGCATGCGGGTTGTCGTCGGTGCGCATGCGGCGCTCCTCCTTCACCACCTCGAGTTCCTTCTTGAACTCCTCGTCGGGCCATTGGTTGTGCGCGAAGCGGTCCGACTCGAGGCGGATCACGTCTTCCAGGCGGTTGGCCGGGATCTGCTGGTGGAAGCCGGTGTTGTCGCGCGTGGTGAAGGCGTTCTCGCGGCCGCCGAGCGCGGCCACCTTGCGCGAGAACTCGCCCGGCCCCGTGGTGGGCGTGCCCTTGAACATCATGTGTTCCAGCGCATGCGCGAGGCCGGTGTTGCCGTCGATTTCGTCCATGGCGCCGACGCGCACCCACAGCATGTGCACCGCGGTCGGCGCGCGGTGGTCCGGCTTCACGATCACCGTCATGCCGTTGGCGAGTTTGTACTCCAGCGTCTGGGCTTGCGCCGGCACGGGACCGGAGATCTGGGCGTAGCCCGGGGGGATGAAAAGGAGGGAAAGGAAGGCCGCAAAGGCCGCGAGCGCGGGGCGCAGGAGGGGTTTCATAGAATCGTGTGATTCTAGAAACCCTCCCGATGTTCAGCTTCTTCCGGAAAAAACCGCCGGCCACGCCGGCTCCGGCCCCCGCCAGCACCTCCGCCGCCCCGTCCGTGGCCGTCCCGGCCGCGCCCGCGCCGCGTGCGAGCGCCACGCCCGCCGCGGGCGGTGGACTGATCGGCAGCGCCCTGGTCGCACCGATGGAGATCCCGGTCGCGGCCGAAGTCCCCGAGGAGCGGCAGAGCTGGATGCAGAAGCTGAGCGCCGGGTTGCGCAAGACGGGCTCCAGCATCTCGCAGGTCTTCACGGGCGCGCAGATCGACGACGCCCTGTACGAGGAGCTGGAATCGGCGCTGCTGCTGGCCGATACCGGCGTCGCCGCCACGCAGTACTTGCTGGACGAAGTGAAGCGCAAGGTCGCCTCCAGCGGCGCCACGCGGCCGGTGCAGGCCAAGAACATCCTGGTGGACGCGCTCACGCAATTGTTGCGGCCGCTGGAGAAGCCGCTCACGATCGGCGAGCACGTACCCACCGTGATCATGGTCGCTGGCGTCAACGGCGCGGGCAAGACCACATCGATCGGCAAGCTCACGAAGCACCTGGCCGATGACGGCGAAACGGTGCTGCTGGCCGCCGCCGACACGTTTCGCGCCGCGGCCAAGGAGCAGCTGGCGGTCTGGGCCGACCGCAACAAGGTGGAGATCGTCAGCCAGGAAGGCGGCGATCCGGCTGCCGTGAGCTTCGACGCGGTGAGCGCGGGCAAGGCGCGCAAGAAGGACGTGGTGATCGTGGACACGGCCGGACGCCTGCCCACGCAGCTGCACCTGATGGAGGAACTGCGCAAGATCCGGCGCGTGGTGACCAAGGCCGACGCCAGCGCCCCGCACGAGGTGCTTCTGGTGATCGACGGCAACACCGGGCAGAACGCGCTGGCGCAGGTCAAGGCCTTCGATGCGGTCCTGCAGCTCACGGGCCTCATCGTGACCAAGCTCGATGGGACGGCCAAGGGCGGCGTGCTGGCCGCGATCGCGCAGGAGAAGCCGGTGCCGGTCTACTTCATCGGCGTGGGCGAGAAGCTGGAAGACCTCGAGACCTTCAGCGCGCGCGAGTTCGCGCTGGCGCTGCTGGCCTGACCGCAGCCGGCCCTCACACCGGGTCGGGCTCCCCTCCTCGCATCGGCGGCGGCGATACCTCGCCCCGTGCCCACGCGTGATAGGCCGCGCTGGCGCGCATGCGCACGGCCAGGAACTGCGGCACGTCGTAAGGATGCTCCGCCTCGAACAGCGCCAGCAGCGCCCGCTCGCATTCCGGCAAGGTCTTGAGCGTGAGCCGCAGCTCCGCGTCCTCGCAGGCCCGGCCCTCCCAGCGATAGAACGAGGTCAGGCCTTCCTCCACCTGCACGCATGCGGCGAGCCGCCGCTCCAGGATGGCGCGGGCGAGTGCGTCGGCGTCCGTTCGCGTTCCCACGGTTGTCGTGATCGCGAGAATGTCGGTATCTTTACAGTCTTCCATGGACACGGCCTCCCAGAATGGGCGCATTGTCCGACCAGGAGCGCTCGATGCCCACGGTGACCGATTCCGCCAACCCGCCCGCCCGCAAGGTGGACCAGCTGCTGGCGCACTACGAGGAGAGCCACCAGGATCCGCGCAACGAGCGCATCCACTTCGTGGCCATCCCGCTGATCATGCTGAGCCTCATCGGGCTGCTCTACGCGATGCATCCCTGGCTGGCGTACGCGCTGATCCTGGCCAGCATGGTCTATTACGCACGCCTCTCCACGATGTTCCTGGTCACGATGGCGGCGCTGTCGGTGGTCGGCCTCAGCCTGGTCCATGCGATGGGCGAGTATGTGCTCACCGTCTCGGTAGCCCTCTTCGTTGGGGCATGGATCGCCCAGTTCGTGGGCCACAAGTACGAAGGAAAGAAGCCCAGCTTCTTCGAGGACTTGCAATATCTCTGGGTCGGACCCATGTTTGTCCTGAGCAAGCTGTTCCTGAAGCTCGGCATCCGCTGGTAGCGGCGCCTCCCGGGGCAGCTTCTTTCCCCCGGCGGGCACCGACTACGGCGGGTCGGCTCCCCTGCCTACGGAACCCTTCGCTTAGCACTCTGTCTAACTGAGTGCTAATATTTTGACTAGAAGGAGATTCCGGTATGTCCTCAACTGTTGGAACCACAGGCACCACGGCACTGGCGGTCGCCAGCCCCTGGGCCGTCGTTCCGTCGCTGGGCAACCTGGACGCGTACATCTCGGCGGTCAACCGCCTGCCGATGCTGACGGCAGAGGAAGAATACGAGTTCGCGAAGAAGTTCCGGGAGCACAACGACCTGGAAGCCGCCGGGAAGCTGGTGCTGTCGCACCTGCGCCTGGTCGTGTCCGTTTCGCGCAAGTACCTGGGCTACGGGCTGCCTCACGGCGACCTGATCCAGGAAGGCAACATCGGCCTGATGAAGGCCGTCAAGCGCTTCGACCCCGAGCAGGGTGTCCGGCTGGTCAGCTACGCACTGCACTGGATCCGCGCGGAGATCCACGAATACATCCTGAAGAACTGGCGCATGGTCAAGGTCGCCACGACCAAGGCGCAGCGCAAGCTTTTCTTCAACCTGCGTTCGATGAAGCAGGGCTTCAAGGACGATGCGGATGCGCAGACGCACCGCGAGACCTTGACCGACGCGCAGATCGACGTGATGGCGCGCGAGCTGAACGTCAAGCGCGAGGAAGTGATGGAGATGGAGACCCGCATGTCCGGCGGCGACGTGGTACTGGACCCCGCGCCTGCCGATGACGGCGAGGAATCCTTCGGCCCGATCGCCTACCTGGCCGACGCTTCGCACGAGCCGACCGTGGAGCTCGAAAGCCGCGAGCGCGATGCCATGGCCAGCCAGGGCATCGCCGAAGCGCTGGACCAGCTCGATGCGCGCAGCCGCCGCATCGTCGAAGAGCGCTGGCTGAAGGTGAACGACGACGGGTCCGGCGGCATGACCTTGCATGAGCTCGCATCGGAGTACGGCGTGTCCGCCGAACGCATCCGCCAGATCGAAGTCGCGGCCATGAAGAAAATGAAGAAGGCGCTCGCGGCTTACGCCTGAGCACTGACGCTGCCTCACGAAGCCCGGTTCGCCGGGCTTTTTTTGTTGTATCGGCGCCCGACCGGGCACTTTTCCTCGCACTGGGAGTAGCAGCTCAACCTTCGTGCTGCAACAATTCCGTGCATGAGGAGGAGTGCGCTTGGCGTCCTGTGCGCCATTCTGTTCTGGTGCGCCTCCTGCTGGGGCGGGGCCAGCGCTTCGGCACCGCCGGACCTAGCCGTCCCCGCGCAACCCAAGCTGCTTTCGCTCGGCGGCGACACGCCCTGGGCCGCCCTGAACGGCAACGCGGTCTACTGGTTCGACCGCCTCGGCAGCGCCACGATCGCCACCGTGGAAAGCCGCAGCGCCACCCTGCCCTGGAAGGTGCGCACGCGGGATCGCCACGAGCGCCTGCATGGGGGCGCGCTCTGGATCCGGTTCGACGCCACGGTGCCCGCCTCGGAGCACTGGTACATGGAAGTCGGCGTCGCCTTCTATGACAACGTGCAGATGTACTACCGGGACCGCAACGGCAACTGGGTCGTGCAGGACTCGGGCACCACGCACGCGGTCTCGGATTGGGCCGTCCCCGGCCGGCTGCCCACCTTCGCGCTCGCCATCGGCGACCCGCGCCCCGTGCGCTACTGGGTGCGCATGGAAGACGACCGGGCGGACTTCTCGGCGCCGACCGTGCTGTTGCGGGAAGAGGCGCTGCAGGCGAGCCGCGAAGGCGACCAGTTCCTGTTCGGCGCCTACTTCGGGCTGTTCGCGCTCGTCACCATCGCGGCGCTGGGCAACGGCCTGATCTACCGCGACCGCGGCTTCCTCGCGTTCTCGCTCTACACGCTGCTCCTGGGCGGCGGCCAGCTCGCCCGCGCCGGCATCGCGGCGCAGCACCTCTGGCCGAACGGACCGGGCCTCAACGGACTGGCGCTCGCCCTGTGGCCCGGCGCGGCGACCGCGGCCGCCCTGTGGTTCGTCAAGGTGGTCACGGAGCCCGTGCGCCTGTCGCGCGCGCTGGACCTCGGCGTGTGGGCGTTGATCGCCGCGCTGCTCGCCGCCGTGGCGCTGGACATCGTGATCGCCACCCCGGTCAGCATGACGCTGGTGCTCGCGATCACCGGGCTGTCGCTTCTGGCGATCACGAGCATGATCGTGTGGGGCTGGCTGGACGGCCACGACCCGCAGATGCGCCTGATCGCGCTGGGCTTCGTGCCCGTGCTGTTCATGGCGCTGTTCCCGCTCGCCCGCGGCCTGGGCCTGGTGCCTAGCAGCACGCTCACGCGCTACGGCCTCTTCTTCGCGTCGGTGCTGGAGCTGCCCATCCTGTTCTACGCGATGCACCGCCGCCTGATGACGCGGCGCGAGGCGGAACTGCGCGCGAGCGCCCTTTCGCGCACGGACCCGCTCACCGGCCTGCCGCACCGCCAGGGCCTGGTCGAACGCCTGGACTCCAGCCTGGCGCACGCGCGCGGCCAGAAGCAGAACTGCGCCTTGCTCGGCGTTCGCATCTCCAACCTGGACGCGATCACCGAGGAGTTCGGCAAGGACGCCGCCGACAAGGCCCTGGTGGTCGCGGCCTCGCATCTGCGCCGCACGAGCGTGGACTTCGACATGGCCGCGCGGGTGGGCGACCGCGAGTTCGCCGTGCTGATGGAAGCGCCCGTGCTGCCGGGCGCGGTGAGTTCGCGCGCGCAGCAGGTGGTGGCCAGCGGCCTGCGCCAGATGGAGGCCCTGCCCTCCGCGCTGACGCTCAAGTTCCACGTCACGGCGGCCATCGTGCCGGTGCCGCAGCTCGATGGCGAGGCCACGCTGCAATGGGTGATGGATGGCCTGGACCAGATGACGCAGGACGCGAAGAAGCTGATTCGCAACCTGAACTACTGATGGAACGCGCGCCCCGCGACCGGCGCGCTATCCGGCCAGGCTGCGCTGCGCCCTCTTCACGATGTACTGCGTCGCCGGCGCCACGCGGCCGCGGCTCCAGCGCTCGCACACTTGCACCACCCACTCGGGCTGCGTCTTCGCCGCGTCGTTGAGCCAGTTCGCCACCGAGTTCTGGACGTAGCGGCTCGCGTCGGCGCGCAGCGGCTCCAGCAGCGGCAGGCCGCGCCAGGGTTCGCGCTTGAGCGTGGCGATCTGCGCGCACCAGACGCCGCGCGGCCGCGTCGCTTCGCTGGCGAAGCGGCGGATGTTCGCATCGGGATGCGTCGCCCAGGACTGCAGCAGCCGTACGGCTTCGTCCACGTCGCCGGCGATTTCGTCGCGCACCGCCATCCACGCCAGTTCGCGCACGCCGAAGTGCGGATCGGCCGCGAAGCGCCAGGCGCTCGCGAGCTTGTCCGCAAGCGGCAGGCTGCTGAAGGCAATCCACTGGGCCGCCCAGCAGCGCGCGACGTCGCTCGCATGGCTGGCGAGCGCGTGGGCGACGGCGTCGCGGTCCGCCCGCGGCTCGGTGAGGTCGTAGAGCGCGCGGGCGATGTGGGCATGGCGCTTCACCGGCGGGAACGCGGAGAGCATCGCGAGCGTGTCCTGCAGTCGCTCGTGCTGCGCGTCCAGGCCGATGTCGCGCGCAACGCTGCGCGTGAGCGCCGGCAGATCCAGCGCCAGGAACTCGTTGAGGTTGACGGTGGGCACCAGGCCCGCGTTCAAGGCATCCAGCACCTCCGGCGGGATCAGCGCGATGCGCGCCGCGCCCTTGCGTCCCAGCAGGTGCTCCACGATCTCAGGCCTGGGGCTGTTGCAGCAGCAGCTTCAGGTCGTCGGCCAGCGCCTGCGCGCCGCTGCCGTAGCGGCTGTACAGGCGCAGCCGCCCCTGCGGGTCGTAGATGTAGCTGGCCGCCGTGTGCTCCATGAAATAGGTGCCGGGCTCCTTGCCGTCGACGCGCTTGTAGTAGACCTTGTAATCGCGCGCCACCGCTTCGGTCTGCGCCGCATTGCCGCGCAGCGCGACGAAGTCGGGGCCGAAATTCGCGACGTAGGCCTTCAGCACCTCGGGCTTGTCGCGCTCGGGGTCCACGGTGATGAATACGCCTTGCACCTTGTCGCCCAGCGGGCCGAGCAGCCTCTTCGCCTCGCCGATCTCCGTCAGGGTCGTCGGGCACACATCGGGGCACTGCGTGTAGCCGAAGAACACGACGACCGCCTTGCCCTGGAAGTCCTTGATGCTGCGCATGCGGCCCTCGGTGTCGGGCAGCGCGAAATCCTTCGCGTAGTCGGCACCCGTGATGTCCACTGCCTTGAACTGCGGCTTGCTCTCGTTGGGAGCGCAGGCGGCCAGCAGCGAGCTGGCGAGGGTCAGGAGGGCGGTGCGTCGCAGCATGATCAGCTCAGGTAGTGGTCGACGAGGAGGGCGGCAAACAGCACGCTCAGGTGGATCAGCGAGAAGCGGAAGGTCTTGCGCGCGAGCGCGTCGGAGTAGTCGCGCCACAGGCGGAAGCCGTACCAGGTGAAGCCGGCGCTCAAGGCGAGCGCGGCGACGAGGTAGAGCCAGGAACTCATTCCGTACGCGAAGGGCATCAGGCAGGCGGCGAACAGGACGATGGTGTAGAGCAGGATCTGCAATCGGGTGAATTCATTCCCGTGCGTCACCGGAAGCATGGGCAGACCCGACTTGCGGTAGTCCTCGACGCGATAGAGCGCCAGCGCCCAGAAGTGCGGCGGCGTCCAGAGGAAGATGATCAGGAACAGGATCAGTGCCTCGGGCCCGACGTCGCCGCGCAGCGCGGCCCAGCCCAGCACCGGCGGCATCGCGCCCGACGCGCCGCCGATCACGATGTTCTGCGGCGTCAGCGGCTTCAGGATCACCGTGTAGATCACCGCATAGCCGATGAAGGTGCCCAGCGTCAGCCACATCGTGAGCGGGTTGACCCAGGTGCGCAGCAGCCACGAGCCCAGCGCGCACAG
>FTHB01000199.1_pt1 | contig 23179 bp, 14 predicted proteins | sample 1640851 | NCBI WGS metagenome assembly FTHB01 (sample SAMEA3914788, study PRJEB12502) | metagenome | biome: forest; material: soil | place: Canada | collected 2011-07-03 | depth 0.1 m
GCGCGCTTCCTGTTCGTGCCGCTGGCCGAGGCGGTGGTGTTCGCGATGATCGCGTCCTACTTCCTCTCGCGCAGCCTCGTGCCCACGCTGGTGATGCTGATGATGGGCGGCCACCAGGCGGGCGGCGCGCCCGGTCCGCTGCAGCGCGTGTACCTGGCCTTCGACCGGCAGTTCGAGCGCTTGCGCCGCGGCTACGCCACGCTGCTGTCGGTGCTGCTCGGTCGCAAGGCCGCGTTCGGTGGCGTGTTCATCGCCTTCTGCCTGGTCTCCCTGCTGCTGGTGCCGCTGCTGGGACGCGACTTCTTCCCCACGGTGGACGCGGGCCAGATCCGCCTGCACATGCGCGCACCCACCGGCACGCGCATCGAGGAGACCGCGCGCATCGCCGACCAGGTGGAGCAGGCGATCCGCCAGATCATCCCGGGCGACGAACTGCAGACGGTGCTGGACAACCTGGGCATTCCCAACAGCGGCATCAACCTCTCGTACAGCAACGCCGGCACCATAGGCTCGCTCGACGGCGAGATCCTGCTGTCGCTGAAGGAAGGGCACAAGCCCACCCAGCACTGGGTGACGCTGCTGCGGCAGGAACTGCCGAAGCGCTTCCCCGGCGTGGAGTTCTTCTTCCAGCCCGCCGACATCGTCACGCAGATCCTCAACTTCGGCCTGCCCGCGGCGATCGACGTGCAGTTCACCGGCAACGACCTGGAGGGCAACGCGCTGGTCGCCGCCGACCTGGTGAAGAAGATCCGCGCGATTCCCGGCGCCGTCGACGCCCACGTGCACCAGCGCCTGGATGGCCCGTCGCTGGACCTGCAGATGGACCGCACGCGGCTGCAGCAGGTGGGCCTCACGGCGAGCAACGTCGGCCAGAACGTGCTGATCGCGCTGTCCGGCAGCTCGCAGACCGCGCCGGCCTTCTGGCTCAACCCGCAGAACGGCGTGGTCTACAACATCGTCGTGCAGACCCCGCAATACCAGCTCGACTCCATAGGCTCACTGCTCAACCTGCCCGTCGGCGCGACCAACAGCGCCGCGCAGCCCCAGCTGCTGGGCAACCTGGTGGACGCGCGGCCGGGCCGCCAGTTGCCCGTGGTCTCGCGCTACAACATCGCGCCTGCGCTCGACGTCTACGTCAGCGTGCAGGGAACGGACCTCGCGAACGTCGCCGGGCAGGTGCGCAAGCTGGTCGACGAGGCCAAGCCGCACCTCAAGCGCGGCAACCAGGTGGAACTGCGCGGCCAGGTGCAGACCATGCAGAGCTCGTTCGCGGGACTGGGCCTCGGGCTGGCGATGGCCATCGTGCTGGTCTACCTGCTGGTCGTGGTGAACTTCCAGTCCTGGATCGACGCGGCCATCATCGTCGCCGCGCTGCCCGCCGCGCTGGCCGGCATCGCCTGGATGCTGTTCATCACCGGCACGACCTTGAGCGTGCCCGCGCTCACCGGCGCGATCATGACCATGGGCGTGGCCACGGCCAACTCCATCCTCGTCGTCGCCTTCGCCCGGCAGCAGCGCGAAGAGGGCTTCACGCCGCTGCACGCGGCGCAAGCCTCCGGCGCCACCCGCATGCGCCCGGTGCTGATGACGGCGCTGGCGATGATCATCGGCATGATTCCCATGGCCCTGGGCCTGGGCGAAGGCGGGGAGCAGAATGCCCCCTTGGGGCGCGCCGTGATCGGCGGCCTGCTGTTCGCCACCGTGTCCACCCTGCTGTTCGTTCCCGTGCTCTACGCGGGCGTGCACGAACGGCTTGCACGGCGTGCCGCCCGGCGGGCGCAGGCCTTGCATGCCGTCCCGGCGCTGCCGCAGGAGAGCTGATACCCCCATGACGCAAGACTCCCAGGTTCCTCCCGCAGACGACGCGCAGCGCGCGCAGGTGCAGCGCTGGACGCGCACCGTCACCATCGCCGTGCTGGTGCTGCTGGCGCTCGGCGCCGCGCGCACCATCGTCGGCCGCATGAGCAACGCCAGGACGCTGGAAGAGCATTCGCAGGAAAGCGCGGTGCAGTACGTGCGCGTGACCACCGTGCGCGCCGGCGGCGCCGGCCAGTCGCTGAGCCTGCCCGGCACGCTGCAGGGCTTCGTGCAAGCGCCGGTCTCGGCCCGCGCCGGCGGCTATCTGCACCGCTGGCTCAAGGACATCGGCAGCCGCGTGCAGCAAGGCGAGCTGCTCGCCGAGATCGAATCGCCGGAGCTGGACCAGCAGCTGTCACAGGCGATCGCCGCGCGCAACCAGACGGCGGCCAGCCTGGAGCTCGCGCGCACGACGGTCGATCGCTGGGAAGCGCTGCGCAAGCGCGACGCCGTCTCGCAGCAGGAACTGGAGGAGCGGCGCAGCGCCTTCGTGCAGGCGCGCGCGAACCTCGCCGGGGCCGACGCGAACGTCGAGCGCCTGCGCCAGCTCGAGTCCTTCAAGCGCGTGCTCGCGCCCTTCTCCGGCGTGATCACCAAGCGCAACGTGGACATCGGCGACCTGATCGACAGCAACAAGCCGCTGTTCCTGCTGTCGCAGACCGATCCGCTGCGCGTCTACGTCAACGTGCCGCAGGCCTATGCGCAGCTGGTGCACCAGGGACAGCCGGCCGTCGTCACGCAGGCCGAGGTGCGCGGGCGGACCTTCCCCGCGCAGGTCGCGCGCACCTCGGGCGCCATCGACACGGCCACGCGCACCATGCAGGTGGAAATCGCGCTGCCCAACCGCGACGGCGCCCTGCTGCCCGGCGCCTTCGTCAATGTCGAACTCGCCGCCGCGCCCAGCGGCGTGCTGACCGTGCCCGCGAACGCGCTGCTGTTCCGCGGCGAGGGCGTGCTGGTGGCGCGCGTCGACGCGGAGGGCACGGTGCGGCTGATCCCCGTGCGGCTGGGCCGCAACTACGGCGACTCCGTCGAGGTGCTGCAAGGCCTGCAGGGCGGCGAGCGCCTGGTGCTCAACCCCTCCGACTCGATCGCGGCGGGCGACAAGGTGCAGGTCGTCGCCGATGCGAAACCCGTGACCGGCGGCAAGGGCGCACCGTGAGCTGGCGCGTCCTGGTCATCGCGTCCGTGGCGGCCGCGCTGGCGGCGTGCGCCGCGCCACCCGCCTACCATCCGCCGCAGGTGGAGGTGCCGGCGGACTGGAAACCGGCCGATGGCTGGCGCCCGGCGCAACCCGACGACGCCGCCGTGCGCGGCGCGTGGTGGCAGCTGTTTGGCGACCCGCAGCTCGATGCGCTGGAGAAGCAGGCGCTGCAGGAGAGCCCGACGCTCGCCGCGGCGGCCGCGCGCCTGGCGCAGGCGCGTTCCGCCGTGGACGTGCAGAACGCGGGACTGTTCCCGCAGGTCTCCGCCGGCGCGCGCGGCGCCCGCCAGGAGATCTCGGCCAACCGCCCGCTCACCAACTACAGCGCGCCCAACTTCCAGACGGTGCAGAACGAGTACGCGCTGTCGCTTTCGGTCTCGTACGAGGCCGACCTGTGGGCACGCATCCGCAGCGCCGTCGAGGCCGCGCGTGCCAGCGCCGAACAGTCCACCGCCGATTTCCAGAACGCGCGCCTGGTGCTGACCACGGACGTGGCCACCGCGTACTTCAACCTGCGCGAGACCGACATCGAGATCGACGTGGTGGTGCAGTCGATCGCGCTGCAGCGCCGCGCGATGGATTACGCCACCGCGCGGCACGAGCTGGGCGCGACCTCCGGCCTGGACGTCGCGCAGCAGCAGGCGCTCCTGGACAACACGCTGACGCAGCTGGAAGTGCTGCGCCGCCAGCGTTCGCAGTTCGAAACCGCGCTGGCCGCGCTCACGGGCCGCCCTGCGCCGGTGTTCTCGGTCGCGCCTGAAGCGAGGCCGCGCACTGCACCGGCCGTGCCGGTGGGCATTCCGTCCGAAGTGCTGCAGCGCCGTCCCGACGTCGCCTCGGCCGAACGCGCCATGGCCGCAGCCAATGCACAGATCGGCGTGGCGCGTGCCGCCTACTATCCGAGCGTGATGCTCAGCACCGGCGGCGGCGTGGACTCGCGCCTGCTGTCCACCGTGTTCGACGGCCCGAGCCTGCTGTGGGCGCTGGGGCTCGCGGTGACGCAGCCGATCTTCGATGCCGGTCGCACCGACGCGAACGTCGCGATCGCGCAGGCCGGCTACCAGCTCGCCGTGGCGAACTACCGCCGCACCGTGCTCACGGCCATGCAGGAAGTGCAGGACGGCCTCCAGGCGAGCGTGGCGCTGGACCGCGCCGTGGCCCAGGCCCGCCAGGCGGAGCAGAGCGCCGAGCGCGTGCTGCAGCTCGCCAACGACCGCTACGAAGGCGGGGCGACCAGCTACCTCGACGTGATCACGGCGCAGCAGGCCCTGCTCAATGGCCAGCGCCAGGTTGCGCAACTGCTCGGCCAGCGCATGCTGGTCAGCGTGTTCCTGGTGAAGGCCGTCGGCGGCGAGTGGTAGCGCTCAGGCCGCGAACGCGGCAGGCGCCATCAGCGTGAAGCCCTTGCGGGGCAGCTGCAGCGCGACGAAGCCCGCGGCGATCAGCAGAACGCCCGCGGAGCCGAACGCGACCCAGTGCGTGCCGAAGTGCTCGTAGCCCCAGCCCCCGAGCCAGGAGCTGATCATCCCGCCGACCTGGTGGCCGAGATACGCGGTCCCGTACAGCACGCCCACCAGCCGCACGCCATAGACGTCCGCGAGGATCGCCGAGGACAGCGCGATGCTGCCCGCCCACACGAGGCCGCCGATTGCCGAGGCGAGGTACAGCTCCCAGTGCGTGCCCACGAGCACCAGCGCGAAGAAGCCCAGGCCGCGCACGAAGTAGATGGTGGCCAGGATGTGGCGGCGCGGCAGCCGGTCGGCCAGCCGCCCCAGCATCAGGGTGCCGGCGATGGCGACGAAGCCGATCAGGCCTATGCCCATGGAGCTGGTGAACGGGTCGAAGCCGTGGTCCATCAGCATGGGCATGCCGTGCGTGCCCAGCAGGTTCATGCTGAAGCCGCAGGCGAACAGGCCGAAGAAGATCTTCCAGAAGGGCACGGTGCGCATCGCTTCGCGCAGCGTGAGGCTTTGCGGCTGCGTGCCGGCGCGGGCGCGCTGCGCCGCGAACTCCTCCGCGCCCAGGTCGGTGTGTTCCGGCGCGGCGTCGTGTACCACGAACAAGGCGGCCGGCAGCGTGACCACCGTGAACACCGTGGCGTATCCCACCAAGGTGGCGCGCCAGCCGAAGTGCGCGATCGCCATGGTGAGCACCGGCGTCATCAGCGCCATGCCCGCCATCGAGCCGGTGGAGAGGAAGAACAGGGCCATGCCGCGCCGGCGCGTGAACCAGTGGCTGATGACGGGCGTCATCGCCACCGGGCTGGTGAAGGCGAGTCCCAGCGACAGCAGCAGGCCGAAGGACAGCAGGAAGGCGAGCGGTGCTTCGGCGTTGACGGTCCAGAGCACGGCGACGATCACCGCCGCATTCCCCGTGAGCAGCACGGAGCGCGTGCCGAAGCGGGCGATCAGGTGGCCGGCCAGCGGCATGGCCAGGCCGTAGGCCAGCATGCCCACCGCGACGATGGTCGCGAGCAGGCTGCGGCTGAAGCCCAGGTCCTGCGCGACCGGCAGGAAGAAGGGGCCGAAGCTCAGGCGCAGGCCCGAGGAGAGGAGGGTGAGCAAGGCCGCCGCGGCGACGATGTTCCAGCCGAAGTACCAGCGTGCTGTCATCCGCCCATCATAGGCAAGCCGGCCGCGGCTCGCCCCGGGCTGGTTTAATCGCGCCATGGACGCCGCATCCACCCTCGCTCCCGAACTCCTCGCGCAGCTGCGCGGCTGGGAAGGCCGCAGCGAGACATTGCACGACGAGATCACGGCCGCCCCCGTGCGCAACCTGTCGGCCACGCTGGATCGCGAGGATCCCGAGCCCGTGAAGGGCACCGAGCTGCCGCCCTTGTGGCACTGGCTGTATTTCCTGCCCAGCGCGCGGCAGGGCGAGCTCGGTCCGGACGGTCATCCGAAGCGCGGGGGCTTCCTGCCGCCCGTGCCGCTGCCGCGTCGCATGTGGGCCGGCGGCCGGCTGCAATGGCTGGCGCCCTTGCGTGTCGGCGATGCGGTGGAACGCACGTCGAGGATCGTGTCGGTGACGCACAAGTCCGGACGCAGCGGCGACCTGCTGTTCGTGCTGGTGCGGCACGAGTTGCGCAACGCGCAAGGCCTCGCGCTCACCGAGGAGCACGACATCGTCTACCGGCCCGCGCCGCGCGAAGGCGACCCCGTGCCGCCGCCGCAGGCAGCGCCGAGGGATGCGCCCTGGACGCGCGAGATCGTGCCCGGCGACGTGCTGCTGTTCCGCTACTCCGCGCTCACCTTCAACGGCCATCGCATCCATTACGACCGCCGCTACGTCACCGAGGTCGAGGGCTATCCGGGGCTCATCGTGCACGGTCCGCTGATCGCGACGCTGCTGGTGGATCTCGCACGGCGCCAGCGCCCCGACGCGCGGCTGCGCAACTTCAGCTTCAAGGCCGTGCGGCCCACCTTCGACCTGCATCCCTTCCGCGTCAACGGCCAGCCTTCTGCCGATGGCAAGGGCGCGCAGCTCTGGGCGCAGGACCATGAGGGATGGCTCACCATGCAGGCCGAGGCGCAGTTCGCATGAAGACGCAGATCCCCGCGCCCGACGCATACCAGGAAATGCGCGAAGCGCTGCGCGACCTGTGCGGCCGCTTCGACTCCGCGTACTGGCAGAAGGTGGACAGCGAGCGCGGCTACCCCGAGGCCTTCGTCGATGCGCTGACCGAGGCGGGCTGGCTCGCCGCGATGATCCCGTCCGAGTACGGCGGCTCGGGCCTCGGGCTCGCGGAAGCGTCCGTCGTGATGGAGGAGATCAACTTTTCCGGGGGCAATGCGGGCGCGTGCCACGGCCAGATGTACAACATGGGCACGCTGCTGCGCCACGGCTCGGCGCAGCAGAAGCAGCACTACCTGCCCGGCATCGCCAGCGGCAAGCTGCGCCTGCAGACGATGGCGGTAACGGAGCCCACCACCGGCACCGACACCACGCAGCTCAAGACCACTGCCGTGAAGAAGGGCGACCGCTACGTGGTGAACGGCCAGAAGGTGTGGATCTCGCGCATCCAGCACTCGGACCTGATGATCCTGCTCGCGCGCACGACGCCGCTGGCCGAGGTGAAGAAGAAGAGCGAGGGCATGAGCGTCTTCCTCGTCGACCTGCACGACGCGATCGGCCATGGCATGACGGTGCGGCCCATCCAGAACATGGTGAACCACGAGACCAACGAGGTGTTCTTCGACGGCCTGGAGATCCCGGCTGACAACCTCATCGGCCAGGAAGGCCAGGGCTTCCGCTACATCCTCGACGGACTCAACGCGGAGCGCACGCTGATCGCGGCGGAGTGCATAGGCGACGCGTACTGGTTCGTCGACAAGGCGCGCCGGTACGCGAGCGAGCGCGTGGTGTTCAACCGCCCGATCGGCCAGAACCAGGGCATCGCCTTTCCCATCGCCGACGCCTACATCGAGACCGAGGCGGCCAACCTGATGCGCTTCAAGGCTTGCGCGCTGTTCGACGCGGGCCAGCCTTGCGGCGCCGAGGCCAACATGGCCAAGTACCTCGCGGCGAAGGCGTCCTGGGAAGCGGCGAACACCTGCCTGCAGACGCACGGCGGCTTCGGCTTCGCGCACGAATACGACGTGGAGCGCAAGTTCCGCGAGACGCGCCTGTACCAGGTGGCGCCGATCTCGACGAACCTGATCTTCTCGTATGTTGCCGAGCACCTGCTCGGGCTGCCGAGGAGCTTCTGATGACGCGTCCGCTGGATGGTGTCATGGTGGTCTCGCTGGAACACGCGATCGCCGCGCCCTTCTGCACGCGCCAGCTCGCGGACCTGGGCGCGCGCGTGATCAAGGTCGAACGCCCCGGCAGCGGCGACTTCGCGCGCGCCTACGACACGCGCACGAAAGGGCTCGCTTCGCACTTCGTGTGGGTGAACCGTTCCAAGGAGAGCCTCACGCTGGACCTGAAGCAGCCCGAGGCCTTGCTGGTACTGCAGGACCTGCTGGCCCGCGCCGACGTGCTGGTGCAGAACCTCGCGCCGGGCGCCGCCGAGCGCATGGGCCTGGGCTACGAAGCCTTGCGCGCGAAGCATCCGCGCCTGGTCGTGTGCGACATCTCTGGCTACGGCAACGACGGCCCTTACCGCGACAAGAAGGCCTACGACCTCCTGATCCAGAGCGAGGCGGGCTTCCTCTCGGTCACGGGCACGACGGAGCAGCCGGTGAAGGCCGGCATCTCCATCGCCGACATCGCAGCGGGCATGTACGCGTATACGGGCGTGCTGGCCGCGCTGCTGCAGCGGCAGAAAACGGGCGAGGGCTCGCACGTCGACGTGTCCATGCTGGAGGCGCTTGGCGAGTGGATGGGGTTCCCCCTCTACTACGCCTACGAAGGTGCCGAGCCGCCGCCGCGCAGCGGCGCATCGCACGCCACCATCTATCCCTACGGTCCCTTCACGGCGGGTGACGGCAAGACCGTGATGCTGGGCCTGCAGAACGAGCGCGAGTGGAAGATCTTCTGCGACAAGGTGCTGCTGCAGCCCGCGCTGGCGACCGATGCGCGCTTCGACAGCAACAGCCAGCGCAACGTGCACCGGCAGGAGCTGCAGGCCATCATCCTCGAGGCCTTCTCGCGCCTGGACGCCGAACAGGTGATCGCGCGCCTGGAGCAGGCACAGGTCGCGAACGCGCGCGTGAACACGGTGGCGGACCTGTGGGCGCATCCGCAGCTGCAGGCGCGCGGGCGCGTGGCGCAGGTCGCATCGCCGGCGGGGACGCTGCAGGCCTTGCTGCCGCCCGGCGCGCAGAGCGCCTTCGACTACCGAATGGACCCCATTCCGTCCGTGGGCCAGCACACGGACGCCATCCTGCGCGAGCTGGGACGCGACGGCGACACCATCGCAAGCCTGCGCGCTCGTGGGGCCATCTGAACGCGGCGCGGCCTGGCCGCAAGGGCGCCGCCAGCGCCGCGGATCGCCAGGATGGCAGGTCCTGAACCCCCTTCGCGGAGTCCTGCTATAATTCGAGGCTTCGCGGCTGTAGCTCAGTTGGATAGAGTACTTGGCTACGAACCAAGGGGTCGTGGGTTCGAATCCTGCCAGCCGCACCAATTCGTAAGCAGATCAAGGGCCTGGAGAGAAATCTCCAGGCCCTTTTTCCATTGCCGCGGCGCTTGCCCCGCCGACAGGTGCCCCCTCACTGCCCCTTGCCCGACAAGCTCCACAGCCTCAGCGCGACATGGATCTCCAGCGCGCGTACCGCGTTGCTCCAGTCGCCCAGCAGGTCTTCGATGGTCGCCAGGCGCTGGCGCACCGTGTTCACGTGGATGCCCAGGCGTTCGGCGGCGACCTTGGCGTTCTGGTTGCTGTCGAAGTAGCCCAGCAGCGTCGCCGCAAGTTCGGAGCCGCGCTTGTGGTCCTGCGCCAGCAGCACGCCTATGCTGCCTTCGAGGAAGGCGGCCAGGCTCTCCGGGTCATGGCTCTCGAACAGCGCCGCATACAAGGCCATCTCCGGCTGGGCCAGCAGCTGCTCGCGCACGCCCATGCGCGCGAGGACCGGCAGCGCGCGCCGCAGCGTCGCATAGGCGCCGGGGAGTTCGGCCGCGGAGGACAGCGGGCGTGACACGATGCCGCGGTAGCCGCCGCGGCGTTCGCGCGCGACCTCGGCGATCGTGCGTCGCACGTCCTCGATGCGCGTGGCGGGGCACAGGAGCGTGAGCACGCCATCGAGGTCGTCGAAGATCGCGCTGGCGAACAGGCTGCTCGATCGCAGGCGCCGCGCCGCCGGTCCCGCCTTCATCGCATCGAGTTCCACGAGCACCAGCGCGCAGGGATGCGAAAGGTCCACGCCGAAGCGGCGCGCGCGATCGCACAGCAGGGGCAGGTCGTCCTGCCTCGGCGAGACCAGCGCGCGCAGCAGGACCGCGAGGTCGCGGCTTTGCGAAGCCTCCATGCGTTCGCGCGAGAGCAGCACGATGCCCACGATGGTGGTACTGCGCTCGAAGTTGCGGATCGCCATCGCATCGAGCTCGCCGCGCGTGAAGAGCAGCACGGAGCCGAGCACGTCGTCGCCGCCGATCACGGCGTTCAGGCGGCAGGTCTCGCCGCCGTCCTCGTACGCCACGACGGCGCGGCCGCGCTGGCGGCTCTGCGAAACGGCCTGCGCCAGCGCGGCGCTGCGCGGGCCGTTGGGCGCATGGCCCGCCGCATCGGTGCCGCCGTAGCCGGGCGCCGTCCCCGAGCTGATCACCTGCGCCGCTTCGTCGAGCACGAGGACGCTGCCGCCCATCAACTCCGCGATCGCCTGGCACAGGTCCGCGAGCGACGCGCCGCGGGCGAGCAGCGACGTCATCTGCTCGTGCGCCTCCGCCGCGCCCTGCACGCTGCGCGCATGGCGCTCCAGCTCCAGGCGCGCTGCCTCCGCGCTGGCCAGTGCCGCATTCGCCTGTTCGAAGGCCATCGCGTTCTTGATCGCGACCGCGGCGTGCGTCGCCAGCGTGCTCAGGATGGAGATGTTCTGCGCCGTGTGCGTGCGGTGGTAGCGGTCGGCGACGAACAGCAGGCCGATCACCGCGTCGTCCCACAGCAGCGGAACGCCGGCGACGGCGGCGATGCCTTCGTCGCGGAAGGTGGCGTCGAGCTTCTCGTCGTGCGGGAAGCGCTGGTCGCTCAGGTAGTCCGGCGTGGTGAAGGGCAGGCGGGTCGTCGCGACGAGGCCCACGATGCCGAGGTTGCGTCCTGCCACCATCGCGCCGGTGCTCTGCGCCAATGCGCCGTCGGCCGCGATCACGTGGAAGGCGTGCAGCTCCGCGTCGTACGTCGACAGCCACGCGACGTGCGAACCGAGCAGGCGGCGCGAACGCGAGACGATGGCGTGCAGCAGCTCGTTGCGGTTCAGGCGGCCGGAGAGGTCGCGCGCGGATTCGATCACCGCCAGCATGCCGCTCTCGCGCTGCTGCGACAGGTCGAGGCGATTGCGCACGGCCATGCCCATGCGGATGCGTTCCGCCAGTCCCGCCTTGCCCGGCGTGTCGTCGGGCAGTTCCTCGGCGTGCGCGAGCAGCGCGGCGAACTCCTCCGCCGCCGCGCCGTGATGCAGCAGGTCGATCAGTTCGCCGAGGATGCCTTCGGCCACGTCCGCACTTGCAGTGCCTGCCATGCCTTGCTCCTTGTCCCCACGCGCGGAGGCTAGCAGAGCGAGCGCATGCCACGGCCATCGATGTGAAGCGGACACGCAAGATCCTAGGGTTTCCACCACGTCGCGCATGCACACCGGAGCTAGGGCCCCCATGTGCGGCGCGCACATTCATTTGCGTGTCTGCCTGGTCGAGAGTGGGGCATGAGCATTCTCGAATCCCTTCGTCCCGCGCCGGGACTGCGGGTCCTGGTCACGGGAGGCGCGGCGGGCATAGGCGCGGCGATCGCGCGCGCCTTCTGCGAAGCCGGCGCGCGCGTGCACGTCTGCGACATCGACCGTGCCGCGCTGGACCGCCTCGTGACGCAAAGCCCCGGCATCAGCTCCAGCATGGCCGACGTCGCGAACGAGAAGGACGTGGACCTGGTGTTCGACGACGTGGCCGGCACGCTGGGCGGCCTGGACGTGCTGGTGAACAACGCGGGCGTCGCCGGCCCCACCGGCGCGATCGAGAGCCTGGACGCAAGCCACTGGGAACGCACGGTGGCGGTGAACCTGCACAGCCAGTTCCTGTTCGCGCGCCGCGCGGTGCCGCTGCTGAAGCAGTCGCGCGCCCGCCCGTGCATCGTCGCCATCAGCTCGGTCGCGGGCCGCCTGGGCTACGCCTTCCGCACGCCCTATGCCGCGACCAAGTGGGCGATCGTGGGCCTGGTGAAGTCGCTGGCCATCGAGCTCGGCCCGCACGGCGTGCGCGCCAACGCGATCCTGCCCGGCATCGTCGAGGGCGAGCGCATGAGCGGCGTGATCTCCGCGCGCGCCGCCGCGGTGGGCGTGGGCGTGGCCGCGATGCAGGAGGAGTACCTGCGCAAGGTCTCGCTGCGCCGCATGGTCACCGCGAACGACGTGGCGGCGATGGCGCTGTACCTCTGCTCGCCGGCCGCGCACAACGTGACGGGGCAGGCCGTGAGCGTCGACGGCAACGTCGAAACCCTGTGAACCGCGGACGCAGGCACCGGCCCGTGCTGTCGGCGCTGTCGCTGGAGATCGCGACGCCGGCCGAGGCACGCGCGATGCTGAAGGGGCGCGATGCGGTGGCCTTCTGAACCGTGGGCCGCAAGGTCGAGGTGAGCTCGATCAAGGCCGAGCTGGCGATGGGGGCATCGCACATTTCCTTCCCGCGCCCTGTGTGATGTCCTGACATTGGAATGCGCGCATGCCGCGCCCAGACTGCCAGCGGGGCGCCGCGTGCCGCGGCAGCCCGGCGTCAAAGCAAAGGAGACAACATGAAACAGACAAGAGTGCTCAGGACCGGCGCGCGGTGGCTCGCCGCGTCGGCCGGCCTGCTGCTGGCCGCATGCGGGGGCGGCGGCGGCAACGGTTTCTCGGGGCCGGTGGCGTGCGAGCAGCTCGCCGGCACGACCATCCCGCCGATCGCCATGGCGCTGGCCACCAAGGGCGGCACCATCGACACGGCGACGACGGTGGCCGCGAGCGGGAGCGGCGCTTCGGCGGTGCCCCAGCATTGCCTCGTGTCGGCCAGCATCGCGCCGGTCGACGACTCGGCTCCCATGATCAAGTTCAAGCTGGCGATGCCGACGTCGTGGAACGGCAAGGCCCTCATGTTCGGGGGCGGCGGTTTCGACGGTTCCATCCCGGCGATCACGGGCAACGTCCCCAACGGCCCGACCGACAAGCCCACGCCCATCGGCCGCGGCTACGCCACCTTCGGCAGCGACTCCGGCCACCAGGCCAACGACTTCGGTTCGCAGGACGGCCGCTGGGGACTCAACGACGAGGCCGCGGCGAACTTCGGGCGCAATGCAGTGAAGAAGACGCGCGACGCCGCGCTGTTCGTGATCCGCACGCACTATGCGACGAGCCCCACGAAGTCCTACTTCGCCGGCGGTTCCACCGGCGGGCGCGAATCGCTGGCCGCGATCCAGCGCTGGCCCGCCGACTGGGACGGCGCCATCGCGTGGTATCCCGCCTGGAACGACGCCGCGGCCTTGCTGGGTGGCCAGCGCCAGAGCCGCACGCTGGCGCAGCCCGGCGCCTATCCGGACCAGCCGAAGCGCAACGTGATCTATCGCGCCGCGATGGAAGCGTGCGACGGCCTGGACGGCGTGGTCGACGGCCTCATCAGCAACCAGGCGGCGTGCAACGCGAGCTTCGATCCGTCCACTGCGACGGTCGGCGGTTCGCCGGTGCGCTGCCCCGGTGGCGCCGACACGGGCGATACCTGCCTGTCCGACGCGCAGATCGCCGCGCTGAAGGAGCTCAACACCGACTTCACCTTCAACTTCACGCTGGCGAGCGGGGAGAAGGGCTATCCCGGATACAACATCTGGGGCGCGGACCTCGGCATGGTCTCGGCTTCGCCGCTGGAGCCGACGGTCACGTTCCTGGCGCTGGGGACGAGCCAGCCGGCCACGCCTATGCCGCGCACCGCGCCGTATGCGGCCGTGCTGCTCGATCAGTGGATCAAGTATTCGGTGACGCGCGATCCCAACTTCAACTCGCTCACGCTCGACCCGGTCAATCCTGGCGTGTGGGCCGGCCGGATCAGCGACCTGAGCAAGGACCTCGACACCCCCAGCGATCTCTCCGCCTTCGCCGCGAAGGGCGGCAAGCTGCTGATGGCGCACGGCATCCAGGACGCGCTGGTCTCCACGCGCGCGACCGAGGACTACTACAAGCGCCTGCAGGCGCAGATGGGCGTGAGCGGGGTGAACAACTTCGCGCGCTACTACGAAGTGCCGGGCCTCGGGCATGCGATCAGCTCGGTCTTCAACGCGACCTGGGATTCGCTCACGGCGCTGGAGCAGTGGGTGGAGAACGGCACCGCGCCCAGCAACCAGGTGACGACCGACACGGCAGGTGTCCCGGGCCGCACGCGTCCGCTGTGCGATTACCCGAAATGGCCGAAGTACAACGGCAGCGGCGACGTGAACCTCGCCAGCTCGTTCACCTGCAGCAACTGACGCAGGCGGTCCCTGGGCGGGCGGCTGCCGGTGACGGCCGCCGCCCGCTCGCCTTGCGCATTCGTTCACGCCGCAGGCGGGCGTTCTCCACGTTTGCGGCCGGATCTCCATCTGGCCGCGCTCACGTATGTGACCCGATGACATAGGTCACGCCATCGGCCCTTCCTAGACTCGTCCCACGGATCGCAGCATCGTGACAGGGCCCCGCAGTGGCCCGGGTGCCGCGGCCAAAGGAGACAACATGAACCTGCTTTCCCGGGCCAGGTTCGCACTGGCTGCACTGGTGATTCTCCAGGCGGCCGGATGCGGCGGCAGCGGCGGCGACAGTTCTTCCGGCGGCGGCGCCTCGCTTCCTCCCGCCAGTCCGCCGCCGACGCAGCGGGCCACGGCCTTCGGCGCCGTGCTGGGCACCGACGATTCCCTCTTCACCGGCACCATGAGCTGGAAGGGCGTGCCTTACGCCAAGGCGCCCGTGGGCAGCCTGCGCTGGATGCCGCCGGTGGATCCCGACGCCTGGACGGACGTGCGCCCGGCGCAGGCCTTCGCCAATGCCTGCGTGCAGTCCGGACGCCTGTACGGCCCGGGCCTGAACAACAAGTACGACGCCACCATCGGCACGACGCTGGGCCAGACCCTGGGCTCGGAGGACTGCCTCTACCTGAACATCTGGGCCCCCGCGCGCACGTCGCCCACGCCGCGGCCGGTGTTCGTGTGGGTGCACGGCGGCAGCAACATCACCGGCTACACGGCCGATCCGGTGTACGACGGCGCGACCCTCGCGCGCTCCGCCGACGCGATCGTGGTGTCGGTCAACTACCGCCTCGGCATCTTCGGCTTCCTCGACGTGGCGCAGCTGAAGACCGGCGACCCGATGGTGGACTCCGGCAACTTCGCGATGCTGGACCTGGTCCAGGCGCTGAAGTTCGTGCAGAAGAACATCGCGGCCTTCGGCGGCGACCCCGGCAAGGTCACCTTGATGGGCCAGTCGGCCGGCGCGGTCAACGTGTACGCGCTGCTCACGTCGCCGGTGGTGGCGCAGGCGAGCACGCCTCTGTTCCATCGCCTGTTCGCCATGAGCGGCGGCATCTCCACAAGCGCCACCTTGCCGACGGGCGCGGTGCCGACCATCTCGCCACTGGGCACCTGGGCGCAGCAGGGCAACACGCTGATCCAGCAGGCCTTGATCGCCGACGGCACCGCGGCCGATGCGACCGCGGCCGACGCGTGGGTCGCCGCGCACACATCGGCGCAGGTCGCCGCGTACCTGCGCGCCGCGTCGCCCGACGCCTTGCTGCAGACGGTGCGCAACCGGCTCGTGCCGCTGGGCCTGTCGGGGGCGAACCCCATCCCCGACGGCAACGTGCTGCCGGCGGATCCGATCGCGGCTATCCGCGCAGGCCACTACCTGAAGGTGCCCGTGGTCGCCGGCATCGCACGCGACGAGGTCAAGCTGTTCCCGAGCCTGCTGGTGTGGCTGGGCTCCGCGTTCCCCAGCGCGCGCCTGCTGGACGACGCGACCGTGTTCAACATGGCGTACACCTACCAGCCGGATGCGCCGCCGGCCACGACCTTCAACGCCTGGGTGCCGGCGGCCTACGGCCTGGCCGGCTTCAACTACTGGACCGATTTCCTGAACCAGTACTGGTTCGAGGCGGGCCGCGACGACGTGCTCAACGCGCTGAAGTCGCAGCAGGCGCAGGTGTGGCACTACCGCTTCGACTGGGACGAGGAGCCGGCGCCCTTCAACGACATCTTCGGCGCGGCGCACACGACCGACCTGCCGTTCGTGTTCGGCAACTTCGGTCCCTCGCTGTATTCGAATTTCTGGTTCACCACGGCCAACCGGCCGGGTCGCGTCGCGTTGTCCGCCGCCATGATCAAGAGCCTCGGGTCGTTCGCGCGCAACGGCGACCCGAACGATGCCGCACTCGGTGTCACCTGGAACCCTTGGCCGGCGAAGGTGGTGTTCGATGCGGACCAGAACGTGACGAACATCCAGGCGCAATGAACGCCTGGGCGGGACGGGGGAAGGAAAGGGAGCGCTGAGAAGGGTCACGGCCGGAGGGGTTCGGCCGCGAGGAGACGTCGATGGGAAATGCGCTGTTCGCGCCCGCGCACCGGGTGCTGGGCCGCCTGGGCTTCGGTGCTGCTTCCGTGACCGGGTGCGTGCTGTGCGTGGCGCCCGCATGCGCCGCGCTGCTGCTGCGCGACGCCCTGCCGCCCGGGCAGCTGAACCTGCTCGTGGCCGGCTTGTGCGTGCTGGCGGTGTATTCGGTGATCGCGCTGCGCACTTATGTCTCGGTGGACATCGCGCAGATGATCCGCATCACCGACCGCCTCGCCAGTGGCGAGCTGGTGGGCAACGTGCAGGGCGTTGCGGCCGGCACGCGCGACGCGGCGCGCATGTGGGAGTCCATCCTCAGGATGAACGCCACGCTCGCCGACATCGTCAAGCAGGTGCGCTCCAGCGCGGATGCGGTGGTCGCGGGCTCCCATACCATCGCCGAAGGCAACGCGCAGCTGGCGCAGCGCACGCAGGAGCAGGCCGCGTCGCTGGAGGAGACCGCCAGCGGCATAGAGCACCTGGCCGCCAGCGCGCGCCGCAACGCCGACAGCTGCCAGCGCGCCAACCAGCTCGCCAGCGACGCGCGCGAGGTCGCTGGCCAGGCATCGGCGCGCATGCAGGAAGTCGCGGGCACCATGGACCGCATTGCCGCGAGCGCGCGCCGCGTGGGCGAGATCCTCGGGGCGGTGGAGGGCATCGCGTTCCAGACCAACATCCTCGCGCTGAACGCCGCGGTGGAGGCCGCGCGCGCCGGCGACCAGGGCCGCGGCTTCGCGGTGGTGGCCGCCGAGGTGCGCAACCTCGCGCACCGCAGCGCCGAGGCCGCCAAGGAAATCAAGTCGCTGATCGCCGAGTCCATGGGAAGCGTCGAGGCCGGCCAGCAGCTGGTGCACGCGGCCGGGGACACGATGACGCAGGTCCTGGAGAGCGTCGCCGAGGTCACGCAGGTGCTCGGCACCATCGCGCATGCGTCGCGCGAGCAAAGCGCCGGCGTCGGGGAGATCAGCCTGGCGATCGCGCAGGTGGACACGGCGACGCAGCAGAACGCGGCGCTGGTGGAAGAGGCGGCGGGCGCCGCCGAATCGTTCCAGCACGAGGCGCGCCAGCTCGTGGACGTGGTCGGGCGTTTCAAGACGGACCGCAACGACGACCGCGGCCGCGTCATCTCGCTGGTGAAGCAGGCCGCCGAACACGTGCGCCGGCACGGCGTCAAGCGTGGCTGCGAGGACCTCAACGACCCGCACGGCCTGTTCGTGCGCGGCGAGGACTACGTGTTCGCGCTGGCGGCCGACGGCACGCAGCTCGCCTTCGCGCCGGACCGCAACGTGGTGGGGCGCAACAACGTGGACGAGAAGGACCCGACCGGCAAGGTCGTGGGGCGCGAGATCCTGCGCGTGGCCGGCCATCCCGGCTTCGGGTGGGTGGACTACCACTTCCGCAACCCGATGACGGGCGAGGTCGTGCCCAAGTCGGTCTACGTGGAGGCGGTGGAAGGGATCATCCTGGGATGCGGCATCTATCGCAAGGACGAAGGCGTCGAGGCCGCGGGACACCGCCAGGATGGGACGGGCCGGCCGCGACTGGGACACGCCTGATCGGAGGAATGCGCGCGGAGGACTTGCGTCGGCTGCGTCCTACGTGGCCATGCGCCGCTGCGGCCTGCTGCTGGGCCACCGCAGTGCCGATAATGGCGCGTGGTCAGCGAAATGCACGAAGAGAAGATCCAGGCCGGGGATGTGGTCCGCCTCAAGGCGGGTGGGCCCCCGATGGTGGTGCGGGCCGTGAGCGGCGACACCGCGTACTGCCAGTGGTTCGCCGGGGTCCACCTGCACCAGGGGACTTTCCTCTTCGTGTCCCTGTGCAACATCAGCGCGGAACGCCGCAGCACCGGCTTCGTGACCCAGGCGGGCGCCGTGCTCAACCCAATGCGATCTTCTGCGCCTTGATCAGGCGTCCCCATTCCGCAGATTCGGCTGCCAGCGTGCTCGCGAGTTGCGCCGGAGGCAGGTAGGCAAGGATCGCGCCTTGCGGCGCAGCCGCCTGCGCGAGTTCGGGGCTTTCCATCACGGCGCGAACCGCGTCGTCCAGCCTGGCTATCAGGCCCGGCGGAGTTCCCGCGGGCGCCAGCAGCATGAGCCTGGGGGCCACGTCGAATCCCGGCAGCGCATCGGCCAGCGGCCGCACGCCCTCCGCACCGGGCAGGCGCGCGGTGTTCATCATCGCGATCGCCCGCACCTTGCCGGCACGCGCCTGTGCCAGGCCCGCCGACGCGCTCACCACCGCGAGGGGTACCTGCCCGCTGATCACGTCGGGGATGATCTGCGAAGCGCCGCGGTAGGGGATGTGCACGATGAAGATGCCGGTGCGCGCCTTGAGCATCTCGAAGCCCAGGTGGTGCACGGTGCCGACGCCGGAGGTCGCATACGCATACCGGCCCGGATTGGCCTTCAGCAACGCGACCAGCTCGCGCGCGTCGCGTGCCGGCACGTCGTTGTTGGCGATCACCATAAGCGGGACGATGAATGTGCCGGCCACCGGCGCGAACGACCTCAGCGGATCGAAACCGGCTCGCGGCTGGAGCTGCGCGGTAATGAGCATGCCGCTCTCGCCCATCAGCAGTGTGCTGCCGTCGGCTGCGGCACGCGCCACCGTGTCGGCGGCGATCATGCCCGACGCGCCCGCACGGTTGTCGACGATGACCTGCTGCCCCAGCGCGGTGGGCAGGCGCACCGAGAGCAGGCGCGCCATGGCGTCGACACCGCCCCCGGCGGCATAGCCGACCAGCAGGCGCACGGGGTGGCCGGGCTGCGCGAAGACACGGGATGCGGCGAGCGCGCACGCAGCGCCGAGCAAGCCGCGGCGGCGCAGGAACTGCATGGGCATCGAACGGGTCTCCTGTCGTGTCATGTCTTTCGATGATGCCCGGCATCGTCCGCGCCGGACCCTCGTGCTTTCCCGCGCTCCACCTTGCGCGAACTGTCCTGCATGCGATCTCGCCGCGCACGGACGTGTCGCGCTCGCATGGCCGCGCTGCTGCATTGCAGAATGAACCCGCTACCCCATGCAGCAAGGCGCAATGACAACGAAGAACAGGCGGCTCCCGATCGGGGCCGAATACCAGGGGGACGCAGGCACCCATTTCCGCGTGTGGGCTCCCGCCGCGGAGCAGGTCGACGTCGTGTTCGACGCCGGCGAACTCGCCGAGACGCGCTTGCGCAGCGAAGGCGGCGGCTATTTCTCCGGGGCGGTGGCAGCCGCGCGGCCTGGTGCCCGCTACCGCTTCCGCCTCGACGGCGGCGACGCCTATCCCGATCCGGCTTCGCGCCGCCAGCCCGAGGGACCGCACGGGCCGTCCGAAGTCGTCGACCCCGCGGCCTTCCGCTGGAGCGACCAGGACTGGCGCGGCATTGGCGCGCGCGGCCAGGTGCTGTACGAGATGCACGTGGGCACCTTCACGCGCGAGGGTACGTACGCCGCTGCGGAGGAGCACCTGCCCTTCCTCAAGGACGTGGGCATCACGGTGCTGGAACTGATGCCGGTCAACGAGTTCAACGGCCCCTTCGGCTGGGGCTACGACGGCGTCAACCTGTTCGCGCCCACGCGCCTGTACGGCGAGCCCGACGCGCTGCGGCACTTCATCGACCGCGCGCATGCGCTGGGCCTGGCCGTGATCCTCGACGTGGTCTACAACCACTTCGGGCCCAGCGGCAACTACCTCACGCGCTTCTCGCCCGACTACATCAGCAAGCGCTACGCCAACGAGTGGGGCGACGCGATCAACTTCGACGGCGAGAACAGCGCGCCGGTGCGCGAGTTCTTCGCCTGCAATGCAGCCTACTGGATAGACGAGTTCCACTTCGACGGCCTGCGGCTGGACGCGACGCAGTGCCTCTTCGACGCGAGCCCCACGCACATCGTCGCGGAGATCGCGCAGCGCGCACGCGCCGCCGCGGGCCGGCGCAGCGTCTACCTGAGCGGCGAGAACGAGCCGCAGCACGCGGAGCTCGCGCGTCCGGTGGAGCGGGGCGGCATGGGACTGGACGCGCTGTGGAACGATGACTTCCACCACAGCGCGGTCGTTGCCGCGACGGGCGCGAGCGAGGCCTACTACTCGGAGACGCGCGGCACGCCGCAGGAACTCATCTCCGCGCTGAAATGGGGCTTCCTGTACCAGGGACAGTACTACGCATGGCAGAAGAAGCGGCGCGGCCATGGCGCGCTGGACCTGCCCGCGACGGCCTTCATCCAGTTCCTGCAGAACCATGACCAGGTGGCCAACAGCGCGCGCGGGCAGCGACTGCACCAGATGACCTCGCCGGGCCGCTACCGCGCGCTGACGGCGCTCATGCTGCTGTCGCCGGGCACGCCGCTGCTGTTCCAGGGACAGGAGTTCGCGGCGAGCGCGCCCTTCCTCTACTTCGCGCGTCACGAGGACGAGCTCGATGGGCTCATCCGCAAGGGCCGCCACGAGTTCATGACCCAGTTCCCCAACCTCGCGAGCGGGGAAGGTGGCAAGCTTCTCGCTTCACCGGCGGACGAAAAAACCTTCCTGCGATGCAAGCTGGACCACGCGGAGCGCGAGCGCAACGTGCATGCCGTGCAGATGCACCGCGACCTGCTGCGGCTGCGCCGCGACGATGCCGTGTTCTCGCGCTGCGACCGCCAGCAAATGCATGGCGCGGTGCTCGGGCCCGAGGCTTTCCTGCTGCGCTTCCTCGACGAAAGTGGCGACGATCGCCTGATCGTGGTGAACCTCGGGACCGCGCTGCCGCTCTACCCGATACCCGAACCCCTGATCGCACCGCCGGCCGGGACCCGCTGGAAGCTGCTATGGCACAGCGAGGACCCGCGCTACGGCGGCAACGGCATGGCCGAACCCGATGGCGAGCACAGCTGGCGCCTGCCCGCGCATGCGCTGGCCGTGCTTGCCCCGAAGATGCTGGAGGACTCCGATGGCTGAAGCCATCCTGAACACCATTCCCTGGAAGACCGTGCAGGACCATCCGGAACGCCTGCTCACGCGAGAATGGCTCGTCACCAACGGACTGGGCGGCTATGCCTCGGGCTCCGTCGCCGGCGTGGCCACGCGCCGCTATCACGGCCTGCTGATCGCCGCCCTGCCGACGCCGATCGGCCGCACCGTGATGCTGGGGCACCTGGGCGAGTGGCTGCGCCTGCCCGATCGCAGGCTCGTGCGGCTCGCCGGTGAAGAACGGCCCGAGCATCCGTTCGAATTGCCCGAGGCGCTGACCGAGTTCCGCCTCGAGATGGGGCTGCCGGTGTGGACCTATCGCGTGGGTGACGTGACGGTGGAAAAGCGCCTGCTGCTGCCTTACGGGCAGAACACGGTGCACGTGAACTACCGGCTCACCAGCGGCGACGCCGGGGTGCGGCTGATCCTGCGTCCGCGCCTGCACTTCCGTGGCCATGAAGCGCCGGTGGACGCGCAGTACGCGGAGCGCTCGCGCGTGCACGCCCGGGGCCGCCAGATCGAGGTGCAGTCCGAGAGCTACCCGCAACTGCCGCCGCTGCGCATGAGCCTGGTGGGGCGCGATGGTGACCTGGTGCTGGAAGGCGACCACTTCGAGGATTTCTTCTACCGCATCGAGGCGGCGCGCGGCTATCCGGCGCGCGGCCGCATGTGGACGCCGGGGCGCTTCCGCGCCGTGCTGGCGCCGGGCGAGGATTGCACGCTGGTCGCGTCGACCGAGAGCTGGGACACGATCCACGCGCTCACGCCGCAGCAGGCACAGCAGGCCGAGCAGGCGCGGCGCGAGCGCCTGATCGAGCAGGCCGACCCGCACGCACGCAGCGGCCGCGCGGCGGAACTGGTGCTGGCCGCCGACCAGTTCATCATCTCGCCCTTCAGCCGCCAGGCCGATGCCGCGCGCGCGCACGCGGAAGGCGACCAGGCCCGCACGGTGATCGCCGGCTACCACTGGTTCACGGACTGGGGCCGCGACACGATGATCAGCCTGGAAGGCCTCACGATCACGACGGGCCGGCAGGCGGAGGCGGGCTACATCCTGCGCACCTTCCTGCACTACGTGAAGGACGGCCTGATCCCCAACATGTTCCCCGAGGGCCAGAACGAGGGCCTGTACCACACGGCCGACGCCACGCTGTGGTTCTTCCACGCGATGGACCGCTACCTGCAGGCCACGGGCGACCGCCTCACGCTGCGCCATGCGATCCCGACCTTCCTGGACATCGTCGCGCACCACCTGCGCGGCACGCGCTTCAACATCGGCGTGGACCCGCGCGACGGCCTGCTCAAGCAGGGCGCCGAGGGCTACCAGCTCACGTGGATGGACGCGAAGGTGGACGGCTGGGTCGTGACGCCGCGGCGCGGCAAGGCCGTGGAGCTCAACGCGCTGTTCTACAACGCGCTGCGCCTGATGGAGCGCTGGCTGCGCGAGGAAGGCGACGAGCAGCGCGCGGGCGAGATGGCGCAGCACGCGAGGCGCACCTACGACAGCTTCAACCAGCGCTTCTGGAACCAGGAGACGGGCTGCCTCTACGACGTCGTCGACGGCGAGAAGGGCAACGACGCGGCGATCCGGCCGAACCAGGTGTTCGCGATCTCGCTGCCCTATCCGGTGCTGGATCCCGAGCGCTGGCACAAGGTGCTCGACGTCGTGCAGCGCACGCTGGTGACGCCCGTGGGCCTGCGCTCGCTGGCGCCTGGCAATCCCGACTACAAGCCCAACTACGACGGCGACCTGCGCGCGCGCGATGCGGCGTATCACCAGGGCACGGTGTGGGGCTGGCTCGCGGGGCCGTTCGCGGACGCCTGGCTCAAGGTCCACCCGGACGACAACCGCGGCATCGAGCAGCTGCTCGAAGGCTTCGCCGCGCACCTGAGCGAAGCGTGCATCGGATCGATCAGCGAGATCTTCGACGCCGAGGCACCGTTCACGCCGCGCGGCTGCGTCGCGCAGGCCTGGAGCGTGGCGGAGGTGCTGCGGATCCTGGTGAA
>FTHB01000052.1_pt1 | contig 22811 bp, 19 predicted proteins | sample 1640851 | NCBI WGS metagenome assembly FTHB01 (sample SAMEA3914788, study PRJEB12502) | metagenome | biome: forest; material: soil | place: Canada | collected 2011-07-03 | depth 0.1 m
ACATTGCCGCGGCACTCAACGGCGTGCTGGCCGACGTGTTCGCCCTCTACGTCAAGACGAAGAACTTCCACTGGCACATGAGCGGTCCGCACTTTCGCGACTACCACCTCATGCTGGACGAGCAGTCCGACCAGTTGTTCGCGATGACCGACCCCATCGCGGAACGCATTCGCAAACTGGGCGGCGCCACGCTGCGTTCGATCGGCCACATCGCGCGAACACAAAGGGTGTCGGATAACGACGCCGACTATGTCGAGCCCATCGACATGCTCGCCGAACTGCGCGAGGACAACAAGATGCTGGCTGCGCGCTTGCGCGAAGCACATGATCTTTGCGACGAACACCGTGACATCGCGAGCGCCAGCTTGATCGAAGTGTGGATCGACGAGACCGAGCGGCGGACCTGGTTCCTCTTTGAAGCCAGTCGCCACGGTGATTCCGGCGGCCATTGACCACATTGACCCATCGGCACTGAGCTTCTTGCGCACCGTCACCTTGAACGAATCGACGGGCCGGCGGGTCGGGCCTGCAGCGCTGACGAGGAAGGGCCCTCTCCATGAAAATCGCACTCATCGGCGCGACCGGACGGGTCGGATCACGCGTGGCCACGGAACTGATCTCCCGCGGACACAGGGTGACCGGCATCGCGATGCACATCCCGCCAAAGCTGCGCCCGGGCCTTGCAGTTGTCGTGGCCGATGCGACCAAACCGGACGTGCTGGCGCCCTGTCTGGCAGGCCATGACGCCGTGATCAGCGCTTCGCGCTTTGTCAGCTCGGACGCGGATGCCTTGATTGCCGCCGTGAAGATGGCCGGTGTGAAGAGGCTTCTCGTGGTCGGGGGAGCTGGCAGCCTGGAGGTCGCACCGGGCCAGCAGTTGATGGACACGGATGGATTTCCCGAGGCATTCAAGGCGGAGGCCAGGGCCGGATCGCTGTTCCTGCAAAGGCTGCGGGCCGAGCCCGATCTGGATTGGACCTTTCTTTCTCCTTCCGCGGAGTTCACGCCCGGTGAGCGCACCGGGCGCTTCCGGCTCGGCGGCGATCGACTCCTGCGTGACTCAGGCGGGAAGAGCCATGTGTCCATGGAGGATTTCGCGATCGCGATGGCCGACGAAGTGGAACAGGACGCGCATCGGCGCCAGCGCTTCACGGTCGGATACTAGGCGCACCACGCCATACGGGCGTCTGCGCACCTATTTCTGCGCACGCATTGGCTTCAGCCCCTCCGCCCAGCGGAACAGCTCGTCGAGCAAACTGGTGGCCGACGCGATGATCAACTCGTTTGGAGCGAACTCGCGCTTTTCATCGAGCAGCTTGGCAACCATCGGGATGGCGACGCCTTCGACCATCGGCATCATCTTCAAGGTCGTGACCAGCTGTTTTTCAAGCTGCACGGCACGCAGGCCGCCCGAGACACCGCCGTAGCTGACGAAGCCGCAGGGCTTGTAGTTCCATTCCCTGTAGACGAAGTTCAGCGCGTTGACAAACGAAGGCGGCGGCCCGAAGTTGTATTCGGGCGTGACGAATGCGTAGGCGTCTGCGTCCGCGACGCTGGCGCTCCAGTTCTTCGTATGCGGCTTCTCGTACTTCTGCAGCGACGGGTGATTCGGCTCGTCGTACAGCGGCAGGTTGAAATCTGCAAGATCGACCAGGCGCGTGTCGAACTTCGCGTGCTTTTGCGCGAACCCGGCGAACCAGTTCGCAACCGCCGGCCCGACTCGCCCCGGACGGGTACTGCAGATGATGACTTGGAGTTTGAGGCTCATGGTGTGGGTGCTGTTGTTGGTGAGGTGAGCTCGCGCAACGCATAGTGTGCACCGGGTGCGAGAGGCGGGGCGAGCGAAGTTTTCGAGCGCTGGCCGCCTTCTGTTTCGCGCTGCCACAACAGGCCCTGTCCAGGATGGCGTCGAAGTGTTGCGCCAGCCTGCCGAACGATCGCGCCAGCGTGCGTTGCCGAATCAGAACCCGTCACGTCGTCTCTGCGTCAACCGTCGCAGCAGGCGGAGTCGCGAAAAGCACCGTGAGCCCCTCGGCGACGGTGGGGTGGGTCAGCAGGCTGTCGCGCAACGCGGTGTACGGCAGGCCGGCCAGCATCGCCGTCTGGACCACCGCGATGATCTCGCCGGCGCCGGCACCTAGCGCCGTGAAGCCGAGCAGCCGGTCATCGTCGACGCCGACCAGTGCCTTCAGGAAGCCGTGCGGCTCGGAGAGCGTGCGCGTGCGCAGAACGGCGGCCATCGGGATCTTCGCCAGCCGGTAAGCCACCCCGGCGTTCTTCGCCTGCGTTTCGTTCAGGCCCACGCGACCGAGCTCGGGATCGGTGAACATGCAGTACGGCACCAGGCGTGCGCGGGTGGTCCTCTTTCCCCCGGCGAGGTTGTCGCGCACCACCCGGAAGTCGTCGAATGCGACATGGGTGAATTGCGGGCTGCCCGCGCAGTCGCCCATCGCCCAAACGTCCTGCGCCGTGGTCTCCAGTCGCTCGTTGACTTTCACGTATCCGCGCGCGTCCAGCGTGATGCCGGCTTGCTCCAGACCGATGCCACTGGTGTTGGGTGTGCGGCCCGCAGCCACCAGGATGTGGCTCCCTGCGATGCGCACGGGACCGGCGGGACCGCGCGCGTGGAATTCCACCGACCCGCCGCTGCGGCCCGTCACGCGCTCGGGCTGGATCCCGGTGAGAAGCTCGATGCCCTCTGCCTGGAAACGCGCCGATATCTCCTGCGCCACGTCGGCGTCTTCATGGCCGGCAATCTGCGGCCCTTGCTCGATCACCGTCACGCTGCTGCCGAACCGGCGCAGGGGCTGTGCAAACTCCAGCCCGATGTAGCCGCCCCCGAGCACGATGAGGTGCTCGGGGACGGTATCCAGCTCCAGCGCTTCCACGTGCGTCAGCGGCGCCGATTCGGTCAGCCCGGGCACGGCAGGCACCGCGGCCCGCGTGCCGAGGTTCAGGAAAACGCGCGTCCCTGAATACACCTGCGTTGCGCCATCGCGCAGCTTGACTTCGATGGTCCTCGGCGCGACGAAGCGTCCTTCTCCCATGACCAGCTCGGCGCCACTCGATGCATAGTTCTGAAGATGCACCTCGATGAGCTCGCGGACCATCTTGCGCTTGCGCTCACGGACCGAAGCCATGTCCACGCGCAAGGGACCGCCCGAGATCCCGAATTCCGCTCCACGCCGAAGCAGGGCGGCCACATGGCCGCTGTAGATGACGTTCTTGCTGGGTAGGCAGGCGACGTTGGGACAGGAGCCGCCTACCAGCGCGCGCTCGATCACCACGGTGCGATGGCCTGCCTTGGCCATCGTCCATGCAAGATACTTGCCGGACTCGCCGCTCCCGAGAACGAGGATGTCGCACGACTGGATGGCAGACACTGAGGGCCTCCCGTGAGCTTGCTCGAGATCAGCGGCAACTGTCGTTGCGCGCCTCCGGAATCACGAGGAACGTGATCGTCGCCGGCGCGAAGGTCTGCTCGCTCGTGGAACTTGCTTGGCCTCGCAGGCGCGGCAAAGTGGCGTCCTTGCCCAGTGAAAGCTCCTCGCCATTCAACCGGACGCGCATGCTGTGCAGCCGATCCGCTGCACTGGGCGTGTAGCGCAACATTCGCGTGCCGCCCTGGGCGAGGGTGCACGGGTGCTCCACGTCGTTGTTGATCACGAGCAGCACCGGCGCGCTCCCATAAGCGTCGAGTTCGGGGCCGTAGGGCTTCCAGGCCTTCCCACCGGTCACCTCCAGCATCTCGACGTTATAGGACTGGAAGCGTTCGTCGATCGTGCCTACGCGCGCCACGCGCGAGGGCATCAGCACGGGTTGCGAAGTGCCCATCGCCTGCCCCGTCTCCCATCCACTACTGCATGCCGTCATGGCACTGCCAGCAAGGAGCCCGTCCGCGATGAGACTGATCTGCGTGGGAGAAGACATGCGATTTCACGACGGTCCTCAGGTCGCGCCGAACACGGGCGACGGCAGCAGGACGAAGGCTCCGTCGCCCAGCAGGAACACCGCGAAAAGTGCGGCGGCCCAGAACGCCGGATATTCCCATCCACCGTCCTTGTTCGAGAAGAGCCAGCCATTGTGGCCATGCACCTTCACGATGGTCCCCAGCATCAGCGGGACCAGCAGCAGGGCGACGATGCGCGGATAGATGCCCAGGATCAAGAAGGCAGCGCCGCCGAGTTCCGCAGTGATCGTCACGTACGCGAACCAGCCCGGCAGGCCCAGCGACTGGAAGTAGGAGACCGTCCCCGGGATCGTGAACACGCGCACCTTGAGCATCGCGTGGGCAATGAACATCGCGCCGAGGCACAGACGCAGCAGCAGGACCGCGTAAGGCGCGGTGCCGGTATCGAGCATGGTCGGCTCCTCGTGGTGGTCCGGAATCATGCTCTCTTCGCCAGCGCCTTGCACTGCATCTTTGGCGTTCCGTGGCCCTTGACGTTGGGACACAAGGGGGCGATGCTGCGGCACGCTGCAAGCTCCCAACCGGCCCATGCCGAACCATACGGTCGAGACGGGCGAACATTCGCCCGATCGCCGCAGGGTGCTGGTCGGTGCGATCGCGGGTGCGTTGCTTCCAGCCGCGCAGGACAGTAGCGCGCGCCACGAACGTGCATCACCACCCCGTGCACGATCGCCAGGACTCGTTCCGCCGCTCGCGATGGCCGCCCCCGTGCGTCATCAGTGCACCACCGGCGGTACCGCGGTCTCCCGCATCACCGCTTCGACCGTCCGGTACTTCTCCGCCATCGCCCGCTCTTGCGGCGTGCGCAGTTGCGCCTGCATGTACGCGCCCAGGGCGCGCGCGTGGCCCACGATGGAACGCCCGAACGCGACGCGCTTGTCTTCGTAGGCCTTCAGCGCATCCGGGATGCTGGGCTGGGTGGCGAGAGCATGCACCAGATCCCGCGCGTCCCCGGCTGCCTTGGTCACCCCCATGCCGCAGTGCGGGCGGGCAACGAACGCCGCGTCGCCGAGCAGGGCCACCCGGCCGAAGGCCAACCGATGGCTCTCCAGGTCCTGAATGGGCTGGAAGAACAGCGGCTCGGTCTTCTGCACCACCTCGGCGAACTGCGGGGCCAGCACTTCGCGCGCGGCCTGCCGCACCTGCGCGAGGATCTCGGGACGGATCAAGGGAGGCGGAATGCCGTCCGCCCACAGCTTGCCGCGGGCGTCGGTCAGCATCTCCTTCAGGTCGGTGTGCTCGTCCGCCGGTCGATACCAGACGAAATTGAAGCGGCGCTGGCCGGGTGCGGTGTTGTGGTTCCTGCCGGCGACCGGATAGGCAATGAACTGCTCCCGGGGCGGAAGTCCGAAGCCGAAGTACGGGAACGTCTCGCGGCGCGCCCGCTCACTGAGCACCGATTCCTCCACCAGACCGCGCCAGGCCACATAGCCCGCGTACAACGGTTTTGCCTCGGGCAGGACCAGCTGGCGCACGGTGGAACGGATGCCGTCCGCCGCCACCAGCAGGTCGGCGTGCGCCTCGCTGCCATCGGAGAAGACGGCGGTGATCCCCGAACGCTCCTCGCGAATCGAAGTGAGCTGGCGACCGTTGTGATAGCGCTCCGCGGGGAACGCACCGCGTAGGGCGACGTACAGCCGTGCCCAGGAGGTGAGCACCTGGGGAAAGTGGCGGCGGAGTTCCACGGCGCCGTCCGTGGCGAAAGCGACGCGCTCTTCGACGGCGATGCCGAGGGTGTCGTCCACCTTCACGCCTGCGGCCTGCAGCACGTCCATCAGTTCCGGATGGGTGACGAGGCCGGCCCCGCGTCCTTCGAGCTCCGCCGCCACGCGCTCGTGGACCTGCACGTCCCAGCCGGCGCGATGCAGCAGGTTCGCCGCGAACAGGCCGCCGAGCGAGCCCCCGATGATGATTGCCTTGCGCATGGATGTCTGTCGATGGGGCCGCTGCCTGCTGGCTTGCGCGGCTTACCTCTGGAGGTCCTGCGCTTCGTGCGCAGGAAAGTTCAGCTCGATGGTGACGCCCGACGGGTCCTCCACGAACAGCTGGTGCAGGCCCAGGTCCGGAACGGTCCGCTCCCGGAACTCCACGCCCTCGCGCCGCAGCGCCGCGCGCATGCCTTGGAGGTCCGTCGCGACGAACGCGAGGTGATCGACCGCGGCGCCTCCGTGGAGCGAGCTCTCGTCCTTGTCGCCCAGGTACTCGACGAGGCCTTGCGGGTCGTTGCGGTCGATGCCGATGATGTGGACGGTGCCGTAGTCGGCCTCGTCGCCGCCCAGGTACAACCAGGCGCCCGGGAACTTGAAGGCGGGCCGGAAGCCCTCCTTGAATCCCAGCACCTGCGTGTAGAAGCGCCGCGAAGCGTCGAGGTTGGTCGTGCGGACCGAGAAATGGGCAAGCTTGCCGATCGGCATCGGTCAGTCCAGCTTGAGTTGCTTGCTGGCGATGGCGCTGCGCACGAGGTCGAAGTCCTTGTCGACCATGGTCTGGAACTTCTCCGGCGTCCCGCCCACCGGCGTCATCTCCAGGCTCTGCAACCTGGCCACGACTTCCGGGCTGTGGATCGCCGCGTCGAAGTCGCGCGCTAGCTTGGCCGTCACCGCGGCCGGCGTCTTCGCGGACACGAAGAATCCGTTCCACTGCAACGCGTCGAAGCCCTTCACGCCCAGTTCCTCGAACGTCGGGACGTTCGGCGTCATGGCCGGGCGCTTGGGGCCAGTCGCGGCAAGGATGCGGATCTTGCCCGAGGCCACGTACGGCGCGATCGCGCTGTACGGCAGGAACGAGGAAGTCACCTGGCCGTTGACCAGCTGGATGATCACGTCCGCGTTGCCCTTGAACGGCACGTGCGTCACGTCGATCGAGGTCGTGCGCTGCAGCGACAGCAGCAGCAGGTGCCCGGTCGAACCGGTGCCGAACGAGGCGAACGACAGGGCGCCCGGCCGCGCCTTGGCCTGCTGCACGAACTCCGCGAGCGTCTTCGGCGCCGCCTCACTGTGGGTGCTGGCGACGAAATACATCGGGGTCTCGGTGGCCGCGATCAGCGGGCGCAGCTCCTTGAAGGTGTCGAACGGCAGCTTCTTGGTCACGGAGTTCTGCACGATCAGAGCCGTGTCGCTCAGGATCGTGTAGCCGTCCGCCGGCGCGCGCACGACCTCCGACGTGGCGATCAGGGTGTCGCCGCCCGGCTTGTTGTCCACGATCACCGGCTGGTGCCAGATCTGCGACAACTTCGCCGCCAGCGTGCGGGCAATGAGGTCCGAGTTGCCGCCGGCCGGGAACGGCACCACGATGCGCACGACGCGGTTGGGGAAGTCGCTGGCGCCGCCGGGGGTGGTCTGGGCGCTTGCCACGCCCGCCAGCGCGGCAAGCAGGCCCGCCAGCAGGCGGCGTCGGAATCTCAGGGGCTGCATGGGGTTTCCTATGATTTTTCGGGAATGATGGGCAGGAGCAGGAAGGCGTCGTCCGGGCTGTCGGTGTGCAGCGTCACTTCCGCGTCGAAGATCTCCGCCGGCCGGTCCACCGGGTCGTCATGCACGAACGGGCCGCAGCCACGCATCGGGTTCTTCATGTTCGACAGGGTCGCGGCCGGGCCGTCCCACTCGTAATCGCGACCGCGCACGGTGAGTGCCAGCGAGTAGCCGGCGGGAATGACGATGCAGGTGGGCCAGATCTCCACGTCCACGGTGACGGGCACGCCGGGCTGCAGCCGCTCCTTGCGGTCGTGGGTGTGCCACGGACGCCACGGGAAGCTGCGCGCCGGGTCCACGTGGCGGTGCGAGGCACGCAACCAGCCCTGCGCGATCGGCGTGTGCGGATCGAGCGCGCCCTGGAGCACGACCTCGCGGCCGGTAGGGTCGAACAGCCGCACGACGAGGAACAGGTCGGCATCGGCGGTGGTGCTGGACAGCTTCAGGCGCGCGGCGATCGGGCCGGTGATCTCGGTCGTCTGCGCGAACGGCGCGGTGCGGAACGTGACGCCGTCGCCCATGGTGGCGTACTTCACCGACCCAGCACCCGCGGCGGCTTCCGGGGTGAGCTTGCGATCGCGGGCCTGCAGGAAGAACTTCGTCCAGCGCGTGCGCTCGATCGGCCAGGCGCTCTCGGTGCGCTGCGTGAAGCTTCCATCGACCTGCCGGATCTGCAGCTGCACCGGCGGCTGCTTGTCCCACCCGTTGTCCGCGCCCTGGAGGAAGTGATCGAAGAAGCGCCGCTGGATGTCGTTTCCGTAGTCCGTATAGAAGCCCGCCCAGTGCGAACCGCCGTGCATCTCCAGCCATTTGTGCCGGCTGCCCGCGCGCATGTAGCCCTCGATGTTGCCGCGCAGGTGCAGGCCCTGACCGCCCCAGTTGCCGGCGGACAGCAGCGGCACGCGTACGTCCTCCAGCTTCGGCGTGCGGGCCTGGTAATACTCGTCGTCAAGCTCGCGCGAGTGGAGCTGTCCCCAGAGGTCGGCCCGCAGTTCCGCGAGTTCCGACTCCGGCAGGGTTTCCGGCCCGCAGACCAGTTCGCCGGTCACCCGGCTGCGTGGCCCGCGCTGGCCGCGCCCGTGCTGCACGGTCATCACCTGCATCTGCTGCCAGTTCTTGTTGAAGGTGGAGAGGATGCCGCCGTGGCGCGCGGACTCGCGGTAGCGGTCGTTGTACCCCTCCCAGACGCAGATGGCGGCCAGGTGCTTCGGCTGCTGGGTGGCCACGCGCCACTGGTTGCTGGCGTAGTAGGAGACGCCCGCCAGGCCCACCTTGCCGTTGGACCAGTCGCGCGTGCCGGCCCACTCGATGCATTCCGCAAGGTCCCGGGTTTCACGGGCGGAGTGCAGGTCCAGCTTGCCCGGTGAGCGGCCGGCGCCGCGCGAGTCCACGCGCACGCACGCATAGCCTTGAGGCACCCATTTCTCGGGGTCCACCACTTCCCAGTTCTGGTAGGTGTTGGAGGATCCGCGCGCCGTGTCGGGATGGTCCCGCACCATGATTTCCCAGGCCGTCGAGTAACCCTCCTGGAACGCCAGACCCTTCCCGTAAGGGCCGTAGCTCAGGAGCGCCGGATACTTTCCGGGGCCGACGGGCCTGAACACGTCGGCACGCAGCACCAGGCCATCGTCCATCTCGATCGGAACATCCCAGTCGATCTGCATCGCAGGCGGTGGCTGGACTGCGCCGGCCGGCGCCGCGCCGGTCGGGTGTCCTGTCTGGGTCGTCTTCATGGGGTCCGTTTCAAGGGTGGAGGGTGGGCAGGCGCGCAGCTTAGAGGCGCTCTCGCCATAAAGAAAATGCTGAATTTCTATACAATCGATATCACATCGATATAGAGGCCGAGATGGACCTCCTGCAGCTCCGGTACTTCCTTCGCGTGGCGCAGCTGGGCAGCTTCACCCGGGCGGCGGCCGCCCTCCACATCGCCCAGCCCGCCATCACGCGGCAGATCCGCCTGCTCGAGGAAGAACTGGGAGTCAAACTCCTGCTGCGTCACAGCCGCGGCGCCGAAGCGACCGAAGCGGGACTCAAGCTGGCCGCGGGCGCGGAAGCGATCTTTCGCAACCTGGCGGAGGTCCGCGCGGAAGTCATCGCGTCGAGCGAGTCGGTCAGGGGCAACCTGCGCATCGGATTTCCCCCGTCGGTGGGCGACCTGCTCGTGTCCAATGCCGTCACGGTGTATCGCCAGCGTTACCCCGACGTGGTGCTCAGCCTGCGCGAAGCCTACAGCGAGGCGCTGCGGGACGACCTGCTCGGGGACCGGCTGGACGTCGCGGTGATCACCGGCGGCGAAAGCAATCCGCTGCTCACGGCCACGCCGCTGTTCGTGGAGCAACTCTGGGTACTGGAGCCGAATGGCCGCGCCGCCAGTGCCAGCGCGAACCGCAGCTACTCGTTGGCCGACGTCGCGAAACGGCCGCTGATCCAGCCGAGTCGCACCAATACCCTGCGCTTGCTGCTGGAGTCCACGGCCGCGAAGGCGGGGCTGGAACTGAACGTGGTGGTGGAGGCGGAGGCCCTTCACCTGATCAAGGAACTGGTGCGCAAGGGCGTCGGCTGCCACGTGTCGCCGTATTCGGCGGTGAGCGGCGAGATCGGCCACGGCGACTTCGCCGGCGGCCCGATCAAGGGGCTGACGGTGTCGCGCCACCTGGTACGCCGCATCGATCGCCCGGTGAGCGCCGCGCTGCTGCGTTTCACCGAGACGTTCGAAGCCGAACTCACGCGGGCCGAACGCGCGGCGCGGGGCGCGATCCGCCGCGGCGCCCCCGCGGCGCATGTCGAACCGGCGAGGCGGGCGCACCGGAAGGCCTGAAGCCATTCAACGAGGGTATGGATCGCGTCACTCCTTGCCATTTTCGCGATGGGCGCCGGTTCCCTCATGCGCCGATGGCGCGGTTTCTCAGCGAAGAAGCGTCGCGCGCTTATGCCGCGTAACCGTACCCGATCGAGCTTCATGACGCGTTTGAGGTGGCTAAGAGCCCCGCCGCGTGCTCTCGCTCGCGGCGGGGCTGCTCGTTGGACAGCGTCGCCGTGTCGGACGCGAGCCAGCCGGTCTTCATCAGTGCATGCCGCGTAATGCCTGGCGTGTCGTCATCGATCACCAGAAGCGACAACCCGCGCATGCCCGCACCGCCAGTGCGCACCACGTAACCCGCCGAGGAATTTCACCTAACCCGTTCCGGCCGGCTTAGGTCGTGCGCGTGGACGGTTACGGCCATACCTCGCTTCCACGCCGTGTCACCTGCTGTAACACTCAAGCGGTCGAGCCGGGCCTCTCGCTCCGTTCGCGCCCACTCACAACCGGGAACACCCTCCCCTCCGCCCTGACCGCGCCATGGCTCCGTGCCGTTGAGCCTCCACTCGTGTTCTCCAATCCTCATCCCCGTTCGCTCACGCTCGCGCAGCGCCGATGCATCGCCCGGGTTGCCGGCGCCTTGATCGCCATGATCGGCGCGCTCGCTCTGGGCGGCTGGGTGCTGGGCATCCAAACCCTCAAGAGCTTTCCTCTTGGCGCGACGCAGATGGCGGCGAACACGGCGGCGGCACTGTTGCTCGTGGGCACGGCGATCGCAGTGGCGCGTCGGTGCGATGGGCCACGCCGCTGGTTCGCCCCGGCAGTGGGCATCGCGGTTGCCGCGCTTGGCATGGTGACCCTGGGCGAATACGTGCTCCATGTCGATCTCGTCATCGACCAGTTGCTGGTCCGGAACCAGGCCGTTGCATCCGGTCTGCACGCGGGTCGGATGTCGCCCCTCACCGCGTGGGCGCTCATGCTGGCCGGCCTCTGGCTTGCCAGCCGCCGGGCGGTGGCGCGGGGCTGGCTGGGAGCTGTGTGCGCGCTGCAGATCGTCGCGATTGCGGCCGTGTCGCTACTGGGCCATCTCTGGACGGCTTCCGAATTCGCCCCCCACGGGTGGGCTCCGACGGTGCCCGGGCCCACCGCGTTCGCATTGCTCCTGCTCGGTTCTGCACTTCTCCTGAAGGTTCGGCAGCCGCGCACCGGGAATGTGTTGAGCAGCTCACCGACCCGGTCGGAAAAGCGCGTGCGACTGTCGTTCTGGGCGATCGTCGCGGTGCTGCTCGCATCCACCAGCTATACGTACGGCTCGAACATCGCCTTCGTGCACTCCACGCAGGCGGTGGCCGACACCCAGCATGCCCGCCTGGACCTGGCGCGCCTCGATGTTTGCCTGGATGAGGTGCAGGCACGACACGAGCGGCTCCTGCTGACCGATGCGGCGGCAACGGAGTCGGAACTGACACGCTCGCTGGGTGAGTGCCGCGGATGGCTGCGGGAACTGACGTCGCACCTGGCGGGCGATCGCGAGCTCGCACACGAAAGCGTAGCGCTGAGCGACGCCATGGACCAGCACTTGCAAGCCGTGGAGCGCAACCTGGCGATCCTGGCCGAGCGTGGCGCGCCGGCCGCACGTGACGCATGGAGAGCCGCGGACACTCAGCCGGCCTCGCCGACATTGGATTCGAGGATCGAAGCCCTGGATGCGAAGCATGCGGAACGTCTGAACCAACAGCTGGGTGCGCTGGACTTGCAGCGAGCGGCGATGCTGGTATCCCTGATCGTGACGCTGCTTGCCTGCGTCACGATACTCACCGCCCTCACGCGCGTCATGGTGCGAACCGTGCGCGAAAACACGCGGTCCCGTGAGGAAGCGGAACGGCAGAAGCTGCTGCTCTCGGCGGTCCTCAGATCCACACCGGATTCGGTCGCGTACCGCGCCCCGGACGGTACCTACCTCGGCGCGAACGCAGCATACGCCCGCATGGTCGCCCGGCCCGGCGAGCAACTGGTGGGCCGCAAGATCATCGACGTGTTCGAGGCGCAGGCGGCCTCTGCGTTCAAGGCCAGGGACGAGTTCGTGCTGCGCAGCGGCGAGTCCACGCGTCACGAGGATTGGTTCACCTGTGACGACGGCTCGCGGCAGCTCTTCGAAATGCTGCGCAGTCCGCTGAGGGATGTGAATGGTCGGGTGGTCGGAGTGCTGGCCGTCGGGCGGAACATGACGCAGCGAAAGGCCATGGAGGAAGAGGCCCAGCGCGCACGCCTGATGGCCGAGGAAGCCGCGCAACTGAAGACGACCTTCCTGGCGAACATGAGCCACGAGATCCGTACCCCGATGACGGCCGTCCTGGGGCTGGTCGACCTTCTCGCCGCGGGCGATCTGAGCTCGCCGCAACGCCGGCACGTGGAGGCGATGCGGACTTCGGGCCGGCACCTCCTGAGCATCATCAACGACATCCTCGATTTCTCGCGGCTGGAAGCGGGCAAGCTCCCTCTTGAATCCGTCGACTTCTCACTGCCCCAGTTGCTCCAGGAACTGGACACCCTGCTGGAACCCATGGCCGCCGAGCGCGGCCTTGCACTGGAGATAGGCTCGCAGCCCCACGTGCCCGACTGGCTCCGCGGCGATCCCATGCGCCTGCGCCAGATCTTGCTGAACCTGGCAGGGAACGCGTTGAAGTTCACTCCAAGAGGCACCGTGCGCCTGTGGGTCAGCGCTGCCGGCGGCGGCACCGACGCACAGCTCGAGTTCGAGGTACGGGACACTGGAATCGGGATGGCTCCGGACAAGCTGCGCATGCTGTTCACGCCCTTTACGCAGGCCGACCAGTCCACCGCGCGGACCTACGGCGGCAGTGGCCTCGGCCTGGCTATCAGCAAGAGACTTGCCGAAGCCATGGGTGGTCGCCTGACGGCCGCCAGCACTCAGGGAGTCGGCAGCGTGTTCCGCCTGCAGATGTCGCTGCCTCTGGGCAAGCCAAAGTTGGCGACGCTCCCGTCCAGCCCGCTCGCCCGGGCGTCTCGGCCACTGCGCATCCTTGTCGCCGAGGACGTCGAAATCAACCGCGAGATCCTGCGCGCGGCGCTGACCGCCCAGGGACACCACGTCGAATTCGCAATCAATGGCGCTGAGGCGGTCGAACGCGTCCAGGCAGCGCAGTTCGACCTCGTGCTGATGGATGTACAGATGCCTGTCCTGGACGGGGTCGAGGCGACACGCCGCATCCGCCGGCTGCCGGCGCCACTGTGCAATATCCCGATCCTTGGCCTCTCGGCGAACGTGCTGGTGTGCGAGCAGCGAGAGTACGTGGCGGCGGGCATGAATGAGTGCCTGCCCAAGCCGATCGACTGGTCGCAGCTCGCGGACGCTATCGCGCGCCACGGCGGCACATCCGGGTCTGCAGCCGACGCGGCTCCGGCGGGCTCCGAGCCGACGAGTCCCCTCGTTACGCCCGGTGTTCTCGATGCGCGGCAGCTGGAATCGGTTCGGGCCACGATGGGGAGCGGCCCGCTCGCGGCCTTGATCACCGGGGCGGTCGCGAGCCTGCGGGCCACGAGTGAGACACTGAAGGAAGAACGATCCCTTCCACGCGTGCGGGCCCTCGCACACAAGCTGAAGGGAACCTCCGGAACCCTGGGCATGGCCGCCGTGTACCGGACGGCCGCGGGGATCGAAGCCGCTGCCGCGGAAGGGCATCTCGCCACCGACGCCATTGAACGACTGCCCGGCGAGATTCAAGCGACCGACCAGGCGCTGCGCGCCCTGGGATTTCCGGACGAGGGCAGCGAGCCGGACGCCGGGGCTGGAGCGGCGTCGACGGGCGCGCTGCGGAGCCCGCCAGCGCCCTCTGTCATCCCGTGAGGACGCGAAGGAGCTCCTCCTTGAACTGCGCGTCGAATGACGGCCACGACGCGGGCAGCCTGCTGTTTCGCCTCAGAGGTGCGGCAGCACTGCGTAGGTGCCCAGTGCCAGCAGCAGCTCCAGCAGGAACTGCAGCTGCGGCCTGCGCGCGATCAGCGTTTCGATGAAGAGGGCCGAGGCGAGCAGCGCCGCGGCCAGCAGCACCCAGCCGCAGCTCCAGCCGCATAGCTGCAGCAGCGTGGCGAGCGGCTCCAGCAGCCCGTCGTAGCGCGCTTCCAGCACGCCGACGGCCAGCAGCAGGTTGACGTAGAGCAGCATGGCCGTGCTGGCGCGCGCCGTGAACCGCTGCTCCCAGTGCCAGGCGGAAGCGCCGGCGTCGGGCGCGGGATCGCGCGGAGTCTCCTCGTGCATCGCCATCATCCTGGGATTGCGGTGGCGCATTCAAGGCGATGCCCGTTGCCTGCCGGTGAGGGCGCCGTAAAGAAACGCAAAGGAGCTGCTCGGTCGGACGGGCTGCCGCGCTTTCTGACAAGCACGTCATGTCCGGGACAGGCTCGGGTCAGGAGAAATGGCCTAAGGTGCGATTCCACTGCGGGCTCACCGCCCGCGCACCTCGCCGGCATCGCACCATGCGCCTGATTTCCATCGCCGCGTTCGCTGCGGTCTTGGCGGCCTGCAGCTCGGGGCCCGACTACGTGCGCCCCGCACTCGAGCTGCCCGCTGCCTACAAGGAGGCGGGCGGGTGGAAGACGGCGCAGCCCCGGGCCGCGGATGCCGACATGGCGTGGTGGGAGGTGTTCGGCGACCCCGACCTCGACCGGCTGGAGCAACAGGCCAGCGCCGCCAATTTCACGATCGCGCAACTCGACGCGGCCTATCGGCAGTCGCGTGCACTGGTGGCGCAGGCGCGTGCGGCCCTGTGGCCCACGCTGCAGCTGGACGCCTCGGCAGGGCGCACGCGTGCGCACGTGGCCGGCGAGGGCCCGGTCAACGCCACGGCCTACACGCTGGGACTGAACGCAAGCTGGGAGCCGGACCTGTGGGGCGGCGTGCGCCGCAGCATCGAATCGGCGAGCGCCGGCGCCGAAGCCAGCGCCGACGACCTGGCAGGCGCGCGCCTGAGCGTGCAGGGCCAGCTTGCAGCGGACTATCTCGCGCTGCGCGTGCTCGACGTCGAAGGCGATCTCTTCGCAGCGACGACCGCTGCCTATGCCCGCGCGCTGCAACTCACGCAAAGCCAGTACCGCGCCGGCGTGGCGCTGCGCTCCGACGTCGCGCTGGCCGAGAGCCAGCTGGAAGCCACCCGCGCGCAGACCACCGACCTGGGTGCGACGCGCGCGCAGCTGGAGCACGCGATCGCCACGCTCATCGGGCAGCCCGCCAGCAGCTTCAGCCTGCCGCCGCGCGCAAGCACGCTCGCGCAGCTGCGCGCCATCGTTCCTGCCGTTCCCGCCGGCATCCCGTCCGAGCTGCTGGAGCGACGGCCCGACATCGCCGCGGCCGAACGCCGTGCCGCGTCGGCCAACGCCAACATCGGCGTGGCGCAGGCGGCGTTCTATCCCTCGCTGCTCCTGACGGCGTCGGGCGGAGGCGCCGCGGCCACCCTGTCGGGCCTGTTCGACACGCCGGGACGCGTCTGGTCGGTCGGGGCCGCCCTGGCCCAGACCCTGTTCGACGGCGGCCTGCGCACGGCGCGACGCGACCAGGCACAGGCTGCTTTCGACGAAGCCGCCTCGCTGTACAAGGGGACGGTGCTTTCGGGGCTCCAGCAGGTGGAAGACAACCTTGCGCTGCTGCGCGTGCTGGACCAGGAGGCCGCCGAGCAGGAGCGGGCGGTTCGCGCTTCGCAGCTCGCCGAGGAATCGACGCTGCGCCAGTACCGTGCGGGTACCGCGCTCTACCTCGCCGTGATCACGGCGCAGAACCAGTCCCTCGGCAACCAGCGGACCGCGACGCAGATCGTGGGCCGCCAGCTCGCCGCCGCGGTCGCGCTGGTCACGGCCCTCGGCGGCGGCTGGACCGCGACGCCGCCCGCGATCGCCGCCTCGCATTGACAGCCCGGAGTTCCTCCATGCGCCTGCCGCCGCTTCGCCGTCCCGCCCGCATCGCAGCGGGAGTTGCACTGCTCATCGTGCTGGCGATCGGCATCCGGCTGCTGGACACCCGCGGCAAGGACGGCGAAAAGGGCGCCCCCCAACGAGCGGCAGGGCAGGCCATCCGAGTGACCATCGCGGCCGCCCGGCAGCAGGACGTGCCGATCTACCGGCTGGGGGTGGGCAACGTGATGCCGCTGGCGAGCGTGACCGTGCACACGCGTGTCGACGGCGAGCTCGATCGCGTGGCCTTTGTCGAAGGCCAGGACGTGAAGGCCGGACAGGTGCTGGCGCAGCTGGACCCGCGGCCCATCCAGGCGCAGCTCGCGCAGGCGCAGGCGCAGGAGGCCCGCGACCGCGCGCAACTGGTCAACGCCCGCACCGACCTCGCGCGCTACACCGAGCTGATCGCCGAAGACGCGGCCACGCGGCAGCAGCTGGACACACAGAAGGCGCTGGTCGCGCAGCTCGAAGCGGCGGTGCAGACCGACGCAGCGGCGGTGCAGTACCAGCGGGTCCAGCTGGCCTACACCACCATCTCGGCGCCGATCGCCGGGCGGCTCGGCGCGCGGCTCGTCGACCCGGGCAACATCGTGCATGCGGCCGATCCCAACGGCCTGGTGGTGATCAACCAGGTGGACCCGGTCGCCGTGCTCTTCACGCTGCCGGAGGACACCGTGCAGGAAATCCTGCGCGCGGGCCACGGCAGCGCGCGAGCGCCCCTGCAAGTGGTGGCGCTCACGCGCGAGACCCGGCAGGAACTGGCGCGCGGCGAGCTCACGCTGTTGAACAACCAGGTCGACGCGACCACCGGCACGGTGCAGCTGAAGGCGCGCTTTCCCAATGGCGGGTTCGCGCTCTGGCCGGGCCAGTACGTCAACGTGCGGCTGCTGCTCGGCCATCGTCCCGATGTCGTCACCGTGCCGCAGCAGGCCGTGCAGCGCAGCCAGGACGGCACCTTCGTCTACGTGGTCGACGCACAGCAGAAGGCGCAGTTGCGGCCGGTGCGCGTGTCGCAGGAGCAGGACGGCATCTCGGTGATCGACTCGGGGCTGCGCGCGGGCGAGCGGGTCGTGGTGGATGGCCAGTACAAGATCAAGCCGGGTGCGGCGGTGATGGAAGCGCCCGCACGTGCCGCGGGGTCCGCGGCGGTCGCCAGCGGGGCCAGGCCATGAGCGTCTCGGCCCAATTCATCCGGCGGCCGATCGGCACGACGCTGCTCGCGCTGGCCCTCGTCCTGCTGGGCGCCGCGGTGTACCCGCTGCTGCCGGTGGCGCCGCTGCCGCAGGTGGACTTCCCCACCATCCAGGTGTCGGCCAACCTGCCGGGCGCGAGCCCCGAGACGATGGCCTCCAACGTGGCGCAGCCGCTGGAGCGCCAGTTCTCGCTGATCGCGGGCCTGAGCCAGATGACGTCGCAAAGCGGCATCGGTTCCACCCAGATCACGTTGCAATTCGAGCTGAACCGCAACATCGACGCGGCGGCGCTGGACGTGCAATCCGCGATCCAGGCTTCGAGCGGGCAGCTCCCGGCCAACCTGCCGAGCCCGCCGACCTTCCGCAAGACCAACCCCGCGGACGCCCCCATCATGCTGCTGGCCGTGCACTCCGAGGTGCTGCCGCTGACGGAGGTGGACCGCTACGCCGAGGACATCCTGGCGCAGCAGATCTCGCGCATGTCCGGCGTCGGCCTGGTCAACATCGGCGGCGCGCAGAAGCCGGCCGTGCGCATCCAGGCCGACCCCGACCGCCTGGCCGCGCTGGGCCTCGGGCTGGAGGACGTGCGCAACGTGATCGCCACCGCCTCCGTGAACCAGCCCAAGGGCACGATCGACGGCGCCAACCAGAGCTTCACGGTCTACAGCAACGACCAGTTGCTGGCGGCCGCCCCGTGGAACGACGTGATCGTGGCCTGGCGCAACGGCGCGCCCGTGCACGTGAGGGACATCGGCGTCGCGGTCGACGGGCCGGAGAACGCCAAGGTGGCAGCCTGGAGCTTCCGCGGCGCCGGTGCGCCGGCGGTCGATCCAGTGCCGGATGGACGATCGATCATCCTGGTGGTCTACAAGATGCCGGGCGCGAACGTGGTCGAGACGGTCGACGCGATCAAGGCGGCGCTGCCCTCGCTGCAGGCTTCGATCCCGCCGACCGTCGACGTGCGCATCCTGGTCGACCGCACGCAGAACATCCGCGCTTCGGTGCACGACGTGGAGTTCACGCTGGTGCTCACCATCGCGCTGGTGGTGCTGGTGATCTTCCTGTTCCTGCGCAGCGTCGCGGCCACGCTGATCCCCGGCGTCACCGTGCCGCTCGCCCTGCTGGGCACGGCGGCGCTGATGTACCCGCTGGGCTTCAGCCTGGACAACCTGTCGCTGATGGCCCTGACGATTTCGGTGGGCTTCGTCGTCGACGACGCCATCGTGATGCTGGAGAACATCTACCGCCACGTGGAGGGCGGCATGGCGCCGATGGAGGCCGCCTACCAGGGGGCCGCCGAGATCGCCTTCACCATCATTTCGATCTCGGTGTCGCTGGTCGCGGTGTTCATCCCGCTGCTGCTCATGGGCGGCATCGTGGGCCGCCTGTTCCGCGAGTTCGCCATCACGGTCACGCTGACCATCGTCGTGTCGGTGCTGGTGTCGCTGACGCTCACGCCCATGCTGTGCTCGCGCTTCCTGAAGCCCGCGCACGAACAGAAGCACGGGAGCCTGTTCAAGCTGTCGGAGCGCGGCTTCGACGCGATGCTGTCCGGCTACCGGCGCGGGCTGGACCTGGTGCTGCGCCACCAGTTCTTCACGCTGTGCGTGTTCCTGCTCACCGTGGCGGCCAGCGTGCTGCTGTACGTCGTGATCCCCAAGGGCTTCTTCCCGCAGCAGGACACGGGCTTCGTCTTCGGCTCGGCGCAGAGCGCGCAGGACAGCTCCTTCGAGTCCATGAACCGCCGCATGCTGCAGCTGGCGGACATCGTGAAGCAGGACCCCGACGTGAGCGGGGTGGCGATGTTCGGCAACTCCTCGCAGTACAACGCCGGCAACTTTTTCATCGCGCTGAAGCCCAAGGACGAGGGCCGCCGCTCCGGCGCCGACGAGGTGATCGCGCACCTGCGTCCGCGCCTTGCCGGGGTGGAGGGCGCGAGCCTGCTGATGCAGGCGGGCCAGGACATCAACGTCGGCGGCCGGCTGGCGCGCACGCAGTACCAGTACACGCTCACCGACGTCGACCTCGACGAGCTCAACGCCTGGGCGCCGCGCGTGCTGGAACGACTGCAGCGCCTGCCGCAGCTCACCGACGTCGCCTCCGACCTGCAGAACGCCGCCAACAGCGCGCAGGTGACGATAGACCGCGACCGCGCCTCCAGCTTCGGCATTTCGCCGTCGCTGGTCGACGGGACCATCTACGACGCGATCGGCCAGCGCCAGGTGAGCCAGTACTTCACCCAGATCAACAGCTACCACGTGGTGCTGGAGGTGCCGCCGGCGCTGCAGCGCGACCCATCCCTGTTCTCGCGCCTGTACCTCGCCTCGCCGCTCACGGGCAAGCAGGTGCCGCTGTCCACGCTGGCGCACATCGACACGCAGAAGACCGCCTACCTCGCGATCAGCCACCAGGGCCAGTTCCCGGCGGTGACGCTGTCGTTCAACCTGCAGCCCGGCGCGGCGCTGGGTGACGCGGTGCAGGCGATCGAACAGGCCACGCGCGAGATGGGGCTGCCGGCCGCGCTGCACGGCTCCTTCCAGGGCACGGCGCAAGCCTTCCAGGCGTCGCTGTCCACCCAGCCCTACCTGATCGCCGCGGCCCTGATCGCCGTCTACATCGTGCTCGGGCTGCTGTACGAGAGCTACATCCACCCGCTCACCATCCTGTCGACGCTGCCCTCGGCGGGCGTCGGCGCCCTGCTCATCCTGCTCGTCGCAGGCTACGACTTGAGCGTGATCGCGCTGATCGGCATCATCCTGCTGATCGGGATCGTGAAGAAGAACGGCATCATGATGGTGGACTTCGCGCTCACCGCGGAACGCGAACAGGGCATGCGTCCGGAAGAGGCCATCCGGCAGGCGTGCCTGCTGCGCTTCCGCCCCATCATGATGACCACCGCCTGCGCGCTGCTCGCCGGCCTGCCGCTGATGCTGGGGCACGGCGCCGGCTCCGAGCTGCGCCGGCCGCTCGGCTTCGCGATGGTGGGCGGCCTGCTGCTGTCGCAGATGCTCACCCTGTTCACCACGCCGGTGATCTACCTGTACCTGGATCGCGCGCACTACTGGTACGTGCAGCGCAAGCAGGCGCGCGCATCGCGCGGCGGCGCGCTGGCGGCGGAGGCGCCATGAAGCTGCTGATCGTCGAGGACGAGGCCAAGACCGTCGAATACCTGGCCAAGGGACTCGAAGAGCAGGGCCATGCCGTGGACGCCGCCACCAGCGGCACCGACGGCCTGCACCTGGCGCTGGAGCACGATTACGACGTGGTCGTGCTGGACGTGATGCTGCCGTGACTGGACGGACTCTCCGTGCTGCGCGAGCTGCGCCAGGCCAAGCAGGTGCCGGTGATCATGCTGACCGCGCGCGACCGCATCGAGGATCGCGTGCGCGGCCTGCGGGACGGCGCGGACGACTACCTCGTCAAGCCCTTCTCCTTCCTCGAACTGGTGGCGCGCCTGCACGCCCTGTCGCGGCGCGGCCGCAACCAGGAGCCGGCGCAGCTGCGGCTGGCCAACCTGCGGGTGGACCTGATCGCGCGCAAGGCCTGGCGCGACGCAACCCGCATCGAGCTCACGGCCAAGGAGTTCGCGCTGCTGGCGGTGCTGGCTCGGCGCCAGGGCGAGATCCTGTCGAAGACGGCGATCGCCGAACTGGTGTGGGACATGAACTTCGACAGCCACACCAACGTGGTGGAGGTGGCGATCAAGCGGCTGCGCGCGAAGATCGACGGCGCCTGGTCCCCCAAGCTGCTGCACACCATGCGCGGCATGGGCTACGTGCTGGAGGCGCGCGAAGGCGTGCAGCGGGAATGAGGGGCGCCATCACCTGGCGGCTGGCGGGCATGTTCGCCGGCATCGCGCTGGCCACCTTCGCTCTGGTCGGCGCCTTGCTGTACCTCGTCCTGCAGCGGGAACTGGTGCAGCGTGAACTCGACCAGCTCACCACCTACGCCCAGGCCCTCCAGTACAGCACCGAGCGCGCCGGCACGCCCGAGCGCTGGGCGCGGGTCGTCGCCAAGATGGACACGCTGACGCCCGCCGACGGCAGCGTGCGCTTCTGGGTGCTGTCTCCCGACCCGCGCTTCGGCTACAGCCGAGGGCCGGCCGCCTCGCCGGCCTACCGCACGCTCGCGCGCACCGTGGGGCCGCTCGAGCAGCGCCCGCCGGTGCAGGTGGTGGTCGGCGTCGACACCGCCTTCTACGAACGCACGCTGCGCACCTTCGTGCTGGCCTATACGGTGCTGGCGCTGGCCGCGACCGTGGTGGTGGGCGTGCTCGGGTTCTGGATAGCGCACCTGGGACTGCGGCCGCTGCGCCGTCTCTCGCTCGAAGCGAACGGGCTGCAGCCCAACGCACCGGCGCAGCGCTTGCCCACCGAACCGCTGCCGCTGGAACTGCGCGACCTGGCCGCCGCCTTCAATGGCGCGTTGGGGCGACTCGAGCAGGCCTGGCAGCAGCTCGAAGGCTTCAACGCCGACGTGGCCCACGAGCTGCGCACGCCGCTCGCCAACCTGATCGGCGCGACCCAGGTGGCGCTGGCGCGCCCGCGCGCGGCCGCCGACCTGCAGGAAGTGCTGCAGTCCAACCTGGAGGAGATGGAACGGCTGCGCTCCATCGTCAACGACATGCTGTTCCTGGCCCGGGCGGACCAGGGCGAGGCCGCGACCGCGCTGGCCGAATGCTCCGTCGCTGACGAGGTGCGCAAGACGGTGGAATTCTTCGAGTTCCTGCTGGACGAGCGCGGCATCGCGGTGGCGGTGGAGGGCGACCTGCGCTGCCGTGCGAGCATGGAAAGCGCGCTGTTCCGGCGCGCGCTGTCCAACCTCGTGCAGAACGCCATCAGCCACTCCGGCCACGGCGCGCACCTCGTCGTGCGCATCCGGCCGGAAGACACGCTGGTGTGGGTGACGGTCACGAACCGCGGGGCGACCATCGCCGAAGTGCACCTGCGCCGGCTGTTCGATCGCTTCTACCGTGCCGACCAGGCGCGCCATGACAGCGAAGGCGAGCACGGCTTCGGGCTGGGACTGGCGATCGTCCAGGCGATCGCCCGGATGCATGGTGGCGGCGTGACGGCGCGCAGCGAGGCCGGCCTTACCACCATCGGCTTCAGCCTGCAGCGCGCCTGAGCTGGTGAGGCTGCCGCGTCGTCGGCCGCGCCAGCGCCTGCGGTCGCAGCCGCGCACAATCATTTCCCATGCGGCGCTATGCAAACCTGAGCGGGACTTCCGGCGTCGTCGCCTACGAGACCGGCCCGGACTTCATCGACGTGCGGTTCCGGGAGGGTGGGACCTATCGCTATACGCACGCGAGCGCCGGGCCCGTGCACGTCGAGCAGATGAAGAAGCTGGCGGTCGCCGGGCGGGGCCTGGGCACGTACATCTCCAGGCATGTCCGGGAGGCGTACGCCTCCCGG
>FTHB01000176.1_pt1 | contig 22504 bp, 20 predicted proteins | sample 1640851 | NCBI WGS metagenome assembly FTHB01 (sample SAMEA3914788, study PRJEB12502) | metagenome | biome: forest; material: soil | place: Canada | collected 2011-07-03 | depth 0.1 m
ACGATGTCCTTGGTCGTCTTCTTCGCGTCGGCGAGCGCCTTGCGAACGGGCTCCATCGACCGGTCGACGAGCGGAGAGATCATCTGCTCGAGCTTCGCGCGCGACAGGCGCATGTCGAGGTGCATCGGCCCCTGCGCGCCCACGGTGATGTACGGCAGGTTGATGCCGGTCTCCTGCGTGCTCGAGAGCTCGATCTTGGCCTTCTCGGCGGCTTCCTTCAGGCGCTGCAGCGCGAGCACGTCCTTCGTCAGGTCGACGCCTTGTTCCTTCTTGAACTCGGTGACGATGTAATCGATGATGCGCTGGTCGAAGTCCTCGCCCCCCAGGAAGGTGTCGCCGTTGGTGGAGAGCACCTCGAACTGCTTCTCGCCCTCGACGTCGGCGATCTCGATGATCGACACGTCGAAGGTGCCGCCACCCAGGTCGTACACGGCGATCTTCCGGTCACCCTTGCCATGCTTGTCCAGGCCGAAGGCCAGGGCCGCGGCGGTGGGCTCGTTGATGATGCGCTTGACGTCGAGGCCCGCGATGCGGCCGGCGTCCTTGGTGGCCTGGCGCTGCGAGTCGTTGAAGTACGCGGGCACCGTGATCACGGCTTCCGTCACTTCCTCGCCGAGGTAGTCCTCGGCGGTCTTCTTCATCTTGCGCAGCACTTCCGCGGACACCTGCGGAGGCGCCAGCTTCTTGCCGCGCTCCTCCACCCACGCGTCGCCGTTGTCGGCGGCCACGATCTTGTAGGGCATCAGGTCGATGTCCTTCTGCACTTCCTTCTCGGTGAACTTGCGGCCGATGAGGCGCTTCACCGCGTAGAAGGTGTGCCGGGGGTTCGTGACCGCCTGCCGCTTGGCCGAGGCGCCCACGAGGATTTCACCGTCTTCCTGGTAGGCCACGATGGAGGGCGTCGTGCGCGCGCCTTCCGAGTTCTCGATGACCTTGACGTTGTTGCCTTCCATGATGGCAACGCACGAGTTGGTCGTGCCCAGGTCGATGCCGATGATCTTTGCCATGTGATTTCTCCTAATCTGTTCGCCCGCTAAGGGTGTGAATCAGTCTGTGGCTTAGTTGTGGATAACTGATGGGGATTCAAGCGCCGGGCCACTCACCTGGGCGCAGTGACCGTGACGAGGGCAGGGCGCAGCACGCGGTCCGAGATCAGGTAGCCCTTCTGCAGCACGGTGACGACCGTGTTGGGCTCCTGCGCGGCGGGCACGACGGAGATGGCCTGGTGCTGGTGCGGGTCGAACTTCGTCCCCGCGGCCGGATTGATCTCGAGGACCTTGTTGCGTTCGAGGGCGGCCTTGAGCTGGCGCAGCGTGGCCTCGGCGCCGGCGCGGATCTGCTCGGCGGTCTGGTCCTGGTGGTGCAGGCCCGCCTCGAGGCTGTCGCACACGGGCAGCAGGGCCTCGGCAAAGCTTTCGAGCGCGTATTTGCGGGCCTTGGCCACTTCTTCCTCGGAGCGGCGGCGGATGTTCTGCATCTCGGCCTGGGCACGCAGGAACTGGTCCATCAGCTCGGCGTTCTTGGCGCTGAGCGTGGCCACCTGGTCCTGCCACTCGCGGCCGGAGGGCTGGGCCGTCTCGTTGGCGGCCTCTTCGGCACGGTTGTCCTGCGGCTGTTCGCTTTCGGTCTGGACGTCGTTGGACATGGGAAAAAAAGAGTTCTGTTCTTGCGGACGCGGAGGAGCTTGGGGCGGGGTAGCCCTTTTCAAGCCAAGGGCTCGGGAAAAATGCAGGGGAGCGGCGATTTCCCGCCGTGCGGCGCGGGCTCGACGGAACTGCTTCCCGGCTGGTGGTCCGCGGACGCCCCGGGGGGAGCGCCCGCGAGACCGCGGCTAGCGGGTTTCCAGCAGCTCGACGTCGAACTTCAGCGTCGCATTGGGCGGGATCACGCCGCCGGCGCCGCGGGCGCCATAACCCAGCTCCGGCGGGATCACCAGCGTGCGCTTGCCACCCACCTTCATGCCGGCGACGCCTTCGTCCCAGCCGCGGATCACCATGCCCGCGCCCAGCGAGAACTCGAAGGGGTCGTTGCGGTCGCGGCTCGAATCGAACTTCGCGCCCTGCACGCCGCTGTTGTACAGCCAGCCGGTGTAGTGCACACGCACGTCGTTGCCCGATTTGGCCTCGGGGCCTTGCCCGAGGAGTTCGTCTTCGTACTGCAGGCCGCTGGGGGTGGTGATCATGTTGTTCTTTCGCTGGAAGTTCAGGTCAGGCCGCGGCGGGCGAGGTCGCGCATCAGCGCCCCCACGCCGTAGCGCCAGGGTTCGATACGGTCGCACGTGTTGACGCGGTTGACGAGTGTACCGAGGCGCGGCGTCGAAATGGCGACCGTGTCCCCGACCGCATGCGTGAACCCCTGCCCCGGGCCGAAGCGGTCCTGCGTCGGCGCGAACATGGTGCCCAGGAAGAGCACCAGCCCGTCCGGGTACTGGTGGTTGGGCCCGATCGCGTGCGCCACCAGCTCCAGCGGATCGCGGCTGATCTTCTTCAGGCTGCTTGCGCCTTCCATGCGGAAGCCTTCGGGCCCGAGCACGAGCATGGACAGGTCGGCCTGGCGCACGTCGGCGATGCCGAACTGCGCGTCGAACAGGCGGATGAAGGGGCCGATCGCGCAGCTCGCGTTGTTGTCCTTGGCCTTGCCGAGCAGCAGCGCGCTGCGGCCTTCGAAGTCCCGCAGGTTCACGTCGTTGCCGAGCGTCGCGCCCACCGTTTCGCCGCGGCTGTTGACCGCGAGCACGATCTCCGGCTCGGGGTTGTTCCACTCGCTCTTGGGATGGATGCCGATCTCGGCGCCGGTGCCCACGGCGCTCATGGGCTGCGACTTGGTGAAGATCTCCGCGTCCGGGCCTATGCCCACCTCGAGGTACTGCGACCAGAGGTTCTTGCCCACCAGCACCTGCTTCAGCTGCGCGGCTTCGGGCGAACCCGGGCGCACCTTGGAGAGGTCGTCGCCGATCACCGCGACGACTTCGTTGCGCACCGATTCGGCAAGGGCCGGGTTGCCGCGCGCCTGTTCCTCGATCACGCGTTCCAGCATGGACGCGACGAAGGTCACGCCAGAGGCCTTGATGGCTTGCAGGTCGCAGGGCGCGAGCAGCCAGGGCAGGTCGGCCACGCGCTGGTCCGCGCTGCTGTTGGCGATGACCTCGGCGAGCCCGGCCAGCCGCTTGCCGCGGTGCGAGCGCACGGCAGCGGCGACATCGGGCAGCTCCAGCAGCGCGCTGCTGGTGGGCGCGAGCTGCGAGAGGTCCACGATCGCATCGCCGTCGACCTTCACCAGGACCGCGCCCTGGCCTTCGATCCACGCGCGTCCCACGAGCGTGGCCTGCTGCGCGTCGGCCGGCAGCGTCGCCTTGAGGAAATCTTGCATCAGTTCGACGGGGGCTTCTTCTTCGCCTGGGCGGCCACCCACTTGGCGGCGAAGGGTTGCAGGTCGGCCAGGCGCTTCAGGAGATCGGTGCCGCTCGTGGTGACACTGTAGCCGTCTCCGTTGTGCTGCATCAGGCCGGCTTCCCGCATCTCCTTGATGCGCGTGTTCAGCGTGTTGGGCGTGATGCCGCCAACGCTGTCCTGCAGCAGCCGGAAGGTCTGCGGATGGCCGTCGCGCAGCGCCCAGAGCACCCGGATGGCATAGCGCGCCTCCAGCAGCGCAAGCAGCTGGTAGATCGCGACGTTCTCCTTGGCACTCATCCGGGCGGCACTCCTGGCACCCGGCGAGCTGCGGGGCGGGAGGGGCAGTGTACGCAGCGACCGCTACTGAAACAATAGCAGCGTGACACCGAAACAACGCCTGCCGCGTGAAATCCGCGCAGCGGAAGGCGCGGCGGCCCGGCCGGCTTCAGCGGTAGATCTTCTTGAGCAGGCCGATGAGGTTGCGCAGCTCGGACGGCGACAGGCGCGCCGCGAAATCCGCCTCCAGTTCGGCTGCCGTCTTTTCGGCGTCGCGCATCAGCTTCTGTCCTTGCGGCGTGAGGTGCAGGCCCATCGCGCGCCCGTCGCGCGGGTGCGGCTGGCGCGCGACCAGCTCGCGCTTTTCCAGCGCGTTGACCATGCCGACGAGGTTGGGCGGCAGGATGCCGAGCGCCGTGCACAGCTGGCGCGAGGTGATGCCCGGGTTGTGCCGCACCAGCGAGAGCACGGAGAAGTCGACGGGCTTCAGCTGGAAGGGCGCCATGCGCTCGACGAACACGCCGATCACCGCGAGCGCGGCGCGGCGCGCGTTGTAGCCCAGGAGCGTCTCGAGGAAGCTGGTGTCGACTTCCTCGACGGCGGGCGGATTGCTGCGGGCGGGTGCGGGGGGCCGGGGCATGCGATTCAGGCGACGGAGCGGTGGGGCATCACGGCGGCGCACTGGGTGCGCAGGATCGCCACGCGCATGTCGAACTCGGGAAGGATGCGCAGGCGCGCGGCGGCCGCCGGCTGCGACCAGCGCGGCGCCTCGGCGCCCGGCGTGCGCGCGATCGCCCACCAGGCCCAGCCCAAGAGCGCGAGCCCCACGGCACGCAGGTAGTCGTCGGCGGCTTCGCAGGCGAGCGTGTCGGAATGCGCAGCGGCGGCCACGAGTTCCCTCGTGACCTCGCGCAGCACATCGAAGCGCGCCAGCACATCTGTATTCTCTGGGAGAGCGTTGGGGTGGGGACGCTCGGTCCTCGCAAGCGCACCCATCTCCTCCTGCAGCGCGGCTATCACCCCGAACATGCTCCGTCCCCCGTCCGCCAGCACCTTGCGCACCAGCAGGTCGATCGCCTGGATCTCGTTCGTGCCCTCGTAGATCATCGGCACGCGCGCGTCCCGCACGACCTGCTCTATGCCCCACTCGCGCACGTAGCCGTGGCCGCCGAACACCTGCAGGCAGCGGCTCGCGCCGCTGAATCCCTGCTCGGTGCATACCGCCTTCAGCACCGGCGTGAGCAGGCTGCACCACTGCTGCGCCGGGTCGCGCCGCGCTGCGTCCGGCGCATGGCGTGCCAGATCGAGTTCGACTCCGGTGCGATAGGCCAGCACGCGCAGTCCGTCGATCCACGCGCGCTCGGTGTCCAGGATGCGCCGCACGGCCGGATGCCTTGCAATGGGATCGGCCGCGCCGTCGCCCCGCAGCGCACCGGGTGCGCGCATCTGCGTGCGCTCTTGCGCATACGCATCGGCCTTCTGCCACGCGGCGTCCAGCAGGCCGATGCCTTGCAGCGCGACGTGCAGGCGCGCCGCGTTCATCATCACGAACATCGCGTTGAGGCCGCGGCCCGCTTCGCCGACGCGCCAGCCGGTCGCGTCCTCGAAGCGCAGCACGCAGGTGGGGCTGCCGTGCAGGCCCATCTTTTCCTCGATGCGCTCGCAGACGATGCCGTTGCGCCGTCCGTCCGGCAGGAACTTCGGCGCGAGGAACAGCGACAGGCCCTTGGGTCCGGCCGGCGCGCCGGGCTCGCGCGCGAGCACCAGGTGCACGATGTTGTCGGTGAGGTCGTGCTCGCCGCCGGAGATGAAGATCTTGGTACCGCGCAGGCGGTGGCTGCCATCCGGCTGCGGCAGCGCCTGCGTGCGCGCCAGGCCCAGGTCGCTGCCCGCCTGCGGCTCGGTCAGGCACATGGTCGCGAGCCATTCGCCGCTGGCGATCTTCGCGAGATAGCGTTGCTTCAACTCCTCGCTGCCGTGGTGCTTGAGGCACTCGTAGGCGCCGTGCAGCAGTCCGGGCGCCATGGTCCATCCGTGGTTCGCCGCGCTCAGCATCTCGTAGAGCACGCCTTCCAGCACCCATGGAAGTCCCTGGCCGCCGTCTTCACTCGCGCAGGCGAGCGAGGGCCAGCCGGCCTGCCAGAACGCGCGGTACGCCTCGGCGAAGCCGGGCGGCGTGATGACCGCGCCATCCTCGAAGCGGCAGCCCGGATGGTCGCCCGCGGCTTGCAACGGCGCGACGACGTCGCCCACGAACCTGCCGGCTTCCTCCATCACCTGCGTGAAAAGGGCTTCGTCGGCCTCGGCGAAGGCAGGCATGGCGGACAGCGCCTCGCCCGCGCGCAAGACGCGCAGCAGCAGGAAGCGCTGGTCGTCGACGGCGGGCCGGTAGTCGTTCATGCTCAGGGAGTGCGGCAGCTGAAGCTGGCGGCGTCCTCGGGATTGCCGCTGCCGTTGTAATGCGCGTACTGCGGATACGGGCACAGCGGCCGCGAGCGGCCCGGATAGACCGTCGTGCCGGTGGCGATGATCTTCTGCGGCGCCTGGCCTTTCTCGACCCAGTCCACCAGCGCGCCCAGCCCGTCGAAGCTGTCGGTGGCGGCGCCGCCGGCGCAGTGGCCCATGCCCGGGATCAGGAACAGCCGCGAGAAGTCCGCCGTCGCGGCGCCGTGCCTTGCCTGCAGCCGCTGGTAGTAGTCGATGTCCTCCAGCGGCGAGAAGATCGGGTCCGCCAGCCCGTGCGCGAACAGCAGCTTGCCGCCGTGCGCGCGGAAGCGCGCCAGGTCCACGTCCTTGTCGGTGTCGAACATCCAGTCGTGGGCATCCATGCGCGCCGGGTCGCGGTCGAAGTCGAACGCGAAGATCGACAGCGAGCGATCCGGAGGCGTCACGAAGTAGCCTTGCAGCGCGTCCTGCATCAGGAACACATGGCGCGAGTTCGGCACGGCGGTCATGGAGTTGCCCAGCTTCCAGGCGCGCCAGTCGTTGGCGGGGTGGCCCATGCCGGGATCCCACGGCCAGGGGAAATAGAGCTTGCGGCCCGACGAATCCACGGCGCCCGTGAAGATCTTCTGCAGTGCGCCCACCTGCGGTTGCGTGAGGCAGTTGGCGTCCTTCGCGCCGCTGCACTGCAGGCTGCGCACGTCGAACTTGCATGCCGCCGGGTTCGACACGAGCCCGTCGGCGAGCCCGTCCTGCGCGTCGCAGGATTTCAGGATCGCGTTGCGCACCAGGCCCAGGTCCGCATCGGTCAGCGCCTGGCTCAGCACCGGCTTGCCGTCGGCCCCGGCCGGTGCGATCGCCGCGAGCGCCTGCGTGTCCCAGGCGGCGGCGATGGTGGCGCCCCTGGACACGCGCATCGCCGGCGCCATCGCGATCACGCCGTCGAAGTAGTCCGGGAAGCGCTGCGTGAACATCATCCCCTGGCGGCCGCCGCCGGAGCAGCCGATGAAGTAGGAGTGGTCGGCCGGCTTGCCGTACCAGCGGCGGATCAGCTCCTTGGCCGTCACCGCGACGCGGTCGTGCGCGTTGTACGCGTTGTCGACGCGCGCCACCGGGTCGAAGCCGAAGTCGGCGCTCGGGTCCTGGTGGCCGGCATCGGTGCTCACGACCGCGAAGCCGCGATTGAGCGCGTAACCCGGCGCGGCCTGCGGCCCGATCGCCGGACGGATCACGCCGTCGTTGCCGCCACCGCCCTGGTACAGGAAGCGGCCGTTCCATTGCGTGGGCAGGCGCAGCTCGAAGCCGATGTAGTAGGGCTTGTCGTCCACGCCCTTGCGCTCGTTCATGCGCCCCTGGATGCGGCAGTGGGCCGCGAGCAGCGGGCCCGTGGTGGCGCCTGGCGGCCGCACCGTGTCGCCGGCCACGGCCTCCGCCTGGGTGATGCGCACGCCCGGCAGGGCGAGGGCCTGCGCGGTCGTGGAGCACGCGTCAGCCGCGACAGGCAGCTGGGGGCCTGGCGCGCCACAGGCGGCCAGCAACAGGGTGGGGACCGCCAGCGCGGCCAGCTTGCGAGGGGTGAGGGCGTTCATGGAATGTCGGGTTCACGAATCGGCGGTGAAGCCGACCTTCTTGACCAGGGGACCCCAGCGGGTGAATTCGTCCCGCTGGGACTTGTCCATCTCCGCGGGCGTGGAGCCTCGGGGCACCAGCGCCGACACCGCGAGCGTGTCGACCACGGCCTGGTCCTTGAGGGCGGCGTTGATCGCCGCGTTGGCGTTCGCGATCACGCCGGCCGGCGTGCGCGCGGGCGCGTAGATGCCGAACCACTCGTCCGCGGTGAGCTCGGGGAAGCCTTGTTCCGCGTACGTCGCCACCTCGGGCACGAAGGGCGAGCGCGTCGCGCCGGACGTGGCGATGATGCGGATCTTGCCGGCCTTGTGGTTCGTGAGCGCGTCACCGGTCGGCGTGGACGCGGAGGCGAGCGTGCCGCCGATCATGTCGGAGATCGCGGGCAGCGAGCCGCGATACGGCACGTGCTTCAGTTCCACGCCGTTGTTCAGGCCCAGCAGCGCGGCCAGGAAGTGCGGCGTCGAACCCGCGGCCGGCGAGCCGTAGCTGGCCTTGTCCGGGTTCGCCTTCGCCCACGCGAGATAGTCCTTCACCGTCTTCACGCTCGCCGGCACCATCGGGCCGACGGACAGGCAATGCGTCATCACCGCCACGATGCCCACCGTCGCGAAGTCCCGGAAGGGGTCGTAGCTCAGCTTGCTGTAGATGTAGGGGTAGATGGACATGCACGAGTACGGCGTGAGCAGCAGCGTGGAGCCGTCCGCGGGCGCTGCCTTCACCACTTCGCAGGCGATGCGGCCGCCCGCGCCGGTCTTGTTGTCCACCACCGCCGCGTTCTTCGCGTAGGCCGTGTGGCCCAGGCGGTCGGCGATCACGCGGCTGCAGGCGTCGGCCGTGCCGCCGGCCGGGAAGCCGTTCACGATCTTCGCCTGCTCCAGCGCCTGGGCGAAGGCAGCGAACGGAAAGGCGGACAGCGCGCCCACGGCGGCGCTGGCTTGCACGAAGTGGCGGCGGGTCGTCATGCGGAGGTCTCCTGCTGGATGTGGACCGCCAGTGTCACGCGGACGCCGGCCGCGCCGCACCCAGGTAAGTCTCTATGACGCGCGGGTCGCCGGCGAGCTGCGCGGCCGGTCCCTGCATGCTGATCTCACCGGTCTCCAGCACGTAGGCGTGGTCGGCCACCTGCAGCGCGGCGCGCGCGTTCTGCTCGACCAGCAGGATGGACACGCCCTGCTCGCGCAGCCGCTCGATGATGCCGAAGATCTCGCGCACCACCAGCGGCGCCAGGCCCAGGCTCGGTTCGTCCAGCATCAGCAGCTTGGGCTGCGACATCAGCGCGCGGCCCACGGCCAGCATCTGGCGTTCGCCGCCGGAGAGCGTGCCCGCGAGCTGCGTGCGGCGTTCCTTCAGGCGCGGGAACAGTTCGTACACGCGATCGAGTCCCGACTTCCAGTCCGGCACGCGCAGCTTCATCGGACGGAAGCCGCCGAGGACCAGGTTGTCCTCCACCGGCATGGTGCCGAACAGCTCGCGCTTTTCGGGCACCAGCGCCAGTCCCATCATCACGCGTTCTTCCAGCGTGGTGTCGGCGAGGTCCTGGCCATCGAAGACGATGCGGCCGCGCGCGGGCAGCAGGCCCATGAGCGCGTTGAGCGTCGTGGACTTGCCGGCGCCGTTCGGGCCGATCACCGTGACGACCTGGCCCTTCGCGAGTTCGAAGTGCAGGCCGGTGAGCACCTCGGCGCGGCCGTAGCCGGCGTGCAGGTCGCTGACCTGGAGCAGGGGGGTGGACATCAGTGTTCCGTCCCGAGGTAGGCGGCGCGCACCTGGGGGCTGGCCTGCACTTCGGCGGGCGTGCCCTCCATCAGCTTGGTGCCGAACTCCATCACGACGATGCGATCGGTGAGGCCCATGACGAATTCCATGTCGTGTTCCACCAGCAGCAGGCTCACGCCTTCGCCCTTGAGCTGGCGCAGCACGTCGGCCAGCGCCTGCTTCTCCTTGTGGCGCAGGCCCGCGGCCGGTTCGTCCAGCAGCAACAGGGCCGGGTCGGTGCACAGCGCGCGCGCGATTTCCATCAGGCGCTGCGGGCCGAGCGCGAGGTTGCCCGCGAGTTCGTTCATGCGGTCGGCCATGCCGATGCGCGCGAGCTGGCGTTCCGCTTCGGCGAACAGGCGGCGCTCCTCGTCGCGGTCCATGCGCAGCATCGCGCGTGTCGTTCCGCTGGTGCCGCGCATGTAGCCGCCGAGCGCGACGTTCTCCAGTACCGTCATCTCGGGGATCATCTTCACGTGCTGGAAGGTGCGCGAGATGCCGCGCCGCGCGATCGCCCGCGAAGGCAGGCCGCCGATCGCCTCGCCGCGCCAGCGCACCTGGCCGCCGGACAGCGAGAGCACGCCCGTGATCAGGTTGAAGGTCGTCGACTTGCCTGCGCCGTTGGGGCCGATCAGGCCGACGATGTCGCCGGCGCGGATCTCGAAGCTCACGTCGTTGACGGCGGTCAGGCCGCCGAACTGCTTGCGCACGGCTTCCACCTGCAGCAGGCGTTCCCCGCGCGCGGGCTTGTCGCGCGCCGGCAGGGCGGCGGCGCCGTCCCAGTCGCGCTTGCGCTGCGTGCGCGGCAGCCAGCGCTGCACGAAGGTCCACAGGCCGTCGGGCGCGTACTTCAGCACCAGGATCAGCACGATGCCGAAGACGATGGTCTCGAAGTTGCCGCTGGCGCCGATCAGCTTCGGCAGCAGCACCTGCAGCTGGTCTTCCGTGATCTTCACGACCGCGGCGCCGAGGAAGGCACCCCATACGTGCGAGACGCCGCCGAGCACCGTCATGAACAGGTACTCGATGCCCTTGCCGAGCGAGAAGGGCGAAGGGTTCACCGTGCGCTGGAAGAAGGCGAACAGCCAGCCGGACACGGCCGCGAGCACCGCGGCGAGCACGAAGACCACCAGCTTGTAGCGGAAGGTGGAGATGCCCATGGCCTCGGCCATCGTGGCGCCGCTGCGCAGCGAGCGGATGGCGCGTCCGGGACGCGAGTCGAGCAGGTTGGCGCAGCCCCAGGCGGCGAGCAGGGCGAAGGCCCAGACCACCACGTGCAGCGCGCGGCCCGTGCCGAGGTCGTGGCCGAAGAGGCTCAGCGTCGGCACGCCCAGGATGCCGTCGTACTTGCCCAGGAACTCCATGTTGCCCATGGTGTAGTACAGGGCGAGGCCCCAGGCGATGGTGGCGAGCGGCAGGTAGTGGCCCGACATGCGCAGCGTGATCGCGCCGATCACGAACGCGGCGATCACGGCGAGGCCCACGCCCACCAGCAGGGCCAGCCACGGCGAGGCGGCAAGAGCCACCGTCATGTACGCGGCGGTGTACGCGCCTATGCCGACGAAGGCCGCCTGCCCGAAGGAGATGAGTCCGGCCACGCCCGTGAGCAGCACGAGGCCCAGCGCGACCAGCGCGTAGAGGCCGACATAGATGCCTTGCGTGATCCAGAAGTCGGGAACGGGGAGCGCCGGCAGGAGCAGCATCAGCAGCGCGAAGACGGGAAAGGCCAGGCGGCGCAGCGTCGCCATCAATGCTCCTCCCCGTGCGGATCGCGCAGCGAGCGCCACAGCAGCACCGGCAGGATGGCCGAGAAGACGATCACTTCCTTGAAGGCGCTGGCCCAGAAGGAACCGAAGCTTTCCAGCAGGCCCACGCCCAGCGCGCCGACCAGGGCGAGCGGATAGCTGGAGAGGCCCGCGAAGACGGCGGCGACGAAGCCCTTGAGGCCGATCAGGAAGCCGCTGTCGTAGAAGACGGTCGTCGTCGGGCCGATCAGCAGGCCGGAGAGCGCGCCTATCATGGCGGCCATCGTGAAGGCGAGGCGGCCGGCGCCGCTGGAGGAAATGCCCATGAGGCGGGCGCCGGCGCGGTTGACGGCCGTGGCGCGCAAGGCCTTGCCGGTCAGCGTGCGCTCGAAGAACAGGTACAGCAGCACGATCAGCGCGATCGACGCGACGAAGATGATCACGGTCTGTCCGGTGAGCGCGATCGGGCCGGCGGAGAAGCGGCTGTCCCAGAAGCTCGGGTTGCGAAAGCCCTCGGCGCCGAAGAAGAACAGGCCCAGGCCCACGAGCGCGAAGTGCACGCCGACGGAGACGATCAGCAGCACCAGCACGGAGGCATCGGCGAGCGATTCGTAAGCCAGGCGGTAGATCAGGTTGCCGAAGGGCGTGACGAGCGCCAGCGTGAGCAGCGCGTACGCGGCGACGGGCAGGCCGCGCGGCGCGGCCCAGAAGGTGACGAGGGAAACGACCACGGGCACGGCGAGCGTCTTCGCCATCGTCCTGGCGATGCGCGCGGCGCCCTGGCCGTGGCGCAAGCCGTTCACGAGATCCGACAGCGCGGCGAGCGCGGCCAGTGCCAGCAGGAACCACACGGTGCCCGGGACCTGCCTGTACCAGGGCGTGTCGGGCAGCTTGGGCGCGATCAGCAGGGCGAGCGTGAGCGCACCGAAGGCGACGAACTCGCCTTGCGGGATGAAGATCACGCGCGTGACGGCGAACACCAGCACCGTGGCCAGGGCGAGCAGCGCATACACGGCGCCATTCGTGAGGCCATCGAGCGCGAGGATGCCGGCGATGGAGAGATCCATGGGAGAGCGTTCTTGAATTTGTTCCCCCCTCTGGGGGAGGACTAGGGTGGGGGCGCTTGTGGCGCACGGCGCCCCCATCCCGACCTTCCCCCGCAAGGGGGAAGGAGAAAGGCGTCGATTACTGGACGACCACGAACTTGCCGTCCTTGACCTGCAGCATCACGCCGGTCTCGTTCGTGTAGCCCCAGTGGTCGTCCTTGGTCCAGTTCATCACGCCGTGCGAGAAGACCGTGCGGCCCATGCCCTCCATGGCATCGCGCAGCGCGCTGCGGAACTCCTGCGTGCCCGGCTTGCCCTTCTTCAGCGCCACCGGGACGATCTTCTCCATCACGATCTGGAAGTCGTACGCGTGGCCGGCGAACTGGTTGCGCGAGCCGGGACCGTTGGCCTTCTCGAACTTCGTGACGAAGTCGACGGAGGCCTTCTTGGAAGGATGGCTGTCCGGCAGGTTCTCGGCGACGACCGCGGGGCCGGACACGACGTAGGTGCCTTCCACGTCCTTGCCGCCGATGCGGACCAGGTCGGGCGTGGCCGCGGCATGCGTCTGGTAGATCTTGCCCTTGTAGCCGCGCTCCACGATCGCCTTCTCGGGCATCGCGGCGCCGGAGCCGGAGGCGACGACCAGCATCGCATCGGGGTTGGCGGAGGTGAGCTTCAGGGCCTGCGGCGTGACGCTGGTGTCGGTGCGCGCGAAGCGCTCCACCGCCACGATCTTCATGCCGTTCTTCGCGGCTTCCGCTTCGGCGGCCTTCAGCCACAGTTCGCCGTAGGCGTCCGTGTAGCCCAGGAAGCCGATGGTCTTCACGCCCTGCTTCTTCATCAGCTGGAACACGGCGTGGGCCATCACGTCGTTGCCTTGCGGCAGGCGGAAAAGCCACTGGTCCTGGCCGGGGGGCACGCCCACGGGAGAGGCTGCGACCTGCAGCGTCTTGCCTTCGGCGGCGACCGGCGCCATCGCGGCGGCCACGGGCGTGAGGCAGGAGCCCAGGATCACGTCCACGTGGTCCTCGGTGATCAGGCGGCGCGTGTCGCTCACGCCCTTGCCCGGGTCGGAGGCGTCGTCCAGGATGATCAGGTTGACCTTCTCGCCGGCGATCTCCTTGGGGAACAGCGCCAGCTGCTTCTGCATCGGGATGCCGAGGCCCGAGCCGGGGCCGGTCAGCGACAGCACCACGCCGACGTTGATGTCCGCAAAGGCGGCGGTGGCGGCCGTCAGCGCGACGGCGGCGGCGATCAGGGAGCGTACGAGTCTCATCTTCTTTGTCTCCAGGTTGAATGTCAGCGAGGCGCCATGCGCAGCGCGCCATCGAGGCGGATCACCTCGCCATTGAGGTGGGTGTTGGTCACGATATGGCATGCCAGCTCCGCGAACTCCTCGGGTTTGCCCAGGCGCTGCGGGAAGGGAATGGACTTCGCCAGCGACTCCTGCACGGGCTCGGGCAGCTGCTTCATCAGCGGCGTGGCGAACAGGCCCGGCGCGATGGTGCAGGCACGGATGCCGTGCTGCGCGAGGTCGCGCGCCATGGGCAGCGTCATGCCGACGATGCCGCCTTTCGAAGCGCTGTAGGCCTGCTGGCCCACCTGGCCGTCGAAGGCCGCGACCGAGGCGGTGAACAGCATGACGCCGCGTTCGTTGTCTTCCAGCGGCGGCAGCTTCGCGCATTCGGCGGCGAACAGGCGGCTCGCGTTGTAGGTGCCGACGAGGTTGATGTTCACGACGCGCGCGAACTCCTCCAGCGGCGCGGCGCTGCCGTCTTTCTGCACGATGCGCCTGGCCGTGCCGATGCCGGCGATGTTCATCAGGATGCGCGCCGGCCCGTGCTGCGCCGCCGCCTTCGCGATCGCGGCCGCCATGCTTTCGGCGCTGGTGATGTCGCACTGGCACGCAACACCGCCGATGTCCGCCGCGACCTTCTCCGCCTGCGCGAGGTTCACGTCCAGCACGGCGACCTTGGCGCCCAGGCGCGCCAGTTCGCGTGCCGTCGCCTCGCCCAGCCCGGAGGCCCCGCCCGTGACGAGCGCGGCCTGTCCCTGGATCTTCATGCTTTCTCCTTCTGCGGTTTCAGGGTGAAGGGCAGGCGGTCGTCGTGCAGGGCCTGCACCAGCGCATCGCGGTGCTTGAGCACGGCGCGCTGGTTGATCGAGCCCTTGTCGGTGACCTCGCCCTTGTCGATGGAGGGCGCCTCGTGCATCAGGTGCAGGCGGGCGATGCGGTTGGCGCTGCCCGTGGCCTGCTTTGCCAGGGCGCTCAGCACGTCCTGGAAGTGGTCCTGCACGGCGGCGCTTTCCAGCACGTCCTTCAGCGGCGCGTCGGCAGGCAGGTGAGGCGCGAGCTTGCGGATGGCCTGCGTGGGATAGAGCAGGGCCCCGACCTCGCCGCGGTTCAGGCCCGTGATCACCGCGTCCTGCACGTAGGGCGCGCCGGCGGCGATGATCTTCGCGCGCAGCGGGCCGACGCTCACGAAGGTGCCGGTGGCGAGCTTGAAGTCCTCGGCGATGCGGCCGTCGAACTTCAGGCCCTTGTGCAGGTCGCCGTCGTCTATCCACAGCACGGCGTCGCCGGTGCAGAAGAAGCCTTCTTCGTCGAAGCTCTCCGCGCTGGCCTCGGGGTTGCGCCAGTAGCCGGACGTGACGTTCGGTCCCTTGTAGCGCACCTCGATCTTGCCTTCCGTGGGCACGAGCTTCAGCTCCATTCCGGGAGTGGGCAGGCCCAGGTAGCCCGACTTGACCTCCGGGCTGGTGATGAAGATGGCGAAGGGCGAGGACTCGGTCATGCCCAGGCCCGTACCCATGACGATGCGCTCGCCGATCTCCGCTTCCTGCACCTCGTGCAGCAGGTCCCACACGGGCTGCGCCAGCGCGGCGCCCGCGTAGAAGAACATGCGCACGCGCGACAGCAGCTTGCGGCGCAGGACCGGGTCCGCCTTCATCGCGTGGGCCACCATCTCGAAGCCGGTGGGCACGTTGAAGTACACGGTGGGCGCGATCTCGCGCAGGTTGCGCAGCGTCTCGCCTATCAGCGCCGGCGTCGGCTTGCCGTCGTCGATGTAGTAGGTGCCGCCGTTGTAGATCGTGAGGCCGATGTTGTGGTTGCCGCCGAAGGTATGGTTCCAGGGCAGCCAGTCGACCAGCACGGGCGGCTCGTCGGCCAGCACCGGCATGGACTGCCGCATCTGCTGCTGGTTGGCGCACCACATGGCGTGCGTGTTGATCACGGCCTTGGGCAGCTTGGTCGAGCCCGAGGTGAACAGGAACTTGGTGATCGTGTCCGGGCCCGTCGCGGCCATGGCCGCATCGACGGCCGGCGTCGGCCTGGTGTCCAGCACGTCCTGCCAGCGCGTGGTCTTGCGGCCTTCGATCTCGCCTTCGGCCAGCACGACTTCGACATCGGCCGGCACCGCGGCCTGGATCGCGCGTCCGTACGAACGCGCGTCGGTGGTGAAGACCAGGCCCGGCGTCAGCGTCTGCAGCACGTGGCGCAGCTTGTCGTAGTCCTGGCTGACGGTGGAATAGGCGGAGGACACGGGCGAGAACGGGACGCCCGCGTAGATGCAGCCCAGCGCCATCAGCGCGTGCTCGAGGCTGTTCTCGCACAGGATGGCGACCGGACGCTCGGCGCCCAGCCCGCGATCGAGCAGCGCCTGCCCGATGCTGCGCGCGTGCTGCAGGGCCTGCGCGTAAGTGATCTCCTGCCAGTCGCCGCGGCTGCCGTCGGCGTTGCGCACGCGGCGCGCCATGAAGACGCGGTCCGGCGCGCGCTCCGCCCAGTGCAGCAGGCGGTCGGTCATGCGCTTCGCATAGGGTTCAAGCGCCTGCTCCGCGCGCAGGTAGCGCACGCCGTTCGCGCCTTCGCGCAGCACGCCGCGCGTGACGCCGAAGCGCATGGGCCGGTAGCGGACGTTCGCCGTCGTCGTCGTGCTCATGCCCGCATCAGCCCTTGTTCAGCTTGGCCGCGCGGCCTTCCAGGAAGTCGCGCACGCGCTTCTTGGCTTCCGGCGCGCTCTGCGCGATGGCGGCCATCAGCGCCTCGGTGAGGAAGCCCTGGTCCGCGGGCTGTTCGGCGATGCGGGGCAGGGCGTGCATCAACGCGTAGTTGGTCAGCGGCGCGTTCTCGGCGACGCGCTTCGCCAGCGCGAACGCCTTGGTGAAGGCCTCGCCTTGCGGGACGAGGTACTGCGCGAAGCCCGCGCGCTCGCCTTCCTCGGCCTGGTACACGCGGCCCGTGAGCATCATGTCGGCCATGCGCGCGGCGCCGATCAGGCGCGGGATGCGCACCGCGCCGCCGCCGCCCACGAAGATGCCGCGCGCGCCTTCGGGCAGCGCGTAGAACGTGGTCGTGTCGGCCACGCGGATGTGGCAGGCCGCGGCGAGCTCGAGCCCGCCGCCGATCACGGCGCCGTGCAGCGCGGCGATGACGGGCACGGGGCCGTACTGCACTTCCTCCAGCGCGGTGTGCCACATGCGCGAGTGGTGCAGGCCCGCGCCGGCGTCGCGTTCCTTGAGCTCGGAGAGATCGAGGCCGGCGCAGAAGTGGTCGCCGGATCCGTCGAGCACGGCCGCCCGCACGGTGTCGGGCAGGTTCTGGAAGGTGTCGCGCACGGCAAGCACCAGCCCATCGGAAAGGGCATTGCGCTTGGCCGGGCGGTTCAGGCGCACGATGGCGACGTCGCCGTCGACCTCGAGCTGGATGTCTGGGTGGGTGGTCATGGCAGTTTGCGGAGTGGGCGGATTATTGTTATAAACAATAACGAATTCAATGCCCTTCACCTAGGGCTTACCCTAGGTGAAGGCCTTCATCGGAGACAACATGGACCACGCGAACCTCATCGCCATCGACGTGCACACGCACGCGGAAGTCAGCTGCTGGAACCCCTTCGACAACTACGGCGAGGAGTACGACCGCGCGGCGGACAAGTACTTCCGCAGCAGCCGCCGCCCGACCATCGCGGAGACCATCGCCTACTACCGCGAACGCAAGATCGGCCTCGTGATGTTCACGGTCGACAGCGAGTCGAAGCTGGGCCGGCGCCGCATCCCCAACGAGGAGATCGCGCAGGCCGCGCGCGAGAACAGCGACATGATGGTCGCCTTCGCGAGCATCGATCCGCACAAGGGCAAGATGGGCGCGCGCGAAGCCGAACGCCTGATCAAGGAAGAAGGCGTCAAGGGCTTCAAGTTCCACCCGACGGTGCAGGGCTACCACCCTTACGACCGGATGGCCTGGCCGATCTACGAGGTGATCAACGCGCACAAGATGCCGACGATCTTCCATACGGGCCACAGCGGCATAGGCTCGGGCATGCGTTGCGGCGGCGGCCTGCGCCTGGAGTACAGCAACCCGATGCACCTGGACGACGTCGCGATCGACTTCCCCGACATGCAGATCGTGATGGCGCACCCCAGCTTCCCCTGGCAGGACGAGGCGCTGTCGGTGGCCACGCACAAGCCCAACGTGTGGATCGACCTCTCCGGCTGGAGCCCGAAGTATTTCCCCAAGCAGCTGGTGCAGTACGCGAACACCTTGCTGAAGGACCGCATCCTGTTCGGCAGCGACTACCCGCTGATCACGCCGGAGCGCTGGATGAAGGACTTCGAGGAAGCCGGCTTCAAGCCCGAGGTGATGCCCGGCATCCTCAAGGGCAACGCCGTGCGGCTGCTCGGGTTCGATCAGGCCAAGGCCTGAGCGCGCAGGCGCGGTTCGCGTCCCGCGCGCTCGCGCTCACCAGCCGCCGCTTGCCAGCCAGTCCTCGACGTCGGCCAGCCGGTCCGAGCCCCAGAACGGCTCGTCGTCCACCACGATGGTCGGCGAGCCGAAGATGCCTTTCTTCAGGGCGGAAGCCACGGCATTGCGCAGGAGCATCGCGGCTTCCTCGCTGGCCGCGCCTTCCACGAGCGCATCGCGGTCCAGGGCCATCGGCAGCGCGACCTGCCGCAAGGCTTCGGGCGTCGACAGGTCCCGTCCCTCGGCCCAGAACGCGTGGTACAGCGCGTGCGCGAGCGCCGGCGCCGCGCGTGGATGGTGCTTCTTCGCCCAATAGAAGGCGCGCGCCGGCGGCAGCGGATTGCCCACCGACGCATTGAGGTCCCGCTCCAGCGGCACGCCGTGCCGGCGCGCGTAGCGCAGCACGTCGCGCCGGATGTAGTCGCCCTTGAGCGGGGTTTCCAGCAAGGGCTTGAGGCCCATCACCTTCATCACTGCCACGCCCAGCAGCATAGGCCGCCACTCCACCTCGCGGCCGTGGCGGGCGGCGAGTTCCTCGATGCGCAGGCTGGCGAAGTAACCGTAGGGCGAGATGAAGTCGAAATAGAACTGCAGGGGCGCCATGGGCGCAAGCTTAGCCGGGAGCTCGTCCGTGCGCATCCGACTACGTGCGGATGCGCTGGCGTCGGACGCGGCCGCGCTGCAACTCCGCGCCGCCCGTGCGCTCCAACCCACATGGAACAGCTGACAGCCAGCAGGGGGAGGGGCCCTCTCTGATGGTGGACTACCTCATCGGCGTGGACGGAGGTGGCAGCGGCACGCGTGCGCTCGTCCACCCCGTCCGCGGCGGTGGAGGCGGCACCGGCGCCGCCGGGCCGTCCGCGCTGCAGCAAGGCATCCCGCAGGCCTGGGACAACGTCCTGGCCGCGGTGCGTCGCGCCTTCGAAGATGCCGCGCTCGCCGTTCCCGCGTGGAATCGTTGCGCGCTGGCCGCCGGCCTGTCGGGCGTGAGCCATGCACCCTGGCGCGACGCCTTCCTGTCGCGCAACCCGGGCTTCGCCGTGCTGGAGGCCGAGACCGATTCGTACACGATGCTGCTGGGCGCCCATGGCGGACAGCCCGGCGCCATCCTGATCGCCGGCACGGGCAGCATCGCCGAAGCGCTCCGCGCCGACGGCAGCCGCGCTACAGTCGGCGGATGGGGATTCCGCGTGGATGACGAAGGCAGCGGCGGCTGGCTGGGCTTGCAGGCCGTGCGCCATGGCCTGGCCGCCTTCGACGGCCGTGCGAACACCAGCCCGCTGGCGCGCCGCGTGTGGATGCATTGCGGCGACGACCGCGAGTCGCTGCAGGATTGGTGCGGCAGCGCCGGCCAGTTCGAATTCGCCCAGCTCGCCCGCGCCGTGTTCGAGTGCGAGGAGAGCGACCCCGCCGCCGCGCGACTGCTGGCGCAAGCGACCTCCGCGCTCGAGGAACTTGCGCTGGCCATCGACCCGCGCGGCCGCCTGCCGCTGGCGGTGGCCGGCAGCGTCGGCGAAAGGCTGGCGCCGCGCATGCGTCCCTTCGTCCGCGGCCGCATCGTGCCGGCGCAGGCCGGACCCGCGGAAGGCGCCCTGATGCTGGCACGCCGCGCACGGAAAGAGCTGGAAGCCGCCCTGTGACGCGCAGCCTGAAGGGACGCCTCCTCACGCCGGCCGGCCTGGTGGAAGGCACCCTCCGCTTCGCCGAGGACGGCCGCATCACCGCGGTGGAAGGCACGCCGATCCCGCTGGAGCGCGCCCGCGAGCCCGGAGCGCCCCTGTTGCTGCCGGGGTTCATCGACCTGCACGTGCATGGCGCCGCCGGCCGCGACGTCATGGAGGGCGGCGACGCCGCGCTGCAGGTGGCGCGCAAGCATGCGGAGCATGGCACGACGGCGCTGCTCGCGACGACCATGACGGCGCCCGTCGAAGACCTGCGCCAGTCGCTCGCGCCCGTGGGCGGGCTGGCGCGCAAGCCCGTTCCCGGTGCGGCGCGCATCCTGGGCGTGCACCTCGAAGGCCCTTTCATCAACGCCGGCAAGCTGGGCGCGCAACCGGATTTCGCGCGGCCCGTGTCGCTGGCGGAGCTGCAGCAGCTGCACCAGCTCGCGCCGGTCCGCCTGCTCACGCTCGCGCCCGAAGTCGCGGGCAACATGGACGCGATCGCGCAGCTGGTCGCGGCCGGCTTTCGCGTGCAGGTGGGCCACACGCTGGGGACGTATGAAGACGGCGTGCAGGCCCTGGAGCAGGGTGCGCGGGGCTTCACCCACCTGTTCAACGCCATGACCCCGCTGCACCACCGCATGCCGGGCATGGTGGGGGCGGCGCTGGCGCACGCGCGCTTCGCCGAAATCATTCCCGACCTCCTGCATGTGCACCCCGGCGCGATCCGCGCGGCCCTGCGCTGCATCCCCGGCCTCTATTGCGTCACCGATTCCACCGCGGCGACCGGCATGCCCGATGGCGAGTACCGCCTCGGGCGGCAGGCCGTGACCAAGTGCCTGGGCGGCGTGCGCCTGGCCGACGGCACGCTGGCCGGCTCCACGCTCACCATGGACCGCGCCTTGCGCAACCTGGTGGACGTGATCGGCCTGCCTCTGGACGATGCGGCGCGGCGCGTGTCGGCCAACCCGGCGGAGTTCCTGGAGCTGCGCGACCGCGGCCGCCTCGTGACCGGCGCCTGGGCGGACGTGGTGGTCCTGGACCGGGACTTGCGTGTGCAGGAAGTCTTCATCGAAGGAGGTTCGCCCGATGTCGCGCATGCTCGATGAAGCCCGCCAGGCGCCGGAGGCCGTCGCGCGCCTGCTTGCGCAGGACCGCGTGCGCTGGCAGGCGTTCGGCGAGCGCCTGCGCCGGCAGCCGCCCGCGTCGCTGCTGACGATCGCGCGCGGCAGCTCGGACCACGCCGCGCATTACGCGGCCTACCTGGTGATGGCGCGGCTGGGCCGACTGGTCGCGTCGATGCCGATGTCGCTGCTGACGCTGTACCACTCGCAGATCCGCTGCGACGGCCTCGCCTCGCTCGCGTTCTCGCAATCGGGGCAGAGCCCGGACCTGATAGGCCCCACGCGCTACTTCCGCGACTGCGGCGCGTTGACCTGCGCCTTCGTCAACGATGCCAGCTCGCCGCTCGCGCAGGCGGCGGAGTGGCTGTTCCCCCTGCACGCCGGTGAGGAGCGCAGCGTGGCGGCCACCAAGAGTTTCATCGCGCAGCTGGTCGCCGGCGCGCGCATGGTGGCGTCCTGGCAGGATGATGCCGCACTCGCGGCGGCGCTGGAAGACCTGCCGCATGCCTTGCAGCGCGCCGTGGACACCGACTGGTCGGAAGCCCTGCGAACATTGAGCGAAGCTGACCGCCTGTTCGTGGTGGGACGCGGCCTCGGGCTGCCGGTGGCGATGGAAGCGGCGCTGAAGTTCAAGGAGACCTGCGGCATCCAGGCCGAAGCCTTCTCGGGGGCGGAAATCCAGCACGGTCCCATGCGCCTCGTGGAGCAGGGTTATCCGCTGCTGGTGTTCGCGCCGCGCGGTCCCGCGCAGGCCGGCCTGCTCGAACTGGCGCAGGCCATGCGCGCACGTGGTGCAAGCGTGCTGCTCGCCGCCCCCGCGGGCACGCCCGATGCGAACCTGCTGCTGCAGGAGAGCGCGGTGCCCGAGCTCGATGCCGTGTGCGCGATCCAGAGTTTCTATCCGATGGTCGAAGCGCTGGCGCGCGTGCGCGGCAACGATCCTGACAGTCCGCCGCACCTGAAAAAAGTAACGCGCACGAGCTGACGCGCAGAGTGTCGTTTACACGTCGCGATGCAACGCAGGCCCCTTGTTTTTATCTACCGTTCACCTACAGTGAAGTCGGCGTTCGGCCTACATGGCGCGTTGAGCCAGTAGGCCGGCACCGGAGTACAGTGACAGACGCACTGTTCGATCAGGCTGCAGTGCGCAACGAAGGAGGCTTCATGGACGTCGTCCGCAATTTCCTCACGCGTTACGAACAAAAGCGCGAGGAAGAGATGTCGATCGAGGAGTTCCTCGAGCTGTGCAAGAAGGAGCCGCTGACGTACGCCACGGCCTCCGAGCGCATGCTCGCCGCGATCGGCGAACCGGAGATGGTCGACACGCGCCACGACCAGCGCCTGTCGCGCATCTTCGGCAACAAGGTGATCCGCGTTTACCCGGCGTTCAAGGACTTCTACGGACTCGAGGAGCCCATCGAACAGGTGGTCTCGCACTTCCGGCACGCAGCGCAAGGCCTGGAAGAAAAGAAGCAGATCCTGTACCTGCTGGGTCCCGTCGGCGGCGGCAAGTCGTCGATCGCCGAGCGCCTCAAGCAGCTGATGGAGCAGGTTCCCTTCTACGCGCTCAAGGGCTCGCCCGTGAACGAGTCGCCCCTGGGCCTTTTCTCCAACGACGAAGACGGCCCGCTGCTGGAGCAGCAGTTCGGCATCCCGCGCCGCTATACGCAGAAGATCATGTCGCCGTGGGC
>FTHB01000373.1_pt1 | contig 22258 bp, 19 predicted proteins | sample 1640851 | NCBI WGS metagenome assembly FTHB01 (sample SAMEA3914788, study PRJEB12502) | metagenome | biome: forest; material: soil | place: Canada | collected 2011-07-03 | depth 0.1 m
CGACTACTGGGAACGCACGGCCCGCATGTATCCCGAGTGGGCGACGTCGCGCGGCGACCACCGCTTCGGCGACCGGCTCGACGACGGCTCGCCGCAGGCGCGGCCGCGCTGGTTCGCCTTCGCGCGCGAGATGAAGGCGAAGCTGGAAGCGTTGCCCCGCCAGCAGCTCGACGCGCAGGATCGCCTCTCCGTCGACGTGCTGCTGCGGCGCATGGACACGTCGCTCGCGTTCGAGCCCTACGCCGGCTACGACGCGATGTCGGTCGATGCTTCGCCCTGGCCGTTCCAGTCGGCGTTCGAGGGCCTGCTACGTGCTTCGCCCACGGCGACCGAGCAGCAGGCGCGGCAGGTGCTCGCGCGCATGGCGGCCTATCCCGCGCGCGTGGACCAGGAGATCGCGAAGCTGCGCGCCGGCATGGCCGAAGGCTGGGTGCCGCCGCGCCGCGGACTCGAAGTCGCGCTGCGGCAGATGGATACGCAGCTCGCGCAGCACGGGCAGGGCAGCATCTACTTCGAGCCCTTCGGCCGCCTCGGCTCCGACATTCCCGAAGCGGCGCGCGAGCGCCTGCGCAGCGAGGGCGTGGCGGCGATCGACAAGCAGGTGCTTCCCGCGATCCGGCGCCTGCGCGATTTCGTCGCGGGCGAGTACATCGCCAAGGCTCCGCCCGAGGGCGGCCTCACGCGCTATCCCGATGGCGCGAAGCTGTACGCGCTGCTGGTGCGCGCCCAGACCACCACCGACCTCACGCCCGAGGCGATCCATGCCATCGGCCTCGCGGAAGTGGCCAAGGCGCAGCAAGGCATGGAGGCCGTGCGGCGCGAGGTCGGCTTCGCCGGCGACATGCCTGCCTTCCTGCATTTCCTGAACAGCGACCCGCGCTTCTTCAAGCACAGCGGCGAAGAGGTGCTGGCGGGCTATCGCGACATCATCAAGCGCGTCGAGCCGGAGCTGCCGCGCCTGTTCGCACTGCTGCCGCGCGCCCCGGTCGGCGTGCGCGCGATCCCGGAGTTCATGGGCGTGGGCGCCGTGGAGTCGTACAACGGCCCGTCCCTGGATGGCACGCGGCCCGGATGGTTCAACGCGAACGCGCTCGCCTATGCCGTGCGGCCCACCTGGGGCATGGAGGCCATCGCGCTGCATGAAGCGGTGCCCGGCCACCACCTGCAGATCGCCCGCGCCGTCGAACTCACCGAGCTGCCGGCGTTCCGCCGCGGGCAGGGCTTCACCGCGTTTGCGGAAGGCTGGGGCCTGTATGCGGAGACCCTGGGGCCCGAGCTCGGGATGTACAAGGACCCGTACGCCCGCTTCGGCTTCTACACCAACCAGGCCTGGCGCGCGGCGCGGCTGGTGGTCGACACCGGCATCCACGCGCAAGGGTGGACGCGCCAGCAGGCGATCGACTACATGCTGTCGGCGACCGGCATGGAGCGCAATCGCGTCGAGTTCGAGGTGGACCGCTACATCGCGCAGCCGGGGCAGGCGCTCGCGTACATGATCGGCCAGCTGAAGATCATCGAGTTGCGCGAGAAGGCGCGCCGCGCGCTCGGCCCGCGCTTCGACATCCGGCGCTTCCACATGGCCGTCATCGACCAGGGGCAATTGCCGCTGGACCTGCTGGAACGCGTGATCGACGCGTGGATAGAGGAGCAGAAGGCGGGTTGAGCGGGACGAGCGTGCCTTGATCGGCGTGAAATCGATGCGCCACAATCCGCGGTACGCGACCCGAAACGAGAGGAGACCCATGAAGCTGTCCCGCATCGCGCCCTGGCTCTGCGCCATCGTTCTCGGCGCGCAGGCTTTCCATGCTGCCGCCCAGGAGCCGGACTGTGTCGTCGTCTTCAGCCAGGGACGCAGCCTGTCCACGACGAGTCCCGAGGCGAACGTCATGTGGAACAAGCTGAACGATGCGTTCGGGCAGTTCGCGGTCCAGGAATTCGAGCGCAGCGGCCGGCGCGCAACCGCCGTGCCTTATCCGGTCGAGGCGACGGACGCGGACCGCGTCATGCGCGACCTGGTGCAGCGCGCCAGCAAGGACCGCTGCACGCTGCTCGCGCAGGTGGGCATGTATGCGGAGCAGGAAACGCAGAGCTTCGTCAGTTTCATGCGCATGCGCCGGCTCGAATTCACCCGGATGCCGGGCGGCACCAAGGTGAGCATCGGCGACCAGGTCTTCGAGCGCGTCCAGCGCGACCCGCTCACGCGCGAGACGCTGGACCGGCTGGTCGTGGGCGACATCGCGCACAGCTTCGTCGGGTCCTATCTTTCGCAGGCGGGCGGCAAGTGAACAGCCCGCTGCGGCGGGCCCGGGATGTGCGCCTCAGCGTGCCGCCGCCGGGAACGGCGGCAGCTTGGCGATGTCGCGCGGATCGTGCTGGATGATCACCGTCGCCTTGAGGTTCTTCTCGATGTCCTTGAGGCGCTCGATCGACGCGATGGTCTGCGCGCGGTCGTAGTTGAAGCCGGGCACGCGATCGTTGTCGTAGTTCTCGTGGAAGTGGGCGGCGTCGCCGGCCAGGATGACGGCCCCCTTCTCCTTCAGGCGCACCAGCAGCGACTGGTGGCCGGGCGTGTGGCCCGGGGTGCGCAGGATGATCACGGTGCCGTCGCCGAAGACGTCCTTGTCCGCGCCCAGCGCTTCGTACTTGCCGCCGCCGCTGATCCAGTGCGTGAAGCCCGCGACGTTGGCGCCCGACATAGGCGGCTGCGCGGTGAGCGCGGCCCACTCGCGGTCGCCGATCAGCAGGGTCGCGTTCGGCAGCGAGGGCAGCTGGCCCGTGTGGTCGGCATGGAAGTGGCTGATGCCGACGTACTTGACCTGCTCGGGCCGCACGTTCATCTGCGCGAGCTGCGCCAGCAAGGTCACGGTCGGCGCGTTCGGATTGGAGCCGGGCAGGTAGCCCGTGTCCCACACCATGTAGTCGTCGCCGTGCTTGATGACGTAGCAGCTGAAGGTGAAGGGCACGCGCGGTTCGGTGTACAGGAAGCTGTCGCTGAAGCGGCGCTGGTCATTGAAGCCGTTGCCGCAGTCCAGGCGCGTCAGGGTCACTTCGGCGGCAGGCTGCGCTGATGCGGACAACGCGGCGAAGGCGCTGGCAAGCACCAGCAGTCGAACGATGGCTCGCATGGAATCTCTCCTGGAGGGTGGCTGGGCGAAGCGGCGCGAGTGTGCCTGAAGGCGGCGTTTCGACCAAGCCGGGAGACCCTCCTTCCGCCGAGGCCGGCATGGGAGGCCCGTGGCTGTCCCTTTGCCCTAGGACGGCTGAACGTTCACCCCGGCGGCCACGCTCTGCACACAGCCGATCGCGCGGCTGGCCATGGGGGAGGGCGTGCGGTTGGCCAGCGCCACGATGCCCATCTCGGAGTACACCGCCGGCAGGTCGGTGACGTCCAGCCGCACCAGCGTGCCGGCGTCCAGTTCCACACGGCAACTCGCCTCCGACGACGCGATCACGGTGTCGCTCCTGGCGGCCAGCGTGCGCAGCAGCGCCATGTCGTCGCACTCCAGCGCGGGCACGGGGATCTCGGTGGGCGGCAGGCCGATCAGGCGCGCCATCAGCGCCTTCAGCGCCGAGGGCCACTTGGTGGAGGCGAGGCCGTGCTTCCAGACCTGCGCGACCGTGCACGGCCGCCCGGCCAGCGGGTGCCCGGCGCGCACGAACAGGTGCGCGACGTGCCGTCCCAGCGAAGTGACGGCGATGCGCGGGTCCTGCGGCAGGTCGCGCACGTCGGCGACGAAGAACTCGATGTCCTCGGCGAACAGGCGCTCGAGCAGCAGCTGCCAGTTGCTGGTCTCCAGCCGCAGGTTGACCCCCGGATACTCGCGCCGCAGTTCGGTGACGACGGTCGGCATGATGGCGGCCGTGGGGAAGGGCCCGGAACCGAAGGCGGTGTCCCCCAGCTGCGTGTCCCGGAACAGCTGCACCTCGCGATGCAGGCTGCGCGCGTCGAACAGCAGGCGGCGCGCGCGGTCGATCAGGAACAGGCCGGCCGGCGTGGGCTTCACCTCGCCCGTGTCGCGGTCGAACAGCTTCATGCCCACCTGGCTTTCCAGCAGCTGGATGCTGCGGCTGAAGGCGGGCTGGCTCAGATGCACCCGTTCCGCCGCGCGGGCGAAGTGGCATTCGTCCGCGAGCGCGACCAGGTGACCGAGGCGCTTGAGGTCGACCATGCGGCAATGCTGGGTGTGCATTGAGGCGTTGTCAACAATGCATTGGACGCATCGCGGGCTCCTGCCGGTTAATACGGATCTCTCAACGCGACCCGCGGCAAGCGGGCAACAGGAGACAGACCGTGACCCCCTTGCTCCAGGACCTGCTGCTGCTCTCGATCATCGCCGGCTTCGCCGGCATGGAGTTCGCCACGCGCCGCTACCAGGCGACCGTGCACGCCAACGCCAACGACACGTGGCTCGAAGGGCTGATGTTCCTCAGCCTGATCGCAGTGGCCCAACCCGTGGCGTTCCTCGGCGCCGATCGCCTGTGCGCGTGGCTGGTGCCGGGGCTGCGCAACACCTGGTCCGGCCTGCCGTGGTGGGCGATGGTGGGCATCTTCCTCGTGGCCGACGACATGACCCAGTACTGGTGGCACCGCTTCTCGCACACGCCGCTGCTGTGGCCGCTGCACCGCGCGCACCATTCGGCGAAGTACATGAGCATCCGCATCACGTACCGCAACAACTTCTTCTACTACATGCTGATGCCCGGCATCTGGCTGTCGGGCGTGCTGCTGTACCTCGGGCTGGGGCCGGTGTACGTGGCCTACCTCGCGGTGAAGATGGCGGTGATCCTCGGCTCCCACTGCGCCTGGCGCTGGGACGCGCCGCTGTACCGCGTGCGCGCGCTGCGCCCGCTCCTGTGGGTGCTGGAACGCACGATCTCCACGCCCGCCACGCACTGGGCGCACCACGCGCTCACCAACGCCGACGGCATCGGCCACTACAAGGGCAACTTCGGCAACCTGCTGTTCTTCTGGGACGTGCTGTTCGGCTCCGCCCACATCACGCGGCAGTACCCGGCGCGCGTCGGCCTGCAGGACGACCTGCTGTTCGGCGAGGAGCACTGGGCCCACCAGATGTTCTATCCGCTGGCGCAGTCCCCGCGCGAGCACAGCGCCCTGCGCGCGGGCGGCAAGCCGTATGAGGAAGCGCCGCAGGGCATCGCGGAGGCGACGCGATGAACGACCGCAGCCGCGACGCCGATGCCGCCGTCCGCCTGGCGGACCTGCTCGCATCGCAGCGCCTCGCCTTCGCGGCGCAGCCTTGTCCCTCGGCGCAGGAAAGGCGCAGCCACCTGCACGCGCTCAAGCGCGAGCTGCTGCGCCACCAGGACGAACTGGCAGCCGCGATAGCGCGCGACTTCGGCTGGCGCTCGACGAACGAATCGCTGATGCTGGACGTGCTGCCCACGGTGCTGGAGATCGACCATCTCGTCGCGCGCGTGCGGCGCTGGATGAAGCCGAGCCGACGCGCGACCGAGCTGCTGTTCCTGTCGAACAGCCTGAGCGTGCACTATCAGCCCAAGGGCGTCGTGGGCGTGATCGCGACCTGGAACTTCCCGGTGTACCTCGCGCTCGGCCCCGTCGCCGCGGCCCTGGCGGCCGGCAACCGCGTGATCCTCAAGATGCCCGAGGCCACGCCGGCCACCAATGCGGTGGTCAAGCGCCTGCTGGCCGATGCCTTCGCCGAAGATCGCGTCGCGCTGGTCGGGGACGAGCTCGAGGATCCCGCCGAATTCACGGCGCTGCCCTTCGACCACATCGTCTTCACCGGCTCGCCCGCGGTGGGCCGCCGCGTGATGCGCCAGGCCGCCGAACACCTGGTGCCCGTCACGCTGGAGCTCGGGGGCAAGTCCCCGGCACTGGTGCTGCGCGACTACCCGCTGCGGCAGGCGGCGCTGCGCATCGCGCACGGCAAGGGCACCAATGCGGGCCAGATCTGCGTGTCGCCCGACTACGCGCTGGTCCCGCGCGAGCAGGTCGAAGCCTTCGCCGCGGAAGTGGGCCAGGCCTTCCGCGAGCTCTATGGCCGGCGGCCGGACTGCAACCCCGATTACACGGGCGTGGCCAGCGAGCGCCATGCCGCGCGCCTGGTCTCCTTGCTGCAGGACGCGCAGGCCAAGGGCGCCGTGGTGACCTCGTGCGCCGATACGGCCGACGTGCGCCGCATGCCGCTGCAGGTGGTGACCGGCTGCACGCCCGACATGGCCCTGATGCGCGAGGAGATCTTCGGCCCGATCCTGCCGGTGGTGCCCTACGACACGCTGGCCGAAGCCATCGCCTTCATCGCGGCCCGGCCGCGGCCCCTGGCGCTGTACTTCTTCGGCCACGATGCGCGTGCGCGCGACGAAGTGCTGCGCCGCACGCACTCGGGCGGCGTCACCATCAACGACTGGGGCTGGCACGTCGTCAACCACGACGCGCCCTTCGGCGGCATCGGCAACTCCGGCATGGGCAGCTACCACGGCGAAGAGGGCTTTCGCGCCCTCTCGCATGCGCGCACGGTGTTCAAGCGGCACCGCTTCTTCCCGATCGCGCTGTTCTACCCGCCGTACGGCACCTTGCCGCAGCGGCTGGCCTTCGCCTGGTTCCTCGGGCGGCGCCTGCGGCCATGAGCGCGCAGGACGCGCTGCGGGACCAGGTCGTGGTGGTCACCGGCGGCTTCGGCGCGCTCGGCCGCGCCGTGGCTGCGCAAGCCATGCAGGCGGGCGCACGGGTGGTCCTCGTCGACCAGGCGGCGGCTCCCGGGGACCTCGCGCGCGACGTGCTCGCCTTCGGCGGCGTGGACCTCGCCGACGCCGACGCGGCGCGCGCTGCGCTCGCCCAGGCGGCGAGGTATTGCGGAGGAATCCATGCGCTGGTCAACGTGGCCGGCGGCTTCCAGTGGGAGCGTGTCGAGGACGGCAGCGTCGCCACCTGGGATCATCTCTATTCCACCAACGTGCGCACGGCGCTGCTGGCCTCGCAGGCCGTGCTGCCGCACCTGCTCGCGCGCGGCGCGGGACGCATCGTCAACGTGGGCGCCCTCGCGGCCGCCCATGCCGCCAGCGGCATGGGCGCGTATGCGGCAGCCAAGTCCGGCGTCGCCCGGCTCACCGAAGCGATGGCGGAAGAATTCAAGGACCGCGGCCTCACGGTGAACGCCGTGCTGCCCAGCGTCATCGACACCGCGGCCAACCGCGCCGCCATGCCGCAGGGCGAGCCCACGCGCTGGGTCGCCGCGCAGGCGCTGGCCGCCGTCATCGTCTTCCTGCTGTCGCCCGCCGCGGCAGCCATCAACGGCGCGCTGATCCCCGTGAAGGGCAGGGGCTGAGCGCGCGACTTCCCGGAGAGCTTCCATGCATCGCAGACATTTCCTGCTGGCCGCGGCCGGCAGCCTCGGCGCGCCCTCGTTCGCGGCGCGCACCGAACCCGGCGTCGGCGACGACGCCATCCTCCTCGGCCAGAGCGCCGTCCTGAGCGGTCCGCTCAGCCCCGGCGCGCTGGCGCTGCAGGGCGGCGCGCGCATCGCCTTCGAGGAGGCCAACGCCAACGGCGGCGTCAACGGCCGCAAGCTGCGGCTCGTCGCACTCGACGACGGCTTCGATCCGGCGAAGGCGGAGGCCAACTTCCGCGCGCTGCTGTCGGAGCACAAGGTCTTCGCCTGCGTGCTGCCGGTCGGCGCCGGGACCACGCTCGCCGGACTGCCGCTGCTGCGCGAACAGAACGTGCCGCTGCTTTCGCCCGTCGCGGTGGTGGACTCGGCGCGGCGCCAGACCGCCGGCACCGCCTACTACGTGTCGGCGAGCCACCAGCGCGAAGCGCAGGCGCTGGTCGCGCACTTCGCCATCATCGGCCTGCACAAGGTGGCGGTGGCGCACCTCGCCACGCCGGGCGGCGGCGAAGTCATGGGCCAGGTCGCGGCGGCGCTGCAGGCCAAGGGACTGCAGATGGCGGGTTCCGTGCCCGTGGCGCCGAACGGCAGCAACGCGGCGGAAGCGGGCCGGGCGCTCGCGCGCCTCGGCGCGCAGGCTGCGGTGCTGTACCTCAGCGGACCGCCGGCGGCCGCCCTCATGCGGGCGAGCGCGGAGCAGGGCGCGGCGCCGGCCTTCTACGGCCTGTCCATCCTCGATGGCGACGTGACCGCGCGCCTGCTGGGCGAGCAGTCGCGCGGGCTGGCCGTGTCGCAGGTCACGCCCTATCCCTGGGATGCGGCCAACGCCGAAGCCAACCAGTACCGCAAGCAGTGCGGGCAGGCGCAGGTGCCCGTGGGCTACCACAGCTACGAGGGCTACATCGCCGGGCGCGTGACCGTCGAGGCCTTGCGGCAAGCGGGACGCGACCTGAGCCGCGCCGGCCTGCATGCCGCGCTGCGCAAGCTCAAGCTGCGCGTGGGCGGCATGGATGTCGACTTCACCGGCGGCACCGGCACCGGCACGCAGTTCGTCGAACTGGTTCGTGTGCGGCCCGACGGCAAGTACGTGCGCTGAGGGATCGCCTGCCATGTGTCCCGAGTCCCCGGAGGCGACGTCCTCCACGCTTCGCCTCGCCTGCGCCAGCTACTGGCCTTCCACCGGCTCGCCCCTGGGCCATCTCCTCGGCCTGCGCCAGCGCCTGCTGCGCGCCGTCACCGCATGCGGCGTGCGCGTCGCCGTGCTCCACCGCGCGCAGTGGCTGCTGCACTGGGTCGAAGGCGCGCCCGGTGCGGTGGACATGGCCTGGCAACGCATCCAGCGCATGCCGGAGCTGGAAGCCAGCCGCCTGCTGCATCGCAGCTTCGGCCCGCAGACCCTGAACCAGCCGCTGCACATCGCAGCCGTCTTCCGCAAGGAATGGCCGGAGCAGGTGGGGCGCCGGATCGCGCAGCTCGCGCACTTTCCCCCGCCCGGCGCGGAACCCGCGTGCATCTGGAATGCGCTTGCGGCGCCCGCGCAGGTGCCGCCCTGCGGCTCCATGGTGATCGCCAGCGCGCGCGAACACGACGACGTCGACCTGCTGCGGCGCCTGGCGCAGCGCCACGACGGCGAAGTCGTCTACCGCCGCTTCGCCGGCGCCGATCCCGCGCAATTCGACAGCGGCGCGGCCTACGCCGACTTCGCCGGCCCGTGCCGCTGCAGCGTGCGCGTGCACGTGCTCTCGCGCCGCTGCCTGCGCAACGAGCTGGTGCTGGGAGAACTCGCGAACGTGCGCGATCTCGTGCTGCTGCTCGGCTCGCGCGCGTCGCTGTGCCAGCAGCTGGCGCAGGCCGCCGTGGAGCTGCTGCGCACGCAGTGCGCCGGCGCACGCGTGCACCTCCTGGCGAGCGAGCCCGCAAGCGTGGCGCTGGCCGGCGGCCTGTTGCGCGACGCGGGCGTGGATGCAACCGTGCCGACCCGTACCCTTCGCTCGGGCGAGGAAGAGGCGGACTACCTGGAAGTCACGCTGGCCTCGATGGAAGGCGAGTTGCCGGGCGCCTGTCCGTCCTGGGACAGGGGACAGCCCGCGCTGGCGGCTTGAGCGGTCCTGGTTCTCACCCGATGGGGCCTGAGGCCGCCATCCTTCAATCGAGCTTGAAGACGGCGACGGTCTGCGCCATGCCGGCGGCCTGCTGCTTCAGGCTTTCGGCGGCAGCCGCGCTCTCTTCCACCAGCGCCGCGTTCTGCTGCGTGACGGGATCGAGCTGCGCCACCGCGTCGCTGACCTGGCCTATGCCCGTGCCCTGTTCGACGCTGGCCGAGGTGATCTGCGCCACCAGTTCGCTCACCTGCTGCACCTGCGCGCGCAAGCCCTCGATCGCCCGGCCCGCCTCGGCGGCGAGCACGCCGCCGGTTTCCACCGTGCGCACGCTGTTCGCGATGAGTGCGCGGATCTCCCTGGCGGCTTCGGCGCTGCGCTGCGCCAGGCTGCGCACCTCGCCGGCGACCACCGCGAAGCCGCGGCCGTGCTCGCCCGCGCGCGCGGATTCGACCGCGGCGTTCAGCGCGAGGATGTTGGTGCGGAAGGCGACGTTGTCGATCAGCTCGATGATGTCCGTGATGCGGCGTGAGCTGTCGCTGATGTCGCCCATGGTGCCGACCACCTTGAGCACGGCCTCGTTGCTGCGCGCCGCGGCCTCGGCGGCCTGCAGCGACACCTGGCGCACGCGTTGCGCGGTGTGCGCGTTCTGCTGCACGGTGGCCGTCAACTCCTCCAGCGAGGCGGCGGTCTCCTCCAGGTTGGCAGCCTGTTCGTCGGTGCGCTGCGACAGGTCGGCGCTGCCGCCGGCGATCTGCGCCGAGCTGGTCGCCACCGTGGCGGCCGCATGGCGCGCCTGCGTGACGATGGTGCGCAGCCCGTCCTGCATCGCCGCGAGCGCACGGCACAGCGCGGTGATCTCGTCGCGGCCGCGCACGTCCAGCGTGGCGGTGAGGTCGCCGCGCTGCAGGCGCGCGGCGAAGTGCTCGGCGTCGCGCAGGGGCCGGTGGATGGATCGCGCGATGGACCAGCCGGCCAGCGCGGCAAGCGCCACGGCGATGGCGAGCGCCGCGGCCATCACGGTGACGAGCGTGGCGGCGAGCCCGTTGATGCGCTGGATCACGTCGGCGAGCACGACGTCGAACAGCGCGAAAGCCTCCTTCATGGCGGACTCGGCGCGCCGGTACTCGGCGTCGGCTTCGTCGATGGCCGTGCGCGAGGCGTCCGCGCCGGCGAGGCTGCCGGATTCGGATTGCGCGAACACGGCGTCCATGCGCCCGGCATAGGCGCCGAAGGCCGCCTCGATCTCCTGCAGCTTCGCCGCGGCGCGAGGGTCCCGCAGCTGCGCCCGCATGCGCACCATGCCGCCCTTCACCAGCGCGACCTCGTCGCGCCACGCGCGCAAGGCCGTGGCCTGGCGCTCGGCCTGCCCGATGGCCAGCAGCACCTCTTTCTCGCGCGCCCGCGTGTCCACGAAGGCGACGCGCAGGTCGCCGCCTGCGCGCAGCGAGGTCACGGCACCGCTCACGAACAGGTTGAAGGCCTTGTTCTCGGTGGCGGTGGCCCACCAGGCGGCGGCGCCGAGCACTGCCATCAACACGCACATGAGCGAAAAGGTGGCGAACAGGCGCGCGCGTATCGTGGCGAGACGCAGCAAGTCGGTGGGAGCGCGCAGGCGCCGCCGTCGCGGAGCGGCCTCCAGGAAAGCGGGCGCGACGTCGTCGTCGGCGAACGAGATCAGGAGCGGCTGCATGGTGGAGGCTGCACGGGAAGCAGGAGCGTGGATGCGGTGCTCCTTTATCTCCTTGGCCCCCTGCAATGTCCAATGCAGTGTTCGGATCGGCCCAATGCGCGGCCGGTATCGCCATCGATGCGGGTGTCTGCGCGCGCCCGCGGCCGAAGCGGCGCGTCCTCAGGGATAGCACTGCTACGCGCGATCGCTGCGCTGTCTACATTGAGGGAGTCCGTCCGCACCATGGATGGCGGGGAAGCGGCGCCACGCGAGCTCGCACCCCAACCCACGAGGAGACCCGGCAATGTCCATCAAGATCACTCGCCGCGGCCTCGCGGTGCTCGGCGCGCTGTTCGCCCTCGGCAGCATGGGCGCGGCCCGGCCGCAGACGGCCTCGGGCTTCCCGAACCGGCCCATCGAGCTGGTGGTGCCCTTCCAGGCGGGCGGCGGCACCGACGCGCTGGCGCGCTCCTTCGGCGAGGCCGCGCGCAAGCACATGCCCCAGAGCATCCTGGTGATCAACAAGCCCGGCGCCAGCGGCGCCATCGGCTGGCAGGACGTGATGAACGCCAGGCCCGACGGCTACCGCCTCGCCGTGATCACCGTGGAACTGGCCATCCTGCCGCACATGGGCGTGGCCAAGTTCAATGCCGACGACCTGCAGCCGATTGCGCGCCTCAACGCCGACCCGGCCGCGATCACCGTGCGCGCCGACGCGCCCTGGAACACGGTCGAGGAATTCCTGGCCGCGGCACGCAAGGACCCGGGCGCGATCGGCGTGGGTAACTCCGGCCCCGGCTCCATCTGGCACCTGGCCGCGGCGTCGCTGGAGGAAAAGACCGGCGTCAAGTTCGGTCACGTGCCCTTCCAGGGCGCCGCTCCCGCGGTGCTGGCGCTGCTCGGTGGACACATCCAGGCCGTTGCGGTCAGCCCGGCGGAGGTCACCACCTACGTGCAGGGCGGCAAGCTGAAGATGCTCGCGGTCATGGCGGACCAGCGCGCGAAGGGATTCGAGAACGTGCCCACGCTGAAGGAACGCAACATCGACCTGTCCATCGGCACCTGGCGCGGCCTGGCGGCGCCGAAGAACACGCCGCCCGAGGTGGTGGCCTACCTGAAGAAGGTGGCGCAGGAGTCGGCCAATGAGCCGTCGTTCCGCGAAATGCTGGACCAGCAGAACCTGGGCTTCTCCTTCGCCGACGACGCCACGTTCAAGGCCGCCATCGCGAAGGACAACGTTGCGTTCAAGGCGCTGATAGAGAAGCTGGGGGTCAAGGCGAACTGAAGGCGGAGCCTGCGCTTCAGGGCAGGACTGCGCCCGGCTCGCGTCGGTTCACCTCGTAGAAGATGCCGCGCAGCCAGCGATTCGCGGCGTCGTCCTGCATGCGGCGATGCCAGTACTGCTGCACCTGGATCGTCGGCGGCTTGAACGGCAGCTCGATCGTCTTCAGCGGGACGTGGCGGCCGACGACCGTCGCGATGTCCTGCGGCACCGTGGCGATCAGGTCGCTGCCGGGCAGCAGCGCCAGCAGGCTCATGAAGTGCGACAGCTCCAGCGTCACGTGCCGGTGCCAGCCCTTGTCCTCCAGGAAGCGATCGAGGAAGTGCTCGCGCCCATCGGGCTGCACGACGATGTGCCGCGCACCGAGATATTGTTTGAGGGTCATGCGCGCGCCGGCCGCGTCGTTGCGCGCGCAGGCGATGCACACGTACGAGGTCTTGAACAGCGCCTGCTGGAAGTAGCCCGCCTTCTGCAGGTCGGGGAAGAAACCGATCGCGATCTCCGCTTCGCCGGCTTCGAGAGCCGAGGCCGCGGCCTCGCGCGGCATGGACACCGCCTGCAGCTTCACGTGCGGCGCTTCCTGGCGCAGCCGCCGCAGCACGCCGGGCAGGAAGGCGACCTCGCCTATGTCGGGCATGAGCACCGTGAAGCTGCGCTGCGCGCTCGCGGGCTCGAAGCCGGCGGGCTGCAGGATCTCCGCGCGGATCGTCTCCACCACGCGGCGCACGGCCGGGGCGAGCTCCAGCGCGCGCGGCGTCGGCTCCATCTGCGCGCCGGCTCGCACGAAAAGTGCGTCGTCGAACTGCGCACGCAGCCGCGCCAGCGCCGCGCTGGTGGCCGGCTGGCTCAGGCCGATCGCCTCCGCGGTGCGGTTGACGCTGCGGTGGCGGGCCATGGCGTCGAACACCACCAGCAGGTTCAGGTCGACGTCGCGGATATCCATGACATGGATTCTATGTATCCACGCCATCGGCTGTTCAGATAAGCTCGCCGTCCCTAGCATGCGCTCCGGAGACTGACATTGAGCGAGCACAAACATCATCCCGGCTGCGCCTGCGGCATCGACGCCCATGCCCACGTGGTGCCGGAGAACTTCCCGGCCTACATCGGCAGCAAGGCGCCGGCCGACTGGCCGTCCATGGCCGCGGCGCAGGCCTGCCATCGCAACGTGATGATCTCGGGCAAGGTCTACCGCACGGTGTCCGACAAGTGCTGGGACACGGCGAAGCGCATCGCCGACCTGCCGGAGATGGGGCTCGCGCTGCAGGTCGTGTCGCCGATGCCGGAGCTGCTGTCCTACTGGATGCAGCCGGCCGACGCGCAGCAACTGCTGCGCTTTCTCAATGACCAGATCGCGGGCATGGTGGCCGAGAGCAATGGCGCGCTCGCGGGCCTGGGCGCGGTGCCGCTGCAGGACACGGACCTCGCCATCCGCGAACTCGAATACGTGGTGAAGGTGCTGGGCTTCCCCGGCGTCGAGATCGGCAGCAACATCAATGGCGAGCCCATAGGCGCGCCGCGCTTCGATCCCTTCTTCGAGGCCTGCGAGGCGCTGGGCGCGTGCGTCTTCGTGCACGCGATCCGTCCCGCAGGCATGGACCGCCTGGTCGGGCCGCCCGCCTTGCAGCAGGTGCTGGCCTATCCAGGCGACGTCGGCCTCGCCGCCGCTTCCGTCATCACGAGCAACCTCCTGCCGCGCCGGCCTGACTTGCGCATCGCCTTCAGCCACGGCGGCGGCACGCTGGGCCTGCTGCTGCCGCGCCTGCAGCAGGGCTGGGGCGTGTTCCCCGCCCTGAAGGAGCAGGTGAGCGAGTCGCCGGCCGAACAGGCGCGCCGCCTCTTCTACGACACGCTGGTGTTCGACGACAAGGCGCTGCGCTATCTCGTGGACAGCTTCGGCCCCACGCAGCTGCTGGTCGGCACCGACCATCCCTTCAACTTCCACGACCGCACGCCGGTGCAGCGCATCGCAGCCGCGGGCTTCGATGACGAGACCACCGCGCTGCTGGTGCATCGCAACGCCGAGCGCTTCCTCGCCCGGCAGAAAGTGACGACCCCATGAGTTCCCCCTGGATCGCGGGCCTGCGCAGCGTGGCCCTCTACGTGCCCGACCTCGCCAAGGCCGAAGCCTTCTACACGCAGACCTGGCACCTCGAGGTCGCGCACCGCACGGACGACGTGCTGTACCTGCGCGGCAGCGGCAGCGACGACTACTTGCTGGCCCTGCACAAGGGCGGCGACGTGCCGCAGATCCGACAGGTCACGCTGCGCGCGCGCAGCCGCGAAGCGCTGGACGCGATCCGCGCGAACGTGATCCGGGCCGGCGGCAGGATCCTGGCCGAGCCGCACGAACTCACGCGCGATCCCGCTGGCGGCATCGGCCTGAAGTTCCAGGACCCGCACGGCCGCACCTTCCAGGTCGTGCACGGCGACAAGCGCCGCGAGGAGAGCGCGCCGGTCAAGGACCGGCCCATCCGCCTCACGCACGCCGTATTGAACAGCCACGCGGTGGACGAGACGCAGAAGTTCCTGCAGGAGGCGCTGGGCTTCCGGCTCGCGGATCGCACGGGAATCATGGCCTTCATGAACTGCGACAGCGACCACCACACGATCGCGATCGGCATCGCCGACAACGACGCTCTGAACCACATCGCCTTCCTGATGCCGGACTTCGAGTCGGTGATGCGCGGCGGCGGCCGCATGAAGGACGCGGGCTTTCCCATCCAGTGGGGCCCGGGTCGCCACGGCCCCGGCAACAACCTCTTCAACTACTTCATCGATCCGTTCGGCATCGTCATCGAATACACGGCCGACGTGGAACAGGTCGACGACAGCTACGAGTCGCACGGCCCCGACTTCTGGAAGTGGCCGCCCGGCCGCGTCGACCAGTGGGGCATTTCGGCCCCGCCCTCCGCCACGCTGAAGGAGGCGCAAAAGCGCGTCTTCTTCGCGCCCAACCCCTGACCCGATCCACGGAGAGCCCACCATGAAATTCACCACCTACTTGCGCGCCGGCGCGCCCCGCCTGGCGCTCGTCGACGGCAGCGACCTCATCGACCTCGCCGATGCGCAACCCAAGGTGCCCGCCGACATGCGCCTGGCGCTCAAGGCCGGCATGGACCTGCAGGCCGCCGGCGCCGCGGCGCTGAAGGACAAGGCGAAGCGCCAGCCGCTCGCCTCCGTCACGCTGGCGCCGCTGGTGCCCGAGCCCGGCAAGATCGTGTGCCTGGGCCTCAACTACTACGACCACGCCAAGGAAGGCGGCCGCGAGAAGCCGGACTATCCCTGGTTCTTCTTCCGCGCGGCCTCCTCGCTGGTGGCGCACGGCCAGCCGGGCCTGCTGCCGGTGGTCTCGTCGAAGTTCGACTACGAGGCGGAGCTCGCCGTGGTGATCGGCAAGACCGTGCCGCGCCACACGAAGCAGGCCGACGCGCTGCAGTATGTCTTCGGCTACAGCTGCTTCAACGACATGAGCGTGCGCGACTACCAGAAGCGCACGCCGCAGTGGACCATCGGCAAGAATTTCGACGCGACCGGCGGCTTCGGCCCGCACCTGGTCACGGCCGACGAACTCGCGCCGGGCGCGACGGGCCTGCGCATCCGCTCGCTGCTCAATGGCCAGGTGATGCAGGACGCGAACACCGACGACATGATCTTCAGCGTGGCCGAGACCATCGCGCTGCTGGCGGACGTGCTGACCCTGGAGCCGGGCGACGTGATCGTGATGGGCACGCCCGCCGGCGTGGGGCAGGCGCGCACGCCGCCCGTGTGGATGAAGGCCGGCGACACGATCGTGATCGACATCGAGAAGGTCGGCGCGCTGTCGAATCCGATCGTCGCCGAGGCGAAGTGATTCCGAGATGTACGACGTAGCGATCGCCGGTTTCGGGCCTAGCGGCGTGGTGGCAGCGGCCCTGCTCGGGCAGGCGGGCCTGAACGTGTACGCCTGCGAGAAGCTGCCGGGCGTGTACGAGATCCCGCGCGCCGTCGCGCTGGACCACGAGATCATGCGCGTGTTCCAGCAGCTGGGCGTGGTCGACGCGGTCCAGCCGTTCACCGAGCCGTTCACGCCCTCCGAGTACTTCGGCGTCGACGGCCAGTTGATCCGCCGCATGACGATGGTGGAGCCGCCGTTCCCGCAGGGCTACACGCCGTCCATGGTGTTCAGCCAGCCGCCGGTGGAGCGCGTGCTGCGCGAGCGCGTCGCGCAGATGCGCAACGTGCGCGTGGAGCTGGAGACCGAAGTCACCGACGTGCAGCAGGACGCGCAAGGCGCGACGCTCACCGTGCGCGGGGCCGACCAGGCCGCGCGCACGATCCGCGCGAAATACCTCATCGCCTGCGACGGCGGTTCGAGCTTCGTGCGCACGCAGCTGGACCTGCCGCTGGAAGACCTGGACTTCGACGAGCCCTGGCTCGTTGTCGACGTGCTGGTGAACGAGCGTGGCCTGGCGAAGCTGCCCAAGGTGAGCGTGCAGTACTGCGAGCCCGAGCGCCCGTGCACGCTGGTGATCGGCCCGAAGAACCACAGGCGCTGGGAAATCTCGCTCAAGCCCGGCGAAGACCCGAAGCAGGCCGCGACGCCGGAGCAGACCTGGGCCTTCCTCTCGCGCTGGCTCACGCCGGAAGACGGAACGCTGTGGCGCCAGGCGAGCTACCGCTTCCATGCGCTGGTCGCGCAGCGCTGGCGCGCGGGCCGCGTGTTCCTCACGGGCGACGCCGCGCACATGCAGCCGCCCTTCCTGGGGCAGGGCATGTGCCAGGGCATCCGCGACGTCGCGAACCTCTCGTGGAAACTCATCTCGGTCCTCCACGGCGATGTGGATGGCGCGGCCGCCGAAGCGCTCCTGGACAGCTACGGCCACGAACGCAAGGCGCACGTGCGCGAGCTCACCAGCCGCATCAAGGGCGTGGGCGCCGTGATCTGCGAACGCGATCCCGCCAAGGCGCGGGCGCGTGACGCGAAGCTGCTGGCCGACTGCGGCGGCACGGTGAAGGACACGCCGCGCCAGGACATCCTGCCGCGCCTGGAGACCGGCTTCCTCGCCGCGCAGCAGACGACGGGACGCGGGACGCTGTTCCCGCAGCCGCGTCTCGCATCGTCGGGCGCGCTGATGGACCACGCGGTGGGCGGCGGCTGGCGGCTGGTGTTCGCGGCCGACGCGGAGATTCCGCGCGAAGTGCCGGCCGGCGTCACGGTCGTCGCGCTTGCGCGCACGCCTGAGGCCGACGGCGTCGTCGCGCGCTGGATGCAGGAGCATGCCTGCCGCGCGGCGCTGGTGCGCCCCGACCACTACGTCTTCGGCACCGCGCGCAATGGCGCCGAGACATCGCAGCTGCTGGCCGAATGGCAGCGGCGCTGGACGCACGACCTCGCGCGGCGCGAGGCGGCGCTCGCCTGAGCTAGCAAGCAGACCAACGACCAAGGAGACAAAGCGATGAAGCGCAGAGAGTTCATGCAGGCCGCGGCAGCGGCATCCCTCGCCGGCTTCGCCGGCACCGCCGCCCGCGCGCAAGCCTGGCCCGAGAAACCGATCCGCCTGATCGTGGCGCAGCCGGCCGGCTCCGGCCCCGATTCCATCGCCCGCATGGTCGGCGAGCAGCTCTCGCAGCGATGGAAGCAGGCGGTCGTGGTGGACAACAAGCCGGGCGGCCAGAACGCCATAGGCGCGCAGGCGGCCGCACGTTCGGCGGCCGACGGCTACAACTTCTACTTCGCCACGTCCGCGGCGCTGGTCACCAACCCGTTCCTGTTCAAGTCGCTGCCTTACGACCCGCAGAAGGACTTCGTGCCGGTGGGCATGATAGGCCGCGTGCCGTTCGTGCTGGCCGTGAACACGACGTCGCGGGCGAAGACGCTGCAGGAGTTCGTCGCCGAGATGAAGGCCGAGCCGGGCAAGGTGACCATCGCCAACGAGGGCCCGAAGACCTTCGGCGGGATGATGACGCGGCTGTTCGGATCGCAGCTCGGCGTGCAGGTGAACAGCGTGCCCTACGTGTCCATCGGCGCCGCCGTGACGGAGACGGTCGGCGGGCAGACCGAAGCCGTGATCGGCGACGTGCCCGCGCTGATCCAGATGATCAAGGCCGGCCGCCTGCGGCCGCTCGCCGTCACCACGGCCAAGCGGGTCTCGGGTCTCGAGACCGTGCCTTCGATCTCGGAAGTGATCCCCGGGTTCGACTACGCCGGCTTCATGGCGATCGTCGCGCCGACGGGCACCCCCGCGGCCGCCATCCAGCGCTTCAACAGGGACCTGGATGCCGTGCTGTCCGACAAGGAGATGGCGGCGAAGCTGCTCGCCGTCGGCCCCATGACCGAAGGTGCGGGCGCGCCCGAGCAGATGGCCGCCTTCCTGCAGTCGGAGCACACCCGCTGGGGAAAGCTCACCAAGGACATCGGCATCCTGCCGGAGTGATGGCGCGCGGGTGATGCGCGCGCCGCATCACCCGCCGCAAGCTGCCATCTCCCGCCCCGCGGCGGCCTTGCCCAGAATGGCCGCCACCCGTGCGCCCGACGCGGGCGTGCAGGAGACAACATGGCAGATCAGACGCGCCGCGCCGTCCTCGCCGGCCTCGCTTCCGCGGCGCTGGTCCCCGCGTGGGCCCAGTCGCCGGGGCGGCACCTCACCATCGTGGTCGGGCTTGCAGCGGGCGGCGGCACCGATGCGGTCGCGCGCGTGCTGCAACCGAAGCTGCAGGACGCATTGGGCCAGACCGTCATCGTGGAAAACCGCGCGGGCGCGTCCGGCCTCATCGCCGCCGATTACGTCGCGCGCGCCGGCGCGGACGCCAACCTGCTGATGCTCGCGCCCAGCGGCGTGATCGTCTCCAGCTTCGTGATCAAGAGGAAGCTTTCCTTCGCGCTGCAGGACCTCGCGCCGGTTGCGCTGGCCTGCACCTTTCCCATGCTGCTGGTGGCGGACGCGAAGCTGCCGATCAAGTCCTTCGGCGACCTCGTCGCCTACATCAAGGCCAATCCGGCCAAGGCCAACTCCTCCGGCTCGGGCTCGGCCTTCGAACTGCAGACCGCGCTGTTCTCGCAGCGCTCCGGCGCGCCCGTGCAGTTCGTGCAGTACAAGAGCACTACCGAGTCGGTGGCGGCCGTGATGGCGGGCGACGTGCTCATGACCTTCGCCGACGCGGGCCCGGCGCTCGCCGGCATCCGCGGCAACCGGCTGCGCGTGCTGGCCGTCACCTCGCCGCAGCGCAGCGCCGATTTCCCGGATGCGCCGACCATGCGCGAGCTGGGTTTCCCCGAGCTGGAGGCGGAGTACTGGATGGGCCTCTTCGCGCCGGCGCGCACGCCTCCCGCGGCCTTGAAACGCGTGGAGGTGGAAATGAAGAAGGTGCTGGAACTGCCCGACGTGCGCGCCAGCCTCGCCACCAAGCTGGTCGAGCCGCACTGGAGCACGGGCGCCGAGTTCGGCGAACGCATCCAGTCCGACATCGCGCGCTGGAGCAGCGTGCGCACGGCCGCCGGCATCGTGCAAACCGATTGACGACCATGACCGAACTGCTCTTCATCCTGCGCCTGCCCGAGGCGGTGCGCCGCCGCTACCAGGACGGCATGCGCGCGGCCTTTCCGGGCATCGTCGTCAACGTGGCGGAGGACCGCAGCCACGCCGCGCCCTTCCTCGCGACGGCGGACGTGCTCGCCACCTTCGGCCCCATGGTGTCCGACGAGGTGTTCGCCGCCGCGAAGCGCCTGCAGTGGGTGCAGGCGCTGGGCACCGGCGTCGACGGCATCGTCGACCAGCCCTCGCTGGGCAGGGAAGTGATCGTCACCAATGCGCACGGCTTCCACGGCCCGCCGATGGCCGAGGCCACGCTGATGGCCATGCTGGCGCAGGCGCGCGACTTCCCGCGCGCGCTGCGCAACCAGGCGCAGGCGAAATGGGAGCGCTGGCCCGTGCGCACGCTCAACGAAAGCACGGTGGGCATCCTGGGCGTGGGCGCGATCTCGACCGACCTGGCGGCGCGCTGCAAGGCCTTCGGCATGACGGTCGTCGGCATCAGTTCGACGCCGCGCGCCGTGCCGCACTTCGACCGCATGGAGGCCATGGGCCGGCTGCGCCAGGCAGTGCGCGACCTCGACTGGCTCGTCGTGCTCACGCCGCACCGCGCCGACACGCACCACATCGTCGACGCGGACGTCTTCGCTGCGATGAAGCCCTCGGCCTTCCTCGTCAACGTCGCGCGCGGCGGCGTGGTGGACGAAGCGGCGCTGCTCGCCGCGCTGCGGGGCGGCCGCATCGCCGGCGCGGCGCTCGACGTCTTCCATGTCGAGCCGTTGCCGCAGGACAGCCCCTGGTGGCGCGAGCCGAACGTCATCGTCACCGCCCACGCCGGCGGCTTCTTCGACCGCTACCCGGATCACGCATTGCCCATCCTGGAGCGCAACATGCGCGCCTTCCTCGAGGGAAGGCGCGAGCAGATGATCCACGTCATTCGGGGATGAACATGAACAGCGAACGAATCAACGCACCCGTTTCCACCGCCGAACTCGAACGCCGCTGGGCCGCCGTGCGCGCGGCCATGAAGGAGCGCGGCATCGACGCGCTGCTGCTGCAGGCGAACAACGACTTCATGGGCGGCTACCTCAAGTGGTTCACCGACCTGCCGGCCACCAACGGCTATCCGGCCACCGTGGTGTTCCCGCGAGAGGAACGCATGACGATGATAGGCCAGGGGCCGCTGAACGCCGTCACCGAGTACCCGCCTGAAGGCGATGCGCTGCGGCGCGGCGTGGCACGCTTCATCGGCTCGCCCAGCTACGTCGCGGCGGGTTTCTCGATGGCGAACGACACGGCGCAGGTGGCGAAGGCGCTGGCGCCCTGGGCGCGGGGCACCATCGGCCTGGTCGCGCCGGGCGGCATCGGCCACAGCCTCATGGCCGGACTGCAGAAGGGCGAGTGCGCGGGCGCGCGCTGGGTCGATGCGTCCGACATCGTCGACGCGATCAAGTCGGTCAAGAGCGAAGAGGAGATCGCGCTCCTGCGCGCCACCGCGCGCATGCAGGACGCCTGCTGGCGCGAGGTGCTGCGGCAGGTGCGCCCCGGCATGCGCGAGATCGAAGTGGCCGGTATCGCGGAGCAGGCGGGCCGGCGCCTGGGCAGCGAGCAGGGCCTGTTCATGTGCGGCTCCGCGCCGCTCGGCACGCCGTCACCCTTCGTGAACCGGCACCAGCAGAACCGCATCCTGCGCGAGGGCGACCACTTCTCGCTGCTGATCGAAAGCAGCGGGCCCGGCGGCATGTACACCGAGCTGGGACGCACGCTCGTGCTGGGTCGCGCGAGCGCGCAGATGAAGGAAGAACTCGAACTGGTCCAGGCCGCGCGCCGCTTCACGCTGGACCGCCTCGTGCCCGGAGCGAGCGGCCCCGACGTCTGGGAGGCCTACAACGCCTTCCTGCGCGGCAAGGGCCGCCCCGAAGAGAAGCGCCTGCACTGCCATGGCCAGGGCTACGACATGGTGGAACGCCCGCTGATGCGTCACGACGAGACGATGAAGCTGGCCGACCGCATGGTGCTGGCCTGCCATCCCACCTGGACGACGAAGACGACGTTCAGCTGGCTGTGCGACGACTACCTTGTGCGTGCAGGCCAGGCGCCGGAGCGCCTGCACGAGACGGAGCAGGTGATCTTCGAGGTGTGATGCGGGACCGGACTTCCGAACGCGGACTTCCGAACACGGACTTCCGAAAACGGACAACCGGACGCGGACTTCCGGACGCAGAGGACGCAAAGGGTACGCAGAGGGCGCAAAAAAGACCTTTGAAGGATTTCTTTTGCGTCCTCTGCGTACCCTTTGCGCACTCTGCGTCCGGTTGTCCGTTTTC
>FTHB01000404.1_pt1 | contig 22256 bp, 24 predicted proteins | sample 1640851 | NCBI WGS metagenome assembly FTHB01 (sample SAMEA3914788, study PRJEB12502) | metagenome | biome: forest; material: soil | place: Canada | collected 2011-07-03 | depth 0.1 m
GGTGAGGGGTACGCCGAGCGCTCCCACCCCAGCCCTCCCCCGGAGGGGGAGGGGGCAAGACAGCATGCGTGCCGACCAACTCCTCGTCGAACGCGGCCTCGCAGCCTCCCGCTCGCAGGCGCAGCGGCTGATCGCCTCCGGCGTGCAGTGGTTCGATGGCGCGGCCTGGCGGCGCGTCGCCAAGAACGGCGACGAGTTGCCGCTCGCGGCGCAGGTCGAACTGCTGGACACGGCCGAGTCGCGCTACGTCTCGCGCGGCGGCCTGAAGCTGGAAGGCGCCTTGCGCGACAGCGGACTGGACGTACGTGGCTGGACCTGCCTCGACGTCGGCCAGTCCACGGGCGGCTTCACCGACTGCCTGCTGCAGCAGGGCGCGGCGCACGTGACCGGCCTCGACGTCGGCCACGGCCAGCTGCACGAGACGCTGCGGCGCGATCCGCGCGTGCGTGCGATCGAGAAGCTGAACGCGCGCGACGTGACGGCGCAGCAGGTGGGCGGACCCTTCGACCTGGTGACGGGCGACCTGTCCTTCATCTCGTTGACGCTGGTGCTGCCCGCGCTCGCGCCGCTGCTGAAGCCCGATGGCCATTTGCTGATGCTGGCCAAGCCGCAGTTCGAGCTGCAGCCGGCGCAGATCGGCAAGGGCGGCGTCGTGCGCGATCCGGCGCTGTACGCGCAGGTCGAGCAGCGTTTGCGCGACGCCTGCGCCGCGGCAGGCCTGCAGGTGCCCGGCTGGACCGACAGTCCCATCGCGGGCGGCGACGGCAACCGCGAATTCTTCCTCCATGCAACGACGAGGAGCCATTGATGCTTCCGATCAGCCTCGAATTCTTCCCGCCCAAGACGGCGGAGGGCAGCGACAAGCTGCGGGTCGCGCGCCAGCAGCTCTATGCGCTGAAGCCCGAGTTCTGTTCCGTCACCTATGGCGCCGGCGGCTCGACGCACGCGGGCACCTTCACCACGGTCGCCGAGATCCTGGCCGAGGGCGTGGATGCGGCCTGCCACTTCAGCTGCATAGGCGCGACGCGCGCGCGCGTGCGTGACCAGCTGGCGCAGCTGCGCACGATGGGCGTGAAGCGGCTCGTCGCCTTGCGCGGCGACCTGCCCAGCGGCTACGGCATGGGCGGCGAGTTCCAGTACGCGAGCGAGCTCGTGGAGTTCATCCGCGCGGAGAGCGGCGACGCCTACCGCATCGAGGTGGCCTGCTATCCCGAGGTGCACCCGCAGGCGAAGTCGCCGCAGGCGGACCTGGAGGCCTTCGTGCGCAAGGTGCGCGCGGGCGCGGACGCGGCGATCACGCAGTACTTCTTCAACGCCGACTCCTACTTCCGCTTCGTCGACGAGGCGCGCAAGCAGGGCGTCACCGTGCCCATCGTGCCGGGCGTCATGCCCATCACCAACTCCAGCCAGCTGCTGCGCTTCTCGGACAGCTGCGGCGCCGAGATCCCGCGCTGGATCCGCCTGCGCCTGCAAGGCTATGGCGACGACGCGAAGTCCATCAAGGCCTTCGGGCAGGAAGTGGTGGCGGACCTGTGCCAGCGCCTGGAGCGCGGCGGCGCGCCAGGGCTGCACTTCTACACGATGAACCAGGCGCAGGCGACCCTGGCGCTCTGCGAGGCGCTCGGCCGCTGCTGACGGGGCCACTTCAGGAAGTCGCGTGCGACTTCCTGAGGTGAAGCTACCTCTTGATGTCGCTCTTGTGCTGGATGATGCGGCCCACGAGGCCGTACTCGATCGCCTCTTCGGCGGACAGCCAGCGATCGCGCTCGATGTCTTCCAGCACGCTGTCCAGCGGCCGGCCGGTCTCGCGCGCGATGGTCTGCGCGATGCGCTCGCGTGCCTTGATGATTTCCTGCGCGTGGATCGCGATGTCGCTGGCCGGCCCGCCGGCGCCGCCCGAGGGCTGGTGGATCAGGAAGCGGGTGTTGGGCGTGCAGAAACGCCGCTCCCTGGGCACCGACAGGTAGAGGTGCGTCGCCGCGCTGCCCACCCAGCCGGTGCCTATCATGTGCACCGGCGCGGCGATGAAGCGGATCATGTCGTGGATCGCGTCGCCCGACTCCAGGTGGCCGCCGGGCGAGCTCACGATCATGTCGATGGGCGCGGCCGACTCGGCGTCGAGCGCGATGAGGCGGCGCGCGATGTCGCTGGCGGACTGGTCGCTGATCGCGCCGAACAGCAGCACGGTGCGGGACTTGAAGGCTTTCTCTTCGAGGAAGGCGTTGCGGGGTTCGGCGGTTGCTGCCGGGGTTTCGGGATCGGGGTGCTCCATCTTGGCTCCTTGCATGCGCACCATGATGCCCGAAACCGCGCGGCCCCTGCGCGGAGTCAGGCCAGCGACTGCGCGGCGCGAAGGGCCTGCGCCGCGTAGCCGCCCCCGAACAGCACCACGTGGTTCAGCAGGTGGTAGAGCTGGTACAGGCGCAGGCGGCGCGGCGTCGGCCAGCTGCCGCCTCCTTCTTCGTAGGCGGCGCGAAAGCCCTCGGGCGGACTGCCGAACAACTCCATCATCGCGATCTCGGCTTGCGGGTCCGAGCAGGACACGGCCGGATCGAAGATCACCGGCGCGCCGTCGGCGAGCATGTCCCAGTTGCCTTGCCACAGGTCGCCATGGATCAACGCCGGGACCGTCGGATCCCCTTCGGCGAGCAGCTCCGGCAGCCGTTCGGCAACGGCCTCGACCGCATCGCGCAATGCGTCCGCCGACGCAGGCAATCGATCGCGCATGGCCGCGAGGCGCGAGCGGCCGAAGAATGCGAGCCAGCCCGCGCGGCCCGCGGGCTGCAGCGGCGTGTTGCGCTGGGGCGTGGCGCCCAGGTAGTTGTCGCCGCGCCAGCCGAAGCCGGCCGGCTCCAGCGGGCAGGGATGCGCGTGCAAGGCGGCGAGCGCGGCGCCGAAGCGCGCACCGAAACCGGTGTCGGGCGAGGCGAAGTCCAGCCACTCCAAAGCCAGCGCCGCGCCGCCGCCGTCCAGGTCCACCAGCGCATGCACTCCGGGCACGCGGATGCAACCCGTCGAAGCGAGCGCGCGCAGGCCGTCGGCCTCGGCCCGCAATTGGGGAGCGCCGGACCGGGGCGCGCTCTTCACGAACAGCCGCAGCCCGCCCTGGCGCGCCTCCCAGGTGTCGCAGAAGCTGCTGTTCGCCAGCGGCCGCAGGACCCAGGCGCCTCCCAGCGCTTGCGCCAGCAGCGGCCGCGATTCCACGAGGTCCATGGCTGCGATTGTCCGGCCCCCGGGGTGACAGCGGCGGGCATGGGACGCACGGCTTTGTGACAGCTTGATGGCATCGGTCTTGCTCTGCCATGCCAGCTGCCTGCTTTGGTGCGCAGCCCTGGTGCGGCCTGGCCGCTCAACAAACGAACGGAGTCACAACATGAAGAAACGGAATGCGGCCACTCTCGCGGCCGCGATCGCGCTGCTCGCCGGCGGTGCACACGCACAAAGCTCGGTGCAGCTGATGGGAACCCTGGACGCCTTCGTCGGGCACCTCAAGGCGCCCGGCGACGCGGACGGCCGCAGCGTGGTCAACAGCGGCGGCATGACCACGTCCTGGTACGGTTTCAAGGGGACCGAGGACCTGGGTGGCGGCCTCAAGGCCAGCTTCGCCCTCACCGCGTTCCTGCAGGTGGACACCGGCACGCCGGGCCGCTTCACCGGCGACCCGTACTTCTCCCGCGATGCGAACGTGTCGCTCTCCAGCGCCACGCTCGGCACGCTGACGGCAGGCCGAGCGCTCGCGCCGAACTTCCTGCCCACCATCCTGTTCAACCCGTTCGGCGATTCCTTCACCTTCTCGCCGCTGGTCCTGCACAACAACATCAGCATCTTCAACACCACGGGCTGGACGGCGTCCGTTCCCGCGGACACCGGCTGGTCCAACGAGCTGATGTACACGTCGCCCAGCTTCGGCGGCCTCACGGCCAACCTGCACTACCAGCTGGGCGAGCAGGCGGGCAACAGCGGCGTCAACAACTACGGCCTGAACCTGCTGTACTTCCAGGGTCCTTTCGCGGCGACGGCGTTCTACGAGCACGACGACCTGAGCAACCCCGTGCCGGCCCGGTTCGCCGGCAACGACACCAAGACCGACTGGATGCTTGGCGCCTCGTACGACTTCACCGCGGTGAAGCTGTTCGGCACCTACGGCAAGGCGCACTCGGACGTCCTGGACGAGAGCGACAAGACCTGGTCGCTGGGCGCCAGCGCGCCGGTGGGTCCCGGCACGGTGATGCTGGCCTATGCCGATTCCAAGGTGGACGTCATCGACACCTCGCGCAAGACGGTCAGCCTGGGCTACGACTACTTCCTGTCCAAGAGCACGGACCTCTACGCGGTCGTGATGCACGACAAGGTCAGCGGCTTCGACAGCGCGACCAGCTTCGGCGCCGGCATCCGCAAGCGCTTCTGATCGCGATCGGCCGGCGCGGGGCGATCCGCGCCGGCCGCTTCGCTCAGGAGGACTCGACCTGCTGCGCCTGGCCGCGGCCGCGGCCGAGCACCTCCAGCACGGGGGGCAAGGCCTGCTGCAAGGCGGCCTTGAGCGTGTGCGGCGGATTCACCAGGAACACGCCGCTCGCGGTCAGTCCGGGCCGCGGCACGTTCTCGCCCGGCGTGTGCGTGTTCGCGCGCTCGGGTGACTGGCCGATGTTCAGCACCGCGTGCAGCCAGGGCTTGCCGGCCTGGTTCGCGAGGGTCTTCAGGCGCCGCGGCAGTTCGTGCGCTTCCGGCCGCGGGATCACCGGGTACCAGACCATGTAGGTGCCGGTGGCGAATTTCTTCAGCGACTCCTGCAGGCAGGCCGCCACGCGCTGGTAGTCGCTCTTGATCTCGTAACTCGGGTCCACCAGCACCAGTCCGCGGCGGGAAGGCGGCGGCAACAGGGCCCGCAGCCCCTCGAAGCCGTCTTCGCGCTTGATCACGATGTGGCGCTTGTGTTCGAGCTGGTCGACGTGCCCCACCAGCGCCTTGCCGTCCGTCGGGTGCAGCTCGAACAGCCATAGCCGGTCGCGCGCCTCCTGGCGCAGCAGCGTCTCGGTCACGAACGGCGAACCGGGATAGATCTTCGTCTTGCCCGAGGGATTGAAGCTCGCGAGCAGCTCCAGGTAGTCGGCCAGCAGCGGCGGCGGCTCGGCCGCGAGCGGGCTGGCCAGCAGCTTGAGGATGCCATCCTGCGCCTCGCCCGAGGTGCCGGCGAAGTCGCTGTCCAGGCGGTACAGCCCCGCCCCCGCGTGCGTGTCCACCACGCTGATGGCCGTCGGCTTCGCCGTCAGGTGCTTGAGGACCGCGATCAGCACCATGTGCTTGAGGACGTCGGCGTGGTTGCCGGCATGGAAGCCGTGGCGGTAGCTGAACATCCGCCGATGGTACGCGGGGGACGGCGACGGCGGAAAAACCAACATCCGGACGCAGAGGGCGCAAAGGGTACGCAGAGGACGCAAAAAAGAAAATTTCGTTTGATGGATGTTTTCTGCGTCCCCTGCGTCCGGTTGTCCTGACGCCCGCTTTGGACCGTCCTTGGACGAGCCCCTGACCTTTTTCGTATAATCCTTGGTTCCGTAGCGCTTCATGGGCCCCGCGACGGAAGAATCAGGAACGGCACTCCGCTGGGGTTTCGTGCCTGGGACCACCCACCTAAGAGATCCCCGCCAGAGGGAAACCGACCGTGGAAAAGGGCCCGCCAAACCGTACTCGAGAGTCTTTATGACCACCACTGTCAGCGCCAAGCCCGCTGACGTGAAGCACGAGTGGTTTGTGATTGACGCCACCGACAAGGTGCTCGGCCGGGTAGCCAGCGAAGCTGCCCTCCGACTGCGCGGCAAGCACAAGGCCATCTACACGCCTCACGTCGACACCGGCGACTTCATCGTCGTCATCAACGCATCCAAGCTGCGTGTCACCGGCGCCAAGGAGACCGACAAGGTCTACTACCGCCACACCGGCTACCCCGGCGGCATCCGCCAGCAGACCTTCAAGGAAATGCAGGCCAAGCATCCCGGCCGCGCGCTGGAGAAGGCCGTGAAGGGCATGCTCCCCAAGGGCCCGCTGGGCTACGCCATGATCAAGAAGCTGAAGGTCTACGGCGGCGCCGAGCATCCGCATACCGCGCAGCAACCGAAGCCCCTGGAGATCCGAGCATGATTGGTGATTGGAACAACGGCACCGGCCGGCGCAAGAGCAGCGTCGCCCGCGTGTTCCTCAAGAAGGGCTCCGGCAAGATCACGGTCAACGGCAAGGACATCGAACAGTTCTTCGGCCGCCAGACCTCGATCATGATCGTGAAGCAACCCCTGGTGCTGACCGGCAATGCCGAGGCATTCGACATCCAGTGCAACGTGCACGGCGGTGGCGAATCCGGCCAGGCCGGCGCGGTGCGCCACGGCATCACGCGCGCCCTGATCGACTACGACGCGGCCCTGAAGCCCCAGCTGTCCGCAGCCGGTTTCGTGACCCGCGACGCGCGCGAAGTGGAACGCAAGAAGGTCGGCCTGCACTCCGCTCGCCGCCGCAAGCAGTTCTCCAAGCGCTGAGGCGTTACCACCGAAATCCGCTGCGCGGCTTTCGGCCATCGCCCCAGGAAGCCCGGCTGTCGCCGGGCTTTTTCGTTGGCGCACACGCTTCAGCCGTGGGGTGCGCGACTACGGCAGCGGGCGTCTTATCCGACACGAACGCGCACAAGATAGGACTTGCTGCGCGCGGGCGGTTTGGGCAGCATCCTCAACCATGCGTTTCAAGCTGCTCAGGCGAAGACTGACCATCAGTGCGCCCAGGATGAAGGTGCGCAGCGCAATGCCGTGGCCTCTGCAGTGGGCGGTGGCCGCCGTCGTCCTCGGTTTCTGCGCGGCGATCAGCCTCTGGGCCTTCGAGAAGGGCAAGGAGTTGGCCGGCGTGGACGACCACGCGAAGGAAGAAGTCGGCCAGCTGCGCGAGGAGCTCGTGAACCTGCGCGCCGAGCGTGATCGCATCCAGTCCATTCTCAACACCTCGGGCAGCGCCATGACCGTGGAGCGTGCCGCGCAGGAGCGGCTGACCACGCAGATCCGCACCCTGGAGGCCGAGAACCGTTCGCTGCGCGAAGACCTGGGCTTCTTCGAGAAGCTCACGCCGGTGAGCGGCACCGAGGCCGTCGCCATCCGCGGCCTGCAGGCCGAGGTGCTGGGCGGCTCGCAGCTGAAATGGCAGGTGCTGGTGATCCAGCCCGTGAAGAACGCGCCCGAATTCCACGGCCGCCTCGAATTGAATTTCTCCGGCACCCAGGAAGGCAAGCCCTGGACCATGCCCTTGCCCGGTGGCGGCCAGGCCCTGCAGTTCCGCCAATACCGTCGCCTGGAGGGCATGGTGGACCTGCCGCCCGAGGTTGTCGTGAAAAACGTCTCGGCGCGGATCGTCGAGGGCACGGTCAGCCGGGCCGTCCAGAATGTATCGTTGTAGGCAAGTCGTTGTAAGTTGATCGTTCGTTGAGGAGCCCCCCATGTTCGGCAAAAAAGCACAACCCCCCATCAAGAGCCTGATCGCGCAAGGCACGCGCATCGAAGGCAACATGAAGTTCACCGAAGGCCTGCGCGTCGACGGCGAGGTCTATGGCGACATCCAGGCCGCCCCGGAGGACGCGGGCAGCCTGCTGGTGATCTCCGAGGCGTCCGTCGTGCAGGGCGCCATCCAGGCCGACCACGTGATCATCAACGGCACGGTGCGCGGCCCGGTCCACGCCCGCGAACTGCTGGAGTTGCAGCCCAAGGCCAAGATCGAGGGCGATGTTTCCTACATCGCACTGGAAATGCACCAGGGCGCCACCATCTCTGGTCAGCTGAAGCCGCTGGTGGCCGGGATGCCCGGCGAGGAAGAAAAACCCTTACTGAAGTTGGCGGCAAAGAGCGCCTGAGCCGCGCGGCCCGCCCGGGCCGCGCTAACATCGCGTACCACTGAGGAAGAATGCCCATGAGCGCCGTTGCCGAAAATGTCTCCGCCGAGATGCCCGCCCCGCTGCTGTTCACCGACAGCGCCGCGGCCAAGGTCGCCGATCTGATCGCGGAAGAGGGCAATCCCGACCTCAAGCTGCGTGTCTTCGTGCAGGGTGGGGGCTGCTCGGGCTTCCAGTACGGCTTCACCTTCGACGAGATCGCCAACGACGACGACACCGTGATGACCAAGAACGGTGTCTCGCTGCTGATCGACGCGATGAGCTACCAGTACCTGGTCGGCGCCGAGATCGACTACAAGGAAGACCTGCAGGGCGCGCAGTTCGTGATCAAGAACCCGAACGCGACCACCACCTGCGGCTGCGGCTCCTCGTTCTCCGCCTAAGCCGGGTAGATCCCACCCAACACGCGGGCGCCTCTGGCGCCCGTCGTGCTTTGGAGCTCCAGCTTCTCGCCGCGTACGCACTTCATGGCCAGCCACGCGAAGGCGGCGGCCTCCACCTGCAGCGGCGGCAGGCCTTCGGCGGCGCTGGAAACGACCTGCGCCTGTGGCAGCAGGTCCTGCAGGCGCTGCAGGAGGTGGCCGTTGAACGCGCCGCCACCACAGACGACCAGCTTGCCTAAACCGGGGGCGTGGCGCTCCACGTCGTCGGCGCAGGCGTGGGCCGTCAGCTCCGTCAGAGTCGCCTGCACGTCCGCCGGCGCGGCTGCCGCGAAGCCACGCAGCTGCGCATCCAGCCAGGGGCGGTTGAAGAGGTCGCGCCCCGTGCTCTTGGGAGGCGGCAAGGACAGGTAGGGCTCGGCAAGCAGCAGCGCGAGCAGGTCCGGCAGCACGCGCCCGCTGGCGGCCCATGCGCCGTCGTCGTCGTAAGGGCGGCCCGTGTGCTGCTCGCACCAGGCGTCCATCAGCGCGTTACCGGGCCCGCAGTCGAATCCCTGCATGCTGCCGTCCGCACGCAGCACCGTGAGGTTGGAGATGCCGCCGATGTTCAGGACGCCCACGGTCTCGCCTCGCCGGGCGAACACGGACTGGTGGAAGAAGGGCGCCAGCGGCGCGCCCTGGCCGCCGGCGGCAACGTCGCGGCTGCGGAAGTCCGCGACCACGCGGATGCCCGTGAGCTCCGCCAGCAGAGCGGGCTGCGCCAGCTGGATGGTGTAGCCGGTGCCGTCGAACTGCTGCGGTCGATGGCGCACGGTCTGGCCATGCGCGCCGATCGCGCTGATCGCCGAAGCAGCGATACCGGCGCCGGCGAGCAGTTGCCGCACGACGTCCGCATAGACGCGCATCAGCGCATTGCCGGCCAGCCAGCCGCGATGCAGTTCGTCGAGGCCGCTCGCGTTCAGCGCCATGAGCTCGGCGCGCAGGCTGTCGCTGAAGGGAGCGCTCGCGTGGCGCAGGACACGCACGCCAGGGGAGAAATCGGCGATGACGCCGTCCACCCCGTCCATCGAGGTGCCCGACATCAGGCCGACGAAGAGTTCTGCCATGGGGCGCATCCTAGCGCCCCGTGGATCAGCGCGCGCTGGCGACCTGGCCAGCCGAGGCCGCGACGGCCAGCTGCGTGCGCATGGACTGCGCGAGCTTGTTGAAATCGGCTCGGGCCTGCGGCGTCAGTTCGACGGCCTTGCTGGCGCGGGCCATCTCCACCGGGTCGCGCTGCTGGCCGTTCTCGCGGAATTCGAAGTGCAGGTGCGGGCCGGTAGCCCAGCCCGTCATGCCGACGTTGCCGATCAGCTCGCCGCGCTGCACGATTTCATGGACGCGCACGCCGATGCGGCTCAGGTGCGCATAGACGGTGGAGTCGCCGTTGCCGTGATCGACGTGGATCACGTTGCCGTAGCCGTTCTGCCAGCCCGCGAATTCCACTCGCCCCGTACCGACGCTGCGCACGGGAGTGCCGATGGGCGCCGCGAAATCCGTCCCCTCGTGCTTGATCCAGCGATGCAGGATGGGGTGGAAGCGCATCGCGAAGCCGCTGCTGATGCGCGTGAACGCGACCGGCCACGCCAGGAACTGGTGCTCCAGGCTGTGGCCCTGGAAGTCGAAGTAACTGCCCGGCTGGCCCGGTTGCTGGAACCACAGGGCTTCCAGCGTGCGGCCGCCGTTCACGAACTGCGCGGAGACCACGCGGCCGGTGCGCATCGGCTCGCCGTCGGCCTCCAGCGTTTCGTAGACGACCGAGAAGCGGTCGCCGGCGCGCAGGGCGCGGCGGAAGTCGATCTCGCTGGAGTAGATGTCCACCAGCTGGCTCGTGACCGCCTCCGGGATGCCGGCGTCGTCCACGGCGGCGATCAGGCTGCTGCGGATGCTGCCGCTGCCGACGCGCAGCGAAGCGACCAGGGGTGCCGTTTCGAGGTGGCTGGCGAACTGGCCGTTGGCCTGGCGTTCCACGACCAGGCGCGTGAAATTCCTGTCGTCGGCGGCCCAGCGGGCCTTCAGGCGCAGCAGGTCGTGGCTGTCGGTGGCCTCCACGTTGACGGAACGGCCCGGCGCGCCGAGCACCTGCGCCCGCGCGACCGGGTCCTGCCGCAGGAAGGCCGCGGCGGCCGGATCGTTCACGCCCAGGCGGGAGAGCAGCGATTCGGCGGTGTCGCTGGGACGGACCTGCTCGTTCGTGTAGAGGCTGAAGCGGTGCGTGTCGAGGGCGTCCGCTTGCTCTTCCAGCGGCAGCGGCTGCACGGTCTCGAGGATCTCGCGCACCGGCAGCAAAGACGGATCCGGGCCCAGCGAGGCCACCGCATAGGCACCACCGCCGCCGGTCAGCAGCACGGCTGCGACCAGCGCGGTGACCTGGCGGGGATGGTGTTCGAACGCATGCGCCGCGCGGGACACAAGCCGTTCCCCGTGGGTCCACCAAGTTTTCTTCACTGACTATCCTTGTATCGCCCTGCCGGTCTCGTCCTACGAGCTGGCGGGGTGGGGCCCTGCACGATGACGCGTAGTGCGCCGATGGCGGGCGGGCCGGGAAGACCGCCGCATCTAGAATCGGCAGCCACAAACGAGCCGCAGTATAGCCAGCCCAGCTGACCAGTTCCCCGTAAAACCCTTTATGAATCAAGAGCTTGTTACAAAAAAACTGCCGGTGACGGACCGCGTCCGGGAAGCCATGGCGGTGAGCCTGCGGGGGGCGGAGGAGCTCATCCCGGCGGAGGACTGGGAGCAGAAGCTGGCGCGGTCCGAGGCGACGGGCGTGCCTCTGCGCATCAAGCTGGGCCTGGACCCGACCGCGCCGGACATCCACATCGGCCACACGGTGGTGCTGAACAAGATGCGCCAGCTGCAGGACCTGGGGCACCAGGTGATCTTCCTGATCGGCGACTTCACGTCGATGATCGGCGACCCGTCGGGCCGCAACACCACGCGGCCGCCGCTGACGGCCGAACAGATCAAGCGCAACGCCGAGACTTATAGAGCCCAGGCGGACAAGATCCTGGACCCCGCGCGCACCGAGCTTCGCTACAACAGCGAATGGAGCGACCCGCTGGGCGCCCGCGGCATGATCCAGCTCGCCGCCAGGTACACCGTGGCCCGCATGATGGAGCGCAACGACTTCCACGAGCGCTTCAAGGCCGGCACGCCCATCAGCATCCACGAGTTCCTCTACCCGCTGATGCAGGGCTACGACTCGGTCGCCCTGAAGGCCGACCTGGAGCTCGGAGGCACCGACCAGAAGTTCAACCTGCTCATGGGCCGGCACCTGCAGGCCGAGTACGGCCAGGAGCCGCAGTGCATCCTGACCATGCCCCTGCTCGAAGGCCTAGACGGCGTCGAGAAGATGTCCAAGAGCAAGAACAACTACATCGGCGTCACCGAGGAGCCGAACACCATGTTCGCCAAGGTGATGTCCATCTCGGACACGCTGATGTGGCGCTGGTACACCTTGCTCAGCTTCCGCACCAGCGCGGAGATCGCGAAGCTCAAGGCCGAAGTCGATGGCGGCCGCAATCCGCGTGACGCCAAGGTGATGCTCGCCAAGGAGATCACCGCGCGCTTCCACGACGCCGCGGCGGCCGACGGGGCGGAGCAGGACTTCGTCAATCGCAGCAAGGGCGGCGTGCCCCAGGACATCCCGGAGCTGGCGCTTTCCGGTGCGCCGCTGGGCATCGCGCAACTGCTGAAGCAGGCGGGGCTCGCGCCTTCGACCAGCGAGGCCAACCGCCTGATCGAAGGCGGTGGCGTGCGCGTGGACTCCGCCTCCGTGAGCGACAAGGCGCTGAAGCTGGACGCCGGCACCTACGTCGTGCAGGTGGGCAAGCGCAAGTTCGCGCGCGTGACGCTCGCCTGAAGCGCGCCGAGCTGCCGCTGCCTCAGGGGGCGGGCGAGGCCAGCGGCTTGCCCTTTTCCACCACGTACACGCCCACCAGCTTCACCGGCACGGAGCCGGCGTTGTGTGCGTCGTGCACCACGCCCGCGGGGATCACGAAGGACTCGCCGGCCTTGACGATGCGCGGCGGCTGCCCGTCGACCAGCAGTTCGCTTTCGCCTTCGAGCACGTAGCTGATCTCGTCGCCGGGGTGCGTGTGGCGGCCTGCGCGCGCACCGGGCGCCACCTCGACGCGGGCCACGACTGCTTCGCGGCCGGGGACGGACACATCGGCCCGGCCGACGATCACGCGCGTGAGTCCGGAAGCCTGGCCGTAGAGCGCGCCGGCGGCGAGCGCCAGGGCGGCGGCGCCGGCGATGAGGGCGATGCGGGAAGCACGGGGCATGTCGTTCTCCAGGATGCGCCACGGCGGCGCGGGCCCATGCTGCCAGCGCGCACCCGCGGCCGCCACAGGGTCCGCCCGGGGATGGCCTCCGCCATCCGGCGCGAAGCGGATGCGCCAGCCGCGCCGGGTACCGCACAATCGCCGCATGTCACTGGCTTCCTCCGCGCAGCGCCTGCAACCCCAGGTGCTGCTGCGCTGGTCCATCGCGGTCGCGGTGCTGACCATCGTCCTCAAGTTCTTCGCCTGGTGGCTCACCGGTTCGGTGGGCCTGCTGTCCGATGCGATGGAGTCCATCGTCAACCTGGCCGGCGCGGCCTTCGCCTTGCTGATGGTGAAGATCGCAGCGCGACCTGCCGACGAAGGCCACCCTTATGGCCATCACAAGGCGGAGTACTTCTCCGCCGGCTTCGAGGGCCTGATGATCATGGTTGCCGCCGGCGGCATCCTGTGGACGGCGGTGCTGCGGCTGCGGGCGCCGCAGCCGCTGGAGCAGCTGGGCGTCGGCCTGCTCGTGTCGGCGCTGAGCGCCGCGATCAATGGCGGGCTGGCCTGGGCGATGGTGCAGTCGGCCCGCACGCACCGCTCGATGGCGCTGGAGGGCGACGCGCGCCACCTGATCACCGACGTGTGGACCTCCGTGGGAGTGATCGTGGGCGTTGCGCTCGCGGCCTTCACGCACTGGCTGTGGCTGGACCCGATCGTCGCCATCGCGGTGGCCGTCAACATCCTGCGCGAAGGCGTGCACCTGGTGTGGAAATCCTCCGAAGGCTTGATGGACCGGGCGCTGGAGCCGGAAATCCTCGACGAGATCGATCGCACGCTGGAGCAGTTCAAGCACCCCACCATCCGCTTCGACCACGTGTCCACGCGCCGCTCGGGGCGCCGGCGCTTCCTGGACATGCACATGCACATGCCGGCGAACTGGAGCCTGGGCCGTGCCGCGGCGCTGCGCGGCTCCGTGGAACAGGCGCTCATGAGCGCGGTGCCCGGCCTGCGCGCCACCATCCAGCTGCTTCCGAGCGACGTGGAAGCGCACTTCGACGACGAGAAGGACCTGATCTGATGCTGGCCCTGGTGCAGCGCGTGCGCGAGGCGAAGGTGGTGGTGGAGGGCCGCACGACGGGCGCCATCGCGCAGGGCCTGCTGGTGCTGGTCTGCGCGGAGCGCGGCGACAGCGAGGCGCAGGCGGACAAGCTGCTGGCCAAGCTGCTGAAGCTGCGCATCTTCAGCGACGAGGACGGCAAGATGAACCGCAGCGTGCAGGACGTGGCCGGCGGCCTGCTGCTGGTGAGCCAGTTCACCCTGGCCGCCGACACGAGCGGCGGCAACCGTCCCAGCTTCACCGACGCGGCGCCGCCCGAGGAAGGCCGCCGCCTCTACGACCACTTCGTGCAGCAGGCGCGTGCCGCCCACCCCATCGTGCAGACCGGGGAGTTCGCCGCCGACATGCAGGTGCACCTGGTGAACGACGGGCCGGTGACCATCCCGATGACGGTGCGCTGAGCGCCGCCGGCAGCGTCAATACGGGTTCGGATAACCCAGCGCGCCCATCAGCAGGATCTCCAGCGCTTCCATCTCCAGCGCGTCGCGCTCGCCCGTCTCGTGGTCGTAGCCTTGCGCATGCAGCGTGCCGTGCACCAGCAGGTGGGCGTAGTGCGCTTCCAGGCTCTTGCCCTGTTCCTTCGCCTCGCGCTCCACCACGGGCGCGCACAGCACCAGGTCCGCGGCCACGACCGGCGCGCGCGTGTAGTCGAAGGTGAGCACGTTGGTCGCGTAGTCCTTGCCGCGGTACTGGCGGTTCAGCGCCTGGCCTTCCTCGGCGCCGACGATGCGCACGGCGATCTCCGCGGGCGCGTCCAGCGCCATCGCCACCCACCGGCGCACGCGCGCGGGGCGCAGCGCCGCCTTGTGCGCGGCCGCGCCGGGGAACGCGGCGAATTGCAGCGACAGATCCAGGGAGGCAGTCATGCGTGCGTCTTGCGAGCCGCGTCGTAGGCATCGACGATGCGCGCCACGAGCGGGTGGCGCACGACGTCCGCGCTGGTGAAGCGCGTGTGGGCGATGCCGCTCACGCGGCGCAGTACGCGCTCCGCCTCGACCAGTCCCGACAGCGAGCCCTTGGGCAGGTCGACCTGGCTCACGTCGCCCGTCACCACCGCCTTGCTGCCGAAGCCGATGCGCGTGAGGAACATCTTCATCTGTTCCGGCGTGGTGTTCTGCGCCTCGTCCAGGATCACGAAGGCGTTGTTCAACGTGCGCCCGCGCATGAAGGCGAGCGGCGCGATCTCCAGCGCGTTGCGCTCGAAGGCCTTGACGACGCGGTCGAAGCCCATGAGGTCGTACAGCGCGTCGTACAGCGGCCGCAGGTAGGGATCGACCTTCTGCGACAGGTCGCCGGGCAGGAAGCCCAGCTTCTCGCCCGCTTCCACCGCGGGCCGCGTCAGCACGATGCGCTGCACCGCGTTGCGCTCCAGCGCGTCGACGGCGCAGGCGACCGCCAGGTAGGTCTTGCCCGTGCCGGCCGGACCGATGCCGAAGGTGATGTCGTGGCCGGCGATGTTGTCCAGGTACACGCTCTGGTTCGGCGTGCGCGCCTTCAGGTCGGTGCGCCGCGTGTGCAGCACCAGCGCGCCGTCCTCGTCCTGCTCGATCGCCGTGTCGGAGGCCAGCATCAGCTGCACCTTCTCCCTGGAGATCGCGCGGCCCGCGATCTCGTACAAGGCCTGCAGCACGTCGAGGGCTCGCTCCGCCCTGGCCTTGGGGCCTTCGATGCGGAAATGTTCCTGCCGCCGGGAGATGCGGACCTGCAGCGCCGTCTCGATGGTCCGCAGGTGTTCGTCCATGGGCCCGCACAGGTGCGAGAGGCGGTTGTTGTTCAGGGGACTGAAGGCGTGGCGGAGAATCAAGCTGATAATCCCGGCAGAGGGACCGCAATGATAGGCAGATTGACGGGGACGTTGTCCGAAAAGACCCCGCCGCAGGTGCTGGTGGACTGCCACGGCGTCGGCTACGAAGTGGACGTGCCCATGAGCACGTTCTACAACCTGCCGGGACTGGGCGAGAAGGTCTCGCTGCTCACGCACTTCGTCGTGCGCGAGGACGCGCAGATCCTGTTCGGCTTCGGCTCGCCGGGCGAGCGCGAGGCCTTCCGGCAATTGATCAAGATTTCCGGCGTGGGCCCGCGCACGGCGCTCGCCGTCCTGAGCGGCATGAGCGTGGGCGACATAGCCCAGGCCGTGACGCAGCAGGACGCGGGCCGGCTGGTGAAGATCCCCGGCATCGGCAAGAAGACCGCGGAGCGCCTGCTGCTCGAACTGAAGGGCAAGATCGGCGCCGACCTCGGGCACCCCGCCGGCCACGTCGTCGACGATGCGCAAGCCGACATCCTGCAGGCGCTGGTCGCCCTGGGCTATAGCGACAAGGAAGCGCAGGCCGCGCTCAAGTCGCTGCCCAAGGAAGTGGGCGTCAGCGACGGCATCAAGCTGGCGTTGAAGGCGCTCGCGCGGTGAGCATTCGGCGTAGCCTCCTGCGCTGGGCTTTCGCCGCGGGCGTCCTCGCGTCGCTGGCGGGCTGCGTCGCGTGGCCGTATGCGGCGGACAGCAAGCAACGCAGCGACGCGCTGCTGCAAGCCCAGATGGCGCGCGCGCATCAAGCGCTTGTGCTTGCAGCTGGCCGACCGCCGCACGTCGTGTTCGCGGGGTTCGCCCTGAATTCCGAATCACGCGCTTTCCGCGGCGATGTGCAACTCGGCGAGCAGGTGATGCGAGGCATCGATCCGCAAGCGGTCGTGTTCACGCTCGCCAATCCCGCGTTCGGCCAGGACGCAGAGTGGCCGTTCGCCACGCGCGAAAACGTGGAGGCGGTGCTGGAGTCGATCGGTGCCGAAGCCGGGCCGGACGACAAGGTCGTGCTGCTGTTCGCCAGTCACGGCGCACCGCATATCCTGGCACTGCGCGCCGCCAATCGCGACCTCGGGACGATCACCCCGGAGGATCTGCAGCAATGGCTGGGCCCGTTGCGTGGAAAGCCTACCCTGATCGTCCTGTCCGCCTGCTATTCGGGCTCCTTCATGCCGGCGCTGCGTGACCGGTCGCGCATCATCCTCACCGCCGCGGCGGCGGACCGCAATTCATTCGGTTGCCAGTTCCACAGCAACAACACCTATTTCGTCGAAGAACTCCTGGGCGGCCCCGATCCGGGCAGCCTCTCCTTGCGGCAGCTCATGGATCGTGCGGGCGAAGGCGTCCAGCGCCGCGAGCAGGCCCTGAAGGTCACGCCTTCGCGCCCGCAGTGGTTCTTCGGCGCGGCAGTGCAGCAGTGGGGGGCGCAGCCGCTTTCGCAGTGGTTGCAGAAAGCCGCATCATGAGCATCCAGACCGACGATTTCGCCCCGGCACCGGACAAGCGCGTGGTTTCCGCCGCGCCCGCTTCGCCGCAGGAAGAAGCGCTCGAACGCGCGCTGCGTCCCAAGGGCCTCGCCGAATACGTCGGCCAGGCCAAGACGCGCGAGCAGCTGGAGATCTTCATCGGCGCGGCGCGCAAGCGCGGCGAGGCGCTGGACCACGTGCTGTTGTTCGGGCCGCCCGGCCTGGGCAAGACCACGCTGTCGCACATCATCGCCAACGAGCTGGGCGTGAACCTCCGCTCCACCTCGGGCCCCGTTCTGGAGAAGCCCAAGGACCTGGCGGCGTTGCTCACCAACCTGGAACGCAACGACGTCCTCTTCATCGACGAGATCCACCGGCTCTCGCCCGTGGTGGAGGAGATCCTGTACCCCGCGCTGGAGGACTACCAGATCGACATCATGATCGGCGAGGGCCCCGCGGCCCGCTCGATCAAGCTGGACCTGCAGCCCTTCACGCTGGTGGGCGCGACCACGCGCGCGGGCATGCTGACGAACCCGCTGCGCGACCGCTTCGGCATCGTCGCGCGCCTGGAGTTCTACACGGCGGAGGAACTCACGCGCATCGTGCACCGCAGCGCCGGCTTGCTGCAGGCGCCGATCGACGCGGACGGCGCGTCGGAGATCGCGCGCCGTTCGCGCGGCACGCCGCGCATCGCCAACCGGCTGCTGCGCCGTGTGCGCGACTACGCCGAAGTGAAGGGCAGCGGACGCATCGACAAGGCGACGGCGGAGAAGGCGCTGACCATGCTGGACGTGGATCCGCTCGGCTTCGACGTGATGGACCGCAAGCTGCTGGAAGCGGTGATCCATCGCTTCGACGGCGGTCCGGTGGGACTGGACAACGTCGCGGCCTCCATCGGCGAAGAGCGCGACACCATCGAGGACGTGATCGAGCCCTACCTGATCCAGCAAGGCTATTTGCAGCGCACGCCGCGCGGGCGCGTGGCCACGATGGCGGCCTACCGGCACCTCGGGGTCGTACCGCCGGCGCAGGGTGGCGAGCTGTTCGACGGGTCCTGAGCCCTCGGGCGAACCGCAGCGCCGCTCAAACCGTCAGCGCCTCCCAGAACACGCGCGTCGCTTCCAATCCCGCCGGTGTCCAGTGCTGCGCCGGCGACATCGCGCGCAGCACCAGGGCCGTGCGCGCGTCTTCATCGAGCGTCCGCATCTGCTCGCGGAAGAACACCAGGTCCGGGTCCAGTGCGTCCGCGGCCGCCTCGCCAAGCGCGCCGCGCTGGCGGAGCCGGGCGCGGAAAGTCGCGCGGCGCCTTGGCTTGTCACCCGTCGGCGCTGCTTCCGTGAACGGACGGCCATCCGCGCTCGCCGCGCCGCGGATCCAGTCATGCAGCACCTGGAGTTCGTACGTCGTGAACACGCCGAACATCTCCGCGCGCTCGCCTTGCAGCAGGCCCCAGAAGCGGCTGTTCTCCGCCGGTTCGCCGAAGCGAATCCAGCCCGCCTTCTCCAGTGCGGCCACGAAGTCTGGCATCCGCTCCGGCGCGGCCAGCCATTCATTGATGCTGCGGCCGGCGACGCGGCAATACTCCGAGTGCGCGCCGTTGCCGGTGGAGGCCTTGCGCGCGAGGATGCGCAGCGCCTCGCGATGCAGGTCGAAGCCCTCGATCACGTCCGTGGTCCCGAGGCCGGCGCACGACAGCTTGGCCCCGGCGCGCACGCGCTGCCAGAATGCGCCGCCATCGTCCAGGCGCGGCAGCATGTCCATCACCGCCTGGCACGCGCGCCGCGCATGTCCCGTGTCGCCGTTGTCCACGGTGATGTGCAAGGTGAAGTAGTAGGGGTCCAGTCCCAGCTCGTTGAGCTCGTACGACGTGATCAGCAGGTGCAGCGGCAACTGCTCGTAGCCGAGGTTGAAGCCGACCACCTCCGGCAGGAAGGCTTCCGCATTCCACGCGAGCGCCAGCTGGATGGCTCCCTGTTCGTACAGCGCGTCGTCCAGGTCGTCGAGCGGGTCCAGCGCGTAGCGTGCGAGGAGCTGGCGATACAGCACGACGTGGTTCTTGTCGATCGCTCCTTCGCCGAGTTCCTCCACGTACGTGCGGACCAGGTCCGCAACGCGCGGGCTGCGCCAGTGCGGCAGCAGGCCGTAGAGCCAGGCGCCGTCCACCAGCTTCGTGGGTGCGACCGAACGCAGCACGTACAGCGCATGCGCGCGATTGCTGAAGTAGCGGCGCGGACCGCCGGCCTTCCGTTCGCCGAGGTATGCCGCATAGCGCGCGTGAACGTTGCGGGTGTTCTCCTCCATCCAGCCGGCCAAGCCGTCCGGAGACTCCGGAAGGTCCGTCGCCTCGGAGTGCATGTCCATGAGCTTGGCCCGCAGGAAGTCAGCGGCGTCGCGCCGGGCAGCCGCATCGGGCTCGCGGTCGGCCAGGCGCTGGTACAGGTCCTTGTGGAAGCGGGCGGGCGCCGCCGTCTCTTCGGCGCCGGGCGTGGCTTGCAACTGCCGCCATTCTTGTTGTCCGATGTGCATCCTGGCACTGTGCTATCACGTGCCGGACATTGCCATCGGGCCGCCTCGCCCATGTGCGTGCGCGTGCTCCTACGCCACCGCTGGGCCAGCGGGCGGCCTCTGCACCACGAGCGCCACGGCAGCAATGCGCTCGGCCTCCTCGTAGGCGGGCTGCTCCAGTTCTTCGCCGAACACGTCCGGGTCGAGCTCGCGGTAGTGCCAGGGCCAGTCCGCCGCCTCGAGAGCGGGCCGCAGCAGCGTGAGCAAGGGATCCTGCCCGTCGACCATCGCCGCGCCGGTGTAGAGGACGAGCCGTCCCGCGGGTGCCAACCGTTGCAGGCCCTCCCGCACGATGCGACCGGACAGCGCCTCGCCGAAGCGGCCGCCGCCGTGCCGGTAGGTCCGCTGCGCACCGTCGTTCAGGTAGGGTGGATTGGCGAGGATCAGGTCGAACTCACCCGCGAGCACGGCGAACAAGTCGCTTTCGACCAGATCCACGCGCTCGCAGCCCGCTCGCGTTGCATTCGCGGCAGCGAACGGGAGCGCGCGCCGGTTGATGTCCGACAGCACGAGATGCGCACGCACTTGCGCCTGGGCCATCGCGGCGACGATGCCGCCGGCTCCGCTGCCGCATCCGAGATCCAGGATGCGTGCGTCCCGTGGCAGCGGTTCCCTTCCCAGTTCTTCCTCCACGAGCCGCGCGAAGCGGTAGGTGTCGGGACCGAAGAAGATCGCGTCGGCCTGCTCGGTCGGATACGCCGAGTGGGCGAAGAGCCGGCCGGACAGCGTGGAGAACCGCACCGCGCTGCGCAGCAGGCCGTGCTCCGCTGGCTGCACCAGGTCCGCCTGGCGCAGCGTGTCCAGCACGGAGGCAGGCAATAGTTCGGGCGGAAATGGCCGGCTCCAGCCGAAGACGTCACGCAGGGTGCGCGCCACCTGTGCGGAAGGCCGCGCGTTCACGCGCGCATGGGTGGCGGGCGTGACGGTCGTGAAGGCATAGCGCTGCTCCTGCAGCCACGCGGCCACCCGGGAAAGGGCGGCGGTGAGGTCCGCATCCGCCGCTGCCGTCATGGGGACACGGCGGAGGAACGAGGCGCAGGCCGGACGGTGGAGAGCGCCGTTGCCGTGGTCGGACGCGCGTTGCGCACGATCAGCACCTGGGCCGCGTAGTAGGTTGCGAGCACCCAGAGCTGTGCCATCACGATGGGCTGTGCGAAGCGGTTGATCGCCAGCAGCGCGTCGCTGAGCATGAACAGCACGGCGCCCATGGCCACCACCACGGAAGCGCCGTCCCGTTGCACCGTCGCGCGTCCGATCGCCTGCGCCGCCATCAGCGCGATGACGCACGCATAGCAGGCGACCGCGACTTTCAGCACGGGGCCCAGGTGCGGAAAGAGAACGGCGTACATCGCGACGGCAGCGCCGGTGGTGCAGGCGAGCGCCGTGCCGCTGGGGAACCAGCGCTGCCCTTGTTTGAACAGCGCGAGGTAGCACAGGTGCGCACACAGGAAGGCGACCAGCCCGGGGATGAAGAGGCCGGGCAGCATCAGCAGGACGTCGCCTGCGAGGCAGAGCAGGAGCGCTGCGAGCAGCTTGAGGTCGAACACACGGTGTTGCCGCATCCAGACGCCGCGCGTGGCCACCAGCACGATCGCCAGCACCAGGACCAGTGGCTTGAATACGTGGTGCGCCGTCGTCCAGCCTTGTGTCGCCGTGGCGGTCGCGAGCGCCGCGGCTTCGACCAGCAGCACTTCCGTCATCGTCAGGCGGCCCTGGATCAGCGCGCCGAGAGCCCACAGGCACGCCGTCAGCACCGCAAGCCATACGGCGAGGTCCGCCACCGGGGCCAGGTCCGCCTGCCACAGGAACACCAGCGCGCCGACGAGAAGCGCGGCGAATTGCACGCATGCGAACCAGGCGACCGCGCGCGTCATCGGCGGGTGATACAGCGTGACGGCTTCCATGGCGAACGCGGGCTTGGGAAAGCGCTGCGCCACGTCGGCCGGTCGCCAGCCCGGGGGCTTGAACCACACGCGGATCTTGTCCGCCCAGGAACGTGCATGCCAGCTGTCATTGGCGAGCGCCCAGTACACCTCGAAGTTGGACCACAGCGGGTCCCAGCTTTGCAGCGGCGCGCGCGTGCCGTACACGCACTTCTCGCCCTCCTCGGTGAAGCTGCCGAAGAGCCGGTCCCACACGATCAGCACGCCGCCGTAGTTGCGATCGAGGTAGCCGTCGTTCACGGCGTGGTGCACGCGATGGTTGGACGGCGAGCAGAACCAGCGGTCGAACCAACCGAGCTTGCCCACGTGTTCGGTGTGCACCCAGAACTGGTACAGCAGGTCGACGAGCGCCACGACGCCGAACACCAGCGGCGGCACGCCGGCGATGGCCATGGGAACGTAGAAGATCCATCCGAGCAGCGCGCCGCTGCTGGTCTGGCGCAAGGCCGTGGACAGGTTGTAGTCCTGGCTCTGGTGGTGCACCACGTGCGCCGCCCAGAACACGGCGACCTCGTGACCCGCGCGGTGCAGCCAGTAGTAGCAGAGGTCGTAGAACAGCAGCGCGAGCAGCCAGCCGGGCAGCGACATCCAGAATGCGTCGTTGTGCCAGAAGGACACGAAGGAGTAGACCGCCGCGTAGATGCCGATGCGGAACAGGCGCGTGAGCACGGCGCTCACCTGGCTCAGCATGCCCAGCGAGATGCTGTTGATCGCGTCGTTCAGGCGGTAGGTGTTGCGGCCGCGCCAGCGGCCCCA
>FTHB01000365.1_pt1 | contig 21386 bp, 18 predicted proteins | sample 1640851 | NCBI WGS metagenome assembly FTHB01 (sample SAMEA3914788, study PRJEB12502) | metagenome | biome: forest; material: soil | place: Canada | collected 2011-07-03 | depth 0.1 m
CGGGGACCATGGGATGGTGCGCATCGGCGCGCCTGAAGCGGCAGCCAGCCGGGCGTCCGAACCGGCGAGTCCGCCCATGCACAGGGCGAACAGCGCACCGGTCGCCGCCAGCCGCCAGGGAAAACCGATGCTGCTCACCACCAGCAGGGCCAGCAGGCTGGCGAGGAACGCGGCGCGCCAGGGCCGCTCCGCGTCGGCGACCTCACCCTGCTCCCGCCAGGTCCGCCAGGTGGCCCGCAACAGCCAGGCCGCGAGCGCAAGCAGCGCGATCCAGCCGACGACGCCGTCTTCCGCGACGAGCTGCAGGAACTCGTTGTGCACGTAGTAGTCGGTCTCGATCTGCGCGCCGCCGTCCTCGTAGCGCGGGATCTCGTTTTCCCATGCGCCCGCGCCCAGTCCCTCGAGCGGATGCGCCGCGATGGCGCGCAGCGTCGCGCGCCACATCTCCATGCGCAGGCCGAGCGAATGGTCCCCAGGCGTGATGGACTGCGCGCGATGCAGGCCGCGCGCGATCGGCGTCGTGCCGTAGCCTTCGCCCACGATCTCCGGGTTGCCGCCGGGCACGTTGCCCAGAACCAGGACGGTTCCGAACAGGCCGGCCAGCGCCAATGCGCGCACGGAAGCCGGCCACTGCGCCAGCGCCAGCTGTTGCCTGCATCGCCATGCCGCGATCGCGAGCACGACGAGCAGGAGTGCCGTCGCGACGAGCGCCGAGCGCGTGCCCGTCATCAGCAGCGCCGTCACGACGAAGCCGAGGCTCACCGCCAGGCCGCCGACCTGCCAGGGTTTGCGTGCGCGTGCCAGCAGCAGCGCGCCGAAGGGCAGCGTACAGACAGCGAACTCGGCGAAGAAGTTGCGGTTGACGAAGGTCGAGGCCGGCTGCGGCCCCTGCGGGAACAGGGCGAGCGCACCCCAGAACTGCCACGCAGCCCACACGGACGCCAGCACCGCCCCGCCATGGGCGCACCAGGCCAGCCAGTGCAGACGTTCGCGCGTGAAGGTGTTGAGCGCCAGCCACGCGATCAACGCGAACAGGAACCAGCGCACCGCCTCCACGCCGGCCAGATAGACATGCGACCACAGCATGCTCTCCAGCGCATAGGCCAGCAGCAGCAAGGGGACCCACAGCACCGCATGCCAGCGCAGCGGCTCGCGACGCCGGCGCTGGTCCACGAAGAACGCCAGCGCCGCGGCCAGCGCGCAGAAGGCGACGATCGCCGACTTGAGCGTGTCCTGCAGCATGTCCTCGCTCGGCACGCCGGCGGCCGGCGCGAGCAGCAGCATCAGCGACAGCAGCCAGGGCGCGATCGCTGCGCCGCGATCGAAAACGTCCGCGCCCTGCGGCGCCTGTGTCCGGGGCGCCGCCACTAGCGGTCCAGCGGCAGCGCGCTGGTCATGGTGATGTGCGGGATGCCGGCCTCCTCATAGGGCTCGCCCTGGGCTTCGAAGCCCAGGCGCGCATAGAAGGCGCGCGCCGTGCGCTGCGCATGCAGCGCGATGCCGCGGTCGCCGCGGCGCTGCGCTTCCTGCGCCAGCGCACGCAGCACCTGCTCGCCGAAGCCGCAGCCGCGCAGCACCTGGTGCACGGCCATGCGACCGATCTTGGCGATGCCGTCGGTGGCGGGCAGCAGCCGGCCCGTGGCGACGGCCTGCCCGAGCCGGTTGTACGCCACCGCGTGCACGGCCGTCCGGTCGTCCTCGTCCCACTCCAGTTCCGCCGGGATGCGCTGCTCCTGCACGAAGACTTCGGTGCGGATGCGGCCTGCGTCGTCCCCGAGCTCCGCCCAGGTGCCGGTCTTCACCTGCAGCATGGGTTCGCCCGCCTCGAAGCCCGCGAGCATCTCGCGCAGGCGCGCCGGCACCGGCCGCGAGGTCTGGGTGGCCGGATCGGCGAACACGTAGACCAGCTCGCAGGTGATCAGCAGCTCCTCGCCACGGAAGATGGCGCCGAGGAACTGCATGGAGGAATTGCCGACGCGCGCGCACTTCAGGGCGATGTCGAGCCGGTCGTCCATGCGGGCCGACGCGTTGAATTCCACCGTCGCCTTCTTCACGAACAGGTCGCCCTGCAGCAGGCGCATGGCGTCCTCGTAGGGCATGGCCAGCGCGCGCCAGTAGTCCGCGACGGCCGTGTCGAAGTACATCAGGTAGTGGGCGTTGAACACGATCTTTTGCATGTCCACTTCCGCCCAGCGGACCCGAAGCTGGTGGAAGAAACGGAAGTCTTCTCTCTTCATGCCTGCCATGCGCGTTGCAGGGCCGCCGCGGCATCCGCGTGCGCCTGCCGGGCTTCCGGCAGCGCGCGACCCATCTTGATGAATTCGTGCGTGACGCCGCGGTAGATCTCCAGGTCCACCGCGACGCCGGCTGCGCGCAGTTTATCCGCGTAGTGCAGCGCGTCGTCCACCAGCGGGTCGCATTCGGCCAGCCCGAACCACGCCGGCGCGACACCTTCGAGGTCCGGCGTGTTCAGGGGAGCGAAGCGCCAGTCGTCCCGATCGGCGTCGTCCACGTACTGGCCGAAGAAGTATTCGATGTGCGCCTGCTCCAGCACGAGTCCCTGGCCGTAGCGACTGTGCGAAGGCGCTTCGGGGCGACCCGCGCAGCCCGGATAGATCAGCAGTTGCAGCTTCAAGTCCATGCCGGCGTCACGGGCGAGCGTCGCGCACACCGTCGCGAGCGTGCCGCCGGCACTGTCGCCGCCGAGCGCGATGCGCGTGGTGTCGAGGCCCAGCCCGCGTCCCTCGCGCGCGAGCCACCGGGTCGCGTCCCACGCATCGTTCACGGCCGTCGGGAAACGATGCTCCGGCGCGAGCCGGTAGCCCACCGACACGACGGCGCAGCCGGCCAGCTGCGCCAGCGTGCGGCACAAGGTGTCGTGCGAGTCCAGGCTGCCGATGGTGAAGCCGCCGCCGTGGAAGTACAGCAGCACGGGCAAGCCGGGAGCGGCCGTGGGTGCGACCAGCCGCGCCGGGATCGCGTCGCCGTCGCGCGTGGCGATGCGCAAGTCCTCGACCCGCGCCAGTTGCGGCTTGGGAACTTCCAGCACGCCGGCGCCGGCCTCGTAGGCGGCGCGCGCCTGCTGTGGCGCAAGCTCGTACATAGGGACGTGCCTGGCGCGCGCCATGCGCTCCAGCACCGAGCGCATGGCCGGAGTCAGTTCGGGAAACTGCGGAAGAAATGTCACGTGGGTGGCAGGGTCGCCCGGAGGCGGCTGGCTTACAGTGATGCTCCCCATCGTAAGGGACGCGAGCCATGGCCTTGATTTACTACGTTACGCAGATCCAGTTCGACTACGGCGCGATCCAGCTCCTGAAGCAGGAGTGCCAACGCGTCGGCATGAGCAAGCCGTTGGTGGTGACCGACCCCGGCGTGCAGGCCGCGGGCGTGCTGCAGAAGGCGCTGGATGCGCTGGGCGGCGTGCCTTGCGCGCTGTTCGCCGAGACGCCTTCCAATCCGACCGAGGCGGCGGTGCGCGCCGCGACAGCCATCTACAAGTCGCAAGGCTGCGACGGCCTCATCGCGGTCGGCGGCGGTTCGGCAATCGATTGCGCCAAGGGCGTCGCCATCGCGGCGACACATGAAGGTCCCCTCACCCGCTACGCCACCATCGAAGGCGGCTCGCCCCGCATCACCGACAGGGTCGCCCCGCTGATCGCCGTGCCCACCACGAGCGGCACGGGCAGCGAGGTCGCACGCGGCGCCATCATCATCGTCGACGATCACCGCAAGCTCGGATTCCATTCGTGGCACCTGGTTCCGAAGGCGGCGATCTGCGACCCCGAACTCACGCTGGGCCTGCCGCCCAAGCTCACGGCCGCCACCGGCATGGACGCCATCGCGCACTGCATGGAGACCTTCATGGCCCCGGCGTTCAATCCTCCCGCCGATGGCATCGCGCTCGACGGACTCGAACGCGGCTGGTCCCATATCGAACGCGCCACCCGCGACGGCAGCGATCGCGAAGCGCGCCTGAACCTCATGAGTGCTTCGATGCAAGGCGCCATGGCGTTCCAGAAAGGCCTGGGCTGCGTCCACTCGCTGAGCCACAGCCTGGGCGGCGTCGACCCGCGCCTGCACCACGGCACGCTGAACGCGATGTTCCTGCCGGCGGTGGTGCGCTTCAACGCGCAGGCGCCCTCGGTACAGAAGGACCGCCGACTCGAGCGCATGGCGCGCGCCATGGGCCTGCGCTCCGGCAACGACATCCCCGACGGGATCCGCGACATGAATGCCCGCCTGGGGCTGCCGTCGGGCCTGGCCGCCATGGGCGTGGAGCGCAGCATGTTCGACAAGATCATCCAGGGCGCGTTGGCCGACCACTGCCACAAGACCAACCCGCGCGAAGCCAGCCGGGAAGATTACGTGCGGATGCTGGAGGAGTCGCTCTAGCCCGGAGCGCCTTCGGACATTCTTCCAGTGCAGCGCCATCAGGCGCAGGCCGGGGCATAGCTCGCACCGGGGCCAGCCCGCTGGCACGCCGCGATCACAGCGCCTCGACCGCGCCCGCATCTCCGTTCTCGACCCATTGCGCAAACTCCAGCGCCAACTGGCGACTCGCCTCCGCGGCCGCCGTCCATGCGCGGACGCGGGCTTGCAGGTCCGCGCCATAACGTGCGAAGTCCGTGCGATCGGGCAGCTTGGCGTTCGGCAGTTGCTGCACCCACGCGGGGTCCGGCGCCAGCACGATCATGCGATCGAGGAAGGCCGTCGCGCCGTGGCGCCATTTGAGGGCCTTGTCCAGCCAGCCTGGCACGACGGCCTTCTGGAAGTGCGGATACAGCACGAGGCCGGACCCGGGTCCCGCTTGGTATTTGAGGTGCAGGTGATAGTCGGTGATGCCGCCATCCCAGTAGGCGCCGCGCGGCGCGCCGGGGATGTCGTGCACCGCCTGCAGCACGAAGGGGATGGAGCAACTCGCCTGCAGGGCAGGCTGGAAGTTGGCCTCGGTCAGCAGCACCTGGCGCGTGGGAAAGTCCCCGGTCACGAAAGGCAGCGGCGACGGCACGCCATGTTCCGGCGCCGAGAAGACGACGCGCTCCAGCCATGCGCCCATCGCCTTGCGGTGCAGCGTGTTGCTCACGAACGCGCCGAGATACCCGAGCGGCGTGGCGATGCGGTGTTCTCTCCGCAGCACATGCCGGCCGCGCGCCGTGACGATGTGCAGGCGAAAGCGCGGATGCGTCAGCACTTCGTGGATGCGTCCGCCATAGAAGGCTTCCAGTCCTTCGCTGAAGCGCTGCGACACATGGGCCGCGGTGGGTGTGCGGCGGCCCGGCGGCACGGCGTAGTCCTGCGCGATGTAGTCGCGCTCCAGGCGTTCCAGCGCCTGCACCGGCTCATGCAGGCAGGCCGTCGCCATGCGCCACGCACCGATCGACGCGCCCACGAGATGCACCGGGTGGTCGGTACGCGCCAGCCAGTCGCCGAACAGGAAGCGGTCCAGCGGACCGAGGATCAGGCCCTTCGGACCGCCGGCCGCGGCGGGCACCACGCCGACGTCGGCGGGACGCAAGCCGTGTTGTTCGATGTGCCGGCGCGCAAGGGGGCCGGCGTAGATGCGCAAGGCTCGCATCGGCCGATTCTAGGAGGCGCGGCGCCGCGCTTCAGCCGAGGGCGATCGCCACCGCGCCCACGCCGGCGAGCGCATAGGCGCACAACCAGCCGAGCCATCCCAGCTGGCGCGGGGGCCGCGGCGTGGTGTCGCCCTGTTCTTCGGCAGGACGCAGCAGCCGCTGCAGGCCCGCCGTCGAATCGAACAGCGGCGACAGCGGCAGGCCCTCGGGTGCGCGGTCCTGGAACTGCGTCGCGTCGCCGACGATGGTGGCGGCGAACGCGTCCGAAGGCGACGACGGTGTCACGCTGGCCGTGGTGCGCGAGCGCGCGAGCAGCGCGCGGCACTGCGCGAGGTCACGCGCCATCTCCGCGGCATCCTGGTAGCGCGCTCCCGTGTTTTTCTGCATCGCGCGGGAGATCACCACTTCCAGCGGCGCGGGAATCTCCGCGCGGTACGTGCTGGGCGGCGGCGGCGTCGAACGCATGATGGCGTTGAGCAGCTCGCCGAGGTTGGCCGCGTCGAAGGCGGGATGGCCCGAGGCCATCTCGTACAGCAGCGAGCCGAGCGAGAAGATGTCGCTGCGGTGGTCCACCGGATGGCCGCCCACCTGCTCCGGCGACATGTACTTGGGCGAGCCCATCATCGTGCCGCTTTGCGTGCGCACGTCGGAGCTCTTCATGCGCGCGATGCCGAAGTCCATCAGCTTCGCATGCCCGTCGGCCACCAGCATGATGTTGCCGGGCTTGATGTCGCGGTGGACCACGCCGCGTGCATGGGCGACCGACAGCGCGGCAGCGACCTGCGCGGCGATGTCCACGGCCTCGTCCAGCGGCAGCGCGCCCAGGAGCATGCGGTCCTTGAGCTCGGTGCCTTGCAGCAGCTCCATGGCGATGTAAAGCCAGTCGCCTTCGCGTCCGAGGTCGTGGATGGTGATGATGCCGGGGTGGTTCAGGCCGCCGGCGGCCTTGGCTTCCTGGATGAAGCGTGCTTCCAGGTTGCTGCGCTCCGCGGAGTTCTCCTCCTCCGGCAGCAGCAGCGTCTTGACGGCCACCTGCCTTTGCAGGGAATCGTCCTCGGCGAGGAAGACCACGCCCATGGCGCCGCGTCCGAGCTCGCGCACGACGCGGTAGCGGCCAAGGTGGGTGAAGGGCGGATTGGCGGACACGGGGCTCACCAGAACTTGTACTTGTCGATCGTGCGCTCGAGCTTCTCGGCGGGCGTGAGCTTGCGCGGCGGCTGCGGCCTGGGCTTGCGCACGACGGGCGGGGGAGCCGGCGGCACGAAGACGTGCTTCAGCTCCATCTGCTCGCCGGGCTGCAACTGCACTTCGGTCGTCAGCGGGGACAGCTTGCCGTTGCGGATCTCGATGGTGTGCGGCCCCGGCGGCACGGACAGGCGCACCAGCGGCGGCGCGGTTCCCCTGGCCTCGCCGTCGACGAAGACCTCGCCGGCAGGCTTGATGTCCAGGACCAGGATGGCAGGCCGGTGCGCTTCCTCGTAGCGCTCGCGCATCTGGCGGGCGGCCAGTCCTGCCGTGAGCAGCAGCAGCAGGCCCAGGACGCCGGCGAGCGAGCGCCGCACGGCACGCCGGCGGGCCGGCAGCGGGTCGACCACGAACAGGGTGTGCGAGCGCAGGCGCTCGTCCACCATCTCGCCGGCGGGTCTCAGGGTCTCGGCCTGGCGCGGTGAGCGCGCGGCCAGGGCCTCGCGGAAGGATTGCGACACCAGCACCGGCTGCGGGCCTTCGAAGCCGGCGAGCGCCGCGGCGGTGTCGATGCCGTCGCCCTGCACGCGCACCTGGGTTACCGTCTCGCCGGTGGCCCGCACGGGCCCGTGGTGCAGCCCGATGCCGATCGCCTGGTCCTTGGTGCTCTGGGCGGCCAGCCGCGCGGCCTGCAAGGCTTCGGCGGGATCGCCCTCGCCCACGACGGCCAGGCCATCGGAGGCTTCGAGCACGACGCGCCGATCCTCGGACCACGCGGCGAGCGCGGCCCGGAGCGTGGCGGCGAGCTGGGTGCGGCGGCGCGATTGCTCGCTGGGAAGGGCATCGCCCCACCCGCGCATCCGCAGGAACAGCACGCTCGCCGGCACCGGAAGCGGTGCGGACTCGGTGTTCATCCGCGGCGACAGCTGTGGAACATGCGCTTATTGTGGCCCGGGCAGGGGCCGCCCCTGCAAGCTATTTACGCAAACCCTGCAGTTTGGCAAACGCACCCTGCATCGCGCCGCCAATCGCGGGGTTGTTTGTTGCGCGTTGGCCGCGCCCTGCCCCTTCGAAGCGGTTCTCCCGGGGGCCGTCGCGGCGGGCCGCAGGGGCGCCGAGCTTCATGGTGAGGCTGATGCGCTTGCGCGCGGCATCCACCTCCAGCACCTTCACCTTCACGATGTCGCCGGTCTTCACGACCTCGCGGGCGTCATTCACGAACTTGTGCGAGAGCTGGCTCACGTGCACCAGGCCGTCCTGGTGCACGCCCAGGTCCACGAAGGCGCCGAAGGCCGCGACGTTGCTCACCGTGCCTTCCAGTTCCATGCCCGGTTGCAGGTCGGCGATGTCGTCCACGCCCTCGTTGAAGCGGGCGACCTTGAAGTCGGGACGCGGATCGCGCCCGGGCTTCTCCAGCTCGCCCAGGATGTCCTTGACCGTGATCACGCCGAACTGTTCGTTGGCGAACAGCTCGGGCCTCAAGGTCTTGAGCATCTCGGCGCGGCCCATGATCTCCTGCACCGGCTTGTTCGCGTGGGCGAGGATCTTCTCCACCACGGGATAGGTTTCCGGGTGCACGCCGGTCATGTCCAGCGGGTTCTCGCCGTCTCGGATGCGCAGGAAGCCCGCGCTCTGCTCGAAACTCTTGGGGCCCAGGCCGCTCACCTGCAGCAGCTGCTGGCGGCTGCGGAAGGCGCCATTCGATTCGCGCCACTGCACGACGGCCTTGGCCACGGAGGGCGACAGGCCGGACACGCGCGAGAGCAGCGGCGCGCTGGCCGTGTTGAGATCCACGCCGACCGCGTTCACGCAGTCTTCCACCACCGCGTCCAGCGTGCGCGCCAGCTCGCTCTGGTTCACGTCGTGCTGGTACTGGCCCACGCCGATGGACTTGGGCTCGATCTTCACCAGTTCGGCCAGCGGGTCCTGCAGGCGCCGCGCGATGCTCGCCGCGCCGCGCAGGCTCACGTCCACGCTGGGCATTTCCTGCGAGGCGTACTCGCTCGCGGAATACACCGAGGCGCCCGCCTCGCTCACGACCACGCGCTCGATCTCGCGGCCCAGTCCCTTGACCAGGTCCGCGGCCAGCTTGTCGGTCTCGCGGCTGGCCGTGCCGTTGCCGATCGCGATCAGGTTCACGCCGTGCTTGAGGCACAGCTGCCCCAGCGCCGCCAGGGAGCCCTGCCAGTCGCGGCGCGGCTCATGCGGGTACACGGTGGCGGTGTCCACCAGCTTGCCGGTCGCGTCGACGACGGCCACCTTCACGCCCGTGCGGATGCCGGGGTCCAGGCCCATGACCACGCGCGGGCCGGCCGGCGCGGCCAGCAGCAGGTCGCGCAGGTTTTCCGCGAAGACCTTGATCGCCACCTTTTCCGCGTCCTCGCGCAGCCGCGAGAACAGGTCACGCTCGGTGGACAGCGACAGCTTCACGCGCCAGGTCCAGGCCACGCACTTGCGCAGCAGGTCGTCGGCGGGCCGCTTCGCATGGCTCCATCCCAGGTGCAGCGCGATCTTGCCCTCGGCGATCGAGGGCTGGCCCGGCTCGGGATCGACCGGCAACGCCAGCTTCACCTCCAGGATGTCCTGCGCGCGGCCGCGGAACACGGCCAGCGCGCGATGCGAAGGCACCTTGCCGATCGGTTCGTCGTAGTCGAAGTAGTCGCGGAACTTGGCGACGTCGGGGTTGTTCTCGTCCTTGCCTGCGGCGAGCCTGGACTTCAGCAGGCCCTCGGTCCACAACCACTGGCGCAGCGACTGCACCAGCGCCGCGTCCTCGGCCCAGCGCTCGGACAGGATGTCGCGCACGCCGTCGAGCACGGCCGGCACGGTGGTGAAGTCCTCGCCGCCCTCGCCCTTTTCCTTCTTCACGAAGGGCACGGCTTCGGCCGCGGGATCGCGCGTGGGATCGGCCCAGAGCAACTCGGCCAGCGGTTCGATCCCGGCTTCGCGTGCGATCTGGCCCTTGGTGCGGCGCCTGGGCTTGAAGGGCAGGTAGAGGTCTTCCAGCTCCTGCTTGGTCGGCGCGGCCTCGATGGCGGCGCGCAGTTCGGGCGTGAGCTTGCCCTGCTCCTCGATGCTCTTGAGGACGGCTTCGCGCCGCTCCTCCAGCTCGCGGAGATAGGAAAGGCGCGCTTCCAGCTCGCGCAGGTGGATGTCGTCGAGGCCGCCGGTGGCCTCCTTGCGGTAGCGGGCGATGAAGGGGACGCTGGCCCCGCCGTCGAGGAGGTCCACGGCGGCGCGGACCTGTTCTTCCCGGACGCGGAGTTCGGCGGCGATCTGCCGCAGGATTTTTTGCACGGTGTTACTGCTGGGGAGAAACCATCGGGAAGCGCGCGAGTTTGCCACATGCACACCCACAGCTCTTTAGGGCGCTGGCTGACAGTTGCGCAGCGTCAACGGAAGAGAATGGTTTGCAACACCAAGGAGATTTCCATGCGTACGCGAACCATCGTGCTGGTCGTGGCCATCCTGCTCGTCGCAGGTTTCGCCGCGCTGAACTGGACCGAAATGGTCCGCCCTTCGACGCTGATGTTCGGGCCCATCGCCGCCGACGTTCCGCTGGGCCTCACCATGCTGGTCCTGCTGGCCGTGACGCTGGTGCTGTTCCTGGCATCGAGCCTCGCCATGCGCGCGCAGTCGTTGATGGACTACCGCCAGCACCAGAAGACGCTGGAAGCGCAGCGCGACCTGGCCGACCGGGCCGAGGCTTCGCGCTTCGTGGACCTGCGCCAGCACCTGGACACGCACCTGAAGGACATGCGCGAGCGCGACGCCATCGCCGCCTCCGAGTTCGACAAGGCCATGCTGCAAAGCCGCCGCGAACTGCAGGTGCAGATGGAGCAGGTCAACCGCACGATCTCCGCGCGCCTGACGGAGATCGAGGCCCGCCTCGACAGCCGTTTCGACCGCATCGGCATGCCGCTCGGGGCCGCGAGCGTGCCGCCGGTGCAGGAGTCCATGGCCGCGCGGGACGCCCGCATCCGCGAAGAAGAGCATCTGCGGCAGGACCGCCGCGACGACCGGGCCGTCGAGCGCGACGTCCAAGACGAGGTCCAGCGCGAGGAACGCGCCGCCGCCGCGGGCAAGCCCAGCGAATCGGGCTGGCGCAAGTGGTTCTGAACGGCTAAGGTGGCTTCCTGACGGCGAGGTCCGTCGAGGAGCCGCCCATGCGCGCTTTTCTTCCTCTCCTGCTTTGCGCCGCCAGCCTGCCGCTCGCGGCGCAGACGCTCGCCTGCCGTGCGCAGTCGCCCGCCACGCGCACGCCGGTCGTCGAGCTTTACACCTCCGAGGGCTGCAGCTCCTGCCCGCCGGCGGACCGCTGGCTGTCGGGACTGAAGGACGCAGCGGCCGCGGGCCAGGTCGTCGTGGAAGGCTTCCACGTGAGCTACTGGGATTCGCTGGGCTGGATCGATCGCTTCGCCTCGCCCGCCTACAACGCGCGGCAACGCGAGCTGGCGGCGCGATCGGGTTCCGGGCAGGTCTACACGCCGCAGCTCGTGCGCGATGGCCACGACTCGCAGGACTACGGCGCGACTGTGCGTGCCAAGCCCGAGCCCGCTGGCGCCGTGATCCGCCTGCAGCGGCAGGAAGGCGAGGCAATCGCGCAGGTCACGCCCACCGCGGCGGGCACGCGCTGGGACGCGTACTGGACGGTCACCGAACACGCGCATGCGAGCAAGGTGCGCTCGGGCGAGAACGCGGGCGAGTTCCTGCAGCATGACTTCGTCGTGCGGCAGTTCGTCCCGGCCGGCACGCATGAAGGACCGGGGCAGCTCGCCTTTCATCCCATCGCGCCCATCGCGGGACATCCGCAGCAGCTCAACCTGGTGGTGGTGGAGGCCGGGACCGGCAAGCCGCTGCAGGCGCTGAGCCTGCAGTGCGGTGGCTAGTCGAACAAACCCGGTGCGCCGCCGAGGCGCGCGCGCTCGATCTCCAGCATGCGCAGCTTCGTGAGCGCGCCGCCTTCGGCGGAAAAGCCGCCCGAGCGTCCGCCGGCCGCGAGCACGCGATGGCAGGGAACCACCGGCGCGAACGGGTTGTGTCCCAGCGCCTGGCCGACGGCCCGCGACGCGCCCGGTTCGCCCAGCCGCCGCGCGACCTCGCCATAGGTCAGCACCTCGCCGGGCGGGATCGCCCGCGCGATCGCATACACCCGCTGGTGGAACTCGGGCACGCCGGAGAAATCGAGCGGCAGGTCGACGAGGTCGTCACGCGCGCCTTGCATCAGCGCCTGGATGCGCGCGATCGCGTCCTGCACCCAGGCCGGGGTCGGAGCCTCGGGCAGCGCGCCCGTGTGCCGCTGCATGCGCTGCGCCGTGCCCGCGCGCGTCGTCTCGGGCAGTTGCACCGCGACGATCGCGTCTTCGCCCCACGCGATGCCGCAGGCGCCGATCGCGGTGTCGAAGAGGCAGAAGCCCAGCGCGCCGGCCATCGCTTCGCTCAAGTCGGCGCGGCCGCCCGCAGCACGTAGCCGATGCGCGGGAAGTGCACGTGGACGACGCCGGCGCGCGGATCCTCGCGGCGCAGGCTGTAGTGCGTGCGGGTGGCGGCGATCAGCTCGCCCTCGGTCGGCTCGTTGCCGAAGGACTCCGCCGCGATGGTGACGCGCGTGCCCAGCGGGATGCCGTGGTCGTCCTGGAAGGCGCTGTCGATCAGCAGGTTGGCGCCCGCGGCCGCGGGGTCGGCAGCCTTCGCGATGGCTATGGCCTCGCCGGAGTCCAGCTTGGTCATCGCGCCATGCCCGATCGCTTCCATGCGATTGGCCCATTCGCCCACCGAAGGCGTCGCATTGAGCACATCGGCCAGCACGGGCACCTGGTTGCGCGTGTACCAGATGCCGTGGTACGTGGAGAAGTCCGCGACGCAAGGGTCCATCCCGAACAGGAAGTCGTGCTCGTCGGCCATGTTGGCGATGCGGCGCAGGTAGGAGCGGTAGGCCGAGGTCGCGTCGCCGGGACGAAGGCGCACCATGTTGCCCGTCATGGCCTTGCGGTCCTCGGAGAAGGCCTTGGCCGCATCGGGCGGCGCCTTCGCGAACACGTGCGCGGCGCCGCGCGGCTGCAGGTTGTAGCCCATCGCCGCCCAGAACAGCGAGCTGTCCGCCCACTGCGCGAAGATGCGGCACACGCCCTTCAGGTGCGGCGGGTACAGCGTCGGATCGGGTCGCAGGTGCTCCAGCACGTCGCAGATCAGCGCGGTGTCGCAATAGAGGTCGGCGCCGACCTGCAGCACCGGCGTCTTGCGGTATCCGCCCGTGAGGGCGAGCACGTCGGGCTTCGGCAGGATCGGCGGCACCAGCACCGATTTCCAGGGCAGCTTCTTGTAGCCGAGGATCAGCCGGACTTTCTCGGAGAACGGCGAGCTCGCGTAGTGGTGCAGGATGATGTCGTTCATTGAGCCTCTTCTCGTGTGCGTCAGTGCGGCAGCGCGCGCTGCAGGATCGTGTCGAAGTCGGTGCGGGCCGACAGCGTGCCGAAGGCCTGGCCCCAGTCGCCGCCCAGGCGCGAGGCGCAGAAGGCCTGGAACACCGCGTCGGGCGCGGTCTGCCGCAGCAGCGCGGCCTGCACCGTGAGCGCGACGTCCTGCGCGAGCCGGCGCGCCTCGACTTCGGTGGCCATCTCCTCGACGCGCGCGGGCAGGCCGGCGGCCATGCGGTCCAGCGCGGGATGCGCGCCCTTCGCCGGCACGAGCTCCTGCGCCAGCGCGGCGGCGGCGTCGGCCTTGCGCAGCGCGCGCAGCAGGTCCAGCGCCATGATGTTGCCGGCGCCTTCCCAGATGGAGTTGAGCGGCATCTCGCGGTAGATGCGCGCCATGATGCCCTCGCCGCCCTCTTCCACGTAGCCGTTGCCGCCCAGGCACTCCATGGCTTCCTGGGCGAAATGCGAGCCGCGCTTGCAGATCCAGTACTTGGCGATGGGCGTGAGCAGCCGCGCCATCGCGGCTTCGTGCGCATCGTCGCGGCGGTCGAAGGCGCGCGCAAGACGAAGGGCCAGCGCCGTGGATGCCTCGCTTTCCAGCGCCAGGTCGGCCAGCACGTTGCGCATCAGCGGCTGCTCGATCAGGCGCTTGCCGAAGGCCATGCGCTGCGAGGTGTGGTTCAGCGCGAGCGACAGCGCCTGGCGCATGAGGCCGCTCGTGCCGAGCGCGCAATCCAGGCGCGTCATCGTGCCCATCTCCAGGATCTGCGGCACGCCGCGTCCTTCCTCGCCCACCAGCCACGCCGTCGCTTCGTGGAACTCCACCTCGGAACTGGCATTGGCCTTGTTGCCCAGCTTGTCCTTCAGGCGCTGGATGCGGATGGCGTTGCGCGTGCCATCGGGCAGCACGCGCGGCAGGAACAGGCAGCTCAGGCCCGAGGCCGTCTGCGCCAGCACCAGGAAGGCGTCGCACATGGGCGCGGAGAAGAACCACTTGTGGCCGGTGACCGCGTAGCGTGCGCCCCAGTCGTCGCTTCCGCGCGGCTCGGCGCGCGTCGTGTTCGCACGCACGTCGGAGCCGCCCTGCTTCTCGGTCATGCCCATGCCCATGGTCACGCCGGCCTTGTCGCGCCAGGGCACGAGCCGCGGGTCGTAGCTGCGGCTGGTGAGGCGCGGCGCCCAGTCGCGGAACACGCCGGCGTTGGAGCGCAGCGCCGGTGTCACCGCATAGGTCATCGAGATCGGGCACAGGATGGAGGGCTCGAGCTCGGTGAAGAGCATGAAGCCGGCGGCGCGCAGCACGTGGGCGTGGGGTCCGCCGGCCCAGGGCGTGCCGTGCAGGCCCGCCCGCACCGCGGCGTCCATCAGCACGTGGTAGCTGGGATGGAACTCCACCTCGTCGATGCGCCGGCCGAAGCGGTCGTGCGTGTGCAGTTCGGGCGTGTGCACATTGGCCAGGCGCGCATGCACCTGCATCCCGGCGCTGCCGGCCAGTTCGCCCAGCGCGGAGAGCGGCGACGTGTCCAGGTCCGGCGCGTTGAAGCGCAGCGCATCCTGCAGGGGCCGGTGGATCGCGAACAGGTTGCGATCCACCAGCGGCTCGGGCTGGTTGAAGACTTCGTGCGTGAGCTCGGGCATGGCGGCTCCCAGGCGAGGGACGCCTAGTATCGCCCACATCCAGGCGGCGCCGCAGTCGCGGACGGCGCAGCGCGCTCAGCGTGCCGGCGCGAGGTCGTGCGAGGCCGCCAGCTTGGCCTGCACGTAGGCCCAGGCGTTCACCGGCTCGAAGCGCGGCGGATTGCCGGCGTCGGTGCAGGTGGGCAGGCAGGCGACTTCGGTCGACGCATTGGGACCGGTGAAGGCCACCATCGACAGCCGCTGGGTCGAGCCAGTCAGCGCGCGGGGCGGGTTGATCACGCGATGCAGCGTGGAGCGCCAGCGGCCATTGGTCCAGCGCGACATCAGGTCGCCCACGTTGATCACGAAGCTGTCCGGATGCGGCGGCACGTCGTGCCAGTGCCCCGCGGCATCGCGGATCTGCAGCCCGCCGGGTGCGTCGTCCTGGCGCAGCACCGTGAGGCCGCCGTAGTCGTGGTGCGCGCCGTAGCGCAGCTGGCCCGGCTCGGGCTCGTCCTCCTGGTCCGGGTAGTTGACGAAGCGCAGCGTGAGCGCCGGTTCGGCGAACATCGGGGCGAACCAGTCCTCCGGCAGGTCCAGCGCCAGCGCGGACAGGCGCATCAGCTGGCGCGCGAGCAGCAGCATCGCGTCGAAATACGCGCTGACATGGGGAGCCAGCGTGGCCGGTTCCGCCGGCCAGTAGTTCGGCAGGCCCTGCCCCCGGCGTTCGCGCTGCAGGCTCGCGAACACCAGCGCCTCGCACAGGTCGGGCGGCGTGCGGCCGTCCAGCGTGGCGGCCACGCTCTCGATCCGCATGGGCAGGTAGCCGCGGCCCTTGGTCTGCTCCGGCGCGGTGTACTGGCGCTTCGCCGCCTCGGGCAGCGCGAAGAAGGCGCGCGCGTCCTCGTAGGTGGAGCGCACCAGTTCCACGGGGATGCCATGCTGCGTGATGGTGGCGAAGCCCGACTCCTCCATCGCGCGGCCGAACAGGCGCGCCGCCGCCTGCCGCTCGCCGCGGCCGCCCTGCACGAAGGCGCCGAGGTCGATGACGGGGACGGCGAGCCCGCTCACTGCTTGCCGCTCCCGTTCACGAACCTGAGCGTGTACCCCGCCTTGTAGTCGAGGGTGGCCGGGTACACGCCCGAGGCGGACATGACCTCGAAGAAATCCTTCCAGCGTGCATCCGTCATGGCGCCCAGTCCCATGGTCTTCGCGTCGCCGCTGTCCACCAGGCCGCGCTCCTTGATCTGCTTCATCTTGAAGTGGAACAGCGCCTCGCCGTGCTCGGGGTTCATCGCCAGCACGCCCTTCATCGCCGGCGTGTAGTCGCCGGTGAGGCATTGCTTCCAGCCCTCGCGGCTCGCGTCGATGAAGGCCTGCACCGCCTGCGGATGGCTGTCCACCCAGCTCTTCGCGCCGAACACCGTGGTGGCGTAGTTGCTGTAGCCGTAGTCGGCCAGCAGCAGGGACACCGGCGGTTTGGGCATGGCCTTGCCCAGCAGCATCGCGTCCTCCGTGATGTAGCCCTGCTGCACGGCCTTCGGGTCCACCAGGAAAGGCGCGGCGGAGTACGTGTAGGGCCGCAGCTGGTCGTCGCTGAAGCCGTAGCGGCGCTTGAGGAACTGCCAGTACTCCTGCTGGGAGAACTTGGCAATCATGATCGGCCGGCCCTTCAGGTCCTGCAGCGTGGCGACGCCCTGGTCCGGATGCGCGACCAGCGTCTGCGGATCCTTCTGGAAGAAGGCGGCCACCGTCACGGCGGGCACGCCGTTCTGCAGCATGTGCAGCGTGGTGAAGGACGAGCCCATGGCGAGCTGCAGGTCGCCCGCGCCGATCTGCAGCGGCACGTTGTGGTCGGGGCCGCCGTTGACGATCTCGACGTCCAGACCGGCCTTCTCGTACAGGCCCGTGGCCTTGGCCTGGAAGAAGCCGCAGTGCTCGGCCTCGGCCAGCCAGCTCAGGCCGTAGCGCACCTTCTCGGCGGCATGGACTCCGCCGGCCAGCAGCAGGCCGGCGGCGGCGCACAGAATCGAAAACTTCCGGATCATCCTGGAGCTCCTGGTGGAAAGACCAGGAGATCCAGCAAGAGGCATGCCCGGGCACCACGCGCGCCGATGCGGCACGCGCCCGGGAGGATCAGGCCACCTTGACCAGCTGCTTGCCGAAGTTGCGGCCCTTGAGCATGCCGAGGAAGGCTTCGGGCGCGGACGCGAGCCCTTGCGCGACCGACTCGCGCGGACGCAGCTTGCCGGTGCCGACCAGCGTGCCCAGCTCCTGCAGCGCCTGCGGCCAGTCTTCCATGTGCTCGCTCACGATGAAGCCCTGCAGCCGGATGCGGTTGGTCAGCAGCAGCTGCGGGTAGGTCATCGGGACGGGCTGGCCGTCGTAGCCCGCGATCATCCCGCACAGGGCGATGCGCCCGTGCGCGTTCATGCGCAGCATCACGGCGTCCATCACCATGCCGCCGACGTTCTCGAAGTAGCCGTCGATGCCGTCGGGGCAGGCTTCCTTCAGCGCCTTGGACAGCGAAGCCGCGTCCTTGTGCTGCTTGTAGTCGATGCAGGCATCGAAGCCCAGTTCCTCGGTGACGTAGCGGCACTTGTCCGGGCCGCCGGCGATGCCCACGGCGCGGCAGCCGCGCGCCTTGGCCAGCGCGCCGAAGGCGCTGCCCACCGCTCCGCTGGCGGCGCTCACCACCATGGTCTGGCCCGCCTTGGGTTCGATGATGCGCACCAGTCCGTACCATGCCGTCACGCCCGGCATGCCGACGGCGCCGAGATAGTGCGACAGCGGCACGTGCGTGGTGTCCACCTTGCGCAGCGCCCCGGGCTGGTCGGCGGCCACCACGCTGTACTCCTGCCAGCCGCCGAAGCCCACCACCTTGTCGCCGACGGCGTACTTCGGGTTGCGGCTTTCCACCACCTCGCCCACCGTGCCGCCCTGCATCACCTGGCCCAGGGGCTGCGGCGCGGCGTAGCTCTTGGCGTCGTTCATGCGCCCGCGCATGTAGGGATCGAGGCTGAGGAAATGATGGCGCACCAGCACCTCGCCGTCCTTCAGCGGCGGGGTGTCGGCGTCCACCAGCTTGAAATTGCTCGCGCTGGCCTCGCCCTGCGGGCGGTTGTCCAGCAGGACCTGCTTGTTCTTGGGCATGGAAGCCTCCTGTGTCAGTCGGTGGAGATCGTGTTGGCCGGAGCGCTGGGCGCCGGCCGTTTCACGTACTTGAAGGTCCCGGTCGCATGCGCGCACGCGTTGCCCGCCTCGTCGAACACGGTGCCTTCGGTGAAGGCCATGGATTTCGTCCTGTGCATCAGGCGGCCCTTGCCCGTGAGCAGGCCCTTGCAGGGCTGCATGAAGCTGGTCTTCATCTCGATGGTGACGACGCCGATCTCCATGTCCACGCTGCGGGCCGCCGTCGCCATGGTCACGTCCAGCAGCGTCATGATGGCGCCGCCATGCGTGACCAGGAAGGAATTCATGTGCTCCTTCTGCGGCAGGTAGCGCAACTCGGAACGGCCGCCCTCCATGAACACCAGCTCGAACCCGAGGTGGTGAACGAAGGGGATCTCGACGCCGAAAAGCTTGGGACTCGCCACGCGCTCAGCCTCCGGTGACCATCGACACGCCGCCATCCACCGCGAGCCACTGCCCCGTGATGTGCTTGCCGGCGTCGGACGCGAACAGCAGCGCCGTGCCCTTCAGGTCCTCGTCGTCGCCCAGGCGGCGCAGCGGCGCGTGCGCGGCCAGCTTGTCCTCGCCCAGGCGTTCCAGCGTGCCCTTGGTCATCCGGCTCGGGAAGAAGCCCGGGCAGATCGCGTTGACGTTGATGCCGTACCTGCCCCATTCGGCGGCGAGCGCCTGCGTGAAGGTGATCACCGCGCCCTTGGACGTGTTGTACGCGATGGTGTTCATCTCGGGCGGGTTGCCGCCCAGTCCCGCGATGGACGCGATGTTGACGATGCGCCCGGCCTTGCGCGGGATCATGCTGCGCTTGCCCACGATCTGCGACAGCAGGAAGTAGCCGCGGATGTTGAGGTTCATCACCTTGTCCCACGCGTCCACCGGATGGTCTTCCGCCGGCGCGCCCCAGGCGGCGCCCGCGTTGTTCACGAGGATGTCGATGTCGCCCATGCGCTCCAGCGTCTGCTCGGCGAGCTTGCGGATGTCCTCCTCGCGCGCGCAGTCGGCGGCGACCCAGCGCGCGTCGATCCCGGCGGCCTGCAGGTCGGCGGCGGCCTCCTCCAGGTCGCCGGCCTTGCGCGAGCTGAGCATGATGCGCGCGCCGGCCTCGCCGAGCGCGAACGCGATCTGCAGCCCGAGGCCGCGGGATCCGCCGGTGACGAGGGCCGTCTTGCCGTGGAGGTCGAACAGTTGCTGGACGGTGCGGGTCATGCTTGGCTGCTGTGAGTGCGCAGGGGAAGCATCATGCCCAATTTGCGGGGCCGTGGTTGGCTCCTGAGGGACAGCGGGGCTCCAGGGCGGGCCGCTGCCGCGATGCGACCTCAGCGGCCGCGGCTGAGGCGGGCGCGCACGAGGATCAGCACGACGCCGGCCACGGCTGCCACGGTCCCCAGGACCGACAGGCTCCATCCGCCCACGGCCGTGTGGCCGTGCGAAGCGATGCCGAGGACCAGCGCGAACAGGCCGCCGTAGATCAGCACCCACGCGAAGACGTCCAGGCGCGCGAGCGTGCGTTCGTCGGCCATCAGAACGCCTCCTCGGGCATCGTGGCGCAAGTCGCGTCGCGCGTTTCCACCACGCGCAGCCAGGCCGGGATCTTCGGCAGCTCGTAGTGGAAGAAATAGCGCGCCGCGCGCGCCCTGCCCTCGTCCGCCGGCCGCGTCGACGGCGCGGGCTGCGCGAGCAGCACGTCCAGCCAGCTCCACGCGATCACCAGGTGCCCGAAGGCCTGCATGTAGGGCACGGCGTTGGCGAGCGCGTCGCCAGGCACGCCGGTGGCCCACGCGGCCTTGGTCGCGGCGCCGACTTTTTGCAAGGCCTGCGCCAGCGCATTGGCGTGTTCGGCCAGGTGCGGCTGCTGCATCGCGCGTTCGATCGTCTGGTTGATGCGCGCGGCGAGCAGGCTCAAGCCCTTGCCCCCTTCCATCACCACCTTGCGTCCCAGCAGGTCGGCCGCCTGGATGCCGTGCGTGCCCTCATGGATCATGTTCAGGCGGTTGTCGCGCCAGTACTGCTCCACCGGGAAATCGCGCGTGTAGCCGTAGCCGCCATGGATCTGGATCGCGAGCGAGTTCGCTTCCAGGCAGAACTCGCTGGGCCAGCTCTTGGCCACCGGCGTCAGCACTTCGAGCAGCAGGCGCGCTTGCTCGGCGGACTCGGGCGTGCCCGTGTGCTGTTCGTCGACCAGCCGCGCGCAATGCAGCAGCAAGGCCAGCGCGCCTTCGCAGTACGACTTCTGCGCGAGCAGCATGCGCTTGATGTCGGCGTGCTCGATGATGCGCACCTGCGGCTGGCCCGGGTCCTTGCCCACGACGCTTGCGTCGTTTCCTGTGTCCGGCCGACTTGCAGGCCGAAGGCCGACGGGACGGCCTTGCGGACGGTTCTTCGCGTAATCGAGCGATGCGTAGTAGCCCGCCAGGCCCAGCGCGGTGGCCGCCAGGCCGATGCCGATGCGCGCCTCGTTCATCATGTGGAACATGCAGCGCAGGCCTTCGCCCGGCTTGCCGACCAGGTAGCCGATCGCGCCGGCACCGCGGCCGTCGAGGCCGCCTCCCGATTCGCCGCGCACCGGGTACCTGCCCTCGCCGAAATTCAGCAGCGTGTTCGTGGTGCCGCGCCAGCCCAGCTTGTGGTTCAGGCCGGCGAGCGCCACGTCGTTGCGCTCGCCCGTGAGCTGGCCATCGGTGCCCACCAGCTTCTTCGGCACGATGAAGAGAGAGATGCCGCGCGTGCCCGGCACCAGCTTGCCGTCGGGACCGGGAATCTTGGCCAGCACCAGGTGCACGATGTTCTCGGACAGCTCGTGCTCGCCGGCCGAGATCCACATCTTGTTGCCCCTGAGGCGGTAGCGCGGACCGAGCGGATCGCCCTCGAAGTCCGCGCCATCGGGCGTCGCGCGCGTCGCGATGTCCGACAGCGAGGAGCCGGCCTGCGGCTCCGACAAGGCCATGGTGCCGGAGAAGCGGCCGCCGAACTCGTTGCGGGCGAACACCTCTTTCTGCAGTTCCGTGCCGTGCACCATCAGCAGGTTCGCATTGCCCTTGGTGAGCAGGCCGCCGCCGATGGACACCGACGCCGTCGCGAAGAAGGTGCCGGCCGCCGCCTCGATCGTGTAGGGCAGCTGCATGCCGCCCTCCTCGTAGTCCTGCGCGGCGCTCAGCATGCCCGACGCAACGTAGGCATGGTGCGCTTCATGCGTGGCCTTGGGCAGGATCACCTTTTCCCCATCGAAGCGCGGCTCCTCGGTGTCCACCAGGCGATTGAAGGGCGCGTACTTGTCACGCGCGATGCGCTCGCAGGTATCGAGCACCGCATCGAAGGTCTCGCGCGAATGGTCCGCGAACCGCCCGCGCTCGTTCAGGCGATCGGCGTGCAGCCAGTCGTAGAGGAGGAAATCAAGGGTGGGACGAAG
>FTHB01000266.1_pt1 | contig 21377 bp, 19 predicted proteins | sample 1640851 | NCBI WGS metagenome assembly FTHB01 (sample SAMEA3914788, study PRJEB12502) | metagenome | biome: forest; material: soil | place: Canada | collected 2011-07-03 | depth 0.1 m
CCGCGGTAGCAGTCGGCGGCGGGATGCAGCATGCGCGTGGGCCGCAGCACCGTGCGCAGCACCAGCACGTCCTCGCCATCGGTGAGGCGGGCCAGGCTGCCCGGGAACTGGCGGGCGAAGCGTTGCTCCACCTCGGTCAGCACCAGGGGTCGCAGCGGCCGGCCTTGCCATTGCGAAGGGAACTCGGGCGCGGGCGGTGCGGCAGGGGGCGCGTGCGGCGCAGACCACGCCTTCCAGCTCGCGATCGCAAGGCACAGGGGCAGCAGCAATGCGCAGGCCAGCTTGTAGACCACGCGGTTGACGAAGGTGTTGTCAAACATGGCGCGGCTCCCTCGCGTCCATGACCCAGGCGATGGCGCCGCACACGATGGCGAGCACCACGAGGCCGATCGCTTCGTGCAGGGGACCCGAGGCGCCGTGGCCCCTGGCCTCCAGCGCGACGAGAAGGGTGTTGCGCACGACGTTGCCGGCCAGCACGCAGATGCTCACCGCCGGCAGCCGTGCGAGGAAGCTGCGGCTGCGACGCCCCGTCGCCAGCGCCACCACGCAGGCGGTGAAGTACGCGAGCCACAGCATCTGCACGCCGGAGCAGGGCGCATCGACGATCACCAGGTGGCCGTCGACGCGCAGCGCGCTGCCATCGCGTTCCACGCTGAAGAAGGGCGCCAGCAGCCAGCGGCTCGCTTCGGCCGTCAGCGCGCGCAGCGGATAGCCTGCATAGAACTGCAGCGAGGCCAGCCAGGGCAGCGAGAGCAGCGACAGGCCCAGCACCGGCGCGCTGTCGACGCGCGTCGGCAGGAAGGCCGCGAGCGCCGCGCCGAGCGCCGTGAGCGCGAGCAGCGCCACCAGCAGCGGGGGCAGCAGGGCGATGGTGAGCGTGGAGGCGAGCGCCGCCGCCAGTCCCACCGCCAGCCAGCCCAGGCGCGGCGAGGCGCGCAGTTCGTTGCGGCACTGCCAGGCGAGCACGGCCAGCGCCGCGATGGCCAGCAGCCCCAGCGGATCGTCGGAGCGATCGAGCATGCGGCGCGCCATCCAGATCCAGGTGGGCAGCAGCGCGGCGGCCACGCACGCCAGCCACACCAGCGAGGGCGTGCGTTCCACGCGGATCGCCCACTCCACCATCCGCGGCATCGCGAGCAGTCGGTTCCTGAGCATGGCGGCCTCAGGCGGTGTAGCGGTCGCGGCGCTGGCGGCGGGCGCGGCGCGCGAGCATGAACAGCACGGCCAGCGTGACCAGCACGGCGCCCCAGGTCGCGGGCTCGGGCGTGCCGGGCACTTCCGCGCCGACGGCGAGGTTGCCCACGCCTTGCGGCAGCGGCGAGGGCTGGTCCACGCTGGGCCTTGCGGCCACCTGCGTGTTGCGCACCACTTCGTCGATGGCGAGGAAGCTCGTGTACTGCGTGAGCAGGCCGTAGCGCAGTCCCAGCTCGGTGATCGCCTGCTTCTGCGCGTCGCCGCCTTCCTGCGCCTCCTGGTCCGACAGCGACTGGATGCGATGCCGTGCCCACAGCTGGCGCAGCGCGCCCGCGTCCTGCGCCGTCGCACTGTCCAGGGGGAGCACCTGACGATAAGGGCCATTGGCGGACCGGCCTTCGATCACCACCTCGCCGTGCGGCTCGCCGCGCCACTTGCCGAACACGATCACCGGGCGCTCACCGAGCACGTCGGGCAGCTGCGGCGGTTCGACGTCGTAGACGTCCAGGCCGGGGAAGCGCGCCTTGACGCTGGTGAGCACGGGCGACTCGATCATGCGGCGAAAGCGCGCGGCCTGCTCCGCGGCTTCGTCCGGACGCGTGACGACGAAGGGCTCGCCCATGCCGGCGCGCGCGATGCCTTCCATGAGGTGGCGGTTGACGGAACTGCCGATGCCGAAGGCGAACACGTTGGCTTCGGACAGGTGCTCGCGCACCAGCTGGAACACCTCGCGTTCCACGGTGACGTAGCCGTCGGTGACGACCACGACGCTGCGCGCGACGTCCGGCGACTTGGGTTCGGCATAGACGCGGCGCAGCGCCGGGACGATCTCCGTGCTGCCGTTGCCGCCCTCGCGGTCTATGGTGCGGATCGCCTGCTCGATGTTGGCGCGCGTGGCGGGCACCGAGTGCGGCGCGAGGAAGCGGTTGCTGCCCGAGAACAGCAGCACGTTGAACGTGTCGCTGGGACGGAGGCTCCCGATCAGTTCGCGCAGCAGCGCCTTGGACGTGTCCAGCGGGAAGCCGTGCATGGAGCCCGAGATGTCCATCACGAAGATGTACTCGCGCGGGCTGATGGCGGCGGGCGGCACCTGCTTGGGCGGCTCCACCATCGCGAGGAAGAAGTTCTCGTCCTGTCCGCGGTACAGCAGCACGCCGGATTCCACGCGCTCGCCGGCCAGGCGGAAGTCGAGGATGAAGTCGCGGTTGTTCGCCGCGCCCTCGCCTTGCGCGAGCGAGACGCTGGCGCGCTTGTCCTGCTGCTCGATCTCCACCTTGTGGCTGCTGGAGCGCACTTCCTTGATCGCGATCGGGCTGGCCAGGTCCACGTGCAGGTCGAACTTCGAAGGCGTGTCCGTGCCCTGGGGCAGGTAGGGCTGCGCGACCCACTGCGCGTTCGCCTGGCTGGATTGCGGCGAGTTGTAGCGCGGGCCGACCACCGTGGGGAACACGAACTGGTAGCTGCCGGACTGCGGCACCAGCAGCTCGGTGTAGTGCAGCTCCACCTGCACGTCGTCGCCGGGCAGGATGTTGGCGACGTTCATCTGGAACACGTTGGGCAGGTGCTGCTCCAGCAGCGCAGCGGTCTTGCCTGCGTCCCTGGCCTTCTCGTAGTCGACGCGTGCCTGCTGCTTCTCGCGGATCTGCGCGGTGATCAGGCGGTCGGCCAGGCGCACGTTCATCGCGTAGACGGCAGCGTGGGTCGAGCCGGGAAAGACATAGCGCGCTTCGATGGGGCGCTGGCCCTCGTTCCTGTACTGCTGCGTGACCGTGACGTCGGCGATGACGCCGGAGATGCGCACGTCCACCTTGGTGGACTTCAGCGGCAGCCGGTCGACCGCGGGGTCGTCGCTGCGGACGAAGAAGTAGGGGCTCTCGGTCTTCTGTCGCGGCTCGGCCTCCTGCGCGCGTGCCGGGCTGAAGGCCAGCAGGCAGGCGGCGGCGGACGAGGCGGTGGCGACGAGCAGCCAGCGCCAGCAGGCGGCGGTGGGGGGCAGGTGGTCCATGCGTTTTCTCCCGGCGTGCGACAGTGCACGGGCGGGAGCATCCGCAAGGCGCGCGAAGCGCCTGGGAAGCGCGTGAGGAGCCTGTGTGAAGTCCGGGTGAAGTCCTGCGCGCGCCTTCAGGACAAGGGCAGGGACAGGGTCGCGATCACGCCGCCGTCCTCCGCGTTGTCCAGGGCGATGCGGCCATGGTGCAGCGAGGCGATCTCGCGCACGAAGGGCAGTCCGAGACCCGTGCTCTTCTTGCGCGAATGCGGGCGGACGAGCGAATAGAACTTCTCGAACACCTTCTCGACGGCGTACTCCGGGATGCCCGGGCCGTGGTCGCGCACGCGGATGTGGGCGCCGCGCGTCCCGCGCTGCAGCGTCAGCGTCACCTGGCCTTGCGCGGGCGAGAAATCGATCGCGTTGTCCAGGAGGTTGCTGACCGCGCGGCGAAGAAGGAAGGCGTCGCCTTCCACCACGATGTCGTCGGGCGCCTCCAGCACCACGCGCACCTGGCGTGAAGCGCCGGCATCGGCGGCGGCGGCGACCGTTTCCTCCAGCAGCGGCTTCAGCGGCACCGGCGCGACATGCTCGAGCGCGCTGCGCGTCTCCAGTGCCGTGAGCTCCATCATGCGGTCCACCATCTCCTGGATCCGCTCGGTCTCGCGGGTGATGTTGCCCAGGAACTTCTGCCGCTGCTCGGGGGCCATGCCCGGTTCCTGCAGCAGTTCGGCGGCGCCGCGGATGGCCGACAGCGGGCTCTTCACTTCGTGGGTGAGCGTCTGTACGTAGTCGGCGACGTAGTTGCGCCCGGCCAGCGCGTCGCGCATCTCGTCGTAGGCAGCCCCGATCACGCCCAGCGCGCGGCGCCCCAGCCGCGGCAGGTTGATGCGGCGCTGCGCGCGCACGAAACGCACGTAGTCGCTGATCAGGCCGAAGGGCCGCACCAGCCAGACCGACACGATCACCGCGAGCAGCAGCACGGCCACCGCGGAGAACACGCCGACATAGAGCGTCTTGCGCCGCGCCGCCTCGACGAACTGGCCGAAGCTCTGCACCGGCTTGCCGACCGAGACGGCGCCCACGATCTGCTCGTGCCAGCGCACGGGCGCGGCGACGTACATGACGGTGGTGCCGGGGTCGCCCTCGACGTCGGGCGTGCTGCGCGCGCCGTACTCGCCGCGCAGGGCCAGGCGCACGTCGCGCCATTGGGAAGAGTCGGTGCCCGTCGCGCGGCCGAGCGAGTCGAACAGCACGCGGCCGCTGCGGTCGGTGACGCTCACGCGCAGTTCCACCTTCTGCTTGGTGAGGCTGAAGATGCGTGCGTCGAAGCGCCGCGCGTAGAGGTCGCGGAACAGCGGCTGCAGGCGCGAGGTGTCGATGGCGCCGTCGCGCACGTCCTGCTCCACCAGCGCGGCGACCAGCTGCGAGGTCTCGACCAGCGACTCCTCGGCGGATTCGCGGTAGCGCGGGTCCAGGTCGGCCAGCACGCGATAGAGCAGGAAGGCGATGCCCGCCGCGTAGATCAGCAGGATGCCGACGAAGATGCGGTTGCGCTTGCCCTTCACTGCGCCGGCAGTTCTTCGCTCAGCGCGTAGCCCGCGCCGCGCAGGGTGCGTATCGGTTCCAGCTGCGGCGCCACCGCCTTGAGCTTGGCGCGCAAGGTCTTGATGTGCGCGTCGACGGTGCGGTCGAAGCTGTCGCTGTCGTCGTCCCACACGCGCGACAGCAACTCGTCGCGCGTGTAGACGCGGCCGGGCTTTTGCACCAGCAGGCGCAGGATGCCGTATTCGTAGCGGGAGAGTTCCAGGGCGTGTCCGTAGTAGCGGATGCGGCGGCGCTCTTCGTCCACGCTGAAGACCTGCTGCGGTGTCGGGGCCGCGGTGGCGGGCGCCTGCGCTTGCCGCTGCGTGCGCCGCAGGATCACGCGCACGCGGGCCACCAGCTCGCGCGGCGAGAAGGGCTTGGCGATGTAGTCGTCGGCGCCCAGCTCCAGCCCCACGACACGATCGATCTCGTCGCTGCGGGCCGTGAGGAACAGCATGGGCACGTCGCGGCCGCCGGGCAGTTCCTGCAGGCGCTTGAAGACTTCGAAGCCGTTCAGGTCCGGCAGGCCCACGTCCAGGATGGCGAGGGCGGGCGGCGCCTTGCGGAACTCCTGCAGCGCCTGTTCCGCGGTGCTGCACCACACGGGCGTGAAGCCGTCGGTGGACAGCACGTACTGGATCGTGTCGGCGATGCCGGACTCGTCTTCCACGACCAGGATGCGGGGCTTGCCGATCATGGCCCCATGGTAGCGCTGGCGGGCGCCGGCCGCCGATTCAGGTCACCGGCGCCGGGTTGAACAGCACGAGCTGGTTGTGCAGCTTCCACTGTTCGGCCCAGGTCTTCTTGCGGCCGCTCGCCACGTCCAGCATCAGCCGGAACAGCTGCCAGCCCACATCCTCGATGGTCGCTTCGCCCTCGGCGATGGTGCCGGCGTTGAGGTCCATCAGGTCGTGCCAGCGGCGCGCGAGGTCCGAGCGCGTGGCCACCTTGATCACGGGCACTTCCGCCAGGCCGTAAGGCGTGCCGCGGCCCGTGGTGAACACGTGCAGGTTCATGCCCGCTGCCACTTGCAGCGTGCCGCAGATGAAGTCGCTGGCGGGCGTCGCGGCATAGACCAGGCCCTTGGTCTTGAGCTTCTCTCCGGGAGCCAGGACGGCCGCGATGCGCGAGCTGCCCGACTTGACGATGGAGCCCATCGCCTTCTCGACGATGTTGGCCAGGCCGCCCTTCTTGTTGCCCGGCGTCGTGTTGGCGCTGCGGTCTACCGATCCGCGCTTGAGGTATTCGTCGTACCAGGCCATCTCGCGCACGATGGCTTCGGCGACCTCGGGCGTCGCGGCGCGCGACGTGAGCTGGGCGACGCCGTCGCGCACCTCGGTCGTCTCGGAGAACATCACCGTCGCACCGGCGCGCACCAGCAGGTCGGCGCAAAAGCCCACGGCCGGATTCGCCGTCACGCCGGAGAAGGCATCGCTGCCGCCGCACTGCACGCCGACGACCAGTTCGCTCGCCGGCACGGTCACGCGCTTGCGCTGGTTGAGGCGCTCCAGGTGCACCTTGGCCTGGCGCATGATCGAGTCGACCATCGACATGAAGCCCACGTGCGCTTCGTCCTGCAGGCACACCACGTCCAGCTCGGGCGCTTCGCCTCGTGCGTCGGTGATCGGGATGGTGCCGGGCGGCAGCAGGCGTTCGGGCTGCAGCTTCTCGCAGCCCAGGCTCACCACCATCACCTCGCCGCCGAAGTTCGGGTTGAGGCTGATGTTGCGCAGCGTGCGGATCGGGATCACCGCGTCGGGCGCGTCGATCGCGACGCCGCAGCCGTAGCCGTGCTCCAGGGCGACGACGCCGTCCACGTTGGGATAGCGGGGCAGCAGCTCCGAGCGGATGCGGTCGATCGCGAAGCGCGTGACGCCGGCCACGCACTGCACGCTCTGCGTGATGGCCAGGATGTTGCGCGTGCCGACCGAGCCGTCCGCGTTGCGGTAGCCCTCGAAGGTATGGCCCTCCAGCGGCGCGGCCTCGACGCGCGGGGCGTTCGCGATGGGAAGGTCCTCCAGGCTGCGCGCCTCGGGCATGCGCAGCAGGCGTTCGTGCACCCAGCTGCCCGCGGGAATGTCCTTCTCCGCATAGCCGATCGGCACGTCGTAGCGGCGCACGACGCCACCGGCCGGGATGTCGACCAGCGCCACCTTGTGCCCTTGCGGCACCTTGTCGCGCAGCACGAGGCCGGATGCGAACACCGTGCCCGCCGGCAGGCCGCCGTCGTTGGCCACGATCGCCACGTTGTCCGCGGCATGCATCTGGATGTGGAGGGGAGGGCGGCTGGAGGTCTCGGTCATGGCGGCAGCGTCCCGCGGGCAGCGGCGGGCGGGAAAACACTTGTGGTGAATGCCTGACATTCTTTTAGAATATGCTCGATATGTCAAGCAAAGAGGCTGCCGAGCCACTGCTACAAGCCGAGGGCGCGGGTCCGCTCTCGAGCCAGATCTACGCCCGCGTGGTGGAGGCGATCCTGCGCGGCGACTTCGGCACGCAGGGCAAGCTGCCGACCGAGAGCGAGCTGGCGGCGAGCTATCGGGTGTCGCGGCCGACCATACGCGAAGCCTTGTCCCGGCTGCGCTCGGATGGCGTGATCGACTCCAAGCGCGGCGCCGGCAGCTTCGTCGTGCGCATGCCCGCCGCGCCGGTCGCGAGCCTCACGCCGATCCGCAGCCTCGCCGACGTCGAGCGCTACTACGCCTTCCGCTCCTGCGTGGAAGCGGGTGCCGCGGCGGAGGCGGCGGAGTTCCGCAACGCCGAAGATCTCCAGGCCCTGCAGGCGGCGTACGAAGCACTCAACGCGGCCGAGGACAGTGCAAGCTCCGCGGTGGAAGCCGACGTGCAGTTCCACCTGGCCATCGCGCGCTGCTCGCACAACCCGTTCTTCGTCGCGACGATAGAGACGACGGTGGCGCCCATCCGGCAGTTCATGGAGCTGGCGCACAACGCCGGCGACAACCGCGGACCCGAACGCGCGAAGGCGACGCGGCTCGAGCACCAGGCCGTGGTCGATGCCATCGTGCGGCGCGCGCCGTCCGAAGCGGCGGAGGCCATACGCACGCACATCCTCAACGCGAAGCGGCGGATCTTCGAAGCGACGCGTTTGCCCTGACGGCCCGGGTTTCCCCTGATCCGTCTTTGCCAGACATACACGATCATCCTGAGGTTGTCGGACATCTGACGACTCAACTTCGCCACCGACCTCCATCCAGACCCAAGGGGACATCATGAAGCTCTCGCTGAACAAACTCGCCACCGCCCTCGCCGTAGCCGCCCTGGCCTGCGCCACGTTGAGCGCCGAGGCGCGCACCTTCCGCTCCGCCGACGTCCACAACAAGGACTTTCCGACCAACAAGGCGGTGGCCTTCATGGGCGAGGAGTTGTCGAAGTCCACCGGCGGCAAGGACAACGTCAAGGTCTTCGGCGACAGCGCGCTCGGTTCGGAGAAGGACACGATCGAGCAGGTGAAGATAGGCGCGCTGGACATGGTGCGTGTCAACTTCGCGGCCTTCAACGGCATCGTCCCCGAGTCCGTGCTGCCGGCGCTGCCCTTCCTGTTCCGCGACATGGACCACTTCCGCAAGACCATGTACGGCCCGCAGGGCGACAAGATCCTGGCCGGCTTCGAGAAGGCCGGCTTCATCGGCCTGGCGATCTACGAAAGCGGCGCCCGTTCCATGTATGCCAAGAAGCCGATCAAGAGCCTGGCCGACATCAAGGGCATGAAGGTGCGCGTGCAGCCCTCCGACCTGTTCGTGGGCATGGTGAGCGCCATGGGCGCGTCGCCGACGCCGATGCCGTACAACGAGGTGTACACGGGCCTGAAGACGGGCCTCATCGACGCCGCGGAGAACAACTATCCCTCCTACGACGAGGCCAAGCACTTCGAGTCGGCGCCCGTGTACTCCGAGACGATGCACTCCATGTCGCCGGAAGTGCTGGTGTTCTCCAAGAAGATCTGGGACACGCTCAACAAGGAAGAACAGGCCGCGATCCGCAAGGCCGCCAAGGACTCGGTGCCCTACTACGTGAAGCTGTGGGAAGCGCAGGAGAAGGAAGCCCGCGCCGAAGTCATCAAGGGCGGCGCCACCATCGTGCCGGCGGCGCAGATCGATCGCGCCGCTTTCGTGGCCGTCGAGAAGCCGGTGTGGGACAAGTTCTCGCCCACGCCGGAGCTCAAGGCGCTGGTGCAGGAGATCGTGAATGCCAAGTGAGGCCCTCGCGGGGGGCGTGGAGTCGGATGCGGAAGGCATCGCCGGCCTGGCCGGCACCGTCGACCGGCCGCTGCCGCCCTCCGCGAACTGGCTGACCGCCCTGAACTCGCGCCTCTCGCGCTGGGCCCTGTATCTCGCCAGCGTGTGCCTCGCGGCGCTGCTGGCCGTCGTGGTGTACGGCGTCGTGATGCGCTATGTCTTCAACAATGCGCCGCCCTATGTGGAGCAGGTCGCGCTCCTGCTCGTGATCTCGGTCGCGATGTTCGGGGCCTCCGCGGGCGTGCGCGACGCCGGCCACATCGGGCTCGACTCGCTGGTGCGCAACCTGCCGCCCAGGCTGCAGTTCTGGTGCAAGGCGGCGGTGGAGGTGCTGAGCGCCGCCTTCGCCCTGGCGCTGGTGCTCGGCGGCGTCGAGATGGCGCTGTCCACGCAGGGCGCCACGATTCCCACGCTGGGGCTGCCCGAGGCGCTGCGCTACCTGCCGGTGATCGTGTCCGGCGTCCTCATCATCCTGTTCTGCGTGGAACTCCTCATCGCCCACTTCAGGGGCCACAAGGTAGTCGCTTCATGGCACTGACAGTTTTGTGCGCCGGCTTCGTTCTGCTGCTGGTGCTGGGCGTACCGGTCGCGTTTTCCATCGGACTGGCCTGCCTGGCGACCTTCGCCGTCGAAGGCCTGCCCTTCGAGACCGCCATCCAGATGATGGTCTCGGGCATGAACGTGTTCTCGTTCCTGGCCATTCCCTTCTTCATCTTCTCGGGCGAGCTGATGCTGCACGGAGGCATCGCCGACAAGATCGTCGCCTTCGCCCGCAGCCTCGTCGGCCACTGGAAGGGCGGACTGGGCCTGGCCAACGTCGTGGCATCGACGCTGTTCGGCGGCGTCTCCGGTTCGCCGGTGGCGGACACCTCCGCCATGGGCGGCGTGATGATCCCCATCATGAAGCGCGAAGGCTACAGCGCGGGCTACGCCGTCAACGTGACGACGCACGCGTCGCTGTCCGGCGCGCTGATGCCGACCTCGCACAACATGATCATCTACGCCTTCGCGGCGCAGGGCGCGGCCGGCATGGTCGCGGGCCAGTCGGTGCGGGGCGTGTCCATCGGCGACCTGATGTTCGCGGGCCTCATCCCCGTGTTCTGGATCATGGTGTGCATGCTGGTCGCGGCGTATTGGCAGGCGCGCAAGTACGGCTTCCCGCGCACGGCCGATGGCCGCTCGATGGTGGAGGCCTTCCCCGGCTGGGGCGCCGTCTTGCGCACCTTCGTCGCCTCGGTGCCCGGCCTGGCGGTGGTCGCCATCATCCTCGTGTGCGTGATGAAGGGCGTGACCACCGCGACGGAGGCCGCGGCGATCGCCGTGACCTACTCGCTGCTGCTCACCGTCTTCATCTACCGCACGATGACGCGCGAGCGCCTGCTCAAGTCGCTGGCCAAGGCGTCCAAGACCACGGGCGTGATCCTGCTGCTGATCGGCGTGTCCAACATGCTGCGTTACCAGATGGCCTACCTGGAGATCCCGGACACCATCGAGCACGCACTGCTGGCCGCCACGCAGCATCCCTGGCTGATGCTGCTGTACATCAACATCATCCAGGTCGTGCTGGGCATCTTCCTGGACATGGCGGCGCACATCCTGATCACGACGCCGCTGTTCCTGCCGCTGGCCATGCAGATGGGCGTGGGCCCGGTGCAGTTCGGCATGATGCTGCTGCTCAATTGCGCGCTGGGCCTGGTGCACCCGCCCGTGGGCAGCGTGCAGTTCGTGGGCTGCGCGATCGGCAAGATCTCCATCGGCGAGGCGACGAAAACCGCGTGGCCTTACTACCTGGCGATCTTCATCGCGATCAACCTGGTGACCTACGTGCCCGGGTTCTCGACCTGGCTGCCGTCGCTGATCACGGGGCACCGCGTGCTCTGAGTTCCTCCTGGCGCAGGGGAAACGGCGGGCTTCGGCCCGCCGTTCTTCGTCTGGCCCGCGCCTATTCGGCGCGTATGCCGGCTTTCGCCACCACCTCGGCCCAGCGCTTGCGCTCCGTCGCGAAGAAGCGGTCGTCCTCCATGGGGCTCATGGTCACCACTTCGGCTCCCTGGCCGGCGAGGCGCGCGCGGATGTCCGGGTTGCGGATGGCGCGCACGAACTCCGCGTTGAGCCTTTGCACGATTGCGTCCGGGGTGCCGTGCGGCGCCAGCACGCCCTGCCAGGTGCCTGTCTCGTAGCCGGGCACGCCTTGTTCGGCGATGGTCGGGACGTCGCCGATCAGGGGCATGCGCGTGGCCTTGGACACGCCCAGCAGCTTGAGCTTGCCGCTCTGCACGTGCGGCAGCGTGGCCAGCATGCCATTCATCATCACCTGGCACTGGCCGGCCACCGTGTCCTGGATCGCCTGGCTGCCGCCCTTGTAGGGCACGTACTCCCAGCGCGCACCGGTGGCCTGCTGCAGGGCCACGCCCGCGAGATGGTTGGCGCCGCCCGTGCCGCTGATGGCGAAGTTCAGCTCTTTCTGCTTCGACAGCGCCACCAGTTCCCTGAGGTTGCTCACGGGCAAGGACGGGTGCACCACCAGCAGGTGCGGCGAGTACGCCAGCATCGTCACGCCGCGCAACTCCTTGGCCGGATCGAAGGGCAGCCTGGCGTACACGGACGGCGAGATCGCCAGAGCGCCGACGTCGCACAGCAGCAGGTTGTAGCCATCGGGGGCGGACTTCGCGACCACGTCGGCCCCGAGGTTGCCGTTCGCGCCGGGGCGGTTGTCCACCAGCACCGGCTGCTTCAGCGCATCGGCCATCAGGTTGCTTACCAGGCGCGCGATGATGTCGGACGAGCCACCCGGCGGGTAGGGCACGACGATGCGCACCGGCTTGGCGGGCCAGCCGGATTGCGCGAACGCCGACGGCGCAGCAAGCGCGGCGGCGGTGGAAAGCATGGCGTGGCGGCGGGTGAAGTTCATTCTTGTGCCTCCTGATTTTTGGGAATCGACCATTTCTTCGCCAATGGCAGCGGGAGAAGTCTAGGCGAGTCGGCAGCAGTCCAGCATGGGAAGCGTGGATGGCCTGGGAAGATTGTCACTCGCAGCGCTGCGAGCAGAAGACTGCCAGCAGGGGCTGCTGCGTTCCGAAGAAAAAAAACGCCCCGCTTCGTGCGGGGCGCTTTCCTGGCCGAAGGGGCTGTCGCCCTTTCGGCTCGCCGGCATGAGCGATCAGTTCGCGCCGAGGATCACCTGCGTCATCAGGTCGTAGCCCTCGTTGCTGAGGGTTCCGTTGCGGAGGAAGGACCCGACGTCCCTGTCGGTGCCGACGGTGGGGCTCGCCGCCGTTGCGTCGTAGACGCCGACGTTGAGCGAGTCGTACGGGCCCGTCACTCCCAGCGGGCTCGCGCCATACGTCGACGTGTTGAACGCCACGTCATAGCTGAAGTTGTCCGGCAGCGTCAGGTTCAGCGAACGCAGGTCGAACGCGATCTTGAAGGCGAAGCCGTTGTTGCACGTGCCGTCGGCGGCCTTCCACTTGCCGCCCGTGCAGCTCGCGTCGGCGGAAGGGCGATAGGGAACATCGAAGTTCTGCGTGCGGGTGGCGATCAGCGTCCCGCTGGCATCGTAGATGTGCAGGGTGATGGGGTGCGAGAAGGTGGCGTTCGCGGCCGAAGCGCAATCGGACGTGTATGCCCCGCCGCTTTGGCAAGCCCAGCTGCTCATCGCGACATTGATGCCGCGCAGCGTGCGGGCGGAGCCTGCTGCCAGGGTCAGGCGTTCGCCGAGGCTCGTGACGCCTTCAGCCTCGAACCCGAGGCTGGGCATGTTGGCCGGGAACGGCGAGGGCATCGAGTCGAAGCCCACCACGTCCGGGCCCTTGATCGGCGCGGCGGGCGCGCCCGACGCGACGATCTGGTCGACCAGGCTGTCGATGGTGACGTTCTGTTCTGCCAGCGCGGCCATCACGGTCTCGATGTAGTCGTCGTAGGCGTCGCCCTTGGCCGGAGTGAACTGCGCGGTCAGCGGGTTGGCCGGCAGGGGAGCGAAGCCGGCTGCGACCAGGAGGTCGTTCACCTTGGTGACGGCCGCGTCCAGCATGGCCTGCGTGATCGTGCCGCCGTTCGCGGCCTTGGTCGCGTAGGCGCCGATCAGCGAAGTCAGGGGCGTCACGTTGACGTTGGTGGCGCTGGTGGCATAGCCGTAGAGCTTGACGCCCGCGGCCAGCGAACCGCCGCTGACGGTGACCAGGCACGGGAAGGCGGCGTTCACCACCTGGACTTGCCACGTGCCATTGGCACCGGTGGTGGTCGTCGCGACGGCGGCCGAACCGCAGCTCACGGAGACCTGGCCGCCGACCACCGGGGCGCCGGTGGCGGCGGTGCCGCCCAGCGTGGTGCGGGCATTGCCGTCACCGCCGCCGCCGCCGCAACCGGCGAGGATGAGCGCCGCGAGGAGCGCGGGCAGGGATCGGAAAAGGATAGGTTTCATTCTTTGGGTGGCGTTCGTTGAATGGAGGCCCGCTCGCAAGACAGGGGGCGGGCCCCTTCTTGTCTCCAGCGGCGTTCGATCGGCGAGACGATCTCCCGTCGCACGGGGTCATCGTGTTGTTTGTTCCAAAATCTGGGACGATTTGATCGTACCCCACATCGAGCGGGTGCCGTAGTCATCCGTTCCAAAAAAAGGAACGAAACGCCCAATGGGCTAGGGGATGGCCCGGGGTGTCGAGTCCTGGTGCCCTCCCCGGAGGGGGAGGGAGAAGTCCACCTCAGCGAACCAGGCAGGGCCGCTTCGGGTCGAACTTCCATCCGGGAACGAGGAACTGCATCGCGATCGCGTCGTCGCGTGCGCCGAGCCCGTGCTGCTGGTACAGCGTGTTCGCCTTGCGCAGTTCGCCCTCGTCGATCTCGATGCCGAGACCGGGCTTCTTCGGCACCTGGACGTAGCCGCCCTCGATCTTCAGCGGCTCCCTGGTCAGGCGTTGGCCGTCCTGCCAGATCCAGTGCGTGTCGATCGCGGTCACCTTGCCGGGCGCGGCGGCGCCCACGTGCGTGAACATCGCCAGCGAGATGTCGAAGTGATTGTTGGAGTGCGAGCCCCAGGTGAGGCCCCAGTCGCGGCAGGTCTGCGCGACGCGCACCGATCCGGCCATGGTCCAGAAGTGCGGATCCGCGAGCGGAATGTCGACCGACTGCAGCGCGAGCGAATGCGCCAGCTGGCGCCAGTCGGTCGCGACCATGTTGGTCGCGGTCGGCAGCCCGGTGGCGCGGCGGAATTCCGCCATCACTTCGCGGCCGGAGAAGCCTTCCTCGGCGCCGCACGGGTCTTCGGCATAAGCGACCACGCCGTGCATGTCCTTCATCAGCCGGATCGCGTCCTTGAGCAGCCAGCCGCCATTGGGATCGAGCGTGACGCGCGCCTGCGGAAAGCGTTCGTGCAGGGCGCGAATCGCCTCGACTTCCTCCTCGCCGCGCAGCACGCCGCCCTTCAGCTTGAAGTCCTGGAAGCCGTAGCGCTCCTGCGCCGCTTCGGCCAGGCGCACGATCGCTTGCGGCGTCATCGCTTCCTCGTGGCGCAGGCGCAGCCAGTCGTCACGCGCATCGGGCTCGCTCGCGTAAGGCAGCGTGGTCTTCTTGCGGTCGCCCACGTAGAAGAGGTAGCCCAGCATCTGCACCGCATCGCGCTGCTGGCCTTCGCCGAGCAGCGCCGCGACCGGCACGCCGAGGTGCTGGCCTTGCAGGTCCAGCAGCGCGGATTCCACCGCCGTCACCGCGTGGATGGTGGTGCGCAGGTCGAAGGTCTGGTTGCCGCGCCCGCCTGCGTCGCGGTCCGCGAACTTCGCCCGCATCGCATTGAGGACGGACTGCAGGTTGCCGATCGCCTGGCCTTCCACCAGCGCCCGCGCATCTTCCAGCGTCTGGCGGATCTTCTCGCCGCCGGGCACCTCGCCCAGGCCGGTGTGGCCTGCGTTGTCGGTGACCAGGACGATGTTGCGGGTGAAAAAGGGCGCATGCGCGCCCGAGAGATTGAGCAGCATGCCGTCCCGGCCGGCGACCGGGACCACGCGCATGCTCTTGACGACGGGAGAGGACATCAGTCGGCGGTGATGTGGCGCGCTTCGATCAGCGCCTTCCAGCGAGCGTATTCCGCTGCCTGGAACTTCGCGAAGTGCTCGGGCGTGTCGCCCACGATTTCGAAGCCCTGGGCCAGCAGGTTGGCCTTGACGGCAGGGTCGTTCAGCGCGGCAACCATCGCGTCACGCAGCTTCGCGACCACGTCGTGCGGCGTGCCCCTGGGCGCCGCCACCGCTTGCCACGACTCCACCTCGGCGCCCTTGACGCCCTGTTCCTGCAGCGTGGGCACGTCGGGCAGCAGGGGCGAGCGTTTCTCCGAGGAGATCGCCAGCGCGCGGACCTTGCCCGCCTTGATCTGGCCGATGATGCTGTTGATGTTGACGAAGGCCGCGTTCACCTGGCCGCCCAGCAGGTCGTTGATGGCGGGGCCGCCGCCCTTGTAGGGCACGTGCAGGCCTTGCGTGCCGGTCTGCTGCCACAGCAGTTCGGCCGAGAGATGGTCGGAAGAGCCGACGCCCGAGGAGGCGAAGCTCACCTTGCCGGGATGGGCCTTCAGGTCCTTGAGCAGGTCGGCGACGCTGTGGTCCGGCGAGTTGTTCGGCACCACGAGCACGTTGGGCGCCTGCACGAGGACGGTGATCGGGTCGAAGTCCTTCAGCGCGTCGTATTGCACTCCCTTGATCAGGTGCGGCGTGATCACGAAGGGGCCGAGCGAGGACACGAACAGCGTGTAGCCGTCGGCGGGCGCGCGCCTCACGAAGGCGGCGCCTATGGTGCCGGTCGCGCCGGCGCGGTTGTCGATGATGAAGCTCTGGCCGAACTTCTCCTGCAGCTTCTGCGCCACCACGCGCGCGATCGCGTCGGTGGATCCGCCGGGCGGGAAGGGCACGACCATGGTGACGGTCTTGTCCGGGTAGCCGGCGCCGAACGCGCTCACCGTGGCGGCCATGGCGAGTGCCAGGCCCATCAGGGTCTTCTTGATCATGGGAGGTCTCCTTGTTGTGCGGCCTTACTGCGGGCCGAGTTTGCGGATCAGTGCTGCGAGTTCTTCCACTTCCTGCGGCTTCAGGTCCGACAGCGGGGGACGCACCGGCCCGGCGCTCTTGCCGACGATGGTGGCGCCCGCCTTCACGATGGACACGGCGTAGCCTTCGCCCTTGTTGCGGATGGCGAGGTAGGGCAGGAAGAAGTCGTCGATCAGGCGGTCGGTGGTGGCGGTGTCGCCCGCCCAGTACGCGTTGTAGAACTCCATCGCGGTGCGCGGGATGAAGTTGAAGATGGCCGAGGAGTACGTGGGCACGCCCAGCGCCTTGTACGCGCCGGCATAGACCTCGTGCGTGGGCATGCCGCCGATGTAGACGAGGCGGTCGCCCAGCTTGCGGCGGATGGACACCACGCGCTCGATGTCGCCGGTGCCGTCCTTGAAGCCGATCAGGTTGGAGCAGCGCCCGGCGATCTTCGCGACCGATTCGGCGGTGAGGCGCGTCGCGCCGCGGTTGTAGACGATGACGCCGATCTTCACGCTCCTGCACACGGCCTCGACGTGCGCCACCAGGCCGTCCTGCGTCGCTTCGGTGAGGTAGTGCGGCAGCAGCAGCACGCCCGCGGCGCCGTTGCGCTCGGCTTCCTGCGCGTACTTGATGGCCAGCGTGGTACCGCCGCCTGCGCCGCCGACGATGGGAACGTTGCCCTTGCAGGTCTCGGAGGCGACCTTGATCACCTGCGCGTACTCCTGCGGCTCCAGCGAGAAGAACTCGCCCGTTCCCCCGGCCGCGAACAGCACGGTCGCGCCATAAGGCATCAGCCACTCGAGGCGCTGCGTGTAGCCCTTGGGGTCGAAGCGCAGCTCGCGGTCGAAGTCGGTGAGCGGAAAGGAGAGCAGGCCCGAGGAGAGGGCTTTCTTGAGTTCGTTGGGCGTCATGGTGCTTCCGATGGACAGGTAGGACATCATACAACTAAGTACGATGCCCGCCACGAGGGATGACCCGGGCGGGCTGGCTCAGCGGGCTTCGGCCAGGCGGCGGCGCCGTTCCCGCGAGTTCGCCAGATGGGTGCGCATTGCCGCGCGCGCGCCTTCGGGGTCCTGCTGTGCGATCGCGTCGACGATGCTCTCGTGTTCGGCATTCACGCGGCGCAGGTACGCCTGGCGTTCCGGCGTGAGGGGACCGGGCGGCTCCAGGCGCGCGCGCGGGATCATCATGCCGCCCAGGGTCGCCATCAGGTCCAGGAAGTGGTGGTTCTGCGTGGCGCGCGCGATCTCCAGGTGGAACTGGAAGTCGGCACCGACCGCGTCGCGGCCCTCCTCGAGGGCCGACATGAAGGCCTTGAGCGCCTTGCGCAGCGTCTCGACGTTGGCCGGCGTCCTGCGCACGGCAGCCAGCGCGGCGCTCTCCGTCTCGACGGCGATGCGCAGTTCCAGCACGGCGATCACGTCCTGCAGCGTGCCGAGCTGCTCCGGCGAAATGCGAAAGGATGTGGGGTCGCCCAGGCCGAGGACGAAGGTGCCGACCCCGTGGCGCGTGGCGACGAGGCCCGCCGCCTGCAGGCGCGAGATCGCCTCGCGCACGACAGTGCGGCTGACGCCGAATTCCTCCATGATGGCCGCTTCGGTGGGCAGCTTCTCGCCGGACGCGAGCGAGCCATCGCGGATGCGGCCGCCAAGCGCATCGACCACGTCGTGCGCAAGGCTGCGGGGGCGGCGGCGGGCCAACTCGGTCATCGGGTAAACCCCTTCCGGGTCATCTTGACAGTGCGGGGCCATTGCATGACGATCTTGTACGACAACTGACGACCGATGACAACCCCGCTTACCCGCACTGTAGCAGGTGCGTTAGGCCCCATACACCATGACCCTTTCCCATACTTCCACGCTTTCCCTCGGGCGCATCCTCCTCACCGGCGCCGCCGGCGGCCTGGGCCGCGTGCTGCGACCCCGCCTGCGCGCGCGAACCACCCTGCTGCGCCTGAGCGATGTCGCGGCCATGGATCCCGCGGGTCCCGGCGAGGAAGTGCAGCAGGCCGCGCTGGAGGATCGCGCCGCTGTCCATCGCGCGCTCGAGGGCATGGATGCCGTCGTGCACCTGGGCGGCATCTCCACCGAGCAGCCCTTCGACGCCATCGTCCAGGCCAACATCGTCGGCACGTACAACGTGTACGAGGCCGCGCGCAAGCACGGCGTGCGACGCATCGTCTTCGCCAGCTCCAACCACGTCACGGGCTATTACCGGCAGGACGAAGTGATCGATCCCGCCATGCCGATGCGGCCCGACGGCTACTACGGCATCTCCAAGGCCTTCGGTGAAAGCCTCTCGCGCTTCTACTACGACCGCTACGGCATCGAGACCGTGTGCCTGCGCATCGGCTCGTCCTTCCCCGAGCCGCGCGACCGCCGCATGCTTTCGACCTGGCTCAGCTACGACGACCTCGAGCGCCTCGTGGTCGCGAGCCTCACGACCCCGATCGCGGGACACAGCGTGATCTACGGCGTGTCGGACAATCCGGCGAGCTGGTGGGACAACACTTCCGCCCGCCACATCGGCTACCGTCCGCAGGACAGCTCCGAAGTGTTCCGCGCCTCGCGCGAAGCCGCGCAGCCGCAGGTGGACGTGGACGATCCCGCCGTGATCTACCAGGCCGGCGGCTTCGTGCGCATGGGCCCCTTCGAGTGAATGCCATGAACGACGTCGCCTTCCATACGAGTCCCCGCTATCCCGACCCGCGGGTCGAGGTGCTGGACGAACGCTTCCTCAAGCTGCGTCTCTTCAGCGCCAGCGTGGAGCAGCTCTTCACCGGCATGCGCTGGGGGGAAGGCCCCGTCTGGTTCGGCGACGGGCGCTACCTGCTCGTCTCGGACATCCCCAACAACCGCATCCTGCGCTGGGACGAGGCCTCCGGCGCGGTGAGCGAGTTCCGCAATCCTTCCAACAACGCCAACGGCCACTTCCGCGACCGCCAGGGGCGGCTGCTGTCCTGCGAACACCTCACGCGCCGCGTCACGCGCACCGAGTACGACGGCAGCATCACGGTGCTCGCCGACCGCTTCGAGGGCAAGCGCCTCAACTCGCCCAACGACATCGTCTGCGCGCGCGACGGCAGCATCTGGTTCACCGACCCGAGCTTCGGCATCGGCGGCTACTGGGAAGGCGAACCCGCCGAACAGGAGTTGCCGCATGCGGTCTACCGCATCGCGCCCGACGGCAAGCTGCAGCAGATGTTCACCGACCTCGCGGCGCCCAACGGCCTGGCCTTCTCGCCCGACGAGTCCATCCTCTACGTGGTCGAGAGCCGCGCGATGCCGCATCGCCTGATCTGGGCCTACGACCACGGTCCCGGCGGCAAGCTGTCCAACAAGCGCCTCGCCGCCGACGCACAAGGCCCCGGTGCGTTCGACGGGTTCCGCGTGGACGTCGCCGGCAACCTGTGGTGCGGCTTCGGCAGCAACGGCGCGGTCCACGCAGACCCGCAAGGCCTCGACGGCGTGCGCGTGTTCGCGCCCGACGGCACGGCGATCGGCCACATCCATTTGCCGGAACGCTGCGCCAACGTCTGCTTCGGCGGCCGCCATCGCAACCGGCTGTTCATGGCCGCCAGCCACTCGGTCTACGCGCTCTACGTGAACACGCAAGGGGCATGATCGGCGGGGGACGCGGGCGGGGCGCTGCCTAGGGCATCCAGCCCGTCGCCAGCGCCCAGCCCGCGGTTCCCAGGAGCAGCAGCGCCACGCCGCGTGCGACGCGCACCTGCGCCGGCAGCGAGGACTTCAGCCGCGCGCGCACGCTCGCCGCGGTCAGCGCCACCGCCCCGTACACCAGCACTTGCGTGGCCGCGATGATCATGCCCATCGCGAGCACCTGCGCCGCCAGGTCACCGCGCCCAGGACGAATGAACTGCGGGAAGACGGCCACCACGAAAACGTAGGCCTTGGGATTGAGCAGGCAGGTCGCCATGGCGCGGCCGAAGGCGTGCAGCGGGGGCCGCGCGGACTCCGCCCGCACGCTCGCCAGCGTCGCGGGGCTGCGCCACAGCGTGATGCCCATCCACGCGACGTACAGCGCGCCGGCCGCGAGCACTGCGTTGAACGCTGCCGGCATGAGCTTGAGCAGCATGCCGACGCCGAGGGCACCCATCAAGGTGTGTACCGCGCCGCCGGCCACCATGCCGCCTACCGCGGCGAGCCCGCCGCGGCGCCCGCCGACCAGCGAGCTGGCGAGCACGAACGCCATGTCCATGCCGGGCAGGACGATGATGCCGAAGACGAAGAGCGCGAACAGCCAGAGAGGGTCCATGGAGTGTCCTGGGTTGACAGAGCGCACAGTGTGCGGCGCCATACATGACAACCCACGGCATGTATTCGCCCTACACTGGCTGCCATGCGCGCGAGCCGGCTCCTGTCCATCCAGATGCTGCTGGAAACGCACGGCCGCATGAGCGCGCCGGCATTGGCCGGCGCGCTCGACGTCTCGGTGCGCACGCTTCATCGCGACATCGACGAACTCACGTCGGCCGGTGTCCCCGTCTATGCGGAGCGCGGACGCGCCGGCGGCTTCCAGCTGCTGCCCGGATGGAAGACCACGCTGACGGGCTTCACGGCGAGCGAAGCGGAGGCGGTGTTTCTCGCGGGACTGGCCGGTCCTGCGTCCGAACTCGGGCTGGGTCCGCAGGTGGCGAGCGCCGAGCGCAAGCTGCTCGCCGCATTGCCGGCGCCCTGGCGCGGCAACGCGCGGCGCATCCGTTCGCGCCTGCACCTCGACCCGGTCGAGTGGTACCGCGAAGCGGAGCCGGTGCCCTTCCTGCCGCTCGTGGCGCGGGCGGTGTGGGAGGAGCGGCAGCTCGCGATGTCGTACGAAAGCTGGAGCCGGACGGCGCGGCGCACCGTGCATCCGCTGGGGCTCGTGATGAAGGCCGGCACCTGGTACTTCGCGGCCGCGCGCGAGGGCAAGGTGCGGACCTGGCGCGTGGCGAGCGTGCTGGATGCGCAGGTGCTGGACGCGCCGGTGCAGCGGCCCCGCGGCTTCGAGCTTGCGGCCTACTGGCGTGAATCGGTCCGGCGCTTCGAGGTGGAGCTGTTCACCGGCGAGGCGGTGGTCGCCGCTACGGCGCGCGGGCTGATGGAGCTGCGGCGGGTCAATGCGGCGCTGGCGCGCGCAGCAGCTGGAGCCGTAGCGCCTGCCGAGGGGGAGCGGGTCGAGCTCCGCATCCCGGTCGAATCCATTCCGCATGCCGCGGGCCAGTTGCTGCGGCTGTGCCCGGACGTGGAGGTGCTGGGTCCGCCTGCGCTGCGCGAGGCGCTGCGCGAACGGGCGCGCGGCGCCGCGAAGATCTACGCTGCGCGCCGCTGAAGAGGCACCGCG
>FTHB01000371.1_pt1 | contig 21292 bp, 23 predicted proteins | sample 1640851 | NCBI WGS metagenome assembly FTHB01 (sample SAMEA3914788, study PRJEB12502) | metagenome | biome: forest; material: soil | place: Canada | collected 2011-07-03 | depth 0.1 m
CAGCAGGACCAGCAGCAGGCGGACACCGGGCCGCGTCCACCAGGCGCGCCGGCGCGCCTGGTGGACGCGGCCCGGTGTCCGCCTGCTGCTGGTCCTGCTGTTCCTGGTGCTGGGCGCCGCGCTGGCGCTGCAGTTCGCCTACCAGGACCGGGACCGGCTCGCGCTCTCGCAACCGATGCTGCGTCCGGCGCTCGAGCACATGTGCGAGGCGATGCACTGCACGCTGGGCGCGCCCCGGCAGATCGAGGCCATCGTGATCGACAGCTCCGGCTTCAACCGCGTGCGCAACGACACCTATCGCCTCAGCTTCACCCTGCGCAACACGGCGCCCGTGCAGGTCGCCGTGCCCGCCATGGAGCTGACCCTCACCGATTCGCAGGACCAGGCCGTGGTCCGGCGCGTGCTGATGCCGGCGGAACTCGGCGCCACCGACGGCGTGATCCCCGCGGCCGGCGACTGGTCGCGCAACGTCGGCATCACGGTGGACACCGGCAGCGCCGCGCGCGTGGCCGGTTACCGCCTGCTGGCCTTCTATCCCTGAACCCAAGAAAGAGAACCATGGCCGCCGTCATCTGCGGATCCCTCGCCTTCGACACCATCATGAGCTTCGAGGGCCGCTTCGCCGAGCAGATCCTGCCGGACCAGCTGCACATCCTCAACGTGTCCTTCCTGGTCCCCAGCCTGCGGCGCGACTTCGGCGGCTGCGCGGGCAACATCGCCTACAGCCTCAAGCTGCTCGGTGGCACGCCCTTGCCCATGGGCGCGGTGGGCAGCGATGGCGGCGACTACCTGCAGCGGCTCGATGCGCTCGGCATCGACAGCGGCTTCGTGCTGCGCGTGGACGACACCTACACGGCGCAGGCGATGATCATGACCGACCGCGACAACAACCAGATCACCGCCTTCCATCCGGGCGCGATGATGCAGGCGCACCAGGTGAAGGTGCAGGCGCGTCCCGACATCAAGCTGGGCATGATCTCGCCCGATGGCCGCGACGCGATGCTGCAGCACGCGGCGCAGTTCAAGGCGGCCGGCATTCCCTTCGTGTTCGATCCGGGCCAGGGCCTGCCGATGTTCGACGGCAGCGAGCTCGCGAACTTCATCGACCAGGCGACCTGGGTGACGGTCAACGACTACGAAGGCAAGATGCTGTCGGAGCGCACCGGTTGGAGCAGCGCAGAGATCTCGAAGCGCGTCGACGGCCTCGTCGTGACGCTGGGTGGCGATGGCTGCGAGGTGTGGATCAATGGCGAGGTGACGCTGGTCGCGCCGGAACGCGCCACGGCCATCGTCGATCCCACCGGCTGCGGCGACGCCTGGCGCGGCGCGCTGCTGCATGGCCTGGAGCAGGGCTGGTCGCTCACCCGCTGCGCGCAACTGGGCAACAAGGTGGGCGCCATCAAGATCGCGAGCCGCGGCCCGCAGAACTACACGCTCGACGGCTTGAAATGAGCTGAGCGCGTCGTTGTGCGCCGCTGAAGGCGGGCATCCGGACGCGGAGCTCGCAAAGGGTACGCAGAGGACGCAAAAGGACTTCCATTGAAGGAAAGCCTCTTTTGCGAGCTTTGGCTGTTCCTTTTCGCGACCTTGTGTACGGAGGTTGGAAGTTGTCCGATCAGCCCCGCGCGATCGTGACGCCGCCGTCGACCACGATGGTCTCGCCGACCACGTAGTCGCCGGCGCGCGAGGCGAGGTAGATCGCCGCGCCCGCCATGTCCTCGGTGTTGCCGACGCGGCCCGCCGGCACGTGGCCCGCGACCGTGTCGCCGTGGTCGCGCGCTTCCTTGTTCATGTCGGAAGGGAAGGGCCCCGGCGCGATGCCGCTGACGACGATGTTGTCCTTCGCCAGCCGCAGCGCCATGCGCTTCGTGAGGTGGATCAGGCCCGCCTTGCTTGCCGTGTACGAGTAGGTCTCCCAGGCATTCACCGAGATGCCGTCGATCGACGCGATGTTGATCACCTTGGCCGGACGCTGCTTCGCGCCTTCCTTCAGCGCGCCGTGCAGCGCCTGCGTCAGGAAGAACGGCGCCTTCATGTTGAGGTCGACGACCTTGTCCCAGCCGTTCTCGGGGAAGGTGTCGAAGTCCTCGCCCCAGGCCGCGCCGGCGTTGTTCACGAGGATGTGCAGCGCGGGCTCGCGGCGTGCGATCTCCGCGGCGAGCTCGCGCGCGCCTTCGACGCTGGACACGTCGATCGGCAGCGAGATGCAGGGGCCGATCGCCGAGAGTTCCTTCGCCGTCGCGTCGCAGGCCGCGGCCTTGCGCGCCGAGATGTAGACCTTCGCGCCCTGGTGCAGCAGCCCGGTCGCGATCATGCGGCCGATGCCGCGCGAGCCGCCGGTGACCAGGGCCACGCGGCCCTGGAGGGAAAACAGATCTTTCATCAGCCTCTCCTGTGCGAGGCCGGCAGGTTAACGCCGCGGGCGGCGTTCTCCAATCACCTGGACGACACGGCGGCTTCGCCCGCGACAGGCGCCGCCTCGGTGCCCGGCTTCGCGGGCGGGTTGCTCCCGGCCACGCGCGCGCCGCGGCGGGCGCGCCAGGCGAGGAACTCGCCGACGATGCCCTTGCGGAACGCGAGCACGCAGGCGACGAACACGCAGCCGATGATGACGGTGACCCAGGAGCCCACGCGGTCGGACAGCACGTCCTGCAGCGTGACCACGACACCGGCGCCCACCACGGGACCCAGGAAGGTCCCCGCGCCGCCCAGCAGCGTCATCAGGATCACTTCGCCCGAGTTGCCCTGCATCACGTCGGTCAGCGTCGCGAAGCCCAGCACCAGCGCCTTGAGCGATCCGCCCAGGCCTGCCAGCGCCGCGGACAGCACGAACACCAGCAGCTTGTAGCGGTTCACGTCGTAACCCAGCGAAATCGCGCGCGGCTCGTTCTCGCGGATCGCCTTGAGCACCTGGCCGAAAGGCGAGGAGACGATGCGGCGGATGCCAAGGAACACCAGTACCAGCAGCGCGAAGACGAAGTAGTACATCGCCATGTCGGGCCGCAGGGGCACCATGCCCAGCAGCGTGCCGCGCGGCACGCCCTGGATGCCGTTCTCGCCGCCCGTGAAGGGCGCCTGCAGGCACACGAAGTACACCAGCTGGCCCAGGGCCAGCGTGATCATGGTGAGATAGATGCCCGAGCGGCGGATGGCCAGCGTGCCGATCACGGCACCCGCAATCGTGGCGGCCGCCATGCCGGCGAGGATGGCAGGCACCGTGCCCCACTGCTGCGCGGTGACGAGCCAGCTGGTGATATAGGCGCCGAGGCCGAAGTAGGCCGCGTGCCCGAAGGACAGCATGCCCCCGAAGCCCAGCAGCAGGTTGAACGCGCACGCGAAGATCGCGAACGAGTACAGCGTCATCAGGTAGACCGGATAGACGCCCAGCCACGGCGCGATGAGTCCCGCGAGCACCAGGACGACGTAGAGGGCGAGGAGGGATCGCTGCATGCTCACTCCCGCCCGAACAGCCCGGCAGGCCGCAGGACCAGCACGATGGCCATGATGACGAACACCACCACGCTGGACGCTTCCGGGTAGATGACCTTGGTGAAGCCTTCGACCATCCCGAGGGCCAGGCCGCTGACGATGGCGCCGAGGATGGAGCCCATGCCGCCGATCACGACGACGGCGAACACCACGACGACGATCGACGATCCCATCAGGGGCGAGACCTGGATCACCGGCGCGGACAGCACGCCCGCCAGCGCCGCGAGGCCGACGCCGGCGCCGTAGGTGAGCATCACGATCAGGGGTACGTTGATGCCGAAGGCCTGCACCAGGCGCGGGTTCTCGGTGGCGGCGCGCAGTGTGGCCCCGAGGCTGGTGCGTTCGATGACGAACCACGTGACCAGGCACACCGTGATCGAGGCGAGGATGACCCAGGCGCGGTAGATCGGCAGGATCATGAAGCCGAGGTTGAACACGCCTCGCAGCGCCTCGGGCACCGGGTAGGCCGTGCCGGAGGCGCCGTAGAAGTAGCGCATGACGCCCTCGAAGATGAGGGCCAGGCCGAAGGTGAGCAGCAATCCGTAGATCGGCTCGAGCTTGTAGAGGTGGCGCAGGAACAGGCGTTCCAGAACGATGCCGAACGCGCCGACCACCAGGGGCGACAGCACCAGCGCGAACCAGTAATTGAGGCCCAGCGATTCCAGCCCGATGTACGCCGCGAAGGCGCCCAGCATGTAGAAGGCGCCGTGGGCGAAATTGACGACGCCCAGCAGACCGAAGATCACCGCCAGGCCCAGGCTCAGCATGGCGTAGAAGGATCCGTTCACCAGGCCCAGCATCAGCTGGCCGAGGATCACCGGGACGGGATAGCCGAAGATTTCGGTCATGGGCAATAGGGACGGGGACGATGGGCGCGGCGGCGGACGGGCCGACGCCGCGCGGCCGCTCTCAGTGCTTGGCGATCTGGCACTTGCCGGTGACGGGGCCGAAGGCCTCTTCACCCGACATGACCTTGATCACCTTGTAGTAGTCCCAGGGGTACTTGGACTCCGCGGGCGTCTTCACCTGCATCACGTACATCGGGTGGATCATGACGCCGTCCTCGCGCACGTAGCCGCCCTTCACGAACATGTCGTTGATCTTCATCTTCTTCATCTCGGCCATGACCTTGTCCGGGTCGGTGGTGCCCGCGGCCTTGACGGCGTTGAGGTACTGCAGCGTCGCCGAGTAGTAGGCCGCCTGGTTCATGGTCGGCTCCTTCTTCATCACGGCGAAGTAGCGCTTGGCCCAGGCGCGCGTGGTCTCGTTGGTGTCCCAGTACCAGCCGGTGGTGAGGTACAGGCCTTGCGCCGTCTTCAGGCCCAGGCTGTGGATGTCGCTGATGAAGGCCAGCAGCGCGGCGGGCTTCATCTTCTTGGTGATGCCGAATTCCTGCGCGGCCTTCAGCGAGTTCGTGAAGTCCTGGCCCGCGTTGGCCAGCCCCAGCACCTGGGCGTTGGAGCCCTGCGCCTGCAGCAGGAAGGACGAGAAGTCGGTGGTGCCCAGCGGCACGCGCACTTCACCCAGCGACTTGCCGCCGCTCTTCTCGACCACCGTGGCGGCGGCGGTGCGCAGCTGCGTGCCGAAGGCGTAGTCGGCGGTCAGGAAGTACCAGCTCTTGCCGCCTTCCTTGACGATGGCGCTGGCCGTGCCGTTGGCGAGCGACGTGGTGTCGTACGCATAGTGCACGGTGTAGGGCGTGCAGTCCTCGTTGGTGAGCGAGGCGCCCGCGGCGCCGATCGCCATGAACGGCACCTTCTTCTGGCCGGCCACCTTGGCCATCGCGATGGACACGCCGGTGTTGGAGCCGCCCAGGATCATGTTGACGCCGTTCTGGTCGGCCCACTCGCGGAACTTGGACGCGCCCAAATCGGGCTTGTTCTGGTGGTCGGCGGAGACCAGGACCACCTTCTTGCCCAGCACGGTGCCGCCGAAGTCGGCGATCGCCATCTTGGCGGCTTCGACGCCGCCCTGGCCGATCACGTCCGCGTACACGCCGGACATGTCGTCGATGTCGCCGATGACGACCTCGTTGGGCGCGGCGGCCGCGCCAGATGCGGCGAAGGCCCCGGCGAGCGCGAGCGACAGTGCGGACAGGGAAAGACGCTTTTTCATGGAAAGTCTCCTTGGTTGGACACGAACGGAAAACAAACTAGACGCCGAGGAACTCGTGCAGCATGCCCATCTTGTCTGCGAGTTCGCGCTGCTCGAACTGCTGGACGATGCGGCCGTGCTCCATCACGTAGAAGCGGTCGGCCAGCGGCGCGGCGAAGCGGAAGTTCTGCTCCACCAGCATGATGGTGTAGCCGCGCGACTTCAGGGTGCGGATGGTCTCGGCGAGCTTCTGCACGATGACGGGCGCGAGCCCTTCGGAGATCTCGTCGAGCAGCAGCAGGCGCGCGCCGGTGCGCAGGATGCGCGCCACCGCCAGCATCTGCTGCTCGCCGCCGGACAGGCGCGTCCCCGGGCTCGCGGCGCGCTCCTTCAGGTTGGGGAACATGGCGTAGATCTCGTCCACGCTCATGCCGCCGTCGGCAGTCACCGGCGGCAGGCGCAGGTTCTCCTGCGTGGACAGCGAGGAGAAGATGCCGCGCTCCTCGGGGCAGTAGCCCACGCCCAGGCGCGCCACCTTGTGCGGCGCCAGGCGGATGGCTTCCTCGCCGCGGATGCGGATCGATCCCTTGCGCGCGCCGGTCAGGCCCACGATGGCGCGCAGCGTCGTCGTTCGGCCCGCGCCATTGCGTCCCAGCAGGCATACGACCTCGCCTTCGTTCACGGTGAGGTTCACGCCGTGCAGGATGTGCGACTCGCCGTACCAGGCCTGCAGGTCCTCGATGCGCAGCATTTCCGCGGCCATCAATGCGCTCCCTGCAGTTCGGTTTCGGCGCTGCCCATGTACGCCTCGATCACCTGGGGGTTCTTCGACACCTCGGCGTAGGGGCCATCGGCGATGACCGCTCCCCGCTGCAGCACCGTGATGCGGTCGGCGATCGACGACACCACGTTCATGTTGTGTTCCACCATGAGGATGGTGCGGCCCTCCGACGCCTTCTTGATCAGCTGCGTCACGCGGCTCACGTCCTCGTGGCCCATGCCCTGCGTGGGCTCGTCCAGCAGCATCAGTTCCGGCTCCAGCGCCAGCGTGGTCGCGAGTTCCAGCGCGCGCTTGCGGCCATAAGGCAGGTTCACGGTGACCTCGTCGGCGAACTCTTCCAGGCCCACCTGCGCGAGCAGCTGGCGCGCGCGGTCGTGCAGGCGATACAGCGAGCTCTCCGACTTCCAGAAATGGAAGGTGGTGCCCAGGCCGCGTTGCAGGGCGGCCCGCACGTTCTCCAGCACGGTCATGTGCGGGAACACGGCGGAAATCTGGAAGGAACGCACGATGCCGCGGCGCGCGGTCTGCGCGGGCTTCTCGTGGGTGATGTCGGCGTCGCGGTAGACGATGGTGCCGCGCGTGGGCGGGATGAACTTCGTCAGCAGGTTGAAGAAGGTCGTCTTGCCCGCTCCGTTGGGACCGATCAGCGCATGGATGTCCCCGCGGCGGACCTTCAGGTCGACGTTGTTCACGGCGACGAAGCCCTTGAACTCCTTGGTCAGGCCCCGGGTCTCCAGGATGGTCTCTGCGGACAAATGTTTCTCCGGCATGCGTGGCGGGACGCAGGACCTCCGGCGGGTCCCGTCAAAGGCGTGATGGTGGTGGGCGTGTTGCAGCGCAGAAAGGGGGGAAAGCCCTAGGTGGAACTACGTGCAAACGTGCGCGCGTCCGGTTTTCCCTCTGGCGGCCTTGCTTGCAGAAGCCTGACCCCGCGCAGAATGCGGGGCTGGATGCCACAGGAGATGCCGATGAGCGAAGAGCGCGTGCGCGTACGCATGGATGACCACGGCGTGGCCGAGGTCGCCCTGGTGCGCGCGGACAAGATGAATGCACTGGATGGGGGCATGTTCCAGGCGCTGGTCGACGCCATTGCGCGGCTGCGCTCGGACGCCGCCGTGCGCGCCGTCGTGCTGTACGGCGAGGGACGCGCTTTCTGCGCCGGGCTCGACAAGTCCAGCCTGCAGGGCATCGCCGGGAATGGCCAGGACGGCGTTGGCGACCTCGTGCCGCGCACGCATGGCCTGGCCAACTTCTGGCAGCAGGTGGCCTGGGGCTGGCGCGAGCTGCCCGTGCCCGTCATCGCGGCCGTGCATGGCGTCGCGTTCGGCGGCGGGCTGCAGATCGCGCTGGGCGCGGACGTGCGCATCGTGCATCCGCAGGCGCAGCTCGCGGTGATGGAGGTCAAGTGGGGCCTGGTTCCCGACATGGCCGGCTGCGTGCTGCTTACCGAGCTGGTACGGCCCGACGTCGCCCGCGAGCTCACGTTCACGGGGCGCATCGTGACCGGCGGCGAAGCCGTGACGCTGGGGCTCGCCACGCGGGCCAGCGAGGACCCACTCGCCGATGCGCGGGCGATGGCGCGCCAGATCGCCGGCAGCAGCCCGGATGCGATCCGGGCCGCCAAGCGCCTGATGAACACCGCCTCGCCGGTCGACGGTGCGCGCGTGCTGGCGGTGGAAGCCTTCGAACAGCAGCGCCTGATCGGCAGCGCGAACCAGCGCGAGGCCGTGCAGGCCGGGATGGAGAAGAGGGCGCCGCGCTTCCGCTAGCTTGCGGCGCTCACGCCCTCAACGGACGACGAGTTGCGCCGAAGCCGCGTCGACGGTGCGCCCGATCACCGCTGCCTGGCCGAAGCCATGGCTTCGGAACACGGCCAGCACCTGGTCCACGCTGGCGGGCGTGCACGACACCAGCAGGCCGCCGCTGGTCTGCGGGTCGGTGAGCAGCGCGCGGTCGGCTTCGCCGAAGCTCGCCGGCAGCCTGACGTCGCTGCCGTAACCCGCCCAGTTGCGGCCGGACGCGCCGGTCACGAAGCCGGCCTCGGCCAGCGCGCGTACGCCTTCGAGCACAGGGACCTGCGACCAATCGATCTCGGCCGAGAGCTTGGCGCCGCGCGCGAGCTCCAGCGCATGTCCCGCCAGGCCGAAGCCGGTGACGTCGGTGAGCGCGTGCACGCCTTGCAGCGCCGCGAGTTCGGGGCCGGGCGTGTTCAGGCGCGTCGTGGTGGCGATCATGCGTTCGTAGCCGGCGGCGTCCAGCTGGTCCTTCTTCAGCGCCGCGGAGAGGACGCCGACCCCCAGGGGCTTGCCCAGGACCAGCACGTCGCCGGCACGCGCGTCCGCATTGCGCTTCACGCGCTGCGGGTGCACGAGGCCCAGCGCGACGAGGCCGTAGATCGGCTCGACCGAGTCGATCGTGTGGCCGCCCGCGATCGGGATGCCGGCGGCCTTGCACACGGCCTCGCCGCCTTCGAGGATGCGGCCTATGGTGTCGGTGCCGAGCACGCTGATCGGCATGCCGACCAGTGCCAGCGCCATGATGGGCTTGCCGCCCATGGCGTAGACGTCGGAGATCGCGTTGGTCGCGGCGATGCGGCCGAAGTCGTACGGATCGTCCACGATGGGCATGAAGAAGTCCGTCGTGGCGATCAGCGCCTGTTCCTCGTTGAGCTTGTAGACGGCCGCGTCGTCCGCGGTCTCTATGCCCACCAGCAGTTCGGGCGGCATCGGCAGGCGCGCCGTGTTCTTGAGGATCTCGGACAGCACGCCGGGCGCGATCTTGCAGCCGCAGCCGCCGCCGTGCGACAGCGAGGTGAGGCGGGGTTCGGTGCGGGGCAGGGCAGCGTTCATGCGGGGACTTCCAGTTCTTGCAGCAGGGACAGGAGCGCGACGCGCTCCGCGGCCGCATCGAAGAGCGGCGCGCGCAGGGCGCATTGTGCGACGAGGCGCGCCAGCCGGCCGTCCGCGGGGTCTTGCTGGCTGTCGCGGCAGGCGAGCAGCATTTCCGCGAGGGCATGCCCGTCGGCGGCCGGGAAGTAGCCTGCGTAGTCGGCGCCCAGCATGCCCACGTTGCCCGGCACGCGGCTGGCCAGCACCGGCGTGCCGCAACGCACGGCCTCCATGATGACGTGAGCGCCGCCTTCCATCGCGCTGGTGTGCACGAGTACATGCGTCGCGCGGATCGACTCCAGCGTCTCCTCGTGCGGCAGCGCGCCGGGCCAGCGGAAGCCGGGGCAGGTGTCGGCCGTTTCGCGCGCCTGGCGCGCCAGCACCGGTTCGCCCTGGCCGTCGCCTATGTGCGTGATGCGGATGTCGCCGCGCCCGCGCAGCCGCCTTGCCGCGTCCCAAAGGACCTCGGGCGACTTGGCCGCACGCAGGTGACCCACCATCACGGCGTGGAGGTGGCCGGGCGGCTTGGCGAGCGCCGCGCGTGCCGGCGTGGACTGGAAGACGACGCGTGCCTTGGCGCGGTGCTGCGGCGGCAGCGCGGACGGCCCTTGCTCTTGCAGCACCACCAGGCGCTGGGCCAGGGCCAGCGAGCGCTGCGCGGACGCGTCCGTGGCGATATCCTGGTAGAGATCGGTCCCCGTGAGCACGACCGCGAGCCTGCGGCCCGGATGCGCCTGCGCCCAGGCCGCGATCGCGGCCGCGGAGCGGCGCGCGTGCAGCGCCAGCATGACGCCGTCCTCGCCCGCCGCGGCATCCGGCCAGGCCGCGACGATGCGTACGGACGCATGCGCCGAGAGCAGGTCCTGCCAGCGCCGCGCCGTGCGCCCGTTGCCGTTGTTGGCCTGGGCCAGCGCCGGGCTTACGATGACGACCGATGGGGAACGGGACATCGCCGATTTATAGCGCGCCGGGACCGCGCGAGTCGCTGGCCGTGCGGCAAGGTCCGCGCTCGGCCGCCCGCGAGGCCTTGCAGGCGGCGCGGGCGCGCACCCTGCGCCTGGCGGAGGACTTCCGTGCCGCGCTGGGTGCGGAGCCGCATGTGCCGTATGCGTCCGGCCTCAATCCGCCGCTGTGGGAGCTGGGGCACATCGCCTGGTTCCAGGAGTGGTGGATCGCGCGCAATCCCGAGCGGCATCGCGGCGCGCAGGCCAACCCGGAGGCCAGGCGCCCGGCCTCGCTGCTCGCGAAGGCGGACGGCTGGTACGACTCCAGCCGCGTCGCTCATCGCAGCCGCTGGGAGCGGCCCCTGCCCGATGCCGCCGCGACGGCGGCCTACCTGGAAGGCACGCTGCACGGGACGCTGCAGGCGCTGGATGCCTTGCCCGAGCAGGCCGACGACGCGGCGCTCTACTTCTTCCGCCTCACCGCCTTGCACGAGCAGATGCACGCCGAGGCCGCGGTCTACATGGCCGAGGCGCTCGGCATCGCGCTGCGCGAGAGCGGTGCGCCGCCGCTCGCGCCGCATGGCGGTGAACTGCAGCTGCGCGCACAGGTCTTCCGCGTCGGCAGCGAAGGGCCGGGCTTCGCCTTCGACAACGAACTGGGCGCGCACGACGTGGAGCTCGCGGCCTTTGCCATCGATGCCGAGCCGCTCACCTGGGGCGCCTTCCTTCCCTTCGTGGAAGCGGGCGGCTACGACGAGGCGCAGTGGTGGACGCGCGAAGGAAGCGACTGGCTGCAAGGCGAGGCGCACCGGCGGCCCGCCGGCCTGCGGCGCAGCGCCGGTGGCTGGGAGCGCATGCGCCAGGGCGCGTGGCAGCCGCTGCGCGAGGACGAGGTGGCCGTGCACCTCAACGCCCACGAAGCCGAAGCCTGGTGCCGCTGGGCGGGCCGCCGCCTGCCCACGGAGGCCGAGTGGGAGTGCGCCGCCCTGCAGGCGCCTGGCTTTCGCTGGGGCCAGGTGTGGGAGTGGACCGCGAGCCGCTTCGGGCCCTATCCGGGCTTCACGCCGCATCCTTACCGCGACTACTCGCAGCCCTGGTTCGGCTCGCGGCGGGTGCTCCGCGGCGCCGCACCCGCGACGGCCGCGGCGCTGGTGCATGCGCGCTACCGCAACTTCTTCGAGCCGCAGCGGCGCGACATCTTCGCGGGCTTTCGCACCGTGCGGGTCGGCTGACGCGCCGCCCGCGCGGCGCGCCCGTTACTTGACGGCGACGGGATCGCCGAAGCCCACCCAGGTCTTGCCGTCGAACCTCACCAGCTGCATGGTCTGGAAGGGCGCGAAGTCGTTGGGGCCGGTCTGCGCCATGACGCCCGGCAGGGCCATGGGAATCTGGTAGTTCAGGCTGGCCGCCTGCTTCATCACGTTCTCGCGCGTGAGGTTGTCGCCGCACTGCCTGAGCACCTGCGCGGTGAGCTGCGCCGCGGCCAGGCCATAGGTGGCGTTGCCGTCCATGGGGTCCAGATCGGGCAGGTACTTCTTCATGAAGGCGAAGTACTCCTTCATCGGGCCGTCGTTGGCCCACTTGGGATCGGTCGGGTCCTTGATGTACTGCATGGAGATCAGGCCCACGGACTTGTCCAGGCCGGCCGGCTTCAGCACCGAGCCCACGCTGGCGGACACCTGGTTCAGGTAGTGCACGGGCTTCCAGCCGATGTCGGCGACCTTGCGGATCGCCTGCGCCGCGAACTTGGGCGTGGTGATGTTGAAGAACACGTCGGCGCCCGAGGCCTGCAGCGTCACGATCTGCGAGTCCACGGTCGGATCGGTGACCTCGTAGGTCGCCGTCTTCACGACCATGTTCTTGCCCTTCTCGCCCAGGCCGTCCATGAAGCCCTTGAGGTAGTCCTTGCCGTAGTCGTCGTTCTGGTACAGCACGGCGATCTTCGCGTTCGGGTGCGTGCGCAGGATGTCCTGCGCGTACAGCCGGCCCTCGCTCTGGTAGTTCGGGTTGAAGCCCATGGTCCAGGGGAAGTCCTTGGGATCGTTCCACTTGGAGGCGCCGGTCGCGAGGAACAGGTGCGGCACCTTCTTCTGGTTCATGTACTTGTGGATCGCCGAGTTCGAGGGCGTGCCCAGCGTGCTCACCGTGAACAGCACCTCGTCCTGCTCCACCAGGCGGCGCACCATCTCCACCGCCTTGGGCGGGCTGTAGCCGTCGTCCAGGCTGATGTAGTTGATCTTGCGGCCGTTGATGCCGCCCTGCTCGTCGAGCATCTTGAAGTAAGCCGCCTCGACCTTGCCGATGGTGCCGTACGCGGACGCAGGCCCGCTGTACGGGATGGTGTTGCCTATCTTGATCTCGGTGTCGCTGGCCCCCGGTCCGTACTGCTTCTGGGCGAAGGCCGGCGCCGCCGCGAGCGCGAGCGCCGTGGCGGCGAGTGCGATGCGGTTCTTGATCGACATGGAGGGTCCTTTCTTCGGCAGGAGTACGGCGATCACGCCGCGGGAGGGTGCCGGCGCGCGCGGCGCTGCCAGCGCTGCGAGGCCAGGCGCAGGGCGCCCGCGATGCCGGTGGGCATCACGTACATGAACAGGAGCATCAGCGCGCCGTAGATCGCCCAGGGCGCGGCCTTGGAGACCTGGTCGGCGATGTTGGGGACGAACTGGATGAAGAGGGCGCCCCAGATCGCGCCGGTGATGGAGGCGAGTCCGCCCACCACCATGCCCACCAGCAGCGAGATGGACAGGAAGATGGTGAAGCTGTCCGGCGCGACGAAGGCCACCGCGATGGCGCCCAGCGCGCCGGCCACGCCCGTGAACATCGCGCTGACGCCGAAGGCCAGCGACTTGTACATCGCGTTGTCGATGCCCATGGTGGCGGCGGCGATGGGCTGGTCGCGGATCGCGATCAGCGCGCGGCCCACGCGGCCGCGCAGCAGGTTCCAGGCGATGACGAACATCACCACCGCGACGAACAGCGCGAACAGGTAGAACCAGCGATCGGGATTGAGCTTCAGCCCCAGCAGCGCCGGGATGGGCGGATCGGGCTTGACCAGCGAGATGCCCTGCACGCCGCCGGTCCACTCCTCCAGGTGCTTGTACTTCAGCAACTGCGGCAGCGCCACGCCCAGCGCGAAAGTCGCCAGCGCGAGGTACACGCCTTCGAGCCGCAGCGCGGGCAGGCCGAAGAGGAAGCCGGCCACCAGGCACACCGCGCCGGCCGCCGGCACGCACAGCCAGTAAGGCACGTTGTAGTGGTCCATCAGGATCGCCGTGACGTACGCGCCTATGGCGTAGAAGGCGCCGTGGCCCAGGGAGATCTGCCCGTTGTAGCCGGTGAGGATGTTCAGTCCCAGCAGCGCGATCGCGTAGGTCAGCGCCATGGAGAACTGGAACACGCGGTAGTTGCTCACGAGGAAGGGCAGGGCGGCGGCCGCGAGCACGAGGACGACGGCGGCGATCACCCAGGTCGGCGACCAGCCGCGCACCGCGCCGGAAGCCTGGGCCGGCGCGAGCGGGGCCAGGTCGGACGATGGCGTCATGGCGTTCATGCTCAGACCCGCTGCACGATCACGCGGCCGAACAGGCCCGCCGGCTTCACCACCAGCACGCCCACGATCAGCACCAGCGCCACAGTGAGCTTCAGCTCCGTGCCGATCAGGTAGGCGCCCACCAGGTTCTCCAGCACGCCGACGATGAAGCCGCCCGCCACCGCGCCGCCGGGGCTGTCGATGCCGCCCATGAGGGCGGCCGCGAAGGCGTAGAGGATGACGCCGGTCATCATGTTCGGGTCGAGGAAGACCACGGGCGCGACCATCATCCCCGCCGTCGCGCCGATCGCCGAGGCGAGTCCCCAGCCCAGCGCCAGCATCCAGCCGACGCGTATGCCCACCAGCCGGCTGGAGTCCGGATTCTGCGAGGCGGCGCGCATCGCGAGTCCCAATGGCGTGAAGCGGAAGAACAGGTAGACCAGCAGCAGCACGACCAGCGTCACGGCGATCGCCCCGAGCTCGTGCGAGGACACGATGTGCAGGCCGAACGGCGGCGTGCTGGGAAAGGGACTGGGGAAGCTCTTGATGGTGTACGTGAAGATCCAGCCCGCGAGGCTGTTGAGGATCAGCAGCAGGCCGATGAAGACGACGACCACGGTGAGCACGGGCGCGCGCTCCACCGGCCGCACCAGGATGCGCTCGATCGCGACGCCCAGCACGAACGACAGCACGATGGTCGCGAAGAAGGCGGCCCAGTAGGGCCAGCCCGCCTCGATCATCGTCCAGCACAGGTAGGTCGCGAACATCGCCATCTCGCCCTGCGCGAAGTTCACCAGGCGCGTGGCGTTGTGGATCATCACCAGCGCGAGCGCCAGGCTGGCATAGATGCCGCCGGTGGCGAGTCCCGCGATCACCTGGTGCAGCAAGGCTTCCATGCGGCTCCTTCAGTAACCGAGGTAGGCGCGGCGCACCGCGTCGTCGTTCATCAGGTCGCGGCTGGTGCCGGAGCGCACGACGCGGCCTGTTTCCAGCAGGTGGGCCTGGTCCGCCAGGCGCAGGGCCATGGCGGCGTTCTGCTCCACCAGCAGGATGGTGACCTGCTGCGTGCGGTTGATCTCGCGCATCACCTCGAAGATCTCCTTCACCACCAGGGGCGCGAGGCCGAAGGAGGGCTCGTCCAGCAGCAGCAGGCGCGGGCGCAGCATCAGCCCGCGCGCGACCGCCAGCATCTGCTGCTGCCCGCCCGAGAGCGTCCCGGCCTGCTGGGTGCGCCGCTCCGCCAGGATCGGAAAGAGCCGGAACATGCGCTCGTAGTCTTCGGCGACGCCGCCGCGGTCGCGCCGCGCGTAGGCGCCCAGGCGCAGGTTCTCCTCGGTCGTGAGGTCGGTGAAGGTGCCGCGCCCGTCGGGCACGTGCGCGACGCCCAGGCGCACGATGTCCTCGGTGGACTTGCCGTCGATGCGCTGTCCGTCGAACAGCACTTCGCCGCTCGTGCGCACCATGCCGCACAGCGCCCGCAGCGTCGTCGTCTTGCCCGCGCCGTTGGCGCCGAGCAGCGCGGTGATGCCGCCCTCGGGGATCGCGAAGTCCAGTCCGTGCAGCACTTCGGTGGGGCCGTAGCCTGCGCGCAGCTGGCGCACTTCCAGCAGCGGCGCGGCCATCAGCTTTCGGCTCCCAGGTAGGCCTGGACGACCTCGGGATGCGCCCGCACCGCCGCCGGCGTTCCCTCGGCGATCTTGCGCCCGAAGTTCAAGGCGACCACGTGGTCCGACACGCTCATGACCAGTCCCATGTGGTGTTCCACCAGCAGCACCGTGAGGTGGAACTGGTCTCGGATGCCGCGGATCAGCGAACCGAGCGCGCCCACTTCCTCGTGGTTGAGGCCGGCCGCGGGCTCGTCGAGCAGCAGCAGCCTGGGCTCGCTCGCCAGCGCGCGGCCCAGCTCGACGCGCTTGCGCGTGCCGAAGGGCAGCTCCGCGACGCGCGTGCGCGCCACGGACTCCAGCCCGAGGAAGCGCACGAGCTCGCGCGCGCGCCGCGTGCAGTCCTCTTCCTCCGCCGCCACGCCTGGCAGGCGCAGTGCATTCGCGAAGAAACCCTTGCGCGTGCGCGCGTGGCGGCCCACCTTGATGTTGTCCAGCACGCTCATGCTGCCGAAGAGGGCGAGGTTCTGGAACGTGCGGCCTATGCCCAGGCCCGCGACCTTGTGCCGCGGCACGCCTTCCAGGGGCTGGCCGTCGAAGCGGATGCGGCCTTCGCTGTAGCCGTAGAGGCGCGAGAGGCAGTTGAACAGCGTGGTCTTGCCGGCGCCGTTGGGGCCTATCAGTCCCGCGACCTGGCCGCGTTGCACGTCGAAGGAAACGCCATCGAGCGCGGTGATGCCGCGAAAGCGCACGCAGAGCTCGCGCACCGACAGCAGTGGCGCGTCCGCGGAGACGGTGGGGCTGGGACGCGCTTGCTCAAGTACCTGCACTCGCGGGACCTCGGCGTGGCCAAAGAGGTCTGCATGCTTCCATGCAAACCGGCGCCGCCGGATGGTGTTTTCCCGCAGGGTGTCGCGCAGGCGATGGGGGCGACGGCCGGGCTGTGCTCAGGACATCGCGCCGGCGGCGACGTTGATCGACAAGGCCAGCAGGCTCGCGTTGAAGAAGAAGGAGATGATGCAGTGCACCGTGCCCACGGGCCGCAGCGACGAGCCCTCGAAGCTGATGTCCGCCGTCTGCGCCGAGGTGCCGATGACGCAGGAGAAGTGGAAGAAGTCCGCGTACAGGGGATCCGGCGTGCCGGGGAAGTCCAGCGGGTCGGGCGCGCCGCCGAGCCGCGACAGGTAGAAGTCGTGCGCGTAGTGCAGCGCGAAGACGGTCTGGGTGAACAGCCACGAGCTCACGATGGTGAGCGCGGCGAGTCCGAGGTGCAGCACCCGCGCGCTGCCGTGCAGGTCCTTCACCAGCGTGAGCTGCGTGCCCACCGCGAGCATCACCGCCGCCGCGGCCAGCACGACGACCGTGAGGATGGTCACGCGCCCCTGGTCCTGCGTGAGGGCGCGCCGCTTGATGGCCTCGATGTCGGTCGTGCGCGCGAGGTGCCACGTGAGCAGCAGGTTCAGGATCGCGCCCGCGTTCCAGGCGACGAGCGTGGAGGCCGCGCCCGGGAGCGCGCCGGTGAAGTCCAGGACGACGTACACCGCGATGCCGATGACCAGCGAGGACAGCAGCCGCGGCCTGGCGCGCAACGCGGGCCAGAGGCGGGCGAGCTTCTTCTTGCGAGGGGCGGCGTTCATCGCGGGCGTCCCGTCAGCTGCGGGAAGGGAAGGTGCTCGGGCATCAGGGCGCCGATTATGGGAGCTCGCGCGGCGCTGCGGGCGCGCATTTGGTCGCGGGACGCGACCACCCGTCCAAGACGAGGGGGAATCCGCCCCCTGTTCAGCCCATTGGGTCCGGGCCTGCGCACCTACGATTCCTGCATCCGAGAGGCAAGGAGAGTCGTATGGGAATGAAGTCGATCATGGTGCTGGCTGCCGCCCTGGCCGCCGGCGCTGCTCAGGCCGGGACTTACACGGTGCTGCAGGACGCGGATTGCAAGCTGGTCACGACCAGCGAGCTGTCGCAGGCGATCCGCAAGGCGGGCACCGACACGGGCCTGAACCTGCCGAAGGACATGGCGGTGCGCGCGGAACTGCACTGCGCGACCGATCCGGCGACCAAGCGCTTCGTCTATTCGATCCGCGCCGCGATCGAGAAGCTGGTGACCGATGGCGAGCAGCAGCGCTGGGCCGTCGTCGCGCAGAACACCGGCTACGGCACCACCACGGGCAGCGCCGCGCTGCTGCGCGAGGTCCGCTTCACCGTGCAGGACGTGATCCGGCAGGAGCCCTGAAGAAGCTTGTGGTCAGGCGGCGCGGGCCGCCTGTTGCTGCGCGCCGGCCAGGAGGATGGAGATGTGGGCCTGCTGCAGCATCGGCTGGCGTTCGCCGGCCTGCATGATGTTCTTCACGATCGGCAGTTCGTCGAGCCGGAACGCGCACAGGACGAAGTTCGTGCTGGCGATGCGGATGATCTCCGCGAGCGACATCCCGATCAGCAGGTCCGCCATCTCGTTGCTGGTGCCCAGGCGCAGCATGGCTGCGGCCTTGTCCTCGCGCAGCAGCTTCTGCGCGAGAAGCATGTACGTGAGGTTCAGGTCGGCGATTTCCTTGCTTGCGTCCGTCATGACGTTCTCCCGTCAGCTCCCAGAAAGATGTGACATCATGTTACGAACGCACGGGGATGTCAGCACCTCGCGAGTGCCGGTCGTGACGGATCTCTCGGAAGCACCCCATGCGCCGTGACCGGCGGCGCGTTCGTGGGGATGGACGGCGGAAGGAATTGCCCTAGGAACCCGCGCAGGCCTGTTTCTCTGCCGCAGGCTCCTACGACTGCGCGTCCGGCGGCGTGCGCTTCTTCTTTCCCGCGCGTGAGGGCGGGCGGCACAGCACGCACACGTAGCCCTCGCGGTTCTCGTAGGCGTGGGTGACGAACTGTCCGGTGCAGCGCGTGCAAGCGGTGAGCTGCAGCATGTCGGCCTCGAAGAACTTGACGAGCGTCGCCGCGCGCGTGAAGTCCAGCGCCGGCGATTCGCCCTGCAGGCGCACCTGGTCGGCATAGAGGCGGAAGGCCTTGATGATCGCCTCGATGCGGTCCTCGCCCGCGTGGGCGAGCATGTGCAGGTAGATGTTGTAGAACATGGAGGCGTGGATGTTCGCCATCCACGTCATGTACCAGTCCACGGAGAAAGGCAGCAGGCCCTTGGGCGGCGAGCTGCCCTTGACCTCCTTGTACAGCCGCAGCAGCCGCTCGCGGCTGAGGCTGACCTCCGCTTCGATGAACTGCAGGCGCGCGCCCAGCTCGATGAGCGCGATCGCGCGCTGCACGTCGCGCGCCTCCTGGAGGACACTCTTGGCCGTCATGGATCCCGTCCCTTGTGGACGCGATTGTGTCAGGGGGCCTGTTGCAATTCCGCCATGCGCTGCACGAGGTGCAGGAACTGCGGCCGCACGAGCCGCTCGAGTTCGTCCTGGTCCGCGCGGATGCGGCCGGCCAGCGCCGCGAGTTGCGAGCGCGCCGGGGCGTCGAGTTCGCCGGCATCCAGGTGCTTCAGCTGGTCGACGACGCCGGTGCAATGCGCATCGAGGGCCGGCAGCGCCTCCCACCGGCGCTCGCGCGCGAGTTCGACCATGCGGCGGACCGTCGCGACGAGCTCGGCGTAGCAGGCGAGGGCCTCCTCGCGCGAGGACGGCGTCGCCCGCGCGCTCACTTCTTGTAGACGCCCCCGCACACCACGAAATTGTCGACCCGCTCGCAGTACGCCGTCTTGGGCTCGATCTTGTGCGTCACGGGGTTGTTGAACTTGTAGTCGGTGTAGAAGGACTGCTTGACCTTGGCCAGTTCGACGCGCTCGCGGATGTACTCCTTGCCGTCGATGTCCTTCATGTCGATGAAGTTCTTGCCCACCATCTTCTCGTTCGTGCCGTGCGCGACGCAGGTGCCGTCGATCGTGTGGGCCGCGAGGTACAGGTCGCGGTCGTGGAACTCCTTGCTGTCGCGGCGCGTGATCTCGGCAAATCCCTTGTCCCGCCCGTTGGCCTTGATGTAGGCCACGCCCTTCTTCACCATGGCTTCGGCTTCCGCCGGCGTGGCGGCATCGCCGGCGGCCCAGGTGGCGCCCGCGACGGTCGCGGCGCAGAGCACCAGGCAGGCGCGGATCACTTGCTTTCGGTTCATTCCTCTTTACTCCTCTTGCTCGTCATTTCCCGCGGCGATGCGCAGCGGGCTCCCATGGCGAATTGTCGCGGCGGCCGGCGACGGCCGAACGGCGGAACAAGAGGTGTTTCCCCCGCCTTCTCGGCGGGATGCGCAGGCGCCGGCGTGCTCAGGCGAGCGCGCCCGCGTCCGGCATGGTGAAGCCGACCCGGTCCAGCGCAGACTGCAGGGCCTGCTGCTGGCCCGCGTCCAGGTCCACCAGCGGCGGACGCACGTGGACCCAGTCCTTGCGCCCGGTCTTCCAGGCGATCGCCGCCTTCATCGCCGGGATCATCGGGAATTGCGCGAAGGCCGCGCGCGTCGCATCGAGCTGTGCCTGCTGCGTGTCGGCGTCGGCCTGGCGCCAGCTCTGGTACAGCCGCACGATCGCCGTGGGGTTCACGTTGGCCGTCGCGGTGATGCAGCCCGGGCCGCCCGCGCGCAGGTCGGCCAGCAGGAAGTTCTCGCTGCCGGCGAACACATCGAAGCCCTGCGGGCCGAACTCCTCGATCATTGCCTTCGTGTTGTTCCAGTCACCGGAGCTGTCCTTCATGCCGGCCACGATGCCGGGATAGGACTTCAGCAGCCGCGCCACCAGCCCGCGCGTGATCGGCGTGTTCGACACGGGAGGGATGTGGTACAGGTAGATGCGCAGGCGCTCGTCGGCCACGGCGTCGATGATGGCCGCGAAGTTGCGGTACAGGCCTTCGTCGCTCACGCCCTTGTAGTAGAAGGGCGGCAGCATCAGGCAGCCCGCGACGCCGGCCTGCACCGCGCGCTTCGTCAGCTCGATCGAGTCGGGGACCGCGCAGCAGCCGGTGCCGGGCATCATGCGCGCCGGCGGCAGGCCCGCCTCCAGCAGCGCGTCGAACAGCGCGCGCTTCTCCGCGACGGACATGGAGTTCGCTTCGGAGTTGGTGCCGAAGATCGCGAGCCCGACCTGCTGCGCGAGCAGCCAGCGGCAGTGGCGGATGAAACGGTCGGCATCGGGCGTGTAGTCGGCACGAAAGGGCGTGAGCACGGGCGAGAGCACGCCCTGGATGCGGGGGGTGGCAGCGGTCATGCGCGCAAGGTAGGCGCGGCCGTGCCGCGGCGACAGCGTGTTTCCCCTAGAGGGAACGAAACTCCGGCAGGGCGACCCGGCGATGGAATCGGTGAACAATGCGGCCATGAACCCATCCGACCCTCCCGGCGGGATGCGCAAGGGCCTCACCAACTACGGTGACGCCGGCTTCTCGCTCTTCCTGCGCAAGGCTTTCATCAAGGGCGCGGGGTACACCGACGGCGCGCTGGACCGGCCCGTCATAGGCATCACCGATACCGGCAGCGGCTACAACCCCTGCCACGGCAACATGCCCCAGCTGCTGGAGGCGGTGCAGCGCGGCATCCTGCTCGCCGGCGGCCTGCCGGTGAAGTTCCCGACCATCTCCATCGGCGAGAGCTTCGCGCAGCCCACCAGCATGTACCTGCGCAACCTGATGTCCATGGACACCGAGGAGATGCTGCGCGCCCAGCCCATGGACGCCGTGGTGCTGATCGGCGGCTGCGACAAGACCGTGCCGGCACAGCTCATGGGCGCCGCGTCGGCGGGACTGCCCGCCATCCAGCTCATCACCGGATCCATGCTCACCGGCTCCCATCGCGGCGAGACCGTGGGCGCCTGCACCGATTGCCGCCGCTACTGGGCGAGGTTCCGCGCCGAGGAGATCGACGAGCAGGAGATCGCCGACGTCAACAACCAGCTGGTGCCCAGCATAGGCACCTGCTCGGTGATGGGCACGGCGAGCACCATGGCCTGCATCGCCGAAGCGCTGGGCATGACGGTGCCC